>WNFY01009552.1_pt1 | contig 10711 bp, 12 predicted proteins | sample 5400091 | NCBI WGS metagenome assembly WNFY01 (sample SAMN13153364, study PRJNA577476) | soil metagenome | isolation source: 60 cm soil or saprolite under grassland replicate 1 | place: USA:California | collected 2016-06-15
GGGATACGTACTTTGAGTCGACCGCGCTGCATATACTCATGTTTACCACCGGCATAAGGACCAGTAAAATCAAGTTGGCGTAAGGAGCTAATCAAATCCTTACGTTTGATCGGTCGAAGTTTAGCCATTAGACTAATTTTCCTACTTCCAACGTCATCCCATCGACTCTGGGTAAGGGGGTGTGATCAGCAATGTTGAGTAGTATCCAGCCTTCCAGAACCTCACGCAATTCCTCGCGGCATTCCTGTTCAGTTGGTTTGTTTGCCCAAACACCCTTGAAGCCAGGAATCCGGCCAAAGTAGGTTCCGTCCTCAATTTGCTCACATTGGGCATGTTGCATCGCTTTGTCGATATACTCATTGAACATGATCTTGTCCATTCTTTCTCGATAAGAAAACCACCATGAGAACTATCATGCCAAGTATAGCACACGCCGTGGTTGTGCTGCAAAAAGAGGCTTATTCCATCCTAGACATTTGGAGGTAAGCAATGAAGAGATAGCACAATCGTCAACGCTGCCTCATTTTTATTGACAACCGCGCTTCCCACCTGCTATGCTTGAACCGATGAGCAAACGTAGGAGGGATCAGGGCCATGACACAAACACCGCAATTTCACAATTTCACAACACAGCTGCTAGAAGCACTGGCACTGCAACAACCCACTCAACAACAAACCGCGCCAGAAACTGATCTTAGCGCTACGACGGAAACCAATCCCGCTGCGCCTCCCTCAAAAAATCCTCTCAAGAGGAAACTCACGCGCATAGTTGCTATCATCATTATTCTTGCAATCGGTATCGCGCTCTATTTCATCTGGCACACACCTGCATCAACCAACTCATCTCCAGCAATCACCCAGCAAAATTTCAGCGGAACTTCCTCAAATAGCAATGTTGACACAGGCAGTCCTCTGACTGCGAATGGAAATCTTCATGTATATGTTGTCGGAGCTATTAAGCATCCAGGAGTGTATATATTACCAACTCGAGCGCGTGTATATCTGCTATTACAGGACGCTGGGGGACCGCTACCGAATGCCGATCTCGTCGCGCTTAACCTGGCTGCTCCTTTAAGTGATGGTGAGGAAGTATATGTTACTCGTATCGGCGAAAAACCGCCCACATATGTAGGAGGAGTGCCTGGACCTGGCACTACTGGTTCAGCTACTACTGGTCAGCTCGTTAATATTAATACTGCAAGCGCTGACGAAATGCGCCAGAATCTCCATATCAGCGCTACAACAGCACAAAGCATCGTCAATTATCGCCAGCAAAATGGCCCGTTTACCTCCATCGATCAACTACAACTGATTGTTAGTAAGACAATTTTTGAAAAGATCAAAGGCCTTATAACAATATAAGCCCGGTTACCAATCTATGTCTATTTGTATTTTTTCAAGTCTTCTTGAGCCATCTTTGGCAAGGAACATCTTGTGATCAAGCATATCAAAGTTCAGCCGGACTTGCGCGGATTTATCTTGATCGTGATAGCTGTAGCATGGATGTCAGGTATTCTGCTTGATTCCTGGCTACTATTGCCCCAACTTGCCTTACTAATTGGCGCTGCTATAGCGTTGGTATGCATCATTTTGTTCTGGCGCGACAGAACATGTATGCTCGTCTCGCTCATCATACTCTGGCTATTACTGGGAGCCTGGCGTCTTGCAATCTCTTCACCTGTCGGTGATCCCCAATCAATAAACTCATTTAACGGTGTTAGTAAACTGGAGATACGAGGCACGGTTGCAGACGATCCGAAAATACTTGATAGGAGCCGCCTGCTTCTCGTGGCAGTTAACACTATCAGTATCAATAATGGTTCAACCTGGCAGAACGCTCATGGGCAAATCGAAGTTCAAATGCTTGGAGCACCACTCGACAATCCATACGGTCCGAACTACGGAGATAGCGTAGAAATGCAAGGGAAAGTACAACCTCCATTTCCACATCATTCTCCCGAAGTACTTGCGGGTATGTCCTTCCCTCGCTTGACTGTAGTTGGATCCATGGGCAACCCTATCATTGCAAAGCTCTTAAAACTGCGTTTATCACTGGCATCCATTATTGAACAATCACTACCTCAGCCTATGGCCGCACTTCTGATTGCCATTCTTCTCAGTCTGCTGTAAAGTGAGACTTTGCACTGCACTATTTGCGGTGATGTTTTACACTACACTAATGACTCGGATCTAATCTGCCGAATAGTCCTTTGCAGGTCGACTGCCCCGAGTTCTCCCATGCCTACAATCCGACCTACCAGTGGGCTGAATATGAGCCAAATCATATCAGAACAGAGTAGTATTTCAAGCTGTTCAGTGGACGCCTTCGTGAGTAGTTCAGCTAGTTACGTTATATTATAAAACAACTCCCATGTTCAGCGTCTCCCCCGCTCTTTCCAATCTCCCGCTTGCTCGTTTGTTCTTTTCATCCCCTCATTCAGACATGGTTTATCAATTCAGGCGGAAGTCAACAGGTTATGCGTACTATTGTCTTTTGCAGTACCTTTGGTGCCTGGAAACCTCATCCGTTAGAGAAGTGGCCGCGATCCCCGTTGTATTAAGTGAGAACACTTATGCAAACCATGTAGATAATACTGTTATTGACGTTTAGACTAATGCCGAGCTAGCCGACTTCGTGTGAGAAGTCGGAATGGACGACGTATGACAACGATTTTCATGCAATCAAGCCCGCTTGCGGCGCGTTTTGGGCACCGGTTTGGGTTTGCGGACGACCGCAAAGCGTGGCGCAGGTGTCCTAACTCTGCCTTTGGGCCAGCCGGGCGATTTTCCACGCGGTTTGGGACGCTTGGCTGGTGTGCCAAGCTGCACCAAAATGCTGGGCATCACCCGACGTACCTGTCGCGGGGTGACCGCCCGCTGCTTGCTTTCCCACGGACGCAGGAGCGCTTGTCCCAGGTGTTGACACAGCAGCAACTGATTGCACGCACAGGCCACGATCCAACTCCAGCGTTCGAGTTGCTCAGGCGTGCGCAGATGCGCCGCCGTCCAGAGCAAGTCCTGCTTGAGAAAGCGATAGCCATGCTCGTGCGAGAAGCGCTTGCGATACCAGGTGCGCACTTGCTCCAACGGGATCTCCTGCTGGTCGGTCCACACGAACCAACTCTCACACGGGTCGCGTTTGCTGTCACGGGCGGCTTCGCGTTGGACGCGGATCACACAGACTTCGACTGTTGGCGCCTCGCGGAAATGCAAGCCACGCCAGCAGGAGACCACCACCCGCTTGCCGTGCTCATCGACCCCTTCCCACTCGGCATCGGCAGGTCCATAGGTCTCGGGGCGTGTCCCCTGAAAGAGCGGGCCATGTTTGCAAGGCGCGCCGCGCTGCTTCGGCTTGCGGGGAGGCGCTGCCCGATACAGCTTGCGATTGCGTTTGAGCCGGATCAGTGCTCTCACAGCCAACTCACGGCAGGCGCACACAAAGGCGGCAGTGGCGTACCAGCGATCTGCCAGCAGGATGACCCGACGTCCTGGCATCAGAGGCAGCAGCCCACGCAGTTGCTCAATGCCGACCTGGATGGCCGTCTGCTCGGTGCCAATGCGGCGTTGCTCCAGGATCCCGACCCAACTGCTGGGCTGCTCAGGCAAGAGCATCACGGTCGAAAACTGGTAGCCGACGCTGACCGGTTTGGTGGTATGGGGCATGTTCGGCACATAGATCATACCACGATCGCGCAGGCTGTCTGCTTCCAGGCGTTGCATGCTACTGCTATCGATTCCCAACCAGATCGGCTCCTCTGGCGGTGTGTTCTCCAGCAAGGTCTGCACGAAGACCTCGCGCAAGCCTTCTGTGTTGATGCGCCCATCTTGCAGCGCTTCGTAGACGCTGGGCCAACGACGCTCGAAGAAGACCGACAGCGACAATTCGGGCAGGCTGCGTGCGTGCGACTCGCTCAACAGCGCATCGCTCACGTTGAAGAGCGCATCCCGACTGCGCTCAAAGCAGCCATACATCTGCTGACGCAGCTGGTTCAATGTGTTAAAGTACATCTGAGTAATGCTCCTTGTGGTGTTATACCGGAACATTACTCCTTGAGGCTTGCCTCCGCAAGGGGGCTTCCCTTTTGCTTTCCATTAGTCTAAACAGCAATTCTCTAGAGTTACTTTTTAATTCTGATAGAAAATTTGAAAAACGAGACGGATTACTCTATGTAAGCTTAGGCATTGTATTAGTACTCTGTGGCTTGGGCTACAATCAACTGTTTCAGTCTAGACCAATTATTACTTGGATCATACTTATACTTCTTGTAGGGGTTTTATTGTTGATCTTGATTATGTATGATCGCTCCCTGCGATGGTACTTGAAAAAAATTGTAGAAGGATCAGATTTAATTGTATTACCAAACGGAGTACTAGGATATGAGAGCCTTCAGGACACAAGACACTGATATTCATTTCAGTAGCCTCTTTATGAGTACTGATAAGAAAAACGGACGTTTTTCCTCAGCAAAAATTGTCGTAGTAAACCCTCTTTTCTTTTCAGCAGAAATTGTGTAAATTAATGTTATGGATACCTTTTTTTCAACAGGGAAATTTTTGCCATGATTTACGCGTATGTCCGCATCTCCAAAGATAAACAAACAACAGAAAATCAACGCTTTGAAATCCTAAAGTTCGCCGACGAGAAACGGCTACAAATAGATGAATGGGTAGATGAAACGGTCACCGGCGTGACAAAGGCTCGCTTACGAAAACTCGGGCCACTACTTGACAGAATGAAAGCAGATGACATTCTCATTGTTTCGGAGATCTCCCGTTTAGGAAGAAGTTTAATGGAGGTCATGAGCATCCTGTATCAGCTGATGGAAAAGGATGTGAAGGTTTTCACGGTCAAAGAACGGTATGAACTCGGCAACAATATTAATTCCAAGGTCCTGGCCTTTGCTTTTTCCCTCTCTGCTGAGATTGAACGATCTATGATCTCATCCCGTACCAAAGAGGCCCTTGCCCGTAAAAAATCTGAAGGAACCCAACTCGGACGGCCAAGAGGACGGCTTTCAACAGTCACAAAACTCACTGGAAAAGAAGACGATATTCTTGAGCTGCTGAGCAAGAAGGTCTCATACAGTGCCATTGCCCGGATCATGGGAGTCAATAGAAGTACCATACGTAACTTTATTACTAGCAGAAAACTAGGTCAGAAAGTTGCTCGTATATAGTAAGAGTAACGTCCTTTAGTTCTTCCTCCATATCAGATGTCAACCGACTTGAGGTATTGTGGGGCGCGAGGCTTGGGATTTCCATCATAATCACTCCGAAATGAAATGAGCACAAATCAGTTCAAAATGGGCGTTGAATCCTCAAAAAATTGGTCCACTCGCCGTATGTTCCTTTGAAGATAACAAAGCTATTAGGTATGAGGGCAATGTATTCAAGCCAGGCATTTGAAAGCCTGGCGCATGGTTCTGCAAAAGTATAGGACACGGGAGGAATTCTCGGTTGTCATTAGGTAGCGCGTGTAATGCTTCATAAACTGGTAAACTCCATCAGTTTTCGTAGCTCATCTTTGCCAATAGGCATATCTTTCTTTGACGTTCTCAGGCGTTCATGTCTGAGGGGGGTTTTCAAGTAGAAGACAATCATCCCTGACGTTGCTCTATGGGTGACGCAGGTGTAGTGTAGGCCATGACAACTAATCTTTTTTGTAATACCAGCACGTTTGAGGTACTTCTCCATCATTTTTCGCACTCCGCCAATACTAAGGCCTTCACCGTGGTAGTTTAAAAAGAGATGTTGATCGATGGTCTTCGGCCGTACCGCAAGATAAGCTTGCAAGGCACGCAGTGCTTTTTTCTGTAGAGGGAACACGCGCTCCTTGCTTCCTATGCCGTGAATTGTTAGTGTTTTATGCTCCAGATCCAGATCTGGTTCTCGAATTGCTATGAGCTCACTCACTCGGATGCCTGTATGTAACATGAGTAGAATGATGGCAATATCTCGGGGAGTTCCTCTTGCTGCTGCTACCATCCTCCTGAACTCATCGGGTCGTAAAACGTGTTTCGGCTTGCGCTCCTTGCGAGGTTCCTTTACCGTCGAGGCAGGGGAGTGGGGAATAACGCCTTTTTTCACCAGGTACGAAAAAAACATGCGCAAGGAAACCAGCTTTCGGGAGCATGTGGTGCCAGTGCGCCCTTTGTTTGCCAGATATCTGAGATACTCTTTGATATGACTTCTAGTCACATGGTGCGCTCGAGTGACGGTTAAATCATTCTCTGAGAGCCAGGTGAGAAACTGCTGAATATCTGTGCGATAGGCCTGAATGGTCAAAGGGCTTTTGTCCAGATCGCGGATAAACTGGTCTAATGAGGACGCTAGCGTTGTGTAAGGCGTATGTGTTGTCATGATATAACTATGCCGATTATTTGTTTCGGTGTCAATCGAGCAAGTCAAGAAAAACTGGTTCCTATAACACGTCACAACGGCGCTTCTATTGTACCAGACACACCTGTGATGACGCTCGAACTGGTGATAGCGAGTCCCGAGAATGGGCCCTTCTAGGAACGAGAAGTTGGTATACTTGATCTGTGATTGGTAGTACTCCAGGACCATCAAGGGACGCTTCCTCAAAGGCAAGCCCAGCAGTGGATGGCTTTAGCTGACCAAGGGATAGTACAAGGATTCATACAAAAATGGGCCATTTGGGGTCAGCGTATCGAAAGGTGAAAAGTGCATGCTCATGCAGGTTCATGTGGAAAGCTCGCCATGCAACCAGTGCTTCTCTACAGCAAGCCGAGTTCTCTGGCTTTCAGAGCTGCCTGAGTCCGATCGCGCACCCCCAGCTTGCCCAGAATGTTGCTGAGGTGGTTCTTGACGGTGCCACCGGCGATGTAGAGGGACTCGCTGATCTCGCGATTGGAAGCCCCACGCGCCAGCAAGGCCAGGATCTCCCGCTCGCGCTCGGTCAACTGCGTCCGGTCGCTCCCGCCGACGAACGCGGGAGTGGCGGGAGCGATCATGGTGGGCTCGATGGGTGCAGAAGAGAAGGAGGCAAGGACCTTGTGTGCAACATCGGGATGCAGGAGGACTTGCCCCTGGGCGACCACGCGAATGGTCGTGGCGAGCTGCTCGGCGGTGATGTCTTTGAGCAGATAGCCGTGCGCTCCCGCTTGCAGACCCGCCTGGATCAGCTCGCGCTCGTCGAAGGTCGTCAGGATGACCACGCGGATCTCCGGCCAGCGCTCGATGATGGCACGCGTCGCGGCAATGCCATCCAGACGCGGCATGCGCACATCCATCAGCACCACGTCGGGTGCCGTTCGCGTGACCGAGAGACGTTCAACCATAGCCAGCGCTTCCTCGCCATCGCCAGCCATGCCGACCACCTCCAGGTCTGGCTCCAGCTCAATCAGCTTGCGAAAACCTTCGCACAGCAGGCGCTGGTCATCCACAATCAGCACACGGAGACGCTCTGCCATGGCTAGACCTTCTCCCTGGTTTCGCGTGTGGACGAGGACGTGGCGCTGCCCTCCACTTGTCCCCGAATCTTGAGCGGGAGCACCACGTCAACGCGCCAGCCCTGCCCGGGTTGGGGACCAGCCGAAAGCCGCCCATCCAGCAGCGCGACGCGCTCGCGCATGCCCCGCAGGCCGAAGCCAGACGCTCTTTGCTCGTGGATCGGCTCGCACCCCTGGCCGTTGTCCAGCACCGTCAGTTCCACCTGCTCATCGCTCGTGGAGAGGCGCAGCAGCACCTTGGTGGCGTGCGCATGCTTGCGAATATTGGTCAGCGCCTCCTGCGCGCAGCGGTAGAGCGTCAGCCACAATTCTGGGTTCAGCGGGTGGGTCGCCTCTTCCAGATCGAGCGTAATCCTGGTTTGGCGGCAGGTGGTTTCAAATTCCGCCACCAGCTTGCGCAGTTGCTCTTGCAGCGAGCCTGCGGAGGCTTCGTCGGGTCGGAGCGCCTCGACGGAGTGACGGACTTCCGTCAGGCAGGCTTTGGCCACCTGTCGGGCCTGCAGCAGTTCCTCGTGCAGACGGGGATCGCCGCGCGCTTCAAGCTGCGTAGCCGTTTCCAGCTGGACCGAGAGGAGTGTCAGTGCGTGACCAAGCGTGTCGTGGATCTCACGGGCAATCCGGTTGCGCTCACGGATGACCGACAGTTCCTCCACCTGGGCACTATACTCCTGCAGTTGCGTGTGGGCCGCTGCCAACCTGGCGTTGGAGACATCCTTCGCCGTGTGGGCTAGCGCGAGTTCGTGGATGATCGCCCCGTATCCATAGACGGAGAGAAACACGAGCGGGACTGACACCTGGCCGCTGACATCCCAGTCTGGGACGATGCGGCGGATCGCGAGGTAGGAACTCAGGCAGAGGGCAAAGGCCAGCCCCGTTCGTGCCCGGCAAGGGGATGAATTGGGAGGCGCAGGCCAGGCAGAACAGGGCCAGCAACCACCAGGGATGTGCACGTACCGTAGGCCGCCGTAGTCCGGTGTGATAGATCACGAGCCAGGCCCCATAGGTCCCCGTGAGCAGAAGCAAGCTGAGCAGGGTGAGAGGCTGCGTCGTCAAGACCCCGGAGAGATAGCCCACGCAGGCGAAACCAGAGACAATCCAAGGGATCCACCGCAGGTACCAGCCTGTTAATGGGATGGATGGTGTTTGGATGATCTGCCCTTGCTTGAATTTCATGAGTGTTTCCCCAACGGTGAGAGATGCACGTGTTTTTTGTAGTATACATCATGGCCCTTCCTGCTCGCCAGTGTCTGCAGTCATAGGTGTGCTCGACAGACCTATGACCAGCGTCATAGCAGCCAGAGCCAGAAATAGGCCCCTGATGCGTGACCGATGGGACTGGTGTCGTGCTGCTTTGGTCGGCTATACTCGGCATAAGGAAGATGGCTCTCTCACCAGTTCCTGTCCATCCGGCAAAGCAGTTGCTTGATGGTTGTTTCGCGAAAGGATCTGTTCTCATGGGACTCAAGCTCACAAGCGTTTCTCAATCTTCACAAGGGGTTGCCATGCCCGCAGCTTCATCAGTGCGCGCAGGCATCACCACCCTGTATCGCCGCGCCGACCTCGCGCCCGCCGTGCTGATCATTGCCGGCATCTCGTTCCTGGCCCATGTTCTGGTCGGAAACAACTACGGCTATTTCCGCGATGAACTCTATGTAATGACCATGAGCCGGCATCCCGCTTTTGGCTATGTGGATGTCCCTCCGTTGGTTCCCTGGATCACGCTGATCCCTCGTTTGCTCACCGGCAATTCCCTCTGGGCCATCCATGTGATATCGGCCCTGGTCTGTGCCGGGACAATCATCCTGACCGGACTGATGGCCCGGCTCCTGGGCGGCACGGGGTGGGTCCAGGGACTGGCCGCCCTGGGATCGGCGACGGCCCTTGTCCTGCTGGCAGGCGGCTCGACCTACACCTATGATGTCTTTGATGCATTCTGGTGGACGCTTTCCGCTACTCTCCTCATCGCGTTGCTGCGCGACGAACAACCCCGACGATGGCTCTGGTTCGGCGTGGTGGTCGGCCTGGGATTATTGACCAAGGAGACCATCCTCTTCTGGGGATTCGCCCTGGTCGTCGGCTTGCTGCTGACCCGACAGCGCCGTCTGCTGTTCACCCGCTGGACGCTGTTTGGAGGACTGATCGCCTTCGCGCTCTTCCTGCCCTTCCTGCTCTGGAATGCCGCCAACGGCTGGGCGTCGGTGCAGTATTGGGCGGGCTATTCCCAAAATCATAGTGCCGCTGGGTCGCCCCTCGCTTTCCTGGTCAACCAGATCCTCGTCATGAATCCCTTCTCGGTGCTCTTGTGGGGGGCAGGACTGTGGTACTTTTTCTTCACCAAACGCGGTGCGCGCTATCGGGTCTTCGGGTGGGCGTATCTCATGCTCTTCGTTCTCTTTATCGCGATTGGAGGGAAATCCTACTTTCTGGCACCAACCTACCCACCGTTGTTTGCCGGTGGGGCGGTGCTGTTGGGTGGGTGGCGGGTGCGCTGGTGCGGATGGATCGTGGTCTATGCCGTGGTGCTGGCCATCAGTGGCCTGCTGCTGGCCCCCGCGACGATACCGGTGTTGCCACCCGCCGTGTACGCACAGGTGTATCACCCGAGTGGCAACTCAGGGGCGCAGCAGGAGGCAGGCGATGTCTACGGCTTGCCACAATCCCTGGCGGATCGCTTTGGCTGGCAGGAACAGGTCGCGTTGATTGCGCAGGTGTATCACAGCCTGCCACCGGATGAGCAGCGAGTTGCCTGCATCTTTACCGAAAACTATGGCGAGGCTGGTGCGCTCATGCAATTCGGCGGACGCTATCATCTGCCCCCGCCGATCAGCGGACACAACGCCTTCTCTCTCTGGGGACCGCAAGGGTGTACTGGCCAGGTCGTCATCACGATCAATATTGCTCCCCAGGACGCTGCACGGGGGTTCAGCTCGGTGACGTTGGCCGCCAGGACGTCCTGCGCTGCATGTGTGGACTTTGAGAATCAGGCTCCAATCCTGATCTTGCGGCAGCCGAAGGCACCATTCGCGGTGCTCTGGGCACAGGGGAAGCATTACGATTGAGGCCGCTTATCGGGTGGGGTCACGACCTGTTTCCCCGCAAAAGCGATAGACACGCTCAGAGACAGAGCGAGGGAGAGTGACTCATGAAAAGTCGAACATACTTTGAGCCAATGAGAGAGAGAGAGCTTTGGCGCGTGATGCCAATTTTAGCATTCGAAGCGACCACACCAAAGCCTCGCG
>WNFY01006182.1_pt1 | contig 10709 bp, 12 predicted proteins | sample 5400091 | NCBI WGS metagenome assembly WNFY01 (sample SAMN13153364, study PRJNA577476) | soil metagenome | isolation source: 60 cm soil or saprolite under grassland replicate 1 | place: USA:California | collected 2016-06-15
GCCGGCCGGACTAGGCTCCGGGGCTTCGAAAAAGTGGAAAAAACCGCCGATTATCAGCCCTGATCCCTGATCTGGGACCACCCCCCTATCTCCCCCCGTGAATCGTTCGGAGATCGCCTAGATTTCCCTTTTTTTCCCCTGCCGACAAAGCCTGGACTGCGCCCTGAACCGCCTGTCTCACCTATTATCACTGCCAGACAGGGAATAGGTTCTAGAAAATAGGGGGTCTTAGCGACCAACCCTCGCGTCGCAAGAGTGCCCGAGGAGAAGTCCTGATCAAGTCACTGTAAATGTGGCGACCACGGTTTTCAGGTAGACAGTTGCTCCGAGGATCCCAAGAACGCTCACGCGAGCTGTAATGTCCACGTTGAGCACGTACGAGCCAGAGACCCTGACCCCCTGATCGATGGACAAGTAGAGTGTATGCGTTCTCGTACCTAATCCTCCGCTTAGAGTGGTGTTTCCCAGATCCACCGTCTGACCGGACGGATTAGTTAGCTTCAGATCCATTATGACGCTGGTATTACCATTTGAGCTGGACACGCTTGTATCGCTCGTTCTGAACATCCCTCCAGCCCTGATCGAAAAATAGTACTCGTAAGCCGTTATCAACGAGACATTCGCAGTCGCCTGCGTCGCCGAAAGCGACCCCGTGGTCTCGCCGAAGACCACCTTGGAAACCGGAACCATCAAGCCTCCCGCCAACGCTGGAGGAATTACCAGAACAATAGCGGAGGCCATGATCAGTAGGAGAACCAGCAGGCCTTTTCTGCTCTTCTTCTTCGCCGCCGGAGCTGACATTTCTAGAAAGCGAGTTCGTCAGAAGATGAGGATTTAGGACTTGTGCAGGTACAAGCGCGCGTCTGGTTTTGACCCTTACCAGCGCGTCCTCTTGATTCCCAGCAAATACGCTCCGTAGTTCGTTCCCAGATGAATCGGCGGAGTCACCAGTACCACCACCAAGATCGACCACAAACTCAATGGAAAGACCAATTGTCCCAGAAGCAGACCTCCAAACACGAAATCCAGCTGGTCGACGATCGGAAGCGGGTTGCCCGGTCTTATCCGGATTCGTCTTTTGAAAAAGGCCCCGAGCAGATCCCCGAGAACGGTTCCCAGCGCGATCATAAAGCCGCCGAGTAGAAGGTGGCTGTTAACTGATGACTCTGCAAGTCCTACGAGTGAACCAGCTATGATCCCGGCGAACAATCCGCGGACCGTCTTGTGCTCTCCGAGGATCCTCTGACCATCGAAAAAATTCCTTCCCCCATCCAGAGGAACACCGCCACCGAGCAGAAGAGGAGCAGCGTTCGCGAGATAAGATGGCCCAATGAACAATAATGCATCCAGAACTATTCCCAGACCAAATCCCCTAGAGATTAAACAAGCCCGGTCAACCGTGGACAGTTATGAACCAAACGCTACACATCCTCTAATCCAGCCTCGCCGATCCTGAAAAGCGTCCTCGGACCATTAACCTCTCGACCATCCATCTTCTCGAGAAGGCACTCTCTCACATCCCTTCTGGGCGTCTGGCGCAGTCTCAAGATTGTTGACGACCAGTGTCTGAGCGACCGGGTTGCAACAGGCGCGATAAGCCAGCTCCCACGGCTAGGCTGGCTGTGAACCTGCCCAGTCAACAATATAGTGAGCTCGAATCTCGAAGCCAGATCCGAAAGATAAGCCAGCTGCCTGTTGAGCTCACGATTGTTGGCAAAAACCGTCCCAGGCTTCACGAGATCAGCACGATAGAGACCCGTCACCGAGTCAACCACCAACAAAGCCGGGGTATTAGACAACAGGACCTCTAGGCTTTCCGTGATCCGGATCTGCTCTCGAAAGTCCTCGGGCTGAAACACGACGATGTTCTCCGCAAGTTCTTTCCCTCGATCCAGGGATTCAAGTCTCTGGACCGAGAATGACAAGTCTGCATCAACGAAGAAAACCTTCAAGCCTCTCGCCGCGGCCCCTAGAGCGGATTGCATCGACAGAACTGTCTTACCAGTCGACGCCTCTCCATAGACCAAGTTGATCTTTCGAAGGGCAAAACCGCCCTTCAGCGACCGGTCCAGCCCGCTAATCCCCGTGCTCAACCTTTCCATAACCAGGACCCCGCTGACTTGTTATCGAGAGCAAAAGTTTGGCTGGATTGAATAACTCTGTCTAGGAGGAAGACATTTCCCCCAAGTTAGGCTCCAAACTAGCAAAACCCTCCTCATCGATGGTCCCGCATCCATAGCTCTCGAGGAAGGCCAAGCCTGGACACTAAGAGCTCCAATCAGAACCGGAGATCCAATAGTAGTCACTAAGTTTAGAAGAATTCCGATCGAGACCGACAAGGAGGCAGTGTTTCATATTAAGACTGGCGAAAAGGGTGCTTACAAAGAGGTCGATGGCTCGACTATTTCTCCAAGTTGGCGAGAGGCGAGCGACCTCCTCAGACAATCGCGGGGACTCGCTGTAATACTAGGAGATGTCGACGTTGGAAAATCATCCCTCTCCACATACTTAGCCAACGTGTGCTTTGACCATGGAATTCGAACTGTCATAATCGATGGAGATGTCGGTCAGGCCGATATTGGTCCACCTACAACCACTAGCTCCTCGACTGTTCCGAACCATATCCTGAGTCTCCAGGACCTAAGACCAGAGCGATCACACTTCATCGGGGACACGAACCCCTCCTCGGTCGCAGCCAAGATCGTACAATCAATCACTCATCTCAAAGACGAGATCTCGGGAAGAAGCGAGGTCATCATCCTGAACACTGATGGCTGGGTGAGAGACGAGGAGGCAGTGAGCTACAAGCTCCAGCTCCTGCACTCCTTACAGCCAAACCTCTTACTAGGCCTGAGTTCTAACAACGAGCTTGACCCCATCCTCGAACAGCAACAATGCACGACCCTGAGGCTTGAGGTTTCAAGCTACGCCCGGCCTCGGACCAGGGAAGAAAGGAAGAAGGCGAGGGAAGAAGGATATAGGAGATTCTTCCAGAACCCCAAGCATCTAGAACTCAACCTCAACACGATCAAGCTTAGAATGTTCAACAAATCGCGACAACAAAGAATCGGTCAAGATTCAACACACAAAGGATCTCTTGCAGGACTACTCGACGAGGAGGGAATGTTGCTCTCGATCGGAAGAATAGTCCGAATCCAGAATGGCATCGTTCATGTCACAACAGCGGCCGAGGAGGTGCCGAGAATCGTGGAACTCGGAGCGGTTATTCTATCCTCAAGATTCGATGAGGTCGGATACGAGCCCTAGATCGAGTACGCGTCGGGAATCGAGTAGACGTAGATCGTATGCTCGTTATAGTTCTCCTTCCGTGAAGGCTTCCAACCGTTGATCATGAAGTCATGACTCACGATCCTTGAACCAGGCCGTGCCTCCGATCTCAGTTTAGGCTTCAACCGCTCGTTCGCATACGTCGTAAGATACAGAGTAATGAGTGTTGCATCCTTCAGGTCCGCCTGGAACAGGTCCTTGTTGAAGATATGCACTCTTTCGACCAGCTTGAGCTTTTCAACCTCTCCAGAGGCCTGCTTGAACAGGTCCTCCCTGATCTCATAGCCAACGGCAGTCTTGATGCCGAAATCCTTGACCGCTGTGGTGAGGATTCGGCCGTCGCCGCAACCAAGGTCGCAGAGGACATCGTCCTTGCTTGCTCTTGCAACTTCCAGCATCTTCTTGACAACATCGTGCGGTGACGATACAAATGGTGCACAGCTCATGAGAGTCACTTTCTGTTTCGAAGTAGCGTGGAGGAACGATTCAAGCTATTTTAACTCTCTCCCTAAGAATCTCCTCCCCGATATTCAAGAAACATGATCTTAGTCGTCACCAACGATCAGAATCCCCGATAATTCCGCAGCCACTGAGGTCCAAGATACAGAATCCTAATTACGTTTGGCAAGGTCGAAAGCGATGGGAATGGGGAAGTGCCAAGAAGGAAAGAACGGCTCACGATCAAGTCTCATGAGGACGAGTTTGAAACCCGCACTGATCAAACTCGGCAGCGGCATGATCCGCAAGAGCTCAAGATCTACATCAAACAGCTCTCAAAGGCTTTGAAATTCCTGCCGCTCGGTAGCCGGGCCTACTATGCTGTAACCGGAGAACTGCTAAGAGCAAGCACACAGCTGAGAGCCATGATGCCTGCAGGCCTTACCTCGAAAGGAGAGCACTAGCTCTCTAGCTTCCTTTAGGCAAGTCAAATCCAACAAGCGCCGTCCGTATTCACGCTCCACTCGTTCTTCAGCGTTCTACGAAATGACTATAAGCCACAGAGCCCGCGGAAGCCCGAAAGAGTTTCTTCATGGCTTCTCAAATGCTCAGTGACACTAGGATACACGAGCTTGCACAAGTGGAACTAAAGGAACCGGTCCTGATTCAAGGCCTTCCCGGACTCGGCTATGTCGGAAAAGTCGCCGTGGACTATTTCATCGAAAAGCTGAAACCCGTGAAGATGGCGGAACTATACTCAAGCTACCTGCTCTTCCCCGACGGCAACCTCGGCATCAACATCTCAGAAGATGGAACCTACTCTCTCCCAAGATACGAATTCTACGGATATGGAGAGAAAGACCCCAACGTAATCCTCCTCACCGGAGACGCCCAGCCAAGTGTAACCGGGCAGTACGAGGTGGCAAGCATCGTTCTCGACTTTGCGCAACGCTTTGGCTGCAAGGCTGTTTACACCATGGGTGGATATGGCACTCGCTCCGGAAACGACGTGGGAGCAGTCTACGCCGTTGTGGGAGAAGCTGTACTCGGAGAACGTCTGAAGAAGATGGGAGCTAAACTGGCAAAGGGAGGCGCTGTCACAGGAGCGGCAGGCGTTATTCTTGGCATAGGTCGGCAACGTAGTCTAACCTGCGCGGGCCTCTTGGGGGCGACGACTGGCGCTTACCCGGACCTGGAAGCAGCCAGAGCGGTAATCCAGATGTTGACGGGACTTGTGAGTATTCCGGTGGACTTGAAGGAGTTGGACACGGAGATTGAGGACATGCGTAAGAAGATGGAACGTTTCAGACATGCAGAGGTTGAGGAGTCCAAGGAAGGCGAGGAAAAGCCTGAGGAAGGCAAGGATCGCTACATTACATAACCAGGAAAAATAATTCTATCGTTTCCAATATTTCAGGCAGGCCCGCCAATGTTCTCCGCGTTTCCTTCTGTTTTATAGAAGAAGAGCACAAGGCGTGAGTTGAAGGATTTTTGCTCGAAGCAAGTCTGGAGAGGAATGGCGTCATCCATAAGTTAAGCCTGCTTCTGGCGGAAAATGCGGTCTTGGCGTTCTTCTATGAAGACTCAATGAAAATTGGCACTTTGGCCGTCTCGACTCCAGGATTACGTGAAGGGGGAGCAGGGACCTCATCTGTTCTTCTCGGCGGGAAATATCTGATCGCCGCGAGGGCTCTATCGGAGAGAGTTGCGGCAACCTATAACAAGATGAGCATTGTATCGATAAACACAAAGCTTCCAGAAGGCGAGGCTCTCCGCCTTTATGCGAGCCTCCTTGATAGGGCTCGGCCTAGCTCTGACGCTGACCGAGCTTCCTCTAAAGGTTGAACAGGAAACCTACCGCGATAGTGATGAGAGTAGCTGCGAAGGTAATCGCTGCTACAGTGTCATCCAATCTCTCAACGCTCATCGAATCGTCATCCTACGAGTGATTGTTGAGAGAATGTTCTGAACGGTAGGAGAGAATGTTCGCCTATCCTTCGACAATTTTGCTCACTGAGAGAAACCACGCCCAGGCCCAGCGTTATCCTCTCTGTTACAATCCGATCATCACATTGTCTTCCGCGATTCTTAAGTAGGAAAGAAGATGTTTCGGCGTGTTGTCCGTCGCGTGCGGTCTCGCCTAGACTGTTGGCTCTAGAATTGGTGGAAACTAGCGCCAGCTATTCAGCTTGCCTGGCGATGTGTCCTTTGCCTCTACGCCATTGTGTCCGTTGATCCACTCTGGAACTATGACAGCCCTGATCAATTCCTGAATTGTTATTCCGCGGCGTTTCGCGATCTTTTCGAGCTCGCGATAAATCATGTCGTCAAGTGTTTGCATGAACTTGGGCAGTCTTAGACACCACGGTTTCTCGGGATATCAACATCAGTTCACGGGTTGAAATAAAGTGCTGATGTAACTTGTAGAATTCCAAGGAAGTGACAGGATTGAGGCGTTCGAGTCTCGGCATCAGCGAGATATCTTTCTTGAGTGCGATTCTTCTCCAAGGATCTGGCGCGAGGCGACTTCAACTCTCGAACGGTAAGGCTCCTTGGTGTAGACTCTCACTAGGTTCATGAACATCTGAAGCACTCCAACGATTCGGGACGCGTCTGATAGCGGAACTATCTCTTTTTTTCCGTTGGGCAAATGTTTGAACACAGGTATGTCTTTTGGCTGCAAGTCTGCGGTACTGTGGTATGGGACTGAAGGTAAAGTAGGTGCATCGATGATGACATCTTCTCCTGTAATCATTGCCTTTCTTGCAATCTGCTTTTCGATGTCCGCGCGAACCCGTTCGTTTGTAATCACCTCGGACACCTTTTCTTCAGCAGAAAAAATTGTATGTTCATAGGCGCATTTTAGAAGTCTTCTAGTTTCGAGGTCTTGCATGATTTTCCGGGACTTCTTACACTCCTTCAGTTCTGTCCACACTTTGTAGTCGTCAAGTTTGAGAAAGTCTTCTGGGCTGTCAAAGTCCAACAGGTGGAGGTCGTCTCTTGCGGCCTCCAGCGCCTTCACGATCATGATCTGAACCGCTCTTGAGGCTTTGTGGAAGTATATTGTTCGAAAGGATTCGAATCGTGCGAGTAGGAAGCTTTCAAGAGCTGCTACAGCTGTTCCATCAACTGAAAGGTTGTTTTCGACAATATCCATCGTGTATAATAGGCGATGAACGTCGATGGAGCCGTATCCGGCTCCTGTGTGAAAGGAATCTCGAACAACATAATCCATCTTGTCGACGTCGACCCCGCTGCTGATTATCTGGTCCAAGTATGGCTGCTTTTTATCCGCCAATTTTCCGGTGGCCAATCTGCCGAGGGTCTTGGGGCTTAGGCCTGCGGATTCGAGCCTCTGGGCAATTTCTGTCTCGTTGACAAGCCAGGTAACAAAATCTTCGTGATTCCTGTCTAGGTATTTCGAGAGGAGCGGCTCGAAGACGTGAGAAAAGGGGCCATGCCCGATGTCGTGAAGTAGCGCCGCTATGCGTAGCTGTTCTTGTTGGTGTTGAGGGAGGCCTATTGGGAGTGCTTGAGCCAGTTCGCCGGCAAGGTGCATCGCGCCGATGACATGTTCGAACCTGGTGTGATTTGCGGCGGGGTAGACGAACTCTGAACCGGCAAGTTGCCGTATCCGCCTGAGCCTTTGAACAGGCTCGGTGTCGATTACTGATCTCTCGGTCTGGCTGATTCTGACATAGCCGTGGATCGGGTCTTTGATGAAGCCTCCAGACTTCTCGGCCAACTTTCTCTACAACGTTTTCTGGGGAACGCGACTAGTTAACTTCTCATTCCAAGATCGAAAAGTCTCTTTTTATTCAAGCTGAGGTCATTCATGAAATAGGGAATCGTGCCGGACGAATGGTCCAAGACAAGATCCTCTGCTTCGTATGTTCGGTAAAGGGTATCGAGAGGACATTCGCAACCTATTACGAACTGCAGGACCATCTCTACAAAGATCATGATATGACCAGGGATCCAGCCATGGAGATTTTCATAAAATCCAAGGCCCCAATCTCAGGGGGTCCGACTGGTCAGGACTCTAGCAAATAATCTGGCTCGGAATCGGCCCTTACCCAGTCTTTCGTGTATTCTCTTCGGCAGGGAATGAGTTGGGAGGAGATCAGCGTTGGATTCATCTGATAATCAGGAATTGGATCAGGGATAGGATGATTGTGCCGAGGAAGATGATAGATACTGCGCTGGTTATGAATGTGAGCATGCTTTGCTGAGTGCTGATTCCCACCGTGTTCTTCACAGCAAACACGCTAGCTATGCCTATCCAAACCGTGCTGGTCGCCTGAACGATTTCGAAAACAATAGGGATTGGAGCAGACATTAGAACGAAAAGAAGCCCTGGGGTCCAGGAGAAGAAGAACGGCCGAGTGAGGCCCCAGTAGCCAATTCTTCTCCCAAACAGCTTCGTGACGATCAGCAGGGTTGTACCTGACCAAATTATCGCGATCAGGATCGCTGCGAGTAAACCTATCAGTGTAACGGTGAGGATTTCGAGCGTAGATGTTCCGGCGATGAAAAAACCGAAGACGCCTAGTCCGGCGCCGTAACACAGTCCGATTATTGCTATGATAGAGACTGATTGTGCCGTGGCGCTTGGGTCATCTCTCAGTTCTCTGAAGCTCTCTCCGTTGAGTCTTGCCGCTTTCAACATTCGGGATCCCATCCGTCTCAGGTTTAGGTCTTGTTTGGACCCGGAGTACGGAGTCAATTGTGTTAGTGTCCCCTCTTCCCACGTTCGTACTGTTCCAGCTCTTATCAACTCATGGGAAAATGTCTTGAAGGCGAATTGCGTTGCTCAAATAGGATAGGCAACTTCCGGCAAGTTGGTTAGACCGAAGCCGGCTATATTGTCATCTGGATGAAGATGAGGATTAGCAGTCCAACAACGGATGTCAGGAGTGCTCGTTGTGTATTGAAACCCATCGCACTCTTTAGGGCAACAAACTCAGTTGAGACGATCCAGGCCGAGGCGATGATTGTTGTTGTTATGATTATCGGTCTGACAGGTATTGCAATAAGGATGAAGAACATTCCCGGGGCTGCGGAGAAGAATAGTGGCCGGGCCAGTTCCCAGAAGCCCGTTTTTCCCTGGAACAGTTTTGTTCCAACTAGGAAAACTGTTGCCGACCAGATGAAGGCGGCGAAGTCGGTGAAAATCATGTTGGCTATGGTCCCAGATATCAGCTGGCTGGGTGACAGGCTCTTGGTTTGGAGCCCGCTGAAGATGCTGAACCCGAGTCCATAGGATAGGCCGACTAGTAGTAGGACTGCGATAGCCTGCCCAGTCGCGCTCCTGTCCTCCTTGAGTTCACGGAAGGTGTCTTTTTCGAATCTTGCGGTCCGGATGATTCGTGATCCAAGCTGGTGGAGCTTCTGTCTAGTTATCGGGCGTGATTGTTCCCGGATCATATTTCTTGGCCGCGTTCCTCTCCCAATGCCCGGTCCAGCCTTATCAACTAATAGGAGCAAAATATCATCGATTCGGTGGCGATTAAAGTGTCTGGGCTCGCGTCTGTACTGAAGGAAAGACTCGTTGAGAAGCCACTGTTCAAGGTGGTCGCGATGCCGGACTTCTATCTAGACTACATTCTTGCGTTTCCGGGCAAGCTTGACGAGATGGCCAAGGTCATGGTTGATGTGGCAGAAAGGGGAGGCGGGAACATTCTGGGATGGAAGCACCTCGTGGGAAGGGGAGGCAATGCGTCGAACTTCTCGGCCCAGCTCTTGAAGCTAGGAGCCAACGTGTCTCCGATAATCGAAACCGATGATTTCGGAAAACTTGCTCTCGCTCACTTTCTGAAAGGCGCCGATCTATCCCACATAAGATCGACAGGAACACTTTCGAGAACTCTCGCCTTCGAGGCCGAATATTCAGGCAGACATGTCAACATCATGGCCAGTGATCCTGGATCTCTATCGAGCTTCGGCCCCGAGAAACTGTCTGATCTGGATAAGGAGCTGATCAGAGAGGCTGATTTTGTCTGTGTGTTCAACTGGAACCAGAACCTGAAAGGAACGGAGCTGGCTGAAACGGTTTTCCAGACTGCGAAGACTGAGGGAAGCGGGGTGACTTTCTTTGACCCTGGGGATCCTACATCGAGGGCGAGCGAGATTCCTAGGCTAAACGAGCAGGTTCTATCCAAAGGGCTCGTTGACGTTCTAAGTGTCAACGAGAACGAGCTTACCCAGCTGGCCTCCGCGGTTACAGAGGAAACAGGCGAGTTTGATGGAGAAGAGGCGGATCCATTATTCCAGGCCGCCAGCGTCTTCAGCATGCTTGGAAGCAGGGTCGATCTTCACACTCCCACTTTCTCAGCCACGTTCATTGACGGCCAGAGAGAACGAGTCCTCTGCGCCAACTCAACCCCGTTAAAGGTGACCGGCGCAGGAGATGCATGGAATGCAGGTGACATTTTTGCGCAGGGCATCGGGCTCGGCCACAAGGAAAGGCTCGTCTTCGCGAACGCAACGGCGGCCGCATACATGCGGAAGCCTGATCTTGATCCCTGCTCTCTAGACGAGATTCTCGAGCGGGCGGGAGAGATAGAGAAGCTCAACGCTCACTAGTCACTTCCCTGCTATCTTAGCTCATTTCATTGGACCGGCGGTGTGGAGCGGGCGGTTCACCATTCTTAAATCGGCTATCGATTGATGAGACACGAAAGCTGGACAGTCTGTGAGCCGAGAAAGTTTTAGAGAAAAAACACGGGCTTTGAGCCGCGGGGAAAGGAAGTCTCTGTAGATGCGGAAGGTCGCGGAGGGAGTCTACCGGGTGCCGGCAAGAGCGGCGAACGCATATCTCGTTGAGGCTCCAAGAGGTCTTGTGTTAGTTGACAGCGGATTGCCAGGTAGTGAGAATGGAATTCTCAAGTCTATCGCCAAGCTTGGAAAGAAACCTTCGGACTTGAAGCTTGTACTGCTGACGCATAGGCATCTGGATCATATTGGGAGCGCTGCGGCGTTGA
>WNFY01006759.1_pt1 | contig 10708 bp, 8 predicted proteins | sample 5400091 | NCBI WGS metagenome assembly WNFY01 (sample SAMN13153364, study PRJNA577476) | soil metagenome | isolation source: 60 cm soil or saprolite under grassland replicate 1 | place: USA:California | collected 2016-06-15
ATTCTGTTGAGCTGCCATACATCAAACAATTTTTTGTTGGCGGCACCAATAGTTTACGTGGTTTCAGAAGCCGGGCAGTGGGACCGGGCATTTATGTTCCAGGGGATACTTCCATCATCATACCGGACCAAACCGGTGATATAAAGTTTGAGATCAATACAGAATACAGGCCCCATATCTCAGGACCGTTGTATGGTGCTATCTTCCTGGATGCAGGGAATATTTGGCTGGTAAATGACAGCACGTACACGCATAAACCCGGAGCAAAATTTACAAGCAAATGGTTGAGCCAGTTAGCAGTTGATGCGGGAATAGGCCTTCGCTTAGACATAACCGTTTTTGTTATCAGATTTGATGTGGGTTTTCCATTGCGCAAGCCATGGCTGCAAAATCCATGGGTAATTAACCAGATAAAACTTGGTGACAGCCGATGGAGAAAAAATAATCTTGTTTTTAATCTTGCTATCGGATATCCTTTCTGAAAAAACGCGTTTTATTTTTATATTTAGGAATGGAACAAATTCCGACAAAAAAAATAAGAAACAATAAGCTGATTTTCATATTTGCTATTTTCCTGCTGTTATATTGTGTATTATGATTTTATCATATCGACTAAGGTTTGATCATTTAGTGATTGTCGGAGCTTTTAGAGAATTTTTTGATTTGCCCGCGTTCGCGTTAATAGCCCTTTTCCTGGTGCTATCTGTAATCTCATTTATGAAAGAAAAATTCAAATTCTTTTCTTATCCATTTTATTCCGTGATAGTCCTGCTTGCAGCCATCATTAGCCTATTTCTTTTCGTGTAATGCTCTTACGATTCTGTAAAAACAATTTGTATTCATCCAGAAATCATTTATTTCAACTGGCGTTCTATATTTATCTTGCGGTAAATTTTTTTAAATGGTTATTGATTTTCGCTCTGATACAGTTACGAAACCAACTCCTGCCATGCTTGAGATAATGATGAATGCGAAAGTGGGTGATGATGTTTTTGGAGAAGACCCTTCGATAAATGAATTGGAAGATTTGTCAGCAAATATGTTTGGTATGGAAGCTGCCATTTTCTGCCCATCTGGAACAATGACAAATCAAATAGCCATTAAATGTCATACACAACCGGGAGATGAAGTGATATGTGATGAAAGTGCACATGTATATCAATACGAAGCCGGTGGCATTGCTTTTAATTCGGGAGCATCTGTAAAACTTTTAGCAGGTGACAGGGGAAGAATAAACGCACAGCAGGTAAAAGCGGCAATTAATTCTGATGACAATCATAAAGCTCGTACAAGTCTTGTTTGTATTGAGAATACCTCTAATCGTGGCGGTGGCAGTTGTTATGCTTTTGAGGAAATAAAGAAAATTGAAAAAGTCTGCAGGGAAAATAATTTAAAATTTCACCTTGATGGTGCGAGGTTATTTAATGCCCTTGTTGAAAAAAATGAGGCCCCCAAACAATATGGGGAAGTTTTCGATAGCATATCAATCTGTCTGAGCAAGGGACTTGGCTGCCCGGTTGGCAGTATATTAATGGGCAAAAAAGATCTTATTAAAAAAGCAAGACGCATAAGGAAAGTCTTTGGTGGCGGCATGAGACAAGGAGGTTTTTTGGCAGCGGCAGGTATTTACGCTTTGCAAAATAATGTGGATCGCTTAAAAGAAGATCATCAGCATGCAAAACAAATTGCTGAGGCGCTTGAGAAAAATAAATTTGTAAAAATGATTTTACCTGTCGAAACCAATATCATCATCTTTGAATTGAATGATTCCATTACAGCTCCCGCGTTGGTTGGCAAGATGAAAGAGAAAAATATTTTGGGTTATGCTATTTCTCCCAACAGGGTGAGACTGGTTGTACATTTGGACATAACAAAGAAAATGGTAGAGATAACAAATGAGGTTATTAAAGAACTTTAAAAACGTAAACCTTAAACGATAAACTTACATGTTCCCCAAGATAAACCCCGCCGAAACGAATGCCTGGAAACAATTAAAGGAACACTATGAAGAGATGAAAAGCGGCAGCATAAAAAAAATGTTCCGGGAAGACCCTGACCGGTTTTCAAAATTCTCAGCAACAATTGATGAAATAGTTTTTGATTATTCAAAAAATATGATCAATGAAAAAACTTTCGGGTTGCTTTTACAATTAGCTGAAGAATGTAAGGTAAAAGAAGCCATGGAAGCAATGTTCAATGGTGATAAGATCAATGAAACAGAAAACAGGTCAGTGCTCCATGTCGCCTTGAGAAATTTTTCAAAAGATCCGGTTTATTCCGAAGGAAAAAATGTGATGCCTCTCGTAAGAAAAGTTCTTAAGCAAATGAAAACTTTTTGCGACAAAGTACATAGTGGAGAATGGAGGGGATATACGGGGAAAAAAATAAGGTACATCGTCAACATTGGAATCGGCGGAAGTGATTTGGGTCCCCAAATGGTAACAGCAGCCTTGAAACCTTATTGGATAGATAATATCCAGGCCTTTTTTGTATCAAATGTAGATGGAACTCATATTGCAGAAACCCTTAAAAAGGTCAAACCAGAGAGGACCCTCTTCCTGGTTGCGTCAAAAACTTTTACCACGCAGGAAACAATGACCAACGCTCACACCGCAAGAGAATGGTTTTTGAAAAAAGCAAAAGATGAAAAACATATTGCCAAACATTTTGCAGCGCTTTCCACCAATGAAAAGGAAGTTGTAAAATTTGGAATCGACAAAAAGAACATGTTTGAATTCTGGGATTGGGTTGGCGGACGCTACTCACTTTGGAGTGCCATCGGTTTATCGATTGCGCTTACGATCGGATACAAAAATTTTGAGCAGCTGCTGAAGGGAGGCCACGAAACCGATAAGCATTTCAGAACTGAATCATTTGATAAGAATATCTCTGTGTTGATGGCGCTGGTTGGTCTGTGGTATACCAATTTTTTTGGCTCTCAAAGTGAAGCTATTCTTCCCTATGATCAATACATGTACCGATTTGCCGCCTATTTTCAACAGGGGAATATGGAAAGCAATGGCAAAAGTGTTGACAGAAACGGTGAACCCGTTGGATATGCAACAGGACCGATCATTTGGGGTGAACCAGGCACAAATGGACAGCATGCATTTTATCAACTCATTCACCAGGGAACCCTATTAATTCCCTGCGATTTTATAGCACCTGCTCAAAGCCACAACTCCATCGGCGACCATCATCAAAAATTGCTGTCCAATTTTTTTGCACAAACAGAAGCTTTGATGAATGGCAAAACAGATGAAGAGGCGCAAAAAGAATTGGAGAAGGCTGGCTTGAGTGCTGAAGAAATTGCAAAACTTTTACCCTTTAAAGTTTTTACAGGAAATAAACCCACCAATTCAATCCTGGTAAAAAAAATCACCCCTTTTACCCTTGGCAAATTGATAGCCTTATATGAATATAAAATCTTTGTGCAAGGTGTTATCTGGAATATTTTCAGCTTTGATCAGTGGGGTGTGGAATTAGGAAAACAATTAGCCAATAAAATTTTACCTGAATTGCAGAATGAGGAAAAAGTGGAGACTCATGACAGCTCAACCAACAATTTGATAAACCTCTATAAGCAAATGAGAAAATTGAAGTAAATTCCATAGGGCTATTAAAACATCGCTTATGAAGAAGTTAATTCTTCTGCTATTAATTACACCTTTTGTTATTAAAGTTTCTGCTCAGCAACCAAAAATTGGAATTGATCTTGAAAATAAATTAAAAAAATATAACCTCATTAACCCGATTGATTCATTGAATAATTTACATAACAAAAAGCTTTATTCTCCTTTCTCCGGTGCCAAAGCACAGTTTTCTCATGCATTAGCTAATGGTGACAAAGTATTTTTGCTTCCGCAAGATCATATGCCTTGTATAGTCCCCGATATGTCTCAATACTATTTCAATATGCCGGTCTATAAAGGAAAAATAAACGGCACAATCCCAAATGCATCGCCGCCCCTCCAAATTATTCCTAAGGAAGAAATTAAATAGACCCGGTCATTTTTTTATCAACTTACGAGTGTATAATTGGCCATCAATATTGGTTCGTAATATATATGTTCCGGTTGCTAAATTAATTCCAGATAAATCAATTGTAATTTCATTAGAACCTTGATATTCGTTATGATAAACTCTTACACCTGCCATATTGGTCAAATCAACCAGAACTTTGTGTTGAGGTGTTTTAGCAAGCCTGAATTTAATAACAGTTTCGAAAGGGTTATTAAGCACCCAAAGATTTTGTTGCGCATCAGGGTCCTTTAAGAGGATCGTCTGACTGTAAAAAAATTGCCCATCAATGTCAACCATCTTCAAACGGTAATAGTTAAATTCAGTCACCTGCTTGTCAGCCAGGTTATAATTGCTTCGCGATGCGCTATTACCAGCTGCAGCCACCGAACCGATCGAATAGAAATGTATTCCGTCGGTTGATTTTTGCACGTCAAAATATTTCGAATTTTGTTCTGAGCGGGTACTCCAGTCAAGAATTATTTCATTATTGCTTAGATGACCCTGGAAATTTATTAATGTGACAGGAAGAATAATGGGAAAAATTGCAGACCACAATCCACGGCCATGAGTAGCTGCAACTACAGTGCGGTCACTGCTGCGGTATTGAAGCATATTTGTACGAACAGTGGGAAAACTGCTGTTCTGTGTCCAGACTGTCGAGGATCCATTGATGAGCGAAGTTTCATATACTCCCATTTCTGTTGCGAGGATTGCTTTGGTATCGTCATTCGGATAAAACATAGCCCATCTTACAGGAATATCGGGAAGATTACCTGAAATATTCGTCCAGCCTGCAGCGCCGCCACCTGTTGCACTCACCCATACGTGTGCCGCCCCATAGTTTGAAAACGCCGCCAACAAATTACTGCCGGTTGAACCAGCGGTAATGCATGAAACAGTAGATGCACTCATGGTGCTTCCCGTTATATCAGTGCCCGCTGAACCCGTTGCAATGGTGTTGGCATTGTCAACCTGTATAACTTTTCCACCAGAGGTGCCAAAATAAACACGATTGGTTGTGTAAGGTGAAACAGTAACAGTAGTCACACTACCACCGAAATTTGTTATCGAAACAAGAGACACACCAGATGGAAATCCTGAGCCACCAGCATGATACGTTCCGGGGGCTAAGGTTTGAGGATTGGTCCATCGGAAAAATTCACCGCTGCCGGCACCACTATATATTGCATTTCCAACATCATCATAGTCGAAAGGATTAATAAATGAACCAAACTCCGCATAGTTAGTAGGATTACTGCCTTTATAAAAATCAAAATCCGTCCACGTGTTGCCCCCATCGGTGCTTCGATGATAATGATTATACACATAAGTTCCGAACTGGTAAACCGATTCATTTTGATCGATAGCGACAAATGCACCATCACCTCCTGAAACTTCTACACTCCCCGACAGGCCACCAGCATTAAATTGATGCACTCCGTTATCCTGCGCGCCAGCCAAGAAGTAATTGCTACTACTTGCCGGATGGATAGCACAGGAATAGAATTGTTTTAAGCGCAAATTGACATTTCGATCCGTAAAATTATTGCCGCTATTGGCGGAATAAAAAATGCCGCCGTCACTGCCAACTAAGATCTGGCTACCATTCCATGTAATAACATGCTGGTCGGCATGTACGTAGTTTGTAACAGTTCCCGATATTCCGGACACCCAAACAGAAATTTGTGACCAGGTATTGCCGCCGTCTGTTGTTTTATAGCAATTCAAACCTCCCGCGATTACATTATTGGGGTTTGCAAGGTCAACTGCAATTCCTAAAGAATACCATCCCTGTCCCGAGCTCAGATCATTGTTACCTGATGCAGCAGGTGGTGAGGTTGCTGTGGCAACCCAGTTAGCGCCACCATCTGTTGATTTGTAAATCTGTGGTGTCTCATAGACATTAGCTGAAGGATTCGTTGCAGGCAATGCATATAAAGTATTTCCTGCTACGGCAAGATCTACATTGTATCGTGCAGATGTATAGGAAGTCACAGGTGAAGTCCATGTAGCGGATGTAACGGTTCCTGGATTATCAGTATAAAAATATCCTGTTTGATTTGCTGCAGGGCTTAAATATCCCTTACTAACATGTAACCTGCCTGTACTGCTCAATTCCATATCCGCTATCCTGGTACCACCTCCCGCCGTAGTTGGAGTGATATTTGTCCATGTAGTGCCGCCATCAATTGATCGTTGTAATCCCGCTCCGCTGCCAATTGTACCAACATAGACATTACCCGATGCATCACAAATTATTTTAGAAACGTTATAAAAACCAGTAGTAGATGGTAACAAGCTCCATGTGATACCATGATCAGAAGACTTCCATACGCCACCACCCTGGACGGCATCCGCGTTAAACGTTTTTTCTCCCGTACCAAAATACATGATACTAGTATTGGAAGGATCCTGGCTGATACCTGCAATTGCAAGATTTCCAAAAAAATCATTAATCAATGTCCAGGTTGCAGGTGAAGCGGTAATGTCAGTGGTATTCCAAATACCTCCATCAATGCCACCAATCCAAACAGTTTTATTTGATGGATCTGCAAGGTCAGTCCAAATAACCCGTATACGACCGCTCGTTACCCCATTTCCAGGGCGGCCATTCCCATTGTCAGGGCCGATCGCGTCAGTGTATGAACCCCTTTCGGTCCATGTTATTGCTTCTGTGTTATCCGTGAAGTTGCTACGAAGTTGCCTTTGAATTAATGAATTTTCATACGCTGCAACTAACCTGTATTTAGGAATATAGCCAAGCGAGATATCCTTTGTCATTTCAAACTCCTGCTGCTGTGACTGTAATATCCCATCTTCCCCCTCCTTTTCATTTTCAGAATCCGGAGAATGAAAATTTTGTCCCAGAATAAAAAAGGAAAGAAAAAGCAGAAACAAACCGGGTGAAAGGAATGGTAAAACTCTTTTCATAGTGGTATTGGTTTTTTTATAGGGTCGATTCGCTTTAAAAATTAACAAAAACAGGTAAAATCTGAAAGAGACGGGTTTTGGTGTATTTCACCCGCCCGGGTTCGTCATATATCAATAAAAACGCTTAGACGAGCTTTTTATTCTGTGTTTGAGGGCAATAAAAAGTCCCGATCAGGTCGGGACTCAAACTCTTACAAGGAACACAATTATCTACCATTTATCTACTTCTTCCGGGGAAGAAGGAGCATTATTTTCAGCAGGCGCTGGTGATTCTACCTCGATCTCCGTTTCTGCTGTTACAACTTCGGCTCCGTTTTGTTCCGCAGGCACCTCATCATGATTATAGGCATCAAAATTAAAATCAGGCATTAATTCTGTTTTTACATAATCAATTGCTTCGCCAAGAGCTTTGATGAATTTGTTGAAATCTTCCTTGTAAAGGAAGATTTTGTGCCTGTCGTAGCCGTTATCATTAAAACGTTTACGGCTTTCAGTAATAGTAAGGTAATAATCGTTTGCCCGTGTTGCCTTTACGTCAAAAAAATACGTTCTTCTTTTTCCAGCACGAATACGCTTGCTGTAGATGCTTTCCATTTTCTTGTCATTGTTCTCGTACGCCACAGTAATAAATTTTACAGTTTAAAAATTTTGGTTTAGATAGCTTACAAATATAAATATGTTTTTGAAACGACCAAATCGCGTCCAACAGGCAATCGGCAGTCACGAAAGATTAACCCTCCCGTTAAATGCACCCGTGAAATTGCCGGTTGCCTATTATAGAGTGTCCTCCTGTTCTTGCTGCCGGGCGTAGAGAGTGGTATAGAATCCGTTTCGAGCAAGTAATTCTTCGTGAGTGCCATGTTCCACAATTTCTCCCTCATCCAGCACAACAATCTTATCAAAATGAAAAAGTGAAAAAATGCGATGAGTAATTATGATCGCTGTTTTATCTCTTAAATAATCATACAAGTTGCCGATAATTTCTTTTTCCGTCCTTGCATCCACCGCGCTAAGGCAATCATCAAAGATGACCAGGTTGGGTTCCTTTATCAATGCCCTTGCAATAGATATGCGTTGTTTTTGACCACCACTTAAAGTAACACCTCTCTCTCCTATCAGCGTTTCATATTGCTGAGAAAACCATTCAATTTCCCCGTGAACACTGGCCTGTGTCGCTGCCTTTAAAACTTCGCCTTCTTTTTCATTTTTTAAACCGAATCTAATATTGTTATTTACCGTGTCACTAAAAAGAAAAACATCCTGCGGTACATAACTTATTTGTTCTCTCGTATCTCTCAGATCAAGTTCTCTGATGTCAATGCCATCCAGCTCTATTTTGCCATTTGTTACGTCATACATCCGCAACAGTAATTGTGCGATGGTTGATTTACCACTTCCTGTTCGACCAACAATCGCCACTTTATTTCCTTTCTTTATTTCAAGGTTAAAATTTTTTAATGCCTCAATACCGGTGTGGGGATAAATGAAATCAACATCCCGGAAACTTATATTTCCCTGCAAAAGAATTTTTTGAGGAGCAAAGTTGTTTTTGATTGTGGGCTCGGTTTGAAGAAATTCATTTAGTCTTTTTTGAGAAGCTGCCGCACGTTGTATCATGCTGGCAGTCCAGCCGATTGCGAATACAGGAAAGGTGAGCATGTTAATATAAATCACAAACTCGATGATAAGCGGAAGACTTGTTTTAATCGGATTATGAATATGGTGTATGCCGCCGATCATGACAGTAAGTAAAGTGCTTAATCCAATTAATAGAGTCATCGAAGGAAAATAAATTGCTTCCACTTTTGCCAGCCCGATTGCGTTCTTTTTATAATCGTCGCTGTTTTTTTTGAAAAAGCCAAGCATAGCTTTTTCCTGTACAAATGATTTTATTACCCTGATTCCCGAGTATGATTCCTGCGCATTGGTAGTAAGGGCGGCAAGCAGTACCTGTATATGCTCACTTTTTTTGTTAATAATTGTATTGACGTAATAAATAGTAATTGCCAGGATTGGAAGTGGTGTCAATACGTAAAGCGTTAACTCCGCATCCCGCCTAAACATAAAAAATAAACTAAAGGAAATAACCGCGACGAGGTTGACAAGATACATAATGGCGGGCCCCGTAAACATTCTAACGCGGCTGACATCTTCCGCTATACGACTCATCAAATCACCCGTGCTATGAGTTTTATAGAAAGCAGTGTCCAATTTTTGGTAATGTTCGAAGACCTCATTTTTTTGATCGTATTCAATATGCCGGCTCATTACAATAATTGTTTGGCGCATCAGGAACATAAAAAACCCGCGAAGTAAAGCCAGCACCAGGATGGTGATACCGGAGATTGCAACCACATCCACACCTTTCAACCCATTTACCCAGACAATAAATTTTTGAACCAACACATCATAGTTAGGTGGAACATTTTTTTGGGAAATACCCTGCAACTTGCGCTGAACAAAATCAATAACAAAGCCTGTAACCTGTGGAGATAAAACTCCAAAATAGTTCGAAATAATGATGAACAGAATACCAATTCCAAATCGAATTCTGTACTTCCAGAAATATTTTTTTAATGCTTTGAGATGTTTCAAGAAAAAGCTTTGGCACTAAATTAAAACAGCGACAGCGATTTCTTATTTCTTATTTGATAATTGGAAATCGTTAGTCAAACATTTCACAAAACGGATTTTGCAGGTTACAACTCCAAGGTTATTTTTGCGGCGGAGAGATGGCAGAGCGGTCGAATGCGGCGGTCTTGAAAACCGTTGACCCAAAAGGTCCGGGGGTTCGAATCCCTCTCTCTCCGCCTCCGCCCGCCGTAGCTTTAGCGAAGGCGGGCTTTTCTTATGCGACCAACGGCGGACGCAGTCCGCTCCTTTAAATCAAAGAATTTTCTCCTTTTCAAATGTTGTTTTGCGGTTCTTTATGTCCAATATTAACTGCATCTTTCTTAGATGTTCTATGTATATATCTTAAAGTGTAAAGACAATTCTCCGTATACTGGATTTAGTGAAAATTTAAAAGAACGATTTAAACGCCACCAAAATGGATATGTGCCTGCAACAAAACCAAGACTGCCAGTTGAGCTGATTTTCTATTGTGCTTTTGCAGATAAATACAAAGCTTTGGAGTTTGAGAAATATTTAAAATCAGGATCAGGAAGAGCATTTATGCTAAGGCATTTATTATAATGAAGGAGAGGTATTGTTGGTCAACAATTACATCTCAGGCAAAAAAACTGGCCGGCGTTATTTTGGAAGTTGTGGTAATTTGGAAAAGAGACTGGACGACCATAACTCCGGAAAAGTGCGATCCACAAAGGCATTTCGACCTTACAGAGTTCTATATTACGAAACGTTCGAGTTAAAATCTGATGCGATGAAAAGAGAGATGTTTTTTAAAACAGTGGATGGCTACCGTTATTTGAAGAAAATCGGCATAATCTAAAGATTCAATAGGCGGTCTTGTGCCAAAGGCATTCCTTTGGAAAAAACCGTTGACCCAAAAGGTCCGGGGGTTCGAATCCCTCTCTCTCCGCTGTTAAAATCTTATGGATTGAACTACCTCTTTAAAAATCATTCATTTTAGGTTTCGAGCCTGCCGTATTGGAATGGTATTGGGCTTCGCTAATATCGTTGGCCACTCGTTATCCCATTTCAATTCTTCAATTCTGAGCTTTGATCTTCCATTATCTGAAGCATCATACCCGTGAAAAATGATATAATCCTTTCCCTCAAACGTACAAACAGC
>WNFY01007537.1_pt1 | contig 10708 bp, 13 predicted proteins | sample 5400091 | NCBI WGS metagenome assembly WNFY01 (sample SAMN13153364, study PRJNA577476) | soil metagenome | isolation source: 60 cm soil or saprolite under grassland replicate 1 | place: USA:California | collected 2016-06-15
AGGTCTGAACGGATATAATCCCTCCCATGGAAATTTCTCTGACCACTCCTGCACTTTTATTTCCTGCCATCTCTTTGTTGATGTTGGCGTACACAAATCGTTTTCTCACTCTGGCAACCATTATCCACAATTTGCATGACCGTTATCGGAACGAAGCCAGTGAGAATTTGCTGGGACAAATCGCAAATTTGCGCTACCGGGTTTATCTCATTCGCAATATGCAAATCTTTGGTGTACTCAGCCTGTTGTTTTGCGTGATCAGTATGTTTGCCCTCTTCGCGGGTTGGATTTCAGGCGGGCAGTGGAGTTTTGGCATTGCCCTGATCTTGATGATGGCTTCGATGCTGATCTCCTTGCGCGAACTACAGATCTCCGTTGGCGCACTGGATTTGTTGTTAATAGAATTGGAGAAGGAAGAAAAGGGACAGCCGTAGGGCTGCTAAAATTCAACTCATTTCTTAATTGAAGAGAGTCAAATATGCCTTCTATATCCCAAAAGTCAGCCATTGTCTTCATTGGAACCTATACAGAGCATGAGGGGAGTCAGAGCAAAGGGATTTATGTGTATCGAATGAATCTTGATTCCGGCGAACTAACTTTCGAGTGGGAAGTGAAGGGCGTGCTGAATCCTTCTTTTCTGGCGGTTCATCCGAAGGGGAATTACCTTTATAGTGTGAACGAGGTCAGGAGCTTTGCGGGCAAGGAGGGAGGCGGAGTCAGTGCATTTTCTATGGATCCCACATCCGGTGAACTCAACCTGGTGAACGCCCATTCCTCGCGTGGAATGGATCCCTGTTATATCAGCGTCGAGCAGACAGGGCGATATGCTCTAGTCGCCAACTACACCAGTGGAAATGTCGCCATGCTCCCGATTCAAGGGGATGGAGGGTTGGGCTCCGCGACCGATGTGGATCAGCATTTCGGCTCGAGCATAAACCCGAAGCGGCAAGACAATCCGTACGCGCATTGCATCCGTCCCGACCCGACCAATCGCTTTGCCATCGCAACCGATTTAGGCGCGGACAAGCTTTACATCTATCGAATGGATTTGGAAAAGGGGAAGCTAAACCAGCATGCCGAGGTAAACGTCCAGCCGGGCGCGGGTCCGCGTCATATGATTTTCCACCCTAATGGACGATATATGTACCTGATCAATGAACTGAATTCCACGGTGATTTTGTACTATTATGATTCCGAGGCTGGAGGCCTGGAAGAAGTGCAGACGATCTCCACCTTGCCAAAGGGCTTTCAAGGGGAAAATTTATGCGCAGATTTGCGTATCTCTGGAAGGTACCTGTATGCATCCAATCGTAAACACGATAGTATTGCCTGGTTTGTTATTGACGAAAACACAGGTCGTTTGACGTATGAAAGCGAAATCCCCTCCGGTGGGCGTGAACCACGCGGCCTCACCATTGACCCGAGCGGCAGGTTTGCGCTGGCTGCACATGAGAGATCCGATAACATTGTCATTTTTAAGGTCGAGGCGGAGACGGGCAGGCTACTCAAAACCGGACATGAGGTCAAAATCTCTCAGCCAGTGTACGTTCAATTTCTCGATTCAAAATCGTAATGAAATAGCAAACTCGGTTCTGCAACGAAAACATTTCCAGGGAGTCTTGTATTTCAAAATACGGATTAGAATCGGCGAATTCCATTTAAATTAAATAGCGCGAATGATTTGAGCACTTTTTACAAAGGAGAATGCGATGAAGAAGACAAGTTCCAAATGGATGCTCCCCTCCCTTGGAGTCGTGAGTGTGCTTTGTATCTGTGCATGTTGTGCAGCCATTGGGTTATATACGTATGGAGATCAACTTGTCTCTGCTGTCCGAAGTGCATTTGGGAATCCGAATAGCTCCACAGAAGTTCCACCCACACCGATCCCCGTAGCTACGAACACGTCCCAGTTGCCCGAGTGGACCGTGATCGTTTATTCCGCCGCGGATGATGAAAAGCTGGAAGAGAATATGTGGTTCGACGTGAACGAAATGGAGTTGGTCGGGTCCAATCCACAGTTAAACATTGTCGTTCAAATTGATCGCTACGCGGGCGCCTTTACGGGCGATGGCGATTGGACAGACACGCGCAGGTATCTCATTCAGCAGGATAACGACCTCGAGCATATCAATTCACCGGTGGTTGAATCGGTCGGCGAAGTAGATACAGGCAACCCGCAAACGCTCATAGATTTTGTCACCTGGGCCATTCAGCATTACCCGGCGAAAAAATACGCGTTGATTATGTCCGATCACGGCGGGGGCTGGACCGGTGGCTTCTCTGATATGTCTGCTTCTTCTTATTCTGATCTATCCATTCCTGAGATTGTCTCTTCTCTTGAACAAGTTCGCCAGAATACAGGCGTTGATAAATTCGAGTTGATCGGGTTTGATGCCTGCTTGATGGGCCAGATCGAAGTCTTCGGTTCTCTCTATCCATACTCGAACTATATGGTTGGCTCAGAAGAGGTCATCCCTGCCTATGGCTGGTCCTACGCAGCCTGGTTGGAACAGCTCGCTCAAAACCCCGCCATGGATGGAGGCGGATTATCAAAATCCATCGCCTCCACCTATGTGATCAATGACACTGTATTTACGGAGGCGAGGGCTTCTGCAGATGAGATTGCCAAGGAAGAGTCCACAACAACGTTAAGCGCTGTTGAAAGCGCGCGTGTCCCGGATCTGATCGGGGCGATGAATCAATTTGTTTCTGCCATGGCTTCCATAGATCAAGGTCTCGTTGCCGAAGCGCGCACGTACACACGCAGTTACTATTCTATATTCGGTGAAGAGGTCTCACCTTCTTTTATTGACCTTGATAACTTTTCTCAAGTGCTGGCAACTCGGACGGACGACGAGAATGTTCAACGGACAGCTGTTCAATTGCAAACGGCGATTGCTTCCGCGGTGGTTGCAGAAAAACACGGTTCCAACATGTCCGGGTCGAATGGGATCGCCTTCCACTTCCCTGATTCGGATCTTTATCATTTCACCGAGTTCAACAATGACTTTCCTCCTTACTATGCGGAATCTTCCTCCAAATTCCTGCAACAGTCTTATTGGGATGAGTTCCTCGCGTTTCACTACACGGGTCAGGCATTTGCTCCTCAGCCAGGTGTGGCGATGGCTCCCTCGCGTGCCGCAGAGATCGTCGCGCCCGGCGCGTCCCAGTTGAATATCGGTCCGATCAGCATTTCAGATACCGAGATCACGGGCGATGAAACCGTCCATGTCTCCACTACAGTGGAAGGGAATGTCGCATACATCTATACGGCGCTGTATTTTTGGGATGAGCCTTCACAATCGTATTGGATTGGTGATGTTTCTTACTATGTCGCAGACAACACGACCACTGTTGATGGCGTCAACATGCCGGATTACGGTCCCAGCCCGATCCATGTGCAATATTACTGGTCTCCAACGCTGTATTCCCTCACCGATGGGGAGCACGACGCGTATGTTCTGCTGGAACCTGCCGAATACCTGAGTGCAGATGAGCATACGGTCTACGCGGTGTATGGACAATATACCGATGCCACGAGCAATACTCCCGTCGATGCCAGACTATATTTTGACGCGGATGGCAGCTTCCTTTATGCATACGCCTTCCCGGATAACGACTCGAATGGAGCCAGCACCCCAGTGGAGATCACACCCCAGACTGGCGACCGTTTTACCGATTATGTTCAATATTACAAATACGACAGCAATAACAAGCCGACCTACGATTACGTCCTGAGCGACGATGTCTTTACCTGGGGCGAAAAAGGATTCTCCTTCTCCTCCAGTTACCCAGCCGATGGCCAGTACGCGGTTGGGATTATCGCGTACGATTTCGACAATAACTTCGTCGCGAATTTTGAATTCATCAACTACAAGCGTTGACATAAACGCGCCCAATGCTGGAGACGGCGGGTCGAAGCAATAGATAAATCCCCCCGAGTTGATGGATTGACTGGGGAGGATTTATTGTATAATGAATCTGACATCCCCACGAGAACGCCGCTAAACAACCGCACATCGTCTCAACACTGTCGCAGCGAAGAGCAACAAATTTGATTTGACTACTTCAGGAGGCAGAGATGAAGAAATTACCGGTTTTCGTTTTGTTTGCGATCTTACTGGTCATCACTGTAGGTTGTGCTCCTGGTTCCAGCATAGAAGTCAACACAACCGATTCTTCGATACAACTCAGCGCACCTGGTCCCAACCCTCTCGTTAATCAGGCAGATGCACAGGGACGCATTGCCAGTGCTGGGATGGGTCTTTGGCATGGCCTGATCTCCCCGATTACCCTGATTCTTTCCTTTTTCGATCCGACGATGCAGATGTATGAAGTGCATAACTCAGGAAGCGCTTATAACCTCGGCTTCCTACTTGGAGTAGCACTGATCTTTGCGCTTTTAGTCCTATTCACCCGTTTGAGGCGACAAGCATAGGGCGAGATGAAGTATTGGATTATTGTTGCCTCCAAAGATCATATTCAGCGCGGCTTGGCGGGTGGGTTTATTCAGGCGAATCATGGCAAGGCTGCACCCTTGAAGCGTATGCACGCCGGCGATTGGGTGATCTTCTATTCCCCAAAGTTGGAGTACGGTAAGCCCGAGAAGTGCCAGTGCTTCACAGCAATTGTCAGAGTTGTAGATGAGGATGTTTACCAGCAGGATATGGGGGGCGGAGCTGTCCCCTTTCAACGCAAAGTTCAATTTCTGCCCTCCAAAGAGATTTCGATCCTCCCGTTGATTAATCAGTTGACCTTCATTAAAGATAAAACTCACTGGGGTGCGCCATTTCGATTTGGGATGGTACAAATCCCCGAACAGGATTTTAAGTTGATTGCCGGTCAGATGGTTGAAGATCAAGATCTCCTTAATAAATAGAAATTATGCTAGTGTCTATCTTTCTCGGAGATAACTATAGCCGGGACCTTTCGGTAGGGAATTTCAAAACATTACACTTGCCAAACAATAGGTTACAGCTTGACGCTCACACTCGGTAGCAAGTATATAATGTCCTTATCTCAACTTTGGTAGGAAAAGCAAATGGAAAACGATTTTAATTTGGAAGATCGCGAGCGTTTTCGAATCAATCCCGAAACGTGGTTACATACTCTGCTTGCCATTGCAGGTGACAAGGAAAAAAAGAAAGAAGCTATTCAGAAGATCGCACAAAAAACTGGATATCTTCCAGAACAGGTGGAAGTCATTTTTGCGACCACGATTGGTATTTTAATCAATCAGACTCGCGCGAATTAATAACTCTAAATAAATCATACTGGCTTTTCAGTTTCTCGACTCTCATTTCAGCAATCTTTGCTAGCATACAATTTCCCATCGCATTCCAATTTAGCCTCATAGCAACCTTCACTCTTACGTCAAAATGCATCCTAAACTGACAAAACTGTTTTTGCTGCTTTCCTTGCTGGCATTCCTGCCAGAGTATAGTGCTTTGGCGGATACCGGTCCTAAGCCGACCATGGAGTTTACCTTTAAGCAGGGAACGACCAGCACGCCGGTGACAATCACCTCTGGTATTCTAGATGAGTGTGAGCAGTCCGATTGCAGCGACGCGGCTCCGCTTCAGCAACTCGGCCCTCAGGGATTTTCTTGTGATGCGCAGAGTTGCCGCGCGACTGCCTATGGTTTCCGCCCCTATCACAAAATTGAGATCAAATTTTCAGATGGGAGAACGCGTCACAGTAACATCTTTCAAACGGCTGGGTTCGATTCGAAATACACTGCTACCGTCCGCCCGGATGATTTGTTGGTAGAAGCCCAAGGTAATCTTAGCACTCTTCCGCCCTTCGGCATTATTGTAATCACATGTATTTGCGCCCTGATAGGGTTAAGTATAATTGTTGTTGTAATTATTTTTATCGTTCGGCGCCCCAAAGGCAAGTGATTGACACGCTTCTCGTCACAATCATCGTTGAAGGCGCAATTGGCCTTGGATATTGCCTTTGGCGAAAGAAACAAATTGCCCCTATTCTCATCACAAGCATCCTTGCAAACGTGCTCACGCAATCCCTGTGGCGGATTACGCTGAATGTTTTCTTCCAACGTTATCTTGCGACATTACTCATTGCTGAAATCCTGATTTGGATCATTGAGGGGATTCTACTGTATGGGGTTCGTTTTAACAAATTGAGTCTCAATGAGTCCCTGTTCTTGAGTCTTATCATGAATCTGTCCAGCTTTGGACTTGGATGGTAGCTACCGATCTGATTTCATGAAGAGACAGAGGGTTATAATCTCAAGGGTGAAAGTTTAATATCCAAATTTTTTTATCTTTCCAAAAGAGCTAATTATGCATTGGGAAAAACTTCCGAAAGTAACTCATAATGAGGATGCGATCCGTGAGTATGAGCGCGAGGAGAGCAAGCAGATCATGAAGTCGTTAAAGCGCGCAGCATGGATTATCCTGCCAGTCGCCTTGGTGATTGCCTGGTTCTTGAGCCGCTAGAGGTTTCCAAGCCTCTAGTCATCTAATCTCTGCCTGCCCATTATAATCAGCCCAATGTTTGAATTTACCATCACTGCCCGCAATCACCGCGCCCGCACCGGAGTCTTTACGACTCCTCATGGCGACCTTCTCACACCTGTCTTCGCACCCGTTGGAACCCAGGCAACGGTCAAAACCCTGACTCCAGAACATCTCAAGGATGTTAATGCCAGCCTTGTATTGAGCAACACGTATCATCTCTACTTGCGTCCGGGTGATGAGCTTGTGCGTGAAATGGGCGGGTTGCATGAGTTCATGCAGTGGCAGCCTCCCATGCTCACCGATTCGGGCGGCTTTCAGGTCTTTTCTTTGGCGCAAACCCGCAAGATTGACGATGACGGTGTGACTTTCAAGAGTCACATTGACGGTTCGACTCATCGCTTCACGCCCGAAAAGTCCCTTGCTATCCAGGAGAACCTCGGCGCGGATATCATCATGGCGTTCGACGAATGCTCGGATCCCAATGACCATGTCTACAGCAAAATCGCGATGGAGCGGACTCATCGCTGGGCGGAGCGCTCTCTCAAGGCAAAGACGCGCGACGATCAAGCCCTATTTGGGATCATCCAGGGTGGCGTTCAGGCGGATCTGCGAGCGGCTTCCGCTCAATTTATCGCTTCTCTCGATACGCCTGGTATTGCCGTCGGCGGACTCTCTGTCGGCGAAACGAAAGAAGAGATGCACGCCATGCTGGACGTGATCACTCCACTCGTGCCTGAAAACAAACCGCGCTACCTGATGGGCGTGGGTACCCCGGAAGATTTGATCAACGGCGTCCGGCGTGGCATTGACATTTTTGACTGTGTCCTGCCGACTCGGCTGGCGCGCCATCATGCGGCCTTCTCTCCTAATGGAAGACTTAACTTAATAAATGCAACCTTTCGGCAAGATCAGCGTCCTGTTGATGAAACTTGCGATTGTTATACCTGCCAGACCTTCACACGTGCCTATCTCCGTCATCTCATCGTAGCCAAAGAATTGCTCGCCGGTACACTCATTTCGATCCATAATCTAAGAGCACTCATTAGATTAATGGAAGAAATTAGAGTTTATATTGCGAATGGTTCCTTCGAGTCACAAGTACCCAGTTTGCTGGCTCGATGGCACGGAAATGCAGAACGAAAAGGTAAGATAGAACTCGGCTAACAGACCTGTTTTCAGGTCATTTTTTCAACAGGAGAGAGGAGAGCAGAATGAGCAAAAAGAAATGGTTTTTCCAGCCGGCTTTCTATATCGTTATGGCTTTGTATTTCATATTGGGCTATACCACGCTGGGATGGGGGGAGAAGTGGGCGGCCACCTTATTCCCAGAAGATCATTACTTTGAAAATGTAGGCGCAATCTTACTATTTGTGGCATCTGGAATCTCGTTCTATATCTTTGCACGTGCCCTGAAGACGCGTGCCACCACTCACGTTCACTGGTTGAAATTGTTAGTGTATCTGGGTTTAGGGCTCTTGTATTTCTTCGGCGCTGGGGAAGAGATCAGTTGGGGGCAAAGGATTTTTCACCTTCAAGAGCCGGCAAGCCTGGCTCAGGAGAATACGCAACATGAATTGAACATCCACGATCTCGCCATATTTGAAAAGAGCAAGCTGCTCAAAGCGGATAATATTTTCACAGTATTCTGGATGGCGTTTGCTGTGATCATTCCTTTAGCTGCCCTTGTCTCGAAGCGACTTAAACAATTTGCTGAAAAATTCACACCTGTTGTTTATTGGGGGATTGGATTGTTGTTCCTCTTTAATTATTTCCTTCCGAAGCTGGCAAAACCTATTTACGTTTCTGCGTATCATTACCAGATTATTTCGTTTACTCAAGCAGTGCAGGAAGTCAAGGAAAGTAATTATGAGCTTTTGTTTGTCTTTCTTTCTTTGATTGTGCTTTGGGACCTGAATGCTCTGATCTTTAAAAAACCTGAACCAACTCCACAAGTCAAAGTGGTGGAAAGTCTCAATCCTACCTAGAGTCGTTTGAACTTTAAGATCAAACACGCCGGGCGGAAGAAATTCCTGAAACCGGTATGTTTGTTTGTCAGCCATTAGTGTTTTACCCGTTATAATCCTTTTTGTTCGTCAAATTGGTACGTCCATCCTATGAATCAACTGGAGAATAAATGAGGTTCTTCAATGCCTTGCTCCTTGGCATTTCCAGAGCTTGACCGAATTCATCGGCATTCATTCATCGCCCATTTACTCTTACTCGAATAGCTAGAAACCGTGGAGAACTGATGTTAAAACCCATTGTGTTTATCTCTCCAAACAAAAAACAGAAAGCCCTCTTGACGCATATCGGCGAGGACCAGGTAGATCATGATTATTACTCATTATCAATCGATGGACTCCCTGATTCATTTACAGATCGGATCTTTGACAAGGTCTGCTTGTGGTCTCCAGATTCACGATTCCTTATTGTTCAGGAATGGAAGGAGATCGATGATTCCGGAGCGCCCAAATTCTGCCAACTCTTGATCATTGATGTGCTTGCCAGACGCGAATGTGTAATAGCAAACGTGGAAGGAACAAAAGGGACTATCCTTCCAGAGAGCTTTATTGGGGAGAGCTTGATGTATACAGTCATCTATGATGGCCAATTTGGCATGACTAAGAGCTTTGAAAGCAAGTTTCAATATCTAAACGGATGGCAAACAGTCAAATAACAACGGAGAACAATGACTTTTTTTCACGCTTTTATCCTCGGTATCATTCAGGGACTCACGGAATTTATCCCTGTTTCTTCCACAGCACATCTCCTCATTGGGCAGGCTTTACTCCATATTCCACAAGGTGACAAAATATTTTCGTTCAATGTCATCATTCAAGTGGGGACGCTTCTAGCCATGCTTCTGTTCTTTTGGAAGGAACTGTGGGCAATTGTGGGGGCTTTTCTCCTGGGAATTTGGCACAAGAAACCGTTTGAAACACATGATTCCTTGGTAGGGTGGCTTGTCATCCTTGCGACGATCCCTGCTTTGGTCGTGGGCTTCCTGCTCAAAGATGTTATTAGTGCAATGTACCATAATGGTATCCTGGAGGCCGCAGTACGCTTGTTACTTACTGCCGTGGCTTTGACCGCCCCTCCGCCGCACGGATGGCGTTTTTGATGTCCGCGCCGATCCTCACAGCCGCGGGCGCCTATGAATTGATCAAAGTAATTGAAATGTCAGGTACGCGGCAGTTTTTGCCGTATCTCGCCGTTGGATTTATTACGGCGGGTGTAGTCGGCTGGTTTTCGATCAGGTGGTTAATCAGATTCTTGCGAGACCATTCTTTGTATATATTCGCAGGCTATTGCGCCTTGGTGGGAATCATTTGTCTATTGGTAAATGTTATTCGGTGATGCGTTTATTTCATCATGTCAACTCCTGATCATTCGATAAAGAATAATATGACTGACCCTATATCACAACCGAATCAAATGATTTTATTGCTGAAGTACCTTGTGGAAACAGAGTCTCCTTCACATGATAAGGCTGCAGTGGACCGCGTCGGTGCAATTGTCGCGGAAGAAGCGCTCAAACTTGGTGCACAGGTCGAAATCATTTCTAACAAAGAAACTGGCGATCATGTTTTGAGTAAGTTTGCCGCGCTGAGCGGAGCCGCGGGCGAAGTCGAAGCGCATAATAAGCCAATCCTCTTATTATGTCATATGGACACGGTCTTCCCTCTTGGCACGATTAGCGAAACACCTTTCCGTGAAGCTGCCGGAAAGATCTTTGGTCCCGGCGTATTAGATATGAAAGCGGGGATTATTATCTCTCTTGCTGCAATCGAAGAAGCGCAAAAGGCTGGATTAAACCGTCCGGTCACTTTACTGTGTACGTCCGATGAAGAGATCGGCAGTCACACTTCGCGCGAACACATTGAACGCCTGGCGAACGAATCCACCTTGGTACTTGTGCTCGAAGGCGGTCTGATTGATGGAGCGCTCAAAACCTGGAGAAAAGGGGTTGGCGAGTTTTGGGTCAAGACCAAAGGCCGCGCGGCACACGCGGGTGGCGATCACCAAAGTGGACGCAACGCCATCGAAGAAATGGCGCATCAGATCATTGCGATTCAAAAGCTCACAGATTATTCCGAGCAAACCACTCTCAATGTCGGCGTGATTCATGGTGGAACGGTTTCCAACGTTGTCCCGGAAGAAGCTTCCATTGAAGTAGATGTGCGTGTGATGCAGCCCGGCGCATGGGAACGGCTCGAGGCGGAAAT
>WNFY01008590.1_pt1 | contig 10708 bp, 13 predicted proteins | sample 5400091 | NCBI WGS metagenome assembly WNFY01 (sample SAMN13153364, study PRJNA577476) | soil metagenome | isolation source: 60 cm soil or saprolite under grassland replicate 1 | place: USA:California | collected 2016-06-15
TGGCCAAGACCGATCACATTGAGCGCAACGGTGCGATTTAAACTTTTTTGCCGCGCCCGATAAACCACGCCTTGTCCGCCACGGCCGATCTCCTCCAGCAATGCGTAATCGCCGAATTCCACCTGCATTGAGCGCGGTTGCGACGCACCATCGTCCTCATCGCTAAGCGATCCAAGACCAGTGCGTAAAAGACACACGCTGCAAAAACCGCGAGGCGCGTCTGCAAAAACGGTCGCCCCGCATTTTGCGCAAACTCTTTTTACTTTATCCGTTGCGGTGCTCAATTGGTCAGTAATCTCTGTCTGTACTGCTCCAAATTCTTGATCAGGTTACGCCTGCAACACCGAAATAAAGTGTCTAAGTTCATCTTCGACATCTCCGGGCACGGCCACGGTCTGGGCGATTTCGTCGCGCAACAATTCCCGATAGCGCTGGCGTAACCGATGAAAGGCTTGCTTGACTGCGTTTTCAGTCATCCCCAGCCCGGCCGCGATCTCCGCCTGAGATCGGTGACCGGGCTCATCAGAGAGCAATTCCTTCAGGTGATCGAACAGCTTGGCGTTGCCCGCGGTTCGATACTCCGATTCCAAACGTGCGAGCACTTGTTCTAACAACGTCAAGGCCCACCGCCGCTCGTAGATTCGGTCCGCGGTTAGCGTATCCGCCGGTTCGAGATCAGCGCGCTCTCGCGCGAGCAATTCATCTAGCGGGACAAGCGGCCGGCCTTCTCCGCGTTTCACTGCCATTTCGCGACGTTTCGCCTTCGCTATGAAATTCTTAAGGGAAACGAGCAGATACGACCGCAGGCGGCCTTTCTCCTTACGGACCACGTCCAAATCGCGGCGCTCCAGCAGCAGCGCGAAGAAACCCTGGGTCAGATCCTGCGCTTCTTCCGGATTGTAGCCATTGCGCCTAACGAATCCGTAAAGCGGCCACCAATAAGTGCGACAAAGTTTTTCCAGCGCTTCATCGGCGGCCGGTGACTGCCCTTGCGCGGTTAAAACGACGCTCCACTGAGTGGTAACAAACGCAACGCCGCCAACGCCAGTATTGACGCTTTGCTCAGAAGCACCCGCGTTCATTGAAGCAGCCGCCCATTACAGCGCAAACGCTCTAGTAGGGCAACGACTTACTGGCTTCCGACTCCCGGCTTACTCGCTTTGTCGCGGTCGGCGCATGATGTGAATGGCGAGAATACGGCTTTGGTGACGCGCGAGGAGGTAATCGATAAAATCGCCGATGATTGAGTTCGGTTTGTTGCCGAGCTTCGTGACTACGCGGCAAATCAGCGTGTTACTCCGGCCGTGCCATTCGAGGTTGATCGCCCCATGAAGATCGCGCGCGCTGTGGATTTTCGCCCAACCATGCGGGCGACCCGGTTGTTTGGACCAGGCTTTGATAAAGCCGAACTTTTTCTCCAACTGCGGATCTCTCGTGATCTGGCTACGCAACGATCCGCGCCCGGTCGCGATGACTTGAATCACGGTTTGCATTCAGTCGTTAGGTTTCGACAGCTACGTGGGTTTTGCAACGACGTTATGCAAAGGTGGTTTAACCGCGGATTCGTTGGTCGAGACAACGAAATTAAATTGCATCGCGCGAAATCCAAGCCGACGCGCTTCGCTCAAGCAATGCTCGCCCATCGCCCGGCCGATCCCCTGCCCGCGTGCGGCGGTCGGCACCATGAACGCCGCATTCGCGACATGCGCGCCGCCGCCAGATTGATTGGGTCTTAAAATGTAGGTTCCAACCAAGCAGTGATCTTCTTGCAAACTTGACTGCTTTAAGCAGTCAAGTTCTGCGACGTAAGCATGTCCGCCAGGTTGAAACCAATAGGCGAATGCTTTCTCACGCGAGATTTTCGGATCGAATGGATACGTGTCGCCTGAGGCGACCACTTCATGAAAAATTTTCCAGATCGCATCGCGATCGGTTTCCGCCGCCGAGCGAATCGTCACTTCCATTGCCCAAAACGGACCTGTTAGGCCGATGGAGGCGAAGATCGACATCATCTCGTCGGGAGCGGGGCGGCGCGACTCGATGGTAAGACGATTCCCGTACCAAGTGACGGCGAGTTGCCAGAGTTGATCGAGATTGATGAGCGGCCGTCGTGGGATTTTGTGCGCGTCGCACCAAAGATCGACAGTCTCTTCCGACCGGAAGAGGAGCATCGTCGCTCAGGTAAAGACGATGTCGTCCCACCAATGCGCCGCGGGCACGGCGAAGTGCGCGACGTAGGGCTGCGAAATGGGCTGACCGCTTTTCACTTCGAGTATTAATGGCTCGCGTGTGTGACCATCGCTCGCCGGAACGATTGCATCGGAGTGCAACGCCGCGGCGATCCCATACGCGTCCCAAACACAATTCGCGAAGTAACGTTTTCCTCGCGCCTCCACCGGAAATGCAGTGGGAATCCCGGAAAACGGCGGCGCCATCCGAATACGCGACGGGTCGTTAGGCTCGGGAACAAGCAGCCGGTTCGCGTGAAGACGCGCGAATGCCGCGCGAACATCGGCGTCGCTTAGGTCGGTCGCTTGCGCGATTTCGGCAGAAGTTGGAACGCTACCGCTCTCTGCCGTCAGACGATAAACTACGAGTTTGATTTTGGTATCGACGTCGTCAAATGGCATTCAATGTATTGTAGGGCAACCGCATCGGTTGCCAATTTATTGGTTCGGCAGGCGAGGCACCTGCCCTACAAATGTCATCGTCGCTTGAAATACTGCACCGCTTTTTCGTGTTTCTTGGCAGCAGCTTTAGTTTTGAACGTGCCGAGGTTTCGGCGTTTTCCGGTCTTCGGATTTTTCTTTCGCGAATACAAACGGTAACCGGATTTCAGTTTCCGGATCATGCCGATTTCGTTTGGCGCGGCAGGCGGATGCCGACTTTGCCTTCGCGCATTTCCACTTCAAAGATTTTCAGGTCCACTTTTGCCGGGCCGTGGGTGACTTTTCCCGTGCGCACGTCAAAACAGGAGTTGTGCCACGGGCATCGGACGTTGAATCCGTCGAAGCTGCCTTCGGAAAGCGGACCGAAGCGGTGGGTGCAGAATTCCTGAAAGGCAAAAAGTTGATTGTCGATCTTGACGATGGTCATGATCTGAGCGCTGATTTCTACGCGTAAAGTCTCGCGCTCGCGAAGCCGTTGAGCGGCCATGATTGGAACAAAGACGCCTTCTGCACCGGGAATGGGCGTGGTCACGTGGATCGTGTCCCGCGGCGTCGGCATGTGTCGTTTATGCCGGCCGACCGCGATGCCTTGATTGTAAACGAGACGGCCGCCGAGATACCCGGACGCTGAGAGAAGCCCGACGCCAATGAGAGACAAAATCAACGGGCCCATGGAAATTCTTGGATCGAGAAGTGAAGACGAACGCACGCCCAAATTGATTCCATAAACAACGACGACCATGAAATTGAGAATCATGTGCGCGGTAGCAGTCGGTTTGCCCGGATGATCGCTGCGAATGTCGGTGTAATCGACCAAACCCGGCACGGCCGCGACGAGAGCCATGATCAGTCCGAGCAGCATCGCGTAGAACGAATCGCGCACGAGATTCGGCACAGACGGGAAGGCAAGACTGGCCAGGTCGATCAAAAACCTGAGAAGCAAAAGTCCGATCGGGAAATGGACCAGCATCGGATGGATCGGATGCCGGAGCGGTTTGCCTTCGAGGAAATCTTTCAACTTCTCGATCTTACTCCGGTGGGAGATTGGCGCCTCCGGCTTGCGCGATCTCGCGCCATTCATCTTTCGACATCCGTGCGACGCTGATGCCGTAGTGGTAAGTCATTCGTCCACCCAAATAGGCGGAGGCAATCAATATTGCCGTTCCCAAGATCGACAATGTCAGCGGCGCCGTCGCCACGATTGATGCATCACGAAAATCCTGGAGGCGCAGACCGAGGTTGATCGCAAAGAGCGCGGTAACGACCACGTTCAGCGCCAAATGATACAAACCGATCTTCCACGCCGGTTTTTCTTTTTTGATTCCGGTCCAATCAACTAAACCGGCCGGCACCGCCAGCAACGACGCGATCAGGCCGAACGCGATCGCGTAAAAGGAGAGGCGGACCATGGCGTTGCCGCCGATTTGCCATTTCGAAAACAAATCGAAGATGAGCGCACCGGCCCACATCGCCATCGGCACATGCACCAGAATTGGGTGCAACGGATGACCTAGCCATTTCCCTTTCAGAATGTTCAGCAACCATTTCACGGTACGGAACGAACTGTGTTCCCCGATAAATGTTCGCAGCGCGACTAAAATGCGCGCGTCAAATCTCAACGGCGCTCAATGCTGCTGCCGTCTACAGATTACGGAGATTGCTGTGCGGTCGGGCTAACCTCTGGCTTTTGGCTCGTGGATGTGGTCCACGCACCGAGTCGCTTTTCATGCGCCGCGTTTTCCAGATCGTCCAATCTCTCCATATAAGCCTTGCCTTTTTCTTCGTTGGGCAAATTAGGCGCCCTCCCTTTCGCCCGCGCCAATCCTTCGCTAACCAAAATCTCGCCCAGATTTTTCCCGTCCACTTCAACAATAACGTAATAACGGCTCTCGCGACCGCGCCCACCTGCGGTCGACCAGCGCGTCCAGATTACGAACGGCTTCTGCAAAAGTTCTTTCGTCCGTTGTTTCGCTTTCTCGCCGGCTTTCATGGTCTCATCCAGCGTGATCCCGAAGTAAATACTTTGCTCGCGGGTTCGTTCGGGTTGCTGAAGATTGGTCTCGGGCGCGTCAACGTAGTACAGCCGCGCGGTAAATTCTTTATCGCCGCCGCGGACGCGAAAACTGTCTCCATCGTTAAACGGAGCATCAACGTAGTGGCAATCAGTCAGCTTGACCCATTCTTTCTTTTCGCCGGCCCAGCTTTGTCCGAAAAGCGCGCCCAGAAAAAATAGCGCAACGAGGATTCGCACATTCATCGGCTATAATTCTGCACGTCGTTGGTCCCGGTTCGCGAGTAACAACGTGACGAGCGCTGCAAAAATTGCGAGATCGATTGTCATGTGTTGCGGAAAACTCCAATGCTGAGTCGCGTGACCGAAACAACCGCAGGTGATATCGAGGCCGCGCATTTTCGCGGCGATGGTCGCGCCGATGAAAACCGCGATTAACGCGGTTAACGTCGACAATCCACCGCGGTAAAGAAAACGGAAGATGACAGCGAGGCCGCAAAAGATCTCCAGCCACGGCAAGTAAAATGCCAAACGAACGCTAACGAACCACGGCAGCGTCTTGTAATTATCGATGTCATTGGCGAATTGGACGGGGTCGAGCGCTTTGATTACACCCGCATAGATAAAAATCCCGCCGACGACAAGATCGACAATGCGCCACAGCAACGATTTAACCATTTAACGATTTATCGATTTTAACGATTCTTTTTTAGCCATTCTTCCCAGCCGCCTTGCAAAACGAAAACGTCTTTGATCTGCGCTTCGTCGCGCAATCGTTTCGCAACATCGCGCGCGGCGTTGCAACTTTCCGCGCTGCAATAAACGACGACTTTTTTCTCAGGCGACCAGTTTGGCAGAAATTGCGGCAGTAATTCGCTCCAGCGGTCTTCATTCAATGAAAACGCGCCGGGAACATGATCGCGCGTAAATTCTTCGTCCGGGCGCGCATCCACCCAGATCGCACCATCACCCCACGCGCGCGTTTGATCGACCGTGACTAATTCCGAAGCCGGAATCGATGATTGCCAGGAAATCTTGTCCCGAAAATAAATTCCCTCGCCGATCGCTGGCAAACAAGCGAGCGCGATGAGGAGCAGCCCTTGTCGAACTGCGCGCAATCTTACCTCTCAGCGTTCCACGCCTGCAGACGGCGACGCCTTGGGAATTGCCGGGGGAGTGGCAGCTTTAACTGCCGGCGCGTTCGGGACATTTGGCTTTAGCGCTGGTGGAGCTCCAGGCGGATTCGTCACCTGCACATTCACGTAAAACGATTTCGGCGCTTCTTTCGGGTAATCGCTTTGAATCAGCAGCGACGTCTGCACGGCACGACTTGTGTCCTTCGGTATGACTTCAATCGTCCACTCACCCGATGAGCTGCCCTGCTCTACCTTCGACTCGAAACTTTGGCTGTTGGATTTAACGGTAATGTTTTTCGCCGGAAAATCTTTCGCCGCTTTGATCGAGATTTTCTTCGGCTTCGGCTCTTCCCCGCTCTGCCAGTAAACAAATGTCGGTTTGATATCAAGCGACTGCGGGATTGTGGCCTTGAGAGTGAGAATGGTTGTGGCTTGGGTGGGATTCGGATTGTCCGTCTGTACCGTGACCGTCTTTATTTGTTGGCCGGTGCGGTCGCCAATGTTAAACGTCGCAACGATTTCGCCCTTCTCACCGGGGTTCACGAGTTCCTTTTGGCTCTGCGTTGTCGTGCAACCGCACGACGCCTTCACCGATATAAAATGCACCGAAGTCGTGCCGGTATTTTGATATTTGAAATGCGCGACTGCTGTCTTGTCGCCGATCGCGGGATGGAGATCGATGGTGTTTTGTTCCCATTTTAATTCAGCGCGCGCGGCCACGCCGAGAACGATCGACAATATGAAAGTCAATATGCGGGTTTTCATTTCTTCGAATAGGAGCGCTCAATATAATCAGCCACCGCGTCTCGCCAAGAGCGAGGTGCGGCGCCCGTAAGCTTGGCATATTTCGCTGTTGAGAGCACTGAATAAACCGGCCTCCGCGCGACCCAGTTTGCCGGCCCGCCGGAGCCTTGGCGAAGGCGGGTCATATCGGTGATCTTCTTTGGTCGGACCGTTTTTGCTTTAACCGAAATGCCTGATGCGCGGCAGCAATCGAGCGCGTGCTGGGCGTATTCCTGCCAGCTGCATTCGCCCGCGTTGGCGAAATGCCAGACGCCGTTTTGATCGAATAATCGGGGAAGGGCTTCGGCGATATCGGCGGTATAAGTCGGCGTGGAAAATTTGTCGGCAACCGCATCAATATGATCCTCTTCTCGCGCGCGCTTGATCATCGCGTCGTTGAAGCTCGGTCGATCAGGACCGAAAACCCACGAGACGCGCAAAACAAGATGTTTACTGTCGACCGCGAGAACATTTTCTTCGCCGCGGAGTTTTGATTCGCCGTAAACGCTGATCGGTCTTGCCGGGTCGGTTTCGAAGTACGGCTCACGCTTCTCGCCGTCGAAAACGTAATCGGTGCTGAAGTGAATCAGCTTCGCTTTTTTGTCGCGACAAATTTCGGCGAGTAGCTTCGGCGCCTCGGCGTTGATCGCAAACGCTTGCTCGCGCTGCGACTCGCAAAGATCGACATTCGTCATTGCGGCGCAGTTGAGCAGCAGATCGAACTGAAGTGGCGACAGTTTTCCTCGAACCTGATTTGGATTTGCGAGGTCGAGCTCCGCGTGATTGAAAGCAATAACGTCGAATTTTCCTCGATACTCGCCCGTGAGCGCAGCGCCAAGACGGCCGCCAGCGCCCAAGATTAGAATTCGCATTGCTCAGTAACGGCCGGCGCGCTCGAGTAACGGTTGCCACCACGCCTGATTGTCGATGTACCACTGGATCGTGCTCTCGAGCCCTTTTTTAAAATCGTAGCGCGGTTTCCATTTCAATTCCCGCTGCGCAAATGACGAATCGATCGCGTAACGCCGATCGTGCCCGAGGCGATCTTTCACGAATGAAATCAAACTCTCCGGTTTGCCTAACTGCTTCAAAATCATTTTCACCAAATCGAGGTTGGCCATTTCGTTGCCGCTGCCGAAATTGTAAACCGCGCCCGGTTTTCCCTCGAACAGCGCGGCCACAACCGCGGCGCAATGGTCCTGAACGTGGATCCAGTCGCGGACGTTCATACCGTCGCCGTAAACCGGCGACGGTTCATCGCGCAACGCTTTGATGATCATGAGCGGAATCAATTTTTCCGGAAATTGGTAAGGCCCGTAATTATTCGAACAGCGCGTCACGACAACTTCCTGGCCGTAAGTCTTATGATGGGCAAGCGCGAGAAGATCAGCGCCAGCTTTGCTGGAAGAATAAGGCGAACTCGGATCGAGCGGTGATTTTTCGGTGAACTTCCCGGTTTTGCCTAACGAACCGTAGACTTCATCGGTCGAAATTTGGACGAAACGCTGGACGCCGTGTTTCCGCGCGGAATTGAGGAGAACGCTCGTGCCAATGACATTGGTGTGAATGAAATTCTCAGGTGAATTGATGCTGCGATCGACATGCGACTCGGCCGCGAAATTGGCCACCGCAAAAAACTGGTGCTCGAGCATGAGCGCGTCCATCGCATCGGCATTGGCGATGTCCGCTTTGAAAAACTCGTATCGCTCGCCATGTTCCTCGACCACGCGGTCGAGGTTGGCGAGGTTGCCGGCATAAGTGAGCGCGTCCACATTTGTGACCGAGGCCGGCTTGTAATGTTGCAAAATGTAGCGAATAAAATTGCTCCCGATGAAGCCGCAGCCGCCGGTCACGAGAATTCGCACAGCAAGAGCTAGCAGCGCCCAAGCCGGCACGCTAGCGGATTTTCCATTGCTGGGCGCTCAGATCGAGACTTGGAAAAATGCGCTCGCCGAAAACGAGTGGATGCCCTGGCTCATCATCGGTCTGGCTGCCTTTCTGCGATTCTTTTTGCTCGGAGTGAAGCCGCCGCATTTCGACGAAGGCATCAACGGCTGGTTTGTCGATCAAATGGTCAAGACCAGCTTCTACAAATACGATCCGACCAATTATCACGGCCCGCTTCATTTTTACGCGCTCTTGCTTTCGCAGACATTGTTTGGTCGCAATCTTTGGGCGCTGCGATTGCCGGTCGTGCTCGTCAGCATCAGTTGCGTCTGGCTAACTTTAAAATTCGAACCGTTCGTCGGGCGACCCGTTAGCCGACTCGCTGCCTTGGCGATGGCGGTCTCGCCCGGTTTTGTCTTTTACGGCCGCTACTCCATTCACGAAGTCTGGCTACTGCTTTTTACGCTGCTGTTTTTCTATGGCCTGTTCGGAATGTGGAAATCCGGGACCGCAAATTATCTCTGGTGCGCCGGCATGGGCGTGACCGGAATGATTCTGTCGAAGGAAACCTACATCCTTCATATCGCCTGCGCCGCGATCGCGGCCGGAGTTTGTTACATATCAAATTATTTCAATCGGCTCGACGATGCGCGCCCGGTAAAACCATCGTGGAATTATGTCGATCTTGCGGTCGTGGTTGGGACCGGCGTCGCGCTGATCGTCTTTTTTTATTCGGGGACGTTTTTTCACTGGAACGGAATCAAAGGTCTTTACCAGGCGTATTTGCCGTGGTTCAAAACCGGCAGCGAAGGCCATGGACACGAAAAGCCGTGGTATTACTGGCTTTCGCTCATCAGTCATTATGAGCTGCCCGTTTTAGCCGGTCTACTTCTGTGCATTTTCGCCTTGCGGTTCAAGGCCATGAGTCTGCGCTATCTCGCCATTTATGGCGTCGGAACGCTGATCGCTTACAGCATCGTCAAATACAAAACGCCGTGGTGCATCATCAGTTTCATCTGGCCGTTCCTCTTTACGTTTGGCGCGCTCATTACAACTGCGCCTCTGCGACTTGCGGCCGTTGCCTATCGATGGTTCGCGCTCCTACTTTTCGGCTTGCTTGCCTACGCGGTTTACTATGAGCAAACCAAAAAATTCGAATACGTCTGGCCTTACGCATTGATCTTGGGAGCTGCGTTGTTGTTGGTGACGTTGAGAAGTCAGGAGGTTACAAAACTTCTCACAAGCATTCTGATCCTCTTTTCGTTTGGACATTGTATCTGGCTGAATTATTTCCGCTGCACCACCGACACCGAGCCATACGTCTATGTCCAAACTTACAACGACGTTTACAAATTCACCGATCCCATTCTGCAACTGGCCCACTCCGATCCGCGCGCTTACCAGTTGGTTGGTCACATTATTCGCCCGAGCCCTTATCCGTTGCCGTGGATGCTCGATGATTTCGGCCGCGTCGGCTATTACGAGAAAGACAATATGCCGGGCAAGTTGGACGGCGATTTCCTCCTCGTCCAACAGGACAAGATCGCCGCGGTCGAAGCGAAGCTCCACGACTCTTACTACACCGTGCCGGTAACGATTCGGCCCTATCAGGATCCGTCCAAGGCGTATTTTAGCGCGCGGATCTTCAAGAGCTTCTTTCCTGGACAACGGCCCGATTTCACGGGAGCGGCGCCAGCGCCGGCGCCGAGTCCAAGTCCAACTCCAAGTCCAAGCAAATGAAATGGCTCTCCGGCGGGTTAACTTTCGTAAACTTCGCCACGATTTGTGGACTGCTAATCGGAATGCTTGCCGGCAGGTTAAGCACGCCGGTCGCATTTGCCGCCCTTATCTTAGCCGCAGCGTTCGCTCTCTTAGCATATCTTAGAACAACAGATCCCAAGTCGGAAACCGATGCTTTAGATCGCGACAAATCGCCAACATCGAAATATCGCGACCTCCCGATCTGGATCTTGGCCGGCTTCTTCACCATGTTCGCGGTCCGTTCATTTTGCTGGCTCCTATTTGTCGATGGCACCGAGCTGAAGATTCAATCACCGGTGAACCTGGGTGATCTCGGCCTCCACCTCACTCACATAAAATTTTTCGCCAACGGCGTCCGGCTTTGGCCATCCAATCCCATCTACGTGGTGAGCGATCATCTTCGTTACCCGGCCGGGATCGATTTCTTCAACGCGCTGTTGCTAAAGCTGAATGTCGATCTT
>WNFY01006184.1_pt1 | contig 10707 bp, 3 predicted proteins | sample 5400091 | NCBI WGS metagenome assembly WNFY01 (sample SAMN13153364, study PRJNA577476) | soil metagenome | isolation source: 60 cm soil or saprolite under grassland replicate 1 | place: USA:California | collected 2016-06-15
TGGCTTTTCGTGATACTCTGATATGTAAAGGAGATAATCTTCAGTTACAGGCTTCTGGAACCGGAATTTTCAGTTGGACGCCGGGAGCAAATATTATAAATGCTAACACATCAACGCCTACGGTTGATCCGCCTAGCACATCTTTTTATACTGTAAATCTTGATGAAAATGGTTGTTTAAATAAAGATTCGGTGCAGGTGAGGGTAGTTGATCATGTAACGCTGCAGGCTTTTAGCGATACTGTTATCTGCCAGGGAGATGCTGCCCAGTTATATACTACCGGTGATGGTTTACATTTTTCGTGGACACCTGCAAATAATCTGAATGACCCCACGGCACCAAACCCGGTGGCGATCACAAATACTAATACGACTTACCAGGTCATTGCTACTATCGGTCATTGCTCCGCTACTGATAATTTAACGGTGCGAACCATTCCTTATCCCGTTGCAAATGCAGGGCCGGATACGACTATTTGTTATAATACAGCCGCACAAATACAAGCGAGCATTGTGGCTTCAGCATTCACATGGTCACCGGGGGGATCATTAAGTAACCCATTAATATTAAATCCCGTTGCTAGACCTAAACAAACTACAGCTTACATACTTACTGTTACAGACATATTGGGTTGCCCAAAACCCAGTTACGATACAATAGTGGTTACGGTGCTGCCAAAAGTAAATGCATTTGCAGGCAATGATACAGCCGTGGTGATCGGTCAGCCGTTACATTTACATGCATCCGGTGGTATAAATTATTTATGGTCGCCTTTGGTTGCATTGGATAATGTTACCATTCCGGACCCGGTTGCCTTGTACGATGGAAGTATTGACAGTATACGGTACCGGGTATTGATAAGTGATGAACAAAATTGCCTTGACTCTGCATTTATATTGGTTAAAATTTTTAAGACTAATCCGCAAATATTTGTTCCTACTGCATTTACTCCAAACGGCGATGGGGTAAATGATTTGTTCAGGCCCATTGGTGTAGGTATAAAAAGTATAGAATATTTCAGAGTATACAACCGTTGGGGCCAGCTAGTGTTCAGTACTACGATCAATGGTCATGGATGGGACGGAACTATTGGAGGCAAACCTCAAAGCACAAACACATATGTTTGGATTGTAAAAGGAATTGATTATTTGGATAAACCATTCCTCAAAAAAGGAAATGTAACTCTCATCAGGTAAAATTTCAATTTACAGATTTCTCCTCCCCGGCTAAATAACCATAAGTAATTTATTTTTTAAGGTCAGGCGGGGATTTTAGATTTGTTTGGAGATTTATAGAAATTGATAGAAAACATAATCAATTCGCTATCCAAAAACTAAAATTATAATTTTGTCATGCCTAAGATCGTATTTATTACAGGTGCCACTTCCGGTTTCGGAAGAGCTTGCGCAGAAAAATTTGCTTCCCATGGTTATGACCTTATACTAAACGGAAGAAGAGAAGAGCTCCTGGAAGAAATAAAGGTTCAGTTGGAAAGAAAATTCAACATCGCTGTCTGCCTATTACCGTTTGATGTTAGAAATCGTGAAAACGTTGACAGTGCTGTACAAAAAATTTCCGGGGACTGGCAGGGAATTGATATATTAATCAATAACGCGGGCCTGGCGCTTGGCCGTCATTATTTTGATGAGGCTGATATAGACGATTGGGACACTATGATTGACACGAATGTAAAAGGGCTCCTGTATGTGAGCCGATCAGTAATCCCGCTTATGATCAAACATCATGCTTCGACAGGCTCAGCAGGACACATTATAAATCTGGGTTCTATTGCGGGCAATGAAGTATATGAAAAAGGGAATGTTTATTGCGCAACCAAATTTGCGGTAGATGCGATTAGTCAATCTATGAGGATCGATTTGTTGAGACATGGCATTAAAGTAACTAATATTCAGCCGGGCGCTGCCGAAACTGAATTCGGAATTGTAAGATTTAAAGGGGATGCTGCAACTGCAAAACAGGTATATAATGGCATTACACCTCTGTCAGCAATGGATGTTGCTGATATCATTTACTATACCACCACCGTCCCTGAGCATGTTTGTATCAACGAAGTAGTAGTAACTTGTACCCGGCAGGCAAATACAATTTACTTTAATAGAGGATAAATAATAATTAAGCTGTAACAACCCTTAGAAAAAATACTTAAATAGTCAGAAACCCAATGCAAAAATTTAGAAATCAGGATACTTAGTATTAGATTTATGATGTTATTCCGGTACCATATAAAGAACCTTATGAAAAGATCCTACCTATGTCTTGCACTGTTATTAATTATTTCATCTGCAGCCATTGCACAAAATGATGTGATAAAAATTGAATCCTGCAGTAATTCTCTTATTCAACACCAGGTTGACAGCCTGAAATCCTTATATAATAAAGATGGATTTGTGTTATTAAAAGAAGCATCAGTTGCCATGCAAAGTGAATACGAGTTGCCAGTAATTGTGCCCTTGTCACAGGGAAGCTGGTATCAATTTGTTTTTGTAGGTGATTATACGTCCAAACTATATGAAGTGAGGATGTATGACTGGGATGAAAAAATGGTTGTTTACCAAAAAAAGCAATGGGGCGATGTTGACGGAAATGTTATTTCTTACTCATATATGGCAAAATTTACAGAATACCACATGATGAAACCGGTGCAGGTAAACAAGCAAAAGAAAAACAATCTATGCGGGTATGTGATGCTCTTCAAAAAAACAAACCCGAATAATGATTCTTCTATAACCAGAAGGTAAATTTGAAAAAAATAATTGGAAAAGAGTCTGACAAAGACTCTTTTTTTATTTCATAGCAGGAAGAAAAATATAGTGAAGGATCATTCTAATTCTAAATTCACTTTACTGAGCCAACGAAATTCTTATTTGTACTCCCGCTCTGGTATTTGTAACCGGAGCCGTTGTGGCTATTTTCGGTATTACTTTATTTTGTTCAAAATATAGCTTCACATTTACACGGCTGTTCAAAACGTAATCAATAGAAGGAGATATACGGATCACTTTCTGACCTGCAGTTCCGAAAGCTGTATTCTGATCAAGCTTGCTGTTAGCCGTAGCATCATCACGCAAACTGAAATCAAACTTGAATGTAACATCATTATCGAGCTTCATTCCATTTTTACCAACCTTGATATTTCTAATAATCGGAACGCCACGCTTACGCCAGTTAATACCAATGGTCACCTCCGTAGAGCGATTTTCGGCCAACTGGTAATCAATCAGACTCAAACTAAGAGTTCTCGATTTTTTATAATCAAAATTAGCTGACAATGAGTTTGCAAAACTGATATCAACCCCTATCAGTGGATTAAACGACTCTGTAATACTAAGATTTGGTACCAGGAAAAATGGAATATAGTTATGAGTTATGGTATCAACAAACTCAGGATAGCTATAGTGAAACGGATCACTAAACAACAGGGCCGAGTTAAAGCTATTCATACTCAAATTACTTTGATAGCCATGCCTGATCGTAAAATTGGTAAAAATCTTGTCTAATCCTTTTATCCTCGAAAGACCATTATAAGTAATATTCCAGTTAGGCCTGGGAATTAATCTCGCAAATGGATTTGACCGAAGATTAGCATTGGAATTTTTTAAGAGTGTTATACTCAGCGGATCTTTATTAGTATAGGCCGCCAGGAATGCGGGTATCACTACATCCTGAGCATAGCGACCATAACCATAATAATACCTGGGGTCAGAAGGATCAGGCGTTTTTAATGAATAAGGATTTTGATCAGACAATCGTTGAGATAAGATAACTCTGTTTGCTTCAAATTGCTTAAAGGTTTCCGAAACAACATTAGGATCGAATTTCTTAAACAGTGTCTGGTAGGAAATATATGTAATATTGAAACTACCCAATGCATAAGGGTTCAACCTGGTTAAGCCAACATTATCAAGAAGGCTGGTATCTTTATAAAGTTCTGAATATTGTTTGTCGTAAGTTTTTTGCAGGTTCAGATCAATAGTCAAATCACGAATGGGACTAAGCTGTGCAGTGAGACTTATTTTTTGATTATACCTCTGTTGAATAAGTGAATTAAAAAGTGTGTCATGAGTTAATAATCCTTTTGCGCCATAACTATTGATTGTATTTGTATCCGGTTGGCGGCCAAAAATAAATCCCCAACCCGGTTTACCACTTATAAAATTGCGGCCAAAAAATTGTGTACTGTCAAGATAACCAGGTAGTGTAGTTCCCATCTCCTCATTGATCTGAACGCCAATTCTTTTCAAAGAAAGGAACAATCTTCCAATAAATCTTTCTGCTTTTCCGGGTGCCGGTTGCCATTTAGGGTTCCTGACCCATTTCATCTTTTTATTGACTGTGTCCTTAGGATTGGCAACCACCTGTATGCGCTTTGGTTCCTGGCTTTTTTGAACCTGACCTTGATTCGTAATAAGGCGCAAAAATTTTGACTTACCATAGAGCTGATCAAAATTGAATTCGCCATTCAGATTCCTGGTTTGACCATTTAAGAGTGTGTTACCCTGGCTCCGCGCCAATAATGAAGCCGCATCCCAATTATAACTTGCTGTATAGCTTGCACGAATAGTTGTCCAGTCAAGCAATGGAAATTTTTGAGTAGGCAGGACATATGACAAGGTTATATCCTGGCCAAAATGTGTTGTTCTTCCGCCATTAAATAAATTTTTGCGAATAGAATCTTTTTTTGCTTTTGTATCGATCCTGCCTTCAGGTTCATCTACCCTTGCGTTATTGACAGCGGTATAATCTAAATGAATAGATTTGGTAAGATCCCAATTCACAATATAATACCTGTCGAACAAAAAATATTTGTTATAGGTTTCGGGAATTTTATAAGGACCACCTCCCACATTGCGTGGAAGAATGGCGCCAAACTGCCTGAACACATCCGCTTTTACAGAAATCAATGAAGGTGCGTAATTAAAATTGATATCCTTTATTAAGCTCAACCAGGGCGATTTCGACCGGATAAGTTTTTTGAAGGGTTCAACAGGTTTTATTTGCGGCGAATAAGTATAACCAATAGCTCCTCTTGTTCTTCGCAGTTCTTCATGTTCAATCAGCGGATTGTGATGCTCCATGCTGATATAAGAGTAATTGAAATCAAGGTTAGAAACAGCCCAGGGTTTAGGTTTTGCTGTTCCGGTTCTGTTCTTCTTTACATTTGTTAAAGTAAAAGTTTTTGTCGTGGTAATATCATCTGCATTGTTACGAATAGAATCTTTTTCAGTCTTTGAGCTGGCATCCTTTAATTTTTGATTCAACGTTATGTCCTGGTCATATGGATCATATTGAGGCGCGCTTGATGTACGGTTGATACCGGCATATACGGGAATCTGGATGGCGGCTTTTTTCGGTATTAACTTCCCAAGGTCAAGATTAGTGGCAACATCAAACTGATAATCGTCTTCGCGGCTACGTTCATTTACCCTTTGTTCCAAATTACCAAAGCCTTTGCTCTTTACACTACCGGCCAAAGAAAGATTTCCAAGATCAGCTAAATTAATATCTACCCTGCCTACAGCAGCATAACCTCCTTTTTCATCCAGCCGTGATAAACGAAGCTCATTGAACCAGGCCTCAGCACAAACGGTTTCCGGGCCCACATTTTCAAGGCCCATCAACATGCCTCTTACTTCACCCAGATTCGGATTACCCAGAATGGCATAGATACGGCCACTGGAAAGAACTTTCTGATAATATTGTGAAGAATTGGTCCCGCTCTTATTTCTCTCAATTTTTAAATTCACAAGATCCTGCAGATCGAAGTCAAGATTATTTTCAGCAGGCCATATCTTTAATGAATCCGTTTCGTGCCATTGTGTAACTTTCAATGGAATCTTTACTTCATAATAATTTCCGACAAAATCATTCCCAATTCTTACAACTGCCAGTACATCTCCATCTTTAAAATTATTACCGGGGGAATATGAATCTTCAAGATGGACAAACATCGACAATCTACCATATTGGCGCAGATCAAGATTCATCGTCTTAAATACACCACGGGTTTTATTATTAAGAATGTCTCTACTGAGACCACAAACCTTGAAGCTAAGTGATTGCTCATTTAATAGTAACTGAACATTGTTATTGCTCAACTCTTGTTGTCTTTCGATACCCGGAGGTATTCTGTATGGTATCGGATCACGGGAATCATTTTCTTCAAGATTTACAGCAAGAACGTTTGTAGAAACCGGGTCATTAGCTGGTAAGTTGGTGTAGTTACCGGTTGAATCAATATTAAAATTGAACTTGCGCCATTGATTTCTGATCAATTCCAGTTTCCCAAAGCGGCAAACAACTGTATCATCAAAATTGGTAAGAAACATCCGGATAAACCGAACAGATTTAAAATCAGGAATATTTCCGATCTTATTCTGGTAAGAATTGACGGGTATTCTGAACAGGAACCATTTTTCAAGACGTGTGCTTCCATCGGGCAAATGCACATCAACTTGCCGTTCGTCTGTGATAAACGGGTTACTGGTTGGATCCATGCCGGGCCTCAGATCCACCCTGTACTGAAAATATTCCTCCGCTTCATTCATTGTATTATCCCGGTTCAGATCTTCCTGGTCAGGGTAAAGTGTTTCCGCATTTGTGAATTGCGAGTTATTATCAGCTACCGGTGAATTACCCTGCGGGTTATTAAAATTTTTGTATCGTGCCAATATTCCATCATTGCCGTTGAACGAATTATCCCGGTAATTTCTGAAGTCATCATTGGAAGGATCTTTCAACGCATTTTGATAGATAGGCGAATTGATACCATAAGCCGATGCAAGAGTACTTAAGTAATTAGCAAACTTTCTTTGCTCAGCAGTGTCTGTTAATCCATCGTATCCTACATCCTGGTAAGGCCTGTCATCGGGATCATTGCTAAATGCATTTGTAACCTGCAAAGGATTGCTGGGTACCTGGCCCCATACAGTGCTTGTATCAACTCTTGGCTGGTTTTTCGGCGTTGGTAATCCATTTTCATACTGACGCTTTCCATCTTTTAAAATATCTTCAGAAATATTTCCGAGGTTAAAATATAATTGCCCGCCTGAACTGCCGGGTTTTCGAATAAACGGATCCTGCAGCCAAAATTCTATGTATTCAATATTGCTCGTTTCAAAATCTGTTTGGTCAATATTGCGCATGATGCCCCCAAATGCTCCTTTTGGATTCAACAACTCGCCGGTAGACGGATTTACATCTGTTCTGAAATTATAAGGACCCTTCTCCCGCGGATAATATGCAAGATCAAAAGTAGTGAGTACCCCTTGGCCAAGATTAGTTGTTTTTTCAGGGAAAATTTCCTGCTGCAACACCAGTCTTGATTCAGGTTTTGATAATTCAACAAGATTATTGCGCAAAGGATTGTTCGTATTGGTTCGCTCTTGTAATACAGGTTCTATATTATACCAGGCAATTTTTGCACGGTTATAGCCACTTGCCAGGTCATTGTTCAATGCAGCTTCAGGAAAAAGAATAATGCCATTTTGATCAACTGCATTTTGCGGTACAGAGGCTAGGGTCCAGTTAATAAGCGGAAAGCGAAGATCAATGCTGCTACGGGTTCCTTCAAAATCATCAATATAACTTTGACCATTTCTTCCTTTCCCAATTTGTTTCGGATGCCCGGGAATCAGTCCTGCCACTTCACCGTATGCCGTAATGCTTGACATGGCTTTGGTAGAATAAAAAGGAAGTTTATCAAGCCATTTTGATAAGCGGGGAACATCATTCCGGTAATCAAAATCGGCCCCGATCATTGAGTTTTTAATGGGATCTTCACCATAATTTGTTTTTGTAAAAAATGGCCTTTCTCCCAGGCGAACCATTGTAGCCCCCAGGGTCAAATGTCTGTTTACAAGATAATCCATTCTTAAACCGATATAATTCTTTTGTTGAATTCCAAAAGTTGCATTATTCTCATACTGTACCTGTACCGGCAACCCGGTACTGATGATTGATGGATTAATGACCTTCAATGTTCCCAGGTCATAGTTGATCTCGTAATCAACATTTTCCTGTAATATTTGTCCGCCTGCAGTTACCGTTACAGAACCTCTTGGAATATTATACCCCAATTGATAATCTGAATTACTTGTCGATGTCGATCGCCCTTGAATCTTAAAACGATTCAGGTTAGCATAAGTTTGTGCGATGGCTTTAATAGTGTCATACAAAGGATAATACAAATATTTATCCCGGTCTGCCTGGTTGGCATATACATAATCAAGATCATGACCAAAGGGCTCAAGCACAGGAAAAATAATACGACTTTGAGAAGAGATCACCGTAAACCCTTCTATATAATCAAAAAATCCGTTGGGCTGCGGATCATTCTGATCATTTAAACGATCAAGATTTACTAAAGAAAGAAGGGGTTGACCTTTGTATGCCTGGCTCACCGGATCGGGTGGAAGATATCTTTTCGAACCAAGGCTCGGTTCCTCATATAAAACGTCTAACTGAAAATCTTTTCGATCCAGCTGCCCATAACCTACCGAATACACATTTTTCATCATCAGGTCCCAAATAGGCAACGATGGTCGTTGGGAAGTTGCTTTCAATAATTTCAGGAATAAAACTTTTTGAGAATTCCCTGTTGAGTCAGGAGGTATATCTTGTGAAAATTCACCTACCTGGTGCACTTTTCCATTGTAAGTATATTGAAATGCCACCGCTAACACTTCATCAGATTGTAACTGTTGGTTCAAAGAGATAAAACCAATTTGTGGATTAAAATAATAATCCGTTGGCTGAAGTTTTCTGGCAAATGTTTTTTCAAAGTCTTGTACCGGCTGTAAACCCGTGCCTGTTAAAATACTTGTAACCAGTGTAGAATTGCGGGCTGCAGGATTTTGCAGAATCGTAGCATTGAGATTATTTGCATTATTGTCTGGCAATGTATTACCACCTCCCTCGCCAAGATTCATCAGCGCAACAATATCTCTGGTATCTGTTGTAGCGCCGGTACGATTGGTTACCCAGACTTCAATTCGCTGAATTTGCACAGCAGAATTTACAACGGGTAAATTCTTCATCGCGTCGTTAAAATGATTCCGAAAGTATTGTGCTAACAAAAAATGGCGATTCTCTTCATATTCATCTGCCTTTAAAGAAAAACTTTGTGTAGCTGAACCACCTTGTAGTCCGAGTGTTTGTCTCGTCGATCGTTGGTTAGCCAGCACAGCAGTGACAAATAACTTTCCAAACTGCAATTGCGTTTTTATTCCAAATAAAGATTGTGCACCAGGTATTAAAGTTCCCTTTGTACTAAAGTTTACATTACCGGCCTGGAATAATTTCAAAATCTCATCATCCTGCCCATGGTAATCGAGCTTCAATTGGTTTTCATAATCAAAATTCGCCAGGGTATTATAGTTGATCGGCAATTTCAATTTGTCACCGATATTGGCATCAACCTGCAATTGCGAATTCATATTGAAATCAAAGCCGCCATTTTTTCTCGCCCGTTCAGGTAATGTTGGATTTTTACTGTTCTGTCCCTGGTAGCCAGCAAGAATATCAACATACCCGGTTGGACGTATCTCAATTTTTCCATTCCCTGTAATGCGATTTACCCAATTGTTTAAAAATCGAAATTTTGGTTTATAGGTGCGGCGATTGAGCGTGCTTAGTAAATTGGCCCGCTTGCGGAAATAATCTTCTTCATCCTGCTTACCCTGCATATCGATGAAATCCTGCATGGAAAAACTTACCGGCGTGCGGTAATACTGGCTTCCAATTTTTTCTTCAACGTAATATTGTTTTGTCGCAGGATCATAAATAATATTTTTTTTAATAAATGAAGTATCCTGTAAATAAAAAGGGTTCCGGTTTGGATAAGTATAAGGATCGCCATAACGATCAGATAATGGATAACGGGTTGTATCGGAATTCAGAAAATAAAAGAAAAACTTTGGTGGCAGAGGATCAAAATAAGAACGTGCATTGGCTTCCAATAAAATAGCAAATAATATTGTAATAGCTACCAGCCTGCGGAAGATATGGGTAGTTCTGCGGTTCAATTTTTCCTAGCCAATTAGTTGAGTAAAATTGAAATCTATAAGATTCGTAGTGCTTTTTTTATCAGATCCTCAAGTGGCAGACCTGGCTCTTGTGCCAAAGTTTTTTGAATAGCCTGCTCGGCGGCCTGGCGGCTTATGCCTAAACCCAGCAAGGCATTTAACGCATCTGAGTGCAAAGTATTGTGTTTCAAAGCGGGAATATTTGTTTCAAGAGTATGTTTGGCTAGTTTATCTTTTAATTCAACTACAATTCTTTCAGCAGTTTTTTTTCCTATTCCTTTTATACTTTCTAATGTTTTTATATCTCCATTTATGATCGCTCTTGCCAGGTCATCAGGTTTTAGATATGACAGCATCATTCTGGCAGTAGAAGCTCCGACGCCTGACACATTGATAAGCTGTAAAAACATTTCTTTTTCCGTTATTTCAAAAAAACCGTACAGTATATGTGCATCCTCCCTGATAAGAAGAGAAGTGTGAAGCTGGCCTTTATCAAGGTGCTGAATTTTTGAATATGTATTAAGGCTTATCTGTACTTCATATCCAACTCCATTCACATCCACCAAAACCGAAGCGGGATTTTTGTTTATAAAATCGCCCTTTAAGAAAGCAATCATAATTGCGAAAATAGCTTTCAATTGGCAATATGCAATAAGCAATTGCC
>WNFY01006185.1_pt1 | contig 10707 bp, 10 predicted proteins | sample 5400091 | NCBI WGS metagenome assembly WNFY01 (sample SAMN13153364, study PRJNA577476) | soil metagenome | isolation source: 60 cm soil or saprolite under grassland replicate 1 | place: USA:California | collected 2016-06-15
GGTCCTAGTCTTCCTCCCGGTCCCGCCACGGTCGTTGCGCCTGGGATTGCTTCCAATAGGCGAGCGGCGGCGTCGGCAGCCCGAAGTGGTCTTCGGCCGTCTCGAGCATCCGCTCGGGGTCCTCGCGTCCGCCCTCCTGGAGCGCCTGACGTCGCATCCGCTTCGCCAGCTTCAGCGCCTGGTCGCCGGCCGGATCGAGCCGCCGCGCCGCCGCGTCCTTCTCCCCTAACATCTCCATCACGTACTCGAACGCCACCGCCATGTGGCGCTCCACGTCCGCGTCCGGCAGATCCCAGCGCGTGTTCTCGAGGATGATCTGGAACGCCCAGCGCCAACTCTCGCTTTCGGTGAGATGTACCATGCCCCGGAACAAGCGCCGGCTGGTGCCCACACTGAACAGCGTGGGGGAAATGATCGTGTCGAGGTGCGTGTCGCTCGGCGTGTGATCCTGGAGGATCAGCTCCTTCGCCGTGCTCGCGTAGGCGGTCCCGAGATGGGTCTCGAACCGGCTCTCCCAGTAGCTGTGGCCCAAGGCCGCCGTGCTGGACGTGAGGACGAGCTGGCGTGGCACGAAGAAGTTGTGGGCCACCGCATCCGCCGCCAAGTGCGACAGATAGCCGAGGCCGAACGCGCGCAGCGGATCGGTGTGGGCCAGGTCGAAGATTTCCTGGCCCACGTGCCAGGCGTGGCAGTGCCGGCCCACGGGCGCGTATTTCTTGGCCATCGATGTGTCGGCGGCGATATTGCCATAGAGGAAGTCGTAGGGGTATGCGCGGAGCAGGTCGGCCACGGCACCCGCCAGCTGATGCAGGTTCGCCAGGACCGACTCGCCCAGGTAGACGTGCGTGCCGGGCGTCCAGGCGTGCGCGACGACGGGGAACAGGGCTACCCCGACCAGGCCGGCCGCCGCCGCCGCGAGGAGCTGCTTTCCTGTCAGGGCTTCTTCCCCCGTTTGAGCGTGCGGCGGCCCCACTCGAGGAGCGAGATGCCGCGCCGCAGCGTGCGCATCGTCGCAGCCACGTCGAGCACCGTTGCCTCCACCTCTTCCTGTACCACCTCGAATACGGCGTCCAGGTCGGCGAGTCGTGCCTCCGCCGCATCGGCGGCGTTGACAATCCGCTGCCGCAGCTCGCGCGACGTCCCGGCCAAGCCTTCGGCCTCGGTGCGGATCGTGGCCACGAGCGCCCGGACATCCCCCACGGCGGGACCCGTGAGCTCGTGCAGCACCCGGAGGAACGCTCGCAGCCCCAGCGCCGCCACTACCGACGCAGCCGCGATCACGATCGCCGCTAGAGCCAGAATCGCGAGCGAAATCCCGGTCACCACCGCCACCCAGGTCGGGATCATCGGGGCCAGTCCGCGGGAGCGTTGGCACTAAGCTCGCCCGCCGCCGCCGCCGCTGCGGGCGCGGCGGAGCTCGGGGGTGCCGTCCGGAGGGCGAGCGCCATGAGCGGAGGCGCGGCTAGCTGCGCCGCCGCCACGCCGAGCACGATGGTCGTCAGCAGCGCCCCGCTCGAGGCCGTGCCGTCGCCCCCGTACGTGATGAAGACGCTCAGACCCATCGCGATGGCTGCCCCGCCCTGCGCGGTGGTGCCAAGTCCGACGTTGGGCGGGAACCCGGCCGGGCGGAGCACGACGGTCCCCGAGCGCACCGCGGCCCACTTGACCGCCGCGCGCGCCGCCGCGAGCAGCGGGACCGCGACCAGGACCCACCACGTCGGGAGCGTGAGCAACGCCCCAGCGATGACCAGGAAGATCGCATAGATAGGGTGCTCCCAGTCCGCCAGTATCCGGTGCACGGCGTGCCGCCGGGGCGACGCGTTCACGATCAGGGCCGTCGCAAGGGCGCACACCAGGAAGGGCGAAAGCTCCGCCGCGTAGCCGACGCCGGCGCCGAACAGCAGCGTGCCGAGGAGAACGACGCCGACGTCGGCCCGCTCCGGCCGCAGTCGGGTGAGCGAAAGGAACACCATGCCGACCAGCGTCGCGCTCCCCACCGCGAACACGAGCCCCGCGAGCCAACCCAGCGCGACGCGGCCCGCGAGCTGGTGGGAGCGGTGGAGGGCGAGCGCCAGGGTGAAGGCGAGCGCGCCGCCTGCGGTCTCGAGCGCCGCGGCCAAGGAAACCGCCCGCGTCACGCTCTTACGGATCCCCAGGGCGCGGGCGACCAGGGTTACCGCCTCCGGTCCCGACGCGGCGGCCACCGCCCCGAGGGTCAAGAGCGCCGGCAGGCGCGGCGACCACGCCGCGGAGAGGGCGGGGACGACCCGGGCGAGCAGCCCCGCGCCGAGCGTAACCGCCGTGAAGGCCGCGGTAGCGGAGAGCGCGGCCAGGAGCCACGTGCCGCGCGCGATGCGCCGCACGTAGCGCCACTCGAACCGGGCGCCGAGGGCGGCGCCGATCCAGCCGATGGCGAGCGCCGTGACCGGCGCGACGGTGCGGAGGACCGATCGATCGATCAGGTCGATCCCGGGCCCGAGCACGACACCCAATACCACGAGGAGGCCGCCCGCCGCGAGGACCGGGTCGAGGCTGGTCACGTGGCGCCACCGGACGGGCGGCAGCCGCGTCGCGAGCAGGCCGATCGCGGCCAGCCCCGCGAGCGCGAGAACCGGACTCACGTTCACGTCGCGAACGTTCGCGAACGCTTGACGCCGGCGCAAGCCGCCGCATAGCTTGGCTGACCCATGCCTCCCTCCTTTTCGGTCACGGGCGGCCGTGCCTTGAAAGGCACGATCCGCCCGGCCGGCAACAAGAACGCGGCCCTTCCCATCCTCGCGGCGACGCTGCTCGCCGACGGGCCCTGCCGGATCGACAACGTGCCGCACATCCGCGACGTCGAGACGATGCTCGCCTTGCTGGCGCATCTCGGCGCCGACGTGCAATGGCTGGCGCCGAACACCGTGGAGGTGAATACCGCACGCGCCGAGCCGCGCGAGCTCGATCCGGCGCTGAGCGCGCGCATCCGGGCGTCGATCCTCCTGGCGGGCCCGATGCTCGCGCGCTTCGGCCGGGTCAGCTTGCCGCCGCCGGGCGGCGACGTGATCGGCCGGCGGCGCGTGGACACGCACTTCCTCGCCCTCGAGCGGCTCGGTGCGGAGGTCACCGTCGGCGCCGCCTACCAGCTCGAGGCGAAGAGCCTCGCCGGCGCCGATATTTTCCTCGACGAAACCAGCGTCACGGCGACCGAGAACGCCCTGATGGCGGCCGTCGCCGCCCGCGGCCGGACCACGCTGCGGAACGCCGCCTGCGAGCCGCACGTCCAGGACCTGGCGCGCTTCCTGTCCGACCTGGGTGCGAGCATCCACGGGGTCGGCACCAACACCCTCACCATCGAAGGCGGAGCGCGGCTCGCCGCCGCCGGCTGCACCGTGGGGCCGGACCACATCGAGATCGGATCCTTCATTGGTCTCGCCGCCGTGACGAACGGCGCGATCACGATCGACGGCGTGCGAGCCGAGGACCTCCGCAGCATCCTGTTGGGGTTCGAGCGGCTGGGCGTGCGACCGCGGCTCGACGGCACGCAGCTGATCGTGGATGCCGGGCAGGAGCGCCGCATCCGCCCCGACCTGGGCGGGCACGTGCCGAAGCTGGAAGACAGCCCGTGGCCCGCCTTCCCAGCCGATCTGATGTCGATCGCGATCGTGGTCGCGTCGCAGTGCGAGGGGATCCTGCTGGTGTTCGAGAAGCTGTTCGAGTCGCGACTCTTCTTCGTGGACAAGCTGATCGGGATGGGCGCGCGCATCGTGCTGTGCGATCCGCACCGGGCCGTGATCGCCGGCCCCTCGCCGCTCCACGGGGGGGTGGTAGAAAGTCCGGACATCCGGGCCGGCATGGCGATGCTGCTCGCGGCGCTGGCCGCGCAGGGTGACTCCGTGATCCACAACATCGGCCAGATCGAGCGGGGCTACGAGCGGATCGACGAGCGGCTGCGGGCCGTGGGAGCGCAGATCGAGAGAAGCGACGGCGGTGGTCAGGCGGTCGGGCGGACTGGCGGTCAGTGATGCCCGACGTGACGTCCCGTCCGCCTGACCGCCCGTCCGCCAGTCCGCCCCTTCTCCGAGAAGTGCCCGTCCCTGACGCCGCCGTCCCGCGCATGGAGCTCGCCGAATGGGCCTCCCGCTACGGTCTGGTCGCCGGCATCACGACGCGGGGGCACGGCTTCTCCCTCGGCCTGTGGAGCGAGGAGAACGTCGGCCAGGTCATGTCGCGCTGGCGCGCGGTGGGCGCGGCGGTCCGGCCGCGCTTTCCCGGCGTGATCCTGGCTCACCAGGTGCACGGCACGACGGTGCAGTGGCATTCCGCGACCACCGACGGCTGGCTGATCGTCGACGGCGTGGACGGGCATGCGACCGGAGCTCGCGGCCTCCTGCTCACGGTCACCGTCGCCGATTGCATCCCGGTCTACGTCGCGGCGCCCCAGAAGGGCGTGATAGCGCTATTGCACGCCGGCTGGCGCGGAACGGCGGGAGGCATCCTGGAGCGCGGCGTGGCGCTCGTAAAGCGGATGGCGTTTGCACGGTCGGCTGATATCGTAATACATTGTGGAGTAGGTATTTGCGGTGAGTGCTATGAAGTAGGTTCTGAAGTGCTGAGCCAATTCAGCGGGCGCGCCGAGCGCGCGCCGGGGCACGTGGATCTCCGCTCCGCGTTGGCGCAGCAGGCGCAGGCGCTGGGGGTCGGCGGAATCACGCTCTCTCCCTGGTGCAGCGCCCACGACCGGGAGCACTTCTTCTCGCACCGCGCCTCGGGCGGGCGGGACGGACGCATGATCGCGTACGCGGGATTGCCGGCGACTCGAGCGACGTCCTAAGGGCGCGCTTGACAGCCGCCGCCGTGCGGCTAGATTCCGGTCCGGTGAAGCGGGCGAAGTTGGGCCCGCGCTTTTTTTTATGCTCTCCGACAGCCTCGTCGAGTCCTTTCGGTCCCGACTGGAAGCGCTGGGTCTCGAGTTGGCCGACCTCCGCATTGGCGGTACGCAAGCTAGGCCGCTCGTGCAAGTACGCATCGAGTGGCCCCTCGCGTCGCCAGCGGGCCCGGACGCCCAGCCGCGCCGGGTGACCGTGGCGGATTGCGCCACGGCGAGCCGGGTCCTCGAGGCGTGGCTCGACGCGGACGGCCTGCTGGGCCGCCGCTACATGCTCGAGGTGTCGAGCCCCGGACTCGAGCGGCCGCTGCGCTGGCACCGGCACTGGGTGCGGTTCGTGGGTCGCGAGGTCCAGGCGACGGTGGCGGGGCTCGGCCGTGTGCGGGCGCGCATCGTGGCGGTGCCCGACGAGGCGACGGTGGTGCTCGAGCCCCAGGGGGGAGCGCCGCGGCCGGTGCCGCTGGCCGGAATTCGCGACGCGCGTTTGGCGGTGGATTGGTGACGAGGAATCCATGACGACGAATACAAGCGATGTGGTCTCCGCGATCCGTGAGCTGACGAACACCAAGCAGCTCGAGCGGACGGAGCTCCTCGACCTGCTCAAGGACGGGCTGCACGCCGCCCTCGTGAAGCGCTACGGTCCCAACGTGCGGGCCGAGATCGGCATCGACGAGCTCAAGGGCACGATCCGGATCGCGGTGCTCCGCACGGTGGTCGAGGCGGTGGAAGACCCGGGCACCCAGGTGACGCTCGAGGAAGCGCGCTTCGAGGATGCGGACTTCCAGGTGGGCGATGTCCTGGAAGAAGAGGTGCCGTTCGAGGCCTTCGGCCGCACCGCGGTGCAGGCCGCGAAGCAGCGCATCATCCAGCGTGTCCGCGAGGGCGAGCGGGCGCGCATCCGGGAAGAGTTCTCCGACAAGGTCGGCGAGCTCCTGTCGGGCGAAGTGCAGCAGATCGAACGCGGCAAGATCGTCGTCATGCTCGCGAAGTTCCGCGAAGCCGAAGCGATCATCCCGTACCGCGAGCAGAACCACCGCGAGCACTTCCACCAGGGGGACACGATCCGCGCCGTGCTGAAGCGGATCGAGGAGACGCCCAAAGGCCCACGGCTCATCCTGTCGCGCGCCGACCCGCTGTTCGTCAAGGCGCTGTTCAAGCTCGAGGTGCCGGAGATCCAGCAGCAAATCGTCGAGATCCGGGCCACGGCGCGGGAAGCGGGGAGCCGCACCAAGATCGCCGTCTCCTCGCGCGACGACTCGATCGATCCCGTCGGCGCGTGCGTGGGTATGAAGGGCTCGCGGGTGCAGGCCGTGGTGAACGAGTTGAACGGCGAGCGCATCGACATCGTGCCGTGGTCCCCCGATCCCGAGCGGTTCGCGAAGCTCGCCCTCGCGCCGGCGCGGGTCGCGCGCGTGTTCTCGGACCCCGACACCAAAACAATCCAGGCGATCGTGGACGAGGATCAGCTGTCGCTCGCCATCGGGCGCAACGGGCAGAACGTCCGGCTCGCCTCCGAGCTCACCGGCTGGAAGATCGACCTGTACTCGAGCCGCGAGTGGTTGGAGCGCGGCGGGGAAGGGCCGCTGTTCGCTCCGCTTCCCCCGGCCGAAGACGAGACCGCGACCAAGGTCTCGCTGCGCGAGCTCAAAGGTCTGCCGGTCGAGCTGGTGGACGTGCTGGAGCGCGCCGGGCACAAGACCCTGCAGGACATCCTCGACCTCGAGCGGGAGGACGTCGACAAGATCGCCGGTATGACGCCCGAGATCGCCGACAAGCTCATGGCCTTCCTGAACGAGATGACCGAAGAGGGCGGCGACGAGGAGGCAGCACCCGGTGACGTGGGTGGCGCCGCTTCGGGCGGGGCGGGCGAAGCTGGTGGGGGGACCGAAGGGGGCGGCGCGCCGGCGCCCGTGGCGTGAGCGAGCGGCTGGTCCGGCTGTTGGGGCTCGGCGCGCGGGGTGGTGGAGGGCGCGTGGTGATCGGGGTGACGGGAGTGCGGGCGAAGCTGCAGCGGGACGCCCTGTCGTGCGTCGTGCTCGCGGCGGACGCGAGCCCGCGCACCCGAGAGAAGGTCGAGCGCCTGGCGCGGGCACGGCGGGTGCCGGTACTGGTGGGTCCGGTGGCGGAGCGATTGGGGGCGGGGCTGGGGCGGCCGCCGGTGCAGGCCGTCGGCGTGGTGGATGCCGCGCTGGCGCGTGGGTTGGTCGGGTCTGTGGAGGAGTGAGTGACGACGACGCGGATTCACGATCTGGCGGCTGAATTCGGGATCTCCTCTGAGCTGCTCATGGGCATGCTCAAGGAGCAGGACATCTTCGTGCGCAGCCACCTCTCGCCGCTCAAGCCCGAGCAGGTGGCGCTGATGCGAGCCCGCTGGGAGCGCGAGAAGCGGAAGCAGAAGGACGCGCCCGCGCCTCCCAAGCGGCGCCGCGCGGTCAAGGCGGCCGAGCCGGTGGCGGCGGCGGCGCCCGACGCGCGGCCCAAGCGGCGCCGCCGCACGGCGGCCGAGATGGCCGCGGTCGAGGCCGAAGCCCAGGCCGAAGCGGCGATCGAAGCGGAGCGCGAGCTGAAGACGCGCGAGGCGCTCGAGGCCGCCAAAGCCGTGGACGAGGAGGAAAAACCGTCGCTCGAGGAGCGCGCCGCCGCGTTGTTCAAGGAGCTCCCCGTGGTCGGGGAGGCCGGGACGGAGTCGGCGACCGCCGCTCCCGCCGCGGCACATGCCGCCGCGCCGTTCACCGCGTCCCCGCCCATGGCAGCGCGACCCCTGATCCCCACGCCCGTGCGACCCAAGCCGGTGGCGAGTGCCACGCCCGGCGGCGCCGTGCCCGCGCCGCCCCGACCCGTCGCATCGGCCGCGCCTGGCGCGATTCCGCAGGAGGAGCGGCGCCGCGAGAAGGGGAAGAAGCGCAAGAAGGGCAAGAAGTCCCTGGTGGATCAAGAGGCCGTGGCCCAGAACATCTCGCGCACCTTGGCGTCGATCAAGGGGCCCGTGGCGAAGAAAGGCGCGCACCGACGCGAGGAGGGACCGAGCTTCCGCGAGGTCGAGGAGCAGAAGCGACGCGACGAGAAGGAGCGCGAGAAGACGCTGGTGCGCGTGACCGAGTTCATCACGGTTTCCGAGCTCGCGAACATCCTCAAGGTGCCGGCCAAGGAGATCGTCGGCTTCGCCTTCAAAGAGCTCGGACAGATGGTGACGATCAACCAGCGCCTCGATTTCGACATGATCGAGCTGATCGCCTCGGCCTTCGGGTTCCAGGCGATGCGCGAGGAAGAGTACGCCCTCGCCGCGTCCGAGGAGCCGCCCAAGGAAGAGGCCGGCGATCTCAAGCCGCGCGCGCCGGTGGTCACGGTCATGGGCCACGTCGACCACGGCAAGACGTCGCTGCTCGACTACGTCCGGAAAGCCAATGTCGTGGCGGGCGAGGCGGGCGGCATCACGCAGCACATCGGTGCCTATCAGGTCAAACTCAAGGACGCGCGCTCGATCACGTTCCTGGACACGCCGGGCCACGAAGCCTTCACGGCCATGCGCGCCCGCGGCGCTCAGGTCACGGACATCGTGGTGCTGGTCGTCGCAGCCGACGACGCGATCATGCCGCAGACCATCGAGGCGATCTCGCATGCCAAGAACGCCGGCGTCCCGCTGGTCGTGGCGATCAACAAGATCGATCTGCCCGCCGCGAACGTGCAGAAAGTGAAGCAGGACCTGCTGGCCCACGGCGTGGTGCTCGAGGAGTTCGGCGGGACCACGCTTGCCACGCCGATCTCGGCCAAGACGGGCCAGAACGTGCAGGAGCTGCTCGACCAGATCCTGCTGCAGGCCGAGCTGCTCGATCTGAAGGCCAACCCCGACCGCCGGGCCCACGGCACGGTGCTCGAGGCGACGCTCGACCCGGGCAAGGGCCCGCTCGCCACGATCCTCGTCCAGAACGGCACCCTGCGCGGCGGGGACGACTTCATCTGCGGACAGTTCTACGGGCGCGTGCGGGCGATGTACGATGAGCGCGGCCAGACGGTCGACGCCGCGGGTCCTTCCATCCCGGTGCAGGTGCTGGGATTCGAAGGCGTGCCCGAGGCGGGCGACACGTTTCAGGTGATGACGGACGCGGCGGCGGCGCGCGACATCGCGCAGAAGCGCCAGCGCCTCGAGCGCGAGGCGCAGCACCGCCGCACCGGTCGCGTCAAGACGCTCGAAGACTTCATGGCCGAGCGGGCCGAAGGCGGCGCGGCGGCACTGCGGATCATCATCAAGGCGGATCAAGGCGGCCCGGCCGAAGCGCTGGCAGACGCGCTGGCCCAGCTGTCGACCCCCGAGGTCAAAGTGGAGGTCGTGCACCGCGGCGTGGGCGCGATCACCGACTCGGACGTGCTGCTCGCCAAGGCCTCGAACGCGATCATCATCGGCTTCCACGTGCGCCCCGACTCCAACGCACGCGCCTCGGCGGAGCGCGAGAAGGTCGAGATCCGCACCTACCGCATCATCTACGAGGCGGTGGAAGAGGTGAAAGCGGCGATGGCGGGTCTGCTCGCTCCTGAAAAGAAAGAAGTGGTCTTGGGCGAGGCCGAAGTCCGCCAGCTGTTCAAGATTGCGAAGGTGGGCACGATTGCCGGGAGCTTCGTTCGCTCGGGCGTCATCCCGCGCACGGCGCGGGTGCGGGTGGTGCGCGACGGGGTCGAGGTGTACGACGGCACGCTGGCCTCGCTCAAGCGCTTCAAGGACGACGTGCGCGAAGTGCGCGAGGGGTTCGAGTGTGGGATCGGCGTCGAGAACTTCAACGACCTGAAGGTCGGCGACCTGATCGAGGCGTACCGGATCGAGGAGGTCGCGCGCTCGCTGACGCCCGCGTGATCGTGGGCGTCATGACGTGGGAGCTGCATCTCGCGGGGTGCCAATCGCTCAAGGACAAGCGGCACATCCTGAAGAGCCTCAAGGACCGCCTCCACAACCGCTTCAACGTGTCCGCGGCGGAGACGGCGCATCACGACCTGTGGCAGCGCGCCGAGGTGACGGTGTGCGTGGTCTCGACCGACCGGGGCCACGCGGAGAGCGTATTGCGGGAGGCAGACCGCCTGATCGATGCGGCCGACGGCGCCCGCATCGTGGACACGAGCGCGAGTTTCTTCTGATATGAAGCGACGGACGAGCCACCGCCCCGAGCGCGTGGCGGAGGCGATCCGCCAAACCGTGGCGGCGTTTCTCACCGGCGACGTGCGTGACCCGCGCGTCGGGTTCGTCACGGTCACCGCGGTGGAACTGTCCGGCGACCTGGCGCACGCGCGCGTGCGGGTGAGCGTGATGGGCGACGACGCGGAAAAGGCGAAGTCGCTCGAGGGGCTCGCGAGCGCCGCCCGGTTCCTGCGCGCCCAGCTCGCCAAGGCGCTGCCGCTGCGCGTGGCGCCGGAGCTGCGCTTCGAGCTCGACCGCGGCCTGGAGCACGCCCAGCAGATCGACCGGATGCTGCGCGGACTCAAGGGGGGCGCGGGCTGATCTCCGGTGTGGCGCTGGTCGCGAAGCCGGGGGGCCCGGATGGACCCACGTCGCACGACGTCGTCGACACCGTGCGGCGGGCGGTCGGGACCGATCGGGTGGGTCACCTGGGGACGCTCGATCCATTCGCGGCGGGGCTGCTCGTGATCGTGGTGGGCCGTGCCACGCGGTTGGCGCCGTTTACGGCGGGATGGGACAAGGCGTACGACGGCGTGATCCGACTGGGCACGACGACCACCACCGACGATCCCACCGGCGCGACGGTCGCGACCTCGGAGGCGTGGCGTGGAATGGATCGGGCGCGGGTGGAGGAGGTCCTGGCCGGGTTCCGCGGGGCGTACGACCAGCGGCCGCC
>WNFY01006187.1_pt1 | contig 10705 bp, 6 predicted proteins | sample 5400091 | NCBI WGS metagenome assembly WNFY01 (sample SAMN13153364, study PRJNA577476) | soil metagenome | isolation source: 60 cm soil or saprolite under grassland replicate 1 | place: USA:California | collected 2016-06-15
CGCGGCGAATCCAGGCGGCGGCGCGGTTCAGCGCCACCCGGGCGGCGGCGATACCGGCAGCACCGTCACGCAGTCGGTCAACGACGGCGAGCTGGTACTGCAGCCGTGGCGGGTTGTCTTCGACCAGGTGGTCAAGCGCGAGTGCATGTGCGGCCGGGACGCCGCCGCCATCGACGGCGCCGAGCAGAGCGGCGGGCAGCGTCTGCGCAAGCCGGATCCGGTTCTCGTCGTCCCAGCGGCTTACAGCTGCAAGCGCGACGCCTGGGGCAAGTTGTCCAGCAGCGCCGGCGACGGCCTCGTACGGAATTACGTCGCTGTCGGTGACGTACGGCGCTACTGCCTCGGCCGCCCGGATGAGCCGGGTAGCGATCGCGGGCCGGTCCGTCCCGCCGAGCGCGGCCCGGCTGGCTAGATCGGCGTACACGGCGAGCAGCCGGGCGGCATCGTCGTTGATTCCAGTCGCCGCGTCGACCGCCTGGTCGAACAGCTGCCTCCCGAGTTCGGGTGCGACGTCGCCGGCGATCTCGGCGGCGCGGGCGAGCAGATCGAGCCGTTCACGCGCCGGGTATACATCCGCGTGGACGCGGACTGCGGCTTGCCGACACAAGTCTGCGGCGCGATCCAAGTGGGCACCGCGGCGGGCGAGGCCAGCCGCCAGATCCAGCCAGAGGGCCGACGCACCATCGCGGAGGAGCACAGGCGCCGCCTCAGCCAGCTGATCGATCACTTCCGGGGCAGCGCCGGCATCGACGACCGCATCGGCGACCACAGCGGCCCATGCCCGGTATGAGCTATCGAAGGTAAACCAGCGGTGACCGGCCGTCTCGGCCCGCTGCGCGATCCCATCGGCGGCGAACACGCCCACCTCGTCCGCAGCCGCGTCGCCGACAGCAGCACGAGCGGCGAGAAGCGCCGCGCCCAGCAACGGCCGGACCATCTCGGCCCACTCGCGCCGCTCGTGACCGCCGGAGTCGTACGCCGCTGCATCACTCGCGTGGACCTTTTCTGGGTCCTGTTGCTTCGGCCGCAGCGACGGCGGGACGAGGTCGCCGATGTCGAGGGCCGTTCCGTCGAGGGCGGCGGCGATGGCGCGGGTACGGAGCGCGGCTACGCCATCGGCGTTCGCGCTGCCGAACCCCCATCGGTGCGATGGCAGCGGCTGAGCCCAGTGCCTGGCGAGCGCTGCGGCTGATTGTCGGTCGCCGTAACGGGCGGCGACATCAATCAGCCGACCGTGCCACGGCTGCTCATCCCGCGGCTCTGTGGCAAGCATCGCAGCAAGGACCTCGTCGACCCATCCGCGGTCCGGCACAGCGGTCGGCGAGGCGGCGTACGCGAGGAAGGGCGCCTGCAGCGCCACGGGCACGCTGCGCGCACGGAGCACGTTCCGGATTGGCGACGGCCCTGCCCCCGCGGCAACCCGGGCGGCAAGCGCCGCTGCCGCCTTCATTACGAACTCTGAAGGCCGCCACCTTTCAAGCTCTCCGACGGCCGCATCGAGCCCGTCTAGCCGGTAGCGCGCCTCCGCCGCGCACGCCACGTCATCCGGGTCGACATGCCAGCCGCGGGTCTCATCTTTTGGCCCGGTCATCCACCGGCGCAGCCACGCATCCGCGTGTTCCAGCTCAGCACGTGCTGCAGCCCGCCGCTCCGGGTCGCGGGCCAGTGCAGCGGCGAGGCGCATGTGAACTGGCGCAAGCCAGCCATGACGCGAAGACTGGCGCAGCGCATATTCGCGGAGCAACTCGACGTCCGTGTACCGCGCGACCAGGTCCAGATGAGACTCGACCAGCGATCCCAAGGTGTCGAGCCGTGACGCGGTGTCGCACGCGCGGACCGCGACACGGACGGCCGCCGACGCGCTGCCGGTAGCGGAGGCGGCGCGCGCGGCGAGGTCGAGCCGCCGGTTCTGCGTCTGTGCCCGGCGGAATCCATCCGGGATCGCTTCGGGCCAGTCCTCGTCGAGGACGAGCTGCAGCACCTCGTCGAGCCGGTTCGCGGCAAACAGATGGTCTGCGACATGTGCGGCCGCATCCGCGTCCCGAGAACGACTGGCGAAGAACATGTCCGCGAGCCGGTTGTGCGCTTCGGTCACGTCCGACGGGTCGACCCGGTCGCGGACGTATGTCTCGAAATCCTCGTCGCGGAACTGGATCGCCTCGCCGGCCACGGTAACGCCGGGCGTGAGCCCGTGTGCGAATGCGGCAACCGCGGCCGGATCCACCCCCAGCGCCGCGGCGAGAGTACTGATGCTGATCGGGCGTGCGAGCGCGAGCATCGCCGCGAGCCACCGCCGCCCGCCCGCATCTCGGCCGCTGACCTGCAGTCCCGAGTCGACCAGCTCCGCGAACAATGCTTCGGGCGTACGAGCGCACGCATCCAGCAGCGCCGGCATGTCCCGGCCGTCCTCGGCGGCCTGCGTCAGCGCGTAGTACTGAGTCCGTGGGTTCCCGCCTGTCCGCGCGTGGAACTCGGCGGCGTCGGCGTCCGACACGCCGGGCCGGTAACGGCGCAGGTGCGCCGCGGACGTCGCAGCTTCGAATGGCGCGATCTCTACACGGCCTGCGCCACGAACGCCGAGGGACTCGACACGGTGGCTGCGCGCGGTCAGCACGACCGTGACGCGTGTCGGCAACCGTAGGCCGACCAGCCCGGGCACGAACCCGCGGTCGCCGCGCTCGGCGGCCGCGAATACCGCGTTGTCCGCTGCGTCGACCGCCAGGACGAGCACGCCGCCAGGGTCGAGCGCATTGACGGCGCGTTCGAGCGTCCGGCTTAGCCGCCGCCACAGGGCCTCCTCGACCATGGGCGGATGAATCAGGAGCGGAGTCCCGCACCGCTGCGCCAGGTCGTTGACCGTTTGGGTAACGAATCGCTGCGCTGTGTGTCGCTCCTCCCCCGAGCTGAGGTATTCGCCGCCGCCGTAGCAATCGAACAGCGCCACTACCGACCCCGACGGCAGGTGCGCGCCGAGCAGCCGCAACGCAGTTGTTTTACCGGCGCCCGCCGGGCCGTGCGCCACGAAGATGGCACCGGGGTGAGCACGTACCGCATCCGCGATTGCACGGGCGCCCGGTGCGGGCAGCGGATTCTCCACCGGCGCCAGCCGGGCGGGCGCGGGGTAAAGATCGGACGGGTCGGCCACGCCAAGCTCGGCCAGGACATCCGAGGCCCGGATCCCGGCCCGGGTCGAATCCGGCAGCGCTTCCCGGCGGACTAGATCGAACAGCCGCCGCGCCGAGTCGGGACCGCGCCCGGGCGCGAGTTCCGCCGCTTCGGCAAGGACGCCGCGCGCCAGCGCTGCCCGGCCGAGTGCGCCTGTCTGCGACAGGTCGAGCACGGTCAGGAAATCGCAGAACTCGCCGCTATGAAGCAGGCCGCCGACAACGTGTGCGAGCTTGCGGACAACCTCCGCGTGCGGGTCGGCGAGCGCGGTGAGAAGCGCTGCCTTACCCGCCCCGGCAGGACGCGACCGCGCCCAGGCGGCAGCCGCATGGACGGCTGCGCCCAGCAGCGGATCACCGGGCTGGTTGCTTACCAGGCTGATCCGCACCTTGTGAAGCAACTCGTCGCGGGAACGGCCCTCGAGCAACCTCGCGTAAACGCCAGCGAGGTCGGCGATCACGGACCTGGCTGACACCACGCTGCCATCCTGCCCACGCCTCGTCTTTCTCTCGCAAAGGCGGCTAGCGGTCCATGCCTTATCCGGGTGCCGCGTGCTGTACTTCAGCTGGGACAAGACGACAGCGGAGGCGCTGTCGAAGTCACTACCGCCGACGTACACACCGACATCCACCGCCTCGTAATAATCGTCGGGGTCGTCAACCCGGCTCAGTCCCTCGACCGTCACCATCGTGCTATCGGCGCCAGGCCTGATCAGCTCAAGCACCCGGGTCGCAGCCCACCAAAAATGGAAGTCGTCCCCCGCGTTGGACTCCGGCGCTCCCAACGCTGGCCCTCCTTCCTCCGAGCTGTCCACCGATGGCAGCGTCGCGCCGCCGTGACCAGGCTAGTCTGGCCTCCGCCGCAACTGGGTCTTCGCCGAGTGCATGCCGAGGTAGCGCTCCGATCCTGTGGATGCGCACCGCCTGCTCGGCGAATGCGGCACGCTCCCTCTGTGTCAGGTACCGTCGCGGGCTTACACGGCGTTCCTTTTCACCGCGCACAGCGTTGCAGCGGCGCTCCGATGGAGCGCTATTCGCGGCCCCCGGCGGCGCCGACGCGAGGAGATGAGATCCTATGGATCGTTCCAGACCGGCGTCCGGCCCTGGCTGGGACGCGGACGCGGCCGGTGCGGACGACACCGCGGCCGCGGGACGATTCCCGGCGTGGCTTCCGTCGCACGGCAATGGCGACAGCGAGAACCCGGAGCAGCAACTGCGGGCGGATCGTCAGCTCTCTGTCGCGTGCGGGCGAGTGGTCCGCCGCTGCCGGGTCGGAATACGAGCAGCTGGGGCGGGCGCTGGTGTTCCGGCCGTGGCCAGCGCGGTCCCTTTATGTCGTGGGTGAAAGCCCGCTGGCCGCCGAGTTCAGGCGGCTTATCACAGCTGGAGTGTCCTAACTACTGACTAGTCGTCACGACGGTAACGCCGTTTGCCAAGGAGGATGCCGCTCAAGACGCCCGCCACGAAGACGGGCCATTGTCGTGCTCGTTCCTCAGTGTTCATTCGGCGCTTTGTCGGAGCCGGGGCCGACTGGACCGTTTGTTGCTTAGTCGGCTGCTCAGCGCGGGCGCGCTTGCCGCCGCGGCGGCGAACGAGCCACACGGTCTCGGCGGATCCCTTGACGAACTCAACGAAGAGCGTCGCACCCAGAGCAGCCGTGATGCCGGCCCAGAACAGCCAGAGCGCATGGCTCGATTGGCTGTTGGAGTTGAACAATGTGTAGCTGACGTCTGCAGGTCCTTGAAGATTCCACAGAAGACTCTGCGCATTGACGGTCGGAGGATTCGACGACTCGATGTACTGTCCGGCAGGCACGCTGCCGATCGCGACCTGACCACTACGGAGTGTAGGAGCCCGCCATCCTATGCTGCCGACCTGTTCCCAAGCGGCGAGGTTGGCAGTGCATGCTTCCGGCCTAGTGGAAGCGGCCGTGTCGGCCGCCGACGGAAGCATCTGAAGAACATTCACAGGTGTCCGATCACCGTTGCTGGGGTAGCGGACGGAGGCTGGCACGCCGCCGACCACGTCCACTGTGGCCCCTCCGGTCGAGTCGACATCGGTGACGCCGGACAGGACCTGTGCTGTTTTAAAGGACTGAATGCTGGAGCAGGACGACTGGATCTCGCCAAGACCTCCGGGGACGGTGCTGTCAATGAAACCGAGCCCTTGAACGGCGGTCGGTTCGGTCATCGATGCGTCGTCGTTGAGCAGTATCGCGAACCGTAGGTGCTGCGTCCTTAGGGCAACATGAATCCGGAATGTCATACGCCGCGTGTCCACTGGTGCGACCGAGTCGGCTGGAAGATACTGTGTCTCTCCCGGGCTGGTCAGCGAACCCTGGTAGTAAGCGACGCTGTACGTTGCAGATGCGTTCGGCTGATCGGTGAGCAGGACCATTTGCGGTGACGGCACGGCGAAGTTGGCGGACGGAGAGTCCTCGCTGCGATGCAGAAACAGCACAGTGAGACCTCCGCTGGCCAGGGCCGCGACGAGGCATATCAGCGCGACAGCCAGTTTCAGTCTGACGCCGGGCTCACGTCCCTGTTGTGGCTCACTCACCCTCGACTGCTCCTGCTGTTCCGCAGTCCTCGCGTGCTGGCTTGCGCATTGCATGACGCTACCCGTTAACTTGCGCTACAACTGAAGAAGCTTACAGAAAGGAGCTGAGTTGAGACGTACTGTCAGGGCTTTTAGCCTAAGTGCGCTTATAAGCGTTGTCATGGTCGGCTGCAGCAGCGGCAGCAGCCATGACATCGCGCCGACTAGCACGCCTACGCCGACTACCGGCACGTCTGTTGTCTCGCGTGCCCCGAGCCCCACCCAAACTGACGCGCCTGGTATCCAGTTCACAAAGGGATCACTGAGCGTCCCCCTATACAACCACACGTTCGAGATCAGCGCCCAGGACTGGAACACGATCACTGATACGAGCGTTGTCCCGCGCGACATCGGGGTATCGCTTGACAGCGATTTTCATGCCGCTCAGACCACTAGGAACAGGTTTCAGTACCTTGCTGACCGAATGTTCCCCTTCATCACGCACAGATTCGGTGCGATCGGCATCGCTTCGGTGGTGAAAGGCACTACCGATGTAGCGGTCGTTGCTCTTATCAACCCTACCGACAACGGGTACCAGCTCACCGGGTTCAACGAGACGATCACCGAAAGTCCTCCGACGACGACAGTGGCGTCTGCAAACTTCTATACCACCCCGGCCACCGCCCTGACCATCCCCGCACACAACATCTACTTCGTACGCTTGTCGGCATCCGTCGCCGCCGCGCCGCCGCCGAACGAGACCGCCACCAGCTACCACTTCAGCTGGGACAAGCTATATAACTGCGGCCAGGCGGCATGCCCATAGGCTCCGGTGGCCGCAGCGGCGCCGTAAGCGCCGCTGCCTGGAGAAATTCTCCCTGTGGTGTCGTTTCCGGCCTTGCCCTGAGTACCCGCGGGACGGGCACCGCTCGCGCACCTGGACGCTGATGGCTACCCGCCAGCGGTCAACCTGCGCCCGGCCGACCCGGGCCATCGTGGCCGTCGACCTCGCGCGGGTGGCGGCGGTCATCGACCGGATCGCGGCCGACGTGGACGAACTCGCCCGGGCCCGGCGGGCCCGGGACCTGACCACCGCCGCGGTGCTGCCCGACCCGCGGGCGGAACGCCGCCGGCGGCTGCTGACCTGCAAAGACGCTGACAGCGAGCAGGCCCTGTCGTCGATTTCGGCACGTATTCGGCAAAGCTGGGTGCTGAGAGTTTTTCGGCAGCCCTCGCGACCCGTCGACGTTGGCCATCTGCAGGACGCGGAGCCCGTCGTCCAACCGCGGGGATCATGAGGCTCGACGTCTTCCCGGCGGGCGCCTGCGGGGGCGCGAGCGCGAGCGCGTGCCCGTTGGGCGACGTCGTCATCCAGTGGGTGTTGGTCGCGCCGAGATGCATGACCCGGTTGCCGCCACCGGCGAAGCCCCCCTTGACCGCCAGCATGCGGTTGCCGGGGAACGGGTCCTGCAGGATCACGTCGAACGGGTGCGGCTGGCCCTGCGGCTGAGAGACGGCGGGCGGGGCCTGCGGCGCTTCCGGCGCGAGCATCTTCTGCAACTTGTCAGGGCCGATGGTGACATCGAGCTCATCCAGAAGACTGCCGAGCGTGTGGTGACCGTTGCGCGGTCGATCCTGAACGGCTCGTTGCCCCGGAGGCTGGGGCGTGAGCGCGGGCCGAATGTGCTGAGGCCCGCCGATCCGATCGACGATGCCGCGGAGAGGTCCCCTATCGGCGTGGTGGTGCCCGGGGCTAGGGCTTTGCCTGACCCGACGGGAGGGGCGATGACCCCTGCAGCATCAGACTGCCATCTCGGCCCCGCGAGTCGCCGCCTTGAGGTGCATCCACTGTGGTTGTCGCAGATCATGCCGTCGGCCCCAAGCGGCTGCCCCGTCTCGCCAGAATCGGACAGCGCGTCCAGCAGGCCCGTCGGCCTCATCGCCACGATTCCCACCAGGGCCAGGTCGGGCCGCCGCTGGAGGATCTTCCTGTCCCTCGTCAGGAACACGTGACACCCGCGCATCACGGCCTCTTCCGCCAGCGTGCGGTCGGCTGATGGCTTCATCGATGGCCCACTCGCGCGCACGGGGGCTAGGGCTCTTGAATTCTCCCGACAGCCCGACGCACCAGAGAGCGGACGCAATCTCGTCGAGTTGGCGCGCGCGTTCCTCGACCAGCTGTCGAGGCTGTGGCTTCCCGCGCCCACGTCCGAAGTCACGCAGCTGACGTCTCAGCGGATAGATCCTGATGTCTCGAGTCATCCACAACGTCATGACCGTGCCGAGGGCGACGACGTCGGCCTCGTGCCCGGGGTCCAGGTCCGGCAGGGTCGGTGGCTCGTCGTCCGACAGCAGGTGCCCGAAATCTCTCCAGTCGATCAGGACGTTCGTGTCCCAGGCGATCCGGAGCGGGCCGAACCCCGTTCGACCGAGGAAGATCGCGGGCGTCGCCGAGTAGTCGAAGCAGCCTCCGTCGTCGAGTTCCCGCGGCGCCAACGACCGCGGGTGATGCCGTGCGCGATCGGAGGGCGGGGGCCTTCGCTGGGGTTCGGGCCACCCTGCCACCAACGGAAGGAGCAGTTGCTCGCACATCTCTCCACGAGGATACGGTCGGCCCGCGGCCGCGCGTGCCGACCGGCGCTGTCGGGGCCCTCGGATGCAAGGAGACTGCCGTGCTCGCACGGCCGGTGTCGGTCAGTTACTCGCGAAAGAGATCGAGGATCTCCTCGACCACCACGACTGTCGCCCCGCGTACGAGCACGCCGAGTTCGAGGTTGTGCCCGCCTATTCCGGCGCCCGTGACATTGGCACTCCCGATGTATGCGGCGACGGAATCCGACGTCAGGACCTTGAGGTGCGCCCATGGGGCGTCGAACCGCAGTCTGGAGACACGGAAGTGGCCAGCCGCCCCGCTGCGGCGAATGGTCGATTCCAGCTCATCGAGCGCGTCATCGGCGTGCGTGGAGCGGGTCGGCAGAAGGATCTCGAGGGTCACACCGCGCGCGGTCGACGCGGCGAGAGCGTCACCGAGGAACGACAGACCGGGGCGGTCGATGAACGGCGCTACGAGGCGCAGCGTGCTCCGTGCCTGGACGACGAGCTGCATGAGCGTCTCGCCCGTCGTGCGACGCAACCCTGCCGGCAACGCAGTACCTCCGGGCAGCGATGCGACCAGATCCCAGGGCTCGCCGACGGCGACCGAGCGGCGGCCGAGCACCCACGCAGCGCCCTCCTGGCATGCCGTGGCGATGCGCCCGCTATCCCGTCCGAACCGTGCTCGGAGGACCCCGACCAGTTCGGGGTGGAGTCCGGCTCGCGTCGCTGCGGCGCGGTCCGGGAGGGGCGCCAGCAGGAGGTGTGCGAGTTCATGGGCGGATGCCCTGGGATCGTCCGCGCCCACGAGGACGCCACCGACCAGCTCGGCGTCGTCCACGTCAGCCAGCCGCGAACAGGAAGCCGTGCTGACCGAACAACTCGGAGCGGTCGAGGAAACGATTGAACCACCGGCAGGACGGCTCACCCAGGTGGAGGCAGGCCATGCAGGCGCCACCCCCGCTCCGGCACCCCGGATCGAGCGCGCATCGTGATTCGCCCTCGACGAGGTCAGCCAGGAAGAGGTGCAACGAGGTCTCGAAGACGGCCTGTAGGCCGCCGAGGACGAAGTCGCCGCGCGACGCGGCGTACACGACGAATGCCAGGTGGTGGGGCAAGAGGTATTCAGCGAGCCCGTCCCGTTCGATCCCCGCGAAGGTGGCGAGACGGCGGATCGTGCGATGCGCGTACGAGTGGACGAGCGAGAGGAGATCCCCGCCGAGCTCCTGGTAGTGCTCCTGCGTCGCGAATGGGATATCGATGCGCTCGAGCAGGGCGAGGCGGGCCGCCCGGCGGTCGGTCGCCGCCGGGAGAGCGTGTCCTGCGTGGACGAGGTGCTGGTACACACGCAGTGGGTCGAGCCGGAAGAGCAGCGCCTCGGTGCGCGACAGTGATCCGTACGCGCGGATGTGACCACGCTCGCGGAACGGGACGAGGCGGGCGGCGCCGGGCGCGAGGTCGCCTCGCGTGTACCCGAAGGCGAGCGTGGCGACCGGGAAGTTGGCGAGCAACTCGACGCCGTCGAGATGTGCGGCGCGCATCGCATCGCCGTACGCACCCTCGTAGAGGGTCCGCAGCGGTGGCGTTGTATGAGCGACCATGTCGCTGACCCGCGTCCGCCCGCCGCGAACGGCCGACGCGAGGCTCAGTGCTTCCTCGTGTGCCTTCTCGCGAACACTGTCGGGGAGCGCAACGCCCGCGTCACCGTTCCCTGCCTCTGCCTCACCTCGATCGACCGCGTCCTGCGCGTAGCGCTGCGCGCTCTCCTCGGAGAGACCGGCCTGCCGGAACGTCTCGATGAGTCCCGCCAGTGTCTGTCGGCCGCTGGTCGGGTCGTCGGTGGTCATGCCGTCGAGGACCCACTCCAGCGCACGGGCACCTCCTCCGGCGGCGCGGAGTCGCGCAGCGTCGGCAGGATCAGGAGGGTTCACGAGGACCGCGAATCTCGGTGAGAAGACGACGGCCGCGCGGTGCACGGTCAGCGCCATACCTCCGCCGCAAGCGCACGCCTGGTACGGAAAGCCTCCTGGCGTCAAGGCGGCGTGGCACTGGGGACAGAAGAACCGCAACTCCCTCGCGGTCGCCGTGCCCGGTAGGCGGACCGCGACCGCGTTGTGGGTGCGGCACCGCGGGAGCTGCGGCTGGTGTGATGCGCCGCACGTGTGGTACGCGACGAACTGCATCTGTGCACGCGTCCTCCCGCCGCACGAGCATCGGTCGTCGCGGCTACGCGTGATGGTGCCACAGGTCTTGCACCGCCACTGCTCCGGGAAGAGCTCGACGAGCACCCCGCGGTTCATGTTGAGACCAACGACCTCGACCGTGGTGCGAGCCCGCAGCTCCCTCTCGAGACCGTCGTCCATCCCGGTCGCCGTCCATGGGGCGATCGATCCGAGCAACGCGGCTCGCAC
>WNFY01016649.1_pt1 | contig 10705 bp, 18 predicted proteins | sample 5400091 | NCBI WGS metagenome assembly WNFY01 (sample SAMN13153364, study PRJNA577476) | soil metagenome | isolation source: 60 cm soil or saprolite under grassland replicate 1 | place: USA:California | collected 2016-06-15
CAGGACGTACACGGTTTGCCTGGATTGTGGACACGAATTTGATTTGCCAGTCCCTTACGCCGCAGCACGATCCAACGTTTCTGAAATCGCGGCGCCTCGCTCAAAAAAGATGGGTCGCGCTCACGTTGCGATGATTTGAAACTGTGCCCTCTCTGGCTTCGCTGGAATTCCGCTGTATGAGCTACCTTGCTCAGACACCGGACTCCACATCTGTCATTCTTAACCAGTTGATTGTGGGAATAAGACCGCGACCGCTGATTGCGGTTCTCATCCTGCAGATCGCTGCAATCGTTCTGGTAAAGCACCCAAAGCGATCACCGCAGCTAATCAGCGTCAACACGGACAATGTGGGCGGCGATGCAATGAACCAGAAGCTGTCCGAAAATCGCGCTGGCTCGGTGCGAGACTACCTAGTGGCGCAGGGCGTTTCGACGAACTCAATTACCGCGCAGGGCTTCGGCAACAGTTTGCCTGTCGCGTCAAACAATGACGCGGCGGGCCGCCAGCAGAATCGCAGGGTCGAACTTCTGGTTTCGGGCGAGGCCATTGGCCACCCAGTGAATGCGACGACAGGAAGCTTGCGGTAGAAGTTCACTAAGGAATTGACGGAGGTCTAGCGATGAGAACAAGCGGAATAATCAGCACAGGCATTCTGTCTCTTTTTCTCGGAATCACTGCCCCGGTGTATGCGCAACATGAACAGCAGGACGGGAACCGGGGCCATTCTGAGCAGAAAGAGGCCAAGCACGAACAGGGTCAGCGCGATCAGCAACATGGTCAGCAACAACAGCAAGCTGGGCAACATCAACGACCGCAGCACGTTGAGCAACAGCATCGACACGGCCAGAGTACTCACCAGGATCGCTCTCAACAGCAGCAGCAACGAGAGAACCAGAACCGGCAGCAGAACAGTGCGGAGCAGCGACATCAGGAGCAGAGCGAGAACCAACGCCCACAGCAAAGCCGTCAAAACCAGAACACTCAGAGGCAGCAGGCTAATGAGCAGGTGAGAAAAAGTCGGGAGCAACACCGCATCCAGCAGAGCGCATGGCAACAGCATCGCTCACAACGATGGGAGTCCGACCACCGAAACTGGCGTCAGCGTGGTGGATATCGCGGATACCGCATCCCGGACGATCGTTTTCGTGGACGATTCGGCCCGGAGCACGCCTTCCGTATCTACGGCTTGCCTTTCATGGTGTATCGAGGCTACCCACGTTTTCAGTACGACGGCTATTGGATTACTGCCGTTGATCCGTGGCCGGAATACTGGGGGAATGACTGGTATGACAATGACGACGTGTATGTGACCTACGTTGACGATGGCTACTACATGTACAACCGCAGGTATCCCACGGTTGGAATTGCGATCCGAATCTCGATGTAGTGAGAATGGTTTTCCTCGTGGCCTTCATCGTTCCTTAGGTTCTTGGAGCGGAAACCACAAAGGACACGAAGGTCCACGGGGGAAGGTCCTCGACGAGAACGCATTTGAAGAATCTGGAAAAGGAGTGATCCAATGATTCCAGTCATATTGGTCGTGATTCTGGTTTTGGTCCTGGTTGGTGCCTGCCGCAATGGTCACATAGCCGGAGTTGGGGCTATGCGCCGACTGGTGGTGTAGGGCTCATTCTACTGATTGTCCTCATTCTGGTGCTTCTCGGCAGGATCTGAGTTATGGGCGACATTAAGACTTTGGCGGGGACGATCGTAAAGCGCTGGCGCCGATTTTCTCTTCATGCGTCAGCCCTTCTGCTTGTAGTGTCATTGTGCTGCGCTGGCTTATCTGCATATTCCGTTCTGATGCACGAGGAGATTGTCGATCTCCTCTGGGCGGATGAAATTTGCCCCCTTCTCTCAAAAGATTTCCCGGACTGACGGACGACCAGATCAAACAAGCCCACGCCTATGCCTATGGCCGCGCTGTCATTCAGGACCTCGGCTATTACCCCTTCGGCAGCAGAGAATTCAGTGATCTGGTGCATTACGTCCGCAGCGGAGACTTCGTTCGCGAACTGCTAGTCCAAAGTCAGGACGTCAACGAGTAGGCTTTTGCGCTGGGCGCGCTATCTCATTACGCATCGGACATTGCTGGTCACCCCGCGGTGAATCAGGCGGTCGCGATTGAGTATCCCAAACTGCGAGCGAAGTTTGGTAAATCGGTACGCTATGCGCAGGACAAGACCGCCCATCTGAAAACAGAGTTTGGATTCGACACCGTGCAGGTCGCGAAAAACCGGTACGCCTCGCAGCAGTATCACGACTTCATCGGATTCCAGGTTTCCAAGCCATTGCTGGAGCGGGTCTTCCCTCTTGTGCACGGACTGGAGTTGAAAGATCTGCTTACCCATGAAGACCTGGCAGTGGGTTTTTGTATCGCCTTTCGCGCTCTGATATGAGAAAGAGTGGGGCAAGGACTACGTAAAGCCTGGCGCGGGACTCCGTGTTCTCTCAACCCTTCTGCGATACGCACCGAAAGTTGGTCCGTTCAAAGGACTGGCCTTCAACAACCCGACTGCAAAGACCGAAGACCTGTACATCAAGAGCATCAATACGACGGTCGATCAGTACCGGGGATTCCTCCAACAGGTGCGCGCCGACACATTGCTGCTGCCCAACTTCGATCTGGATAGCGGTCAGGCGACCGAGGCGAATGAATATTCCTCAACTGACGAGCGCTTACGCCAAGTTGCTGGCACAGGTGGCGTATGAGAAATTCAAGCAGACTTCGGCGGAGCTGCGCGACAATATTCTCGCCTTCTATCTATTCCGACCTTACCCTCCCGATCGAGACGAAAAAGAAACCCGACAGCTGGCAAAACCTCTTGACCGAACTGGATCAACTGAAGTCGATGACTCCGGTTACCCGAGCAGCCCAGTGATCGCCCCAGTTAGCAACCGACGCTCCATCATTCGCCTCAAAGTTCCCGCAGGCGTGAGAAGATCAACTCCGGGACGGCAGTGCTGGCAATCGAGGAACAATGGCAAACGATGAATGGACTGTAAGAGATTTGATGGAAGCATTGAAACGATTTCCGCTGGACGCAAAGGTCTATTACGAGATGGGCCCAAATGGACCGGGAATAATCGGGAAAGCACAGTATGTCAAGGTCTGGGGCGACGATGAGATGGGAGTGCTGCTGGACAAATAAGCGGGTTTAGCCGACTCACGTAACGAAATCCAGCACTCGCTGCAGCATTGTCAGGATCGGCTCAAGCACCAACTCGTACACCAGGGTTCGCAGGGGATGGTCCATCGGCATTCCACTTTCCTAGGATTGACAAACTACCTTAGCGCGTTTGTTCTCGCGTATCTGTTCTGCGGTGAATTCTCCTCCACACGTACTGCACCGCCAGTAATTGGATGGGCGCGCGTCAAATCCGGGGCCCCTGCTTGTCGGAACGTCTGGCCAAAACTAACTCGCCTTCACAATCTGGACACTGCCGATGAGTCATGGGCTCCCGTTCAGGTGGAGAATTTGTTGAATGATGCTAGCCGGAGCGACGTATCGCTCCGGCCAGGTGAACTCTTTTCTTGCAGAATTGCTGAACTATTTCTTCTCGTCTCTCGCTTCTGCAATGTTGGCCTGCTGGCCTGCATTGGATACCGCTTTCACGAATGCCTCAGCACTTTCCGGAGTCGCTACTTTCCCTGAAAGGATTTTCCGGAACATCATGTGCTTGCCGTAAATGGCGCGAGTGGAATCGTCATCCTGCTGAATGACTGCTCCTTCCAGCGTAATCCCGGCGAAAGCGCCTCTCGAGCGCGAGTACGTCAGCACCTGAGTATTCCCGTCCGTGCTTGCCGCCAAAAATGAATCCACCCTTAATCAAGTCCGGGACTACCACAATGCACTTCGCGTTGCTCAATACTTCTTCGGGGATGCCTTTGTCGGGAGTCGCCATAGTGGAATGCAGAACATCGACCGACGATTGCAGGCGAGCGACCGAGTCTTCGCGGGCGGACCCTGCCGAGGCGAATGTCGCAAACAGACCAAAACAGCTCATCAACAACACTGATATTGCTTTCTTCATGAACGGTTCCTTTCGGTGCGGAACTAATAAGAGGAGAAAACTTCAGATGGGCTGACTTAGTTCAGATGACCTGAAAGAGAGAGCGGAGGTGCTCGTCTCACCTCCATAATGGCCTTGTTCAGCACAAATAGATGGTCTGAATTGCTCAGATTCGCCTTGTTGGGCGCGATCTGACTGGCTTCCACGCGCGCGAGCCATCGGATGTGAGCAATTCCGCACAGAATCAAGAGGCCAGGTCTGGCATTCTAGACTTGCCGGAGAATTGTTCTACAGTCCGGGTCATGGGCCTCCTCCGCCAGAGATAGTCCGGGTAGATTGATGGAAATCAACGTTCGCCGATTTCGCAAGCGCTGGTGGAGAAGAATTACCTCCATCCCGGATTGGTTCGCGCAGCTGCGCTCGAGTGTCAGGCCGGAAGATCAAGAATCGGGACCGCAGAGGATGTGCCCCTTTTGCGGACTGATCACCCCTCGGCACAAGAGATGTTGCCTGGAATGCGGCAAGTCGCTCAAGCCGGCTTGAAAGCTCTCAGGCCACTGAGGTACAAATCCAAGCCGCAGCCAACAGACCACCCTCTCAAACTTGAACGAGAACTGTTACTTGCCCTTAACCATGGAGCAGTGGGTCGCAGCTGTTTTCCAGGTCCCCGAGTCATTGATCCAAGTGTCGCTGCAGATTACGGTCCGCGCCCGATGCGTGCCTCTGAGTTCGGCGTCATAGGTAAACGTGTAATGTGAAACCGCAATGTTTGAACCGAATGTGGCGACCTGCACTTCGCTAATGTTGCCGCTTTTCCATTTGTTGGTTTTATTCTGCAGATCCTTAATGAAATCGTCTTTTGTTTCCCAATCGCCCCAACTATTCCCAGCAACGAATCCATCGGCCAAGTGTTGTTGCGCCCACGACGCATCGTTTTTCATTTGGGCATCCCTGGACTGCTCTTGCAGCTCCTTGATCTGCTGGGCGGTGTCACCCTGCGCATGCAGATTGACGGACAAAGCGACACAACCGAGCGCGGCAATGACGAAACCGACCAAACACCAGATTGAGGTTTTCTTCACGGGCTTCTCCTTAGTTTGCTCTTAGATTCTCGCTAGGCCATTTAATACTCAGGCAAAGCACAGCGCTGATCAAAAGTGAACACTTTTGGAGGTCATGGTTGGGCTGAACTCGTTCGGATAGCCGAGGATAAGTGTAACGGGGAGTTGCGAATTTCAATTGTTGTTAGCAGGCGTTCTCATAGCTTGTGCTTTTCATTCCCGTTTTTCCTGGCAACACGAGCGTACCGCAACTTCCCGTCAAGAAACCAGTGTTCAATTCTGACCAGACTTATATGGTCTGAATGGGATAGTTTCTATTCCCAGCAAAGACCAGTGGGCGGAATAGGAGGTTGAATGTCCGCTCCCGTAAAACGCCGCATCCTCGTAGTCGACGATGATGAGAGCGTTCGTGAGGTATTTACGGTGATGCTGCAAGAAAAAGGCTACGAGGTGGAAACTGCGAAAAACGGTTTTGACGCTCTACTCAAGCTTAAAGAAGTGGTAATCCCGGATGTCATCATCTCTGATCTCAACATGCCGGAAATGTCAGGATTCGAATTCCTGTCAGTAGTACGACGCCGCTTCCCAAAGATTTCAGTGATCGCCAGCAGCGGGGCTTATGGAAGCAGAGCTGTACCGAAGGGAGTCCTTGTCGACGCTTTCTACGCTAAGGGAGAAGATCATCCGGATACGCTGCTGAACAGCGTGGCTGCGTTGATCCAGACTTCTAATGAGCAAGCGAGTGCCCACCAGAGCGGCTCAGCTCCGGTTTGGATTCCACGGAACGGAAAAGACTCGAATGGAATTCCGTATATCGTGATTACCTGTACGGAGTGCCTCCGGTCTTTCCCGCTGAATGTGAGAACAAAGGAGAGTCCGGAGGTTCTTGAAACGCTATGCCCATTTTGCTCAAACACCGTAGTGCGCTGCCGACTGACGAAATTTATCAACAGCTACGAGTTAAATCGGCATGAATCGCCAACGAAGTTTAGACTGTGCACTGACCACATGAGAGTCAGCCGGACAATTCTCGCCCTGATCGCCTGTGTGGCGCTGATCACTGCTTCGGGAGTCAGCGCACTGAATTCGGAAACGCCGTCCGCAGCGACTGCCGTTTTGCCCCTTTCCACTGACCAGGTGGTGGACAACTTGGTGCGCAGGAACCAAGAGCGCGCTCAGGCGCTGCTGCATTCAGAGGCGACGCGGGGGTACCGCGTCGTTTACAAAAGGATTGCCCTCAGACCGGGTTGCTGAGATGACCGTCCAGGCCACCTACGAGAGACCCTCTTCCAAGGAGTTCACAATAGTTTCGCAGAGCGGATCGAAGCTGATTGCAAAACGTGTCTTCAAGAAGCTTCTGGAAAGCGAGAAAGAGGCGGCGCAGTCAGCCATGAGTGCCAAGACTCAGCTGAATCGCGACAACTACAATTTTGCGTTTGCTGGCTACGAACCGTCCAACACTGGTGGGCAACACATATTGCGGGTAGACCCAAAGGTGCGAAGCAAGTACGTCTATCGCCTGGTGTGGGGTAGACGCAGCCGATTTCGCAGTCACTCGCGTCGAAGCCGAGCCGGCTGAGAATCCCTCGTTCTGGACGAAGAAGAGCCAGATTCGTCAGGATTACGGGAAAGTGCAGGATTTTTGGCTTCCACTCAGGAACGAGTCAGTCAGCTATATTCGCCTGGGAGGACGGGCCACTCTGACCATCGAATACAGGGATTACAGACTAACTGGCGCCCCCCAACCCGGTGCCGCCGCCGCACAGAAGACACACGCCAAGAACCAGTAGAAGTTTCTCCCTGGCCAAATCCGATTCCTTCGCGGTTGCGAGCAATGGCGATCGCTCTTCGAACGTTCACTCGATCGGCTTGAGGGTCGATAATCACCTCGCAGGTACTCACTGCCAGAATGTCGATATCGTTGGTCAGAACCTCACCACCCCGCTCGGTGTGCAGGCGCAATGCGTCGGGCAGCGACTTGAACTAAGAAGGACAGGCAAATCCATGAGTGACCCGTTGGCCGACTGTGGTCCTCACACCAGCACACAAAACTTGGAAGCACTCCCGTAGGCCATCAAAGCAGGAATGCTCCGGTATTGATACTTCGTAATTAGAGTGGAGCAGGACGGAAAGCCGTTGAGATGCTCAATCGTGGAGAACTACATTAAGCAGCGAGCTATGGACTTGCAGGCCACCGTCTTCGCCCCCAGCGTAGTTGATGAATCCCATTTTCCGGAAACGGTTCATGAAAAAGCTGACTCGCGAACGGGTCGTGCCAACCATCTCTGCTAGCGTTTCCTGGCTGATCTTTGGAACCACAGACTCCGGAACTCCTTCTTTGCCAAAATGCGCCAGCATGAGAAGAACACGGGCGAGCCGCTTTTCGCTGGAATTGAACAACTGGTCAACTAAGTCCTCTTCGTAACGGACGTTCCGCGCCAGCAGGTAGGATACGAACATATCGGAAAGAGTGTGTTCGCGGTGAAGCGCCTGCATCATGGCCTTCTTTTCTATTCGAAGCACGGAGCAATCGGTCAGTGCGGTTGCAGTTCCCATGCGCAGCGCCTGGCCGGCTAGCGATCCTTCGCCGAAGAAGCTCCGGTCGCCCAATATGCCAATGGTCGCCTCCTTGCCAGTCTTGGAAACAACTGCGAGCTTCACCTTCCCGGTCTGAACGTAGAACACCGCATCCGCAGGATCACCTTGAGCGAAGATGTTCTTCTTTTTTGGAAAGAGCATGGCCTTCCTGCCCTCACCTATTGTCGCGAGAAGGGCCTTAGGGTCGAATTCATGCTTTTGCTTGGCTGAGGTGGTTGCCAAGAAAGCTCCTCCCACGCACAGATACGTCTAAACATTGTCGCAAAAGTTGGCGGACAAGAATGAGCACTTTTGCTCACAACGACCACCGCCCGTTTCGCGACCAGTTCTTCTTGGGCCGGTAAATTCAGCATCAAGTTTAGCCCCAGAACGCCTTATTTCAACCGAGTCGTAGCGCTTCGCCCGACTCAAGTGAGCTTTTCTGCTCAGTATTTATTGAGCAAGTGCGCGAAGCTAAGCATGGCTTAAGACGGAGGCCTCGCGCCAAATCTGGCCACCTGCAAGGTCAAGCCGGCGGTATCCGGGAACGAGTTGATGGCGGACGCTGCAAAGAGGAACCACATGCATCCGGAAGAAATTATGAAACCCGATCTGCTCAGCGAGATCGTGCTGACGACCTTCGGCACGCTCACGCTTTCATTCTTGGTATTGTTCGCGATGGCTGCGTTTGATCGACCTTGACCGCTTAACCGATCTCCTCTCAGACAAATTTATGACTCCTACCGTACAAGTCGGAACAATCTTGATCGCGGATCGTCCTCAGATTGCGGAATCCCTTGGTCTCGCAAGCGAGCCCTACTCCGGAAAATGGGGCATCGTCCAAGGATTCGACGGCTTCGCTCTGGATCGCAAGATCCATGCGGGCTGGAACTTCTTCTTCATGGCGGCCGAAGTAAAGGTGACGTTTTTTGGATCGCTTGGAGCAACCAAACTCCGGAACGCGGTTCGACGAATTCTTGCGAAGGTGAGGCCGCAAAGCTTCAACTGTCTTGAAGTGACGGGAATCGTTACTCACCGTTTCCTGGGGATGCGCTACGCCACCGTTTTCGCGCATTCGCGCCACATCCAACCGAGTTGCTATCTCGATGGAGTCGAGACACGGCGGGCGTCCCAACTGGACGCCGAATGGGCAAACGGTTGAGCATCCCGCAAGTGGCTGCTTAGACGATGTATGAACTTCCAGGAGGCGAATTGACACCAGAGCACGACGTTTATCTCGCAGTAGTCGTAACGGCGATGTTTTTAGCAGGCTGTGTCATCGCAGTTATGAATCGATATCGACGGACTCGACAGCGCAAAGAGTGGTAATAGCGATCTGGGCCTGGCAGTGACGAGTTCACCTTCCGTGACCTCTCTGCATGGAAGAGCCTACTTGTCGGATGCGGCCTGGCGCCTGTCTCGATGAGGATCAGTACGCGGAAGCCCAGTGCTAAGCTCACACTTTTCCCCCGGCTTGGCGCCACAAGTCGGGCAGCGAATCGATAGAACCTTTTTCTCAGTCACTTTCATAATCGCATATTGCGCCGGATACTCAGGAAAAAACTGGTCAATTCTGACCACTCCGAGGCAGGCGAGGCATGTTTGCGTAGTTGAACGTCTGCAACCCTGATCAATCCACGACGACACAAGTCATCCGGGGATACGGAACAAATTGGGGAACTGGAGAGCGACTTTATACAATCAGGTTTTCAGGTCTGGAGGGAGGACGAAGTTCTCGTCCGGTGGCCGCCCAATCAACTTTTTCAACGTGCATAGTGCTCTAATTCGGCTTGAGTCACAAGGGTTGATCGGTGAGGTTGCCCGCGGAAAACGTATCTCTTGCTGAGTGATTCAATAGAGCAAGGAGACGGAGATGACAAAAGCGGCGCGGGCGCAATACACGCTCGAGTACAAGCTGGAGGCGGTTCGATTGGTTGAATCGGGCCAGAGCCTGGGTTAAGGCACAGCGGGAAGGACGGTTAAAGGGTTCCGGCAGCAAGGTCAGCGCCGAGCAAATGGAAATCAGTCGTTTGCGAGCCGAGTTGGCGCGGGTAAGGATGGAGCGCGACATTTTGGGAAAAGCGACGGCGTACTTCGCGAAAGGGCAGAAGTGAAGTACGCCTTTATTCAACGTAACCGGCGGGTGTGGCCGATCCGCGTGCAATGCCGAGTTCTGAGGGTGAGCGTGGCCGGATATCATGAACACCTGGCTCGGCGGCGTGAAATTGCTTTCCGTCGGCATCTGAGTAATGAGGCGTTGCTGGTGCATATCCGGGCGGTGTATGCGGCGAATCGGGGAGCTTATGGGTGGCCGAGGATCTGGAGGCAACTGCGAGCAGAGGGCATTCGTGTGGGCAAGCAACGAGTGCAACGACTGATGCAGCAGCATGGCATCCGGGCCCGTGGCAAGCGCCGCTTCCGGATCGCGACCACCGACAGCCGACATGGTCTGCCGATTGCGCCGAACCTTTTGAATCGCAACTTCACAGCGGCTAGACCCAACCAAGTGTGGGTGGGGGACATCAGCTACATTCCGACCGACGAGGGATGGATGTTCCTGGCCGTGGTCTTGGACTTGTTCAACCGTGAGGTAGTGGGCTGGTCGATGCGAGAGGACTTAGGGTGCGAACTGGTGATCGACGCATTCGAAATGGCCTGGTACAGACACGGTCGCGGCTGCGGAACAGGATTGATGTTTCATAGCGACCGGGGCAGCCAATATGCCAGTGAGTCATTCCGGGAGTTGCTCAGAAAGCGGGGGGTTGAGGCTTCGATGAGTCGCAAAGGCGACTGCTGGGACAACGCATGTAGTGAAAGCCTGTTTGGATCGCTGAAGGTGGAGCGGTTGCACGGGCAGCACTTTGAAACGGTTCGTCAGGCCAAAGATGAGGCTCTCGATTGGCTGCTTTGGTATAACCAGACGCGACTTCATTCGACGCTGAGCTATGTCAGCCCGGTGCAGTACGAACAGAACTGGGTGCGCGAGATAGAGAAGGCTATGGAAAAGTAGGAAAACGCAAAGCGTGTTTTCCAACTTTTCCACAGCCACGGCT
>WNFY01007657.1_pt1 | contig 10701 bp, 9 predicted proteins | sample 5400091 | NCBI WGS metagenome assembly WNFY01 (sample SAMN13153364, study PRJNA577476) | soil metagenome | isolation source: 60 cm soil or saprolite under grassland replicate 1 | place: USA:California | collected 2016-06-15
GCAATTCACTGGCCGGTATCTGCGGCAGTGACCTGCACTTAATCTTTGTTGAGGGAGACTTCGGCATTGCTCCCGCCGCCTTGCCCAGCCACAGCCACACCTACCCAGGCCACGAGGTCGTCGGAGAAGTGATCGAAGTGGGCGAGGACGTGCAAAGCCTCCACGTCGGTGACCACGTCGTCCTCCAGCACGGTCCCAATTGTCTAACCGCTGGCATACAACCCCTCTGCCGCTCATGCGCTTCTGGCAACTATGGACTCTGTGAAAGCGGCACTCTCCCTGGCCCACAGTCCATCGGTGGTGGATGGAGCGAAGAGATGCTGCTGCACGAACGCCAGCTCTTCCGTGTTCCCCCTGATATCAGCGACGCCCAGGCCGTTTTGCTAGAGCCTTCCGCTGTAGCCGTCCACGCCGTCTTGCGTCATCTCCCTCGGGCAGGAGATCGCGTTCTCATCATTGGCGCCGGGACTATCGGACAACTCATCCTGCAGGTTATACGCGCCCTCGCTCCAGATGCTGAAATCAGTGTATTAGCACGCCACGCTTTCCAGATTGAGCGAGCCGCCAGTATGGGCGCGCGCATTATCTATGCTCAGGATAGCTATGAGGGAGTGCAGGATGCCACCGGCGGGCAACTCTACAAAGGCAGATTCGGTAATAAAATGCTCCTGGGTGGCTACGACGTGTACCAGGAGGTCAACCTCATTGGCACCCTTGGTCACGGTATCGAGACCTGGCCTGTTGGCACATCCGAGAAAAAATCTACTTTTGAAATCACAGCAGAGCTAATCGAGAGCGGGCAGATTCATCCTGATAAACTGATAACCCATAGTTTCCTGCTCACTGAATATCGCGATGCCCTCTTGATCGCCAGGAACAAGGGACGTCATCGCGCTATGAAGGTCGTTTTTGATTTCTCGAAACAGCCTCCATCGGTTGTTCCCAATGTCCGTGCCGCCGCGCGCCAGCGCCAGCGCGTACTGACAACCTCCTGGCCATCACAGCCATTAAGTCCCGATGACGTAGCCACAATACCTCACCCCTCTACTCCTGACCCAGAAGTATCTGTCACATATGCTACACCGGACTACACAAACGCCGATGATGACCCCAGAACCATTGTTGTCTCGAGGTCAAAACACGCCCGCTTCAACGTGGCATCCCCACAAGAGAGCCCACCAAGCCCACCGAGCCCACCTGACTCCACCTCAAAACAGGCTCACTTCGATATAGCAACTCAATACGGCAGCCTTCCAGGCTTCCATCAGGGCCTGGAGGAACTTGGCATCACTAACAGGCAGATCGAGGATAATGAGGGTGAGGAAGAAGATACAAACAAATCTGCTGCAGCTACTCTAGCTCAACAGGCGCAACATACCGAGCCCGAGCCCACTCCTATCACAAACACAGATGCGGACAAGGACAATGTGGAGGCTCCATTCATTGCTCCTACCAGCACAAGTGACTATGCATGGATGCAATTTATTGAGCCACAAGATACAGGCGAAAATATCGTAGAGCCTCAATCTGACACTTCCACTACCACAATCTCGGCTAATGCAGAGGCTCCGTTTGTTGCTCCCACCCCCTCCACCAATATCGACGAGGCCAACACGGAGGATCAATTGACTGCACCCGCAAATACACCCGCGGACAATGATGACCCTAAAACCATCACCACCTCTTCGTCAAAACGCCATCGCTCAAGGCGCAAAACAGGAGGCCAGTTCAATCAACCGTAAAAAATAATATACCTTAAACGTGCCCTGGGGTGGGGGTACAGAGGGGACGCAGTCCCTTCTGTCGGGGTCTGGGTGTCCCCCATAAGCGCTGACTTAAGGGGGTGCAGGGGGCGAAGTCCCCTGCCGGGGTCTGGGGGACCCTGTCCGGGGGACAGGTAATCCCCAGTTCTCTCCTTCTTTGGGTAGGGGGCGGGGAAAACATCTTTTTAATCACCCTACAGAAGATAGGGAAACTTCTGTAATCGGTACACCCGTCTATAATCATATATATCACATATATCTTAAATAAAAATGAGGAGCATACATCCATGACTATCAATAAAGAGCAAACCCCAAAATCTTCTAAACCCAACTTCCAGTCCCAATTTGAAGAACAACAAAATGATACACCCAGAAGACTACCCATAGTAAACCCTTCGCATGTACCATCATCACAACCAGCATGGACACCCCATGTCACTGCCTTATCCCAACAGGCAACACTACCCCTGCCTCCACTTATCTCGCCAACACAGATCCAGCGACCAAAACGTCGTCGCCTGGCCCTTCCTGTCAGCATCGCACTGGCACTCCTGGCTATCCTCATCACCCTGGGAGGTTTTTTTGGACGGGACCTGCTGACCAGCACAACCAGCACAACTGGACAACTTTTACCAGCACAACCCATGTACACAGGGGCTTTTGTACAACAACCCCTCAATGCCATGCAAATTGACTCACTTCGACACCTTGTAGGCTATATGAAGTATAAGCAGCTTGCCAGCATGTACGTGGCACGCATGCCTCTGGACGTGGAACTGGGTCAACTCATCATGGTTGAGTATTCCGATACCTACTACTCCCCCGACCTGGACATGATGGTCAACAAGCTCCATGCCGGTGGCGTGATCATGTACGAGTTCCAGATGAAAACTTTCAACCAGACCAGGAACGATATTGCGCAAATGCAAAAGCGTGCTACATTCCCTCTACTTATCTCAACTGATGAAGAGGGAGGGCCGTACGTCCATCGGCTACAAAACATCTATGGGCCCCGTATGTCAGCTACCGATATCTACAACACAGGTAACCTCAATGTGGCAACGCAGCAAGGACACAAGGTCGCTCATGACTTATTATCGCTCGGAATCAACGAAAACCTGGCTCCCGATGTCGATGTGAATCTCGTCAACGGTTATGATATGGTCACCCGCACCTTTGGTAACGATCCTGCATCCGTCATCAAATTTGCCGGGACCTACATGCAAGCAATGCAAAGTGATGGAGTAGTTGCCTGTATTAAGCACTACCCAGGTTTAGGGGATGCCCTCACTGATGCCCACACAAGCTTGCCCGTAGTGAATCGCACCAGGCAGCAAATATATTCTGTCGAACTCGCACCTTTCAAGGCCTTCATCCAGGCGCAGAATAAGCTCGATTATCCCGGCATGATCATGCCCACCGATGTCTTGATGCCCGCCATCGATCCGGTCTACCCTGCGGAACTCTCACACATCTTTATGACCGATATACTCCGCAAAGAGTTTGGCTATGACGGTGTCGTCCTCACCGACGCCCTGTACATGAAGGGCATAACCGATAAATGGGATATGCCTACCGCTGCAGTCATGGCACTCAATGCAGGCAACGATATGCTTCTTGGTCCTACAGGCGCAGATCAGATGATCGCTACACTCAACGCGTTAAAAACCGCCCTACAACACGGCACACTTTCTAAGGCACGCATTGACGAAGCGGCAACTCGTATCATCGCCCTCAAAATGGAGTACCATCTCATGCCCGCCATCCCACCAGAACCATAGGGGAGTGCAGAGGGGACGTAGTCCCTTCCGCCGGGGTCTGGGGGACAGGTAACACCCAGCTTTTATTTAGGGCGGGGGGTGGGGAAAAGACAGCCTTACATTCTTTCTCGCTGTAAGCGTTCAATAATACCTTTGAGCCTGCGTGTTTCAGCCTCGTGCTCATCTTGCAAACGTCTCATTTCCTGATCCATCCGCGCCTGCACCTGCTCCACTCGATCTTGCATTTCCACCTGGATCTGCTCAATCAGGTTCCGCATATGCAGAATAGTTTCAACCCCTGCCAGGTTGACACCGAGGTCTTGCATCAAGCTACGAATCTGTACCACCCGCTCAATATCACGATCAGAGTACAAACGCGGACTATGGGGACTATTGCCCTTACGTGCAGGAGAGATCAGCCCCAGCCGTTCATAATGCCGCAAGGTCTGCTCATGCACCTCAGCTTTCTCTGCTGCTACGCTGATGATATACCAGGCGCCATCAACCTTCACAATCTATCCCTCCTTTCCCAGCTCTCCCTGCTTTTGCTTCTCTCCCATCTAAGAATGAACTTCGACACCGCGACTGCGGGCCAGTTCCTCAAACAATGCGCGTTCCTCACTGGAAAGACGCATCGGCAGAAGCACTTTGACGCGGGCATAAAGATTACCGCTCCCCTCGGCGCGCAAACGTGGCATCCCCTTCCCCGCAAGGCGGAACATACGTCCATTCTGGGTTTCTGCCGGAATGGTCAATACCAGTTTTCGCCCATCAGGTATCGGCACAGGCACCTCGCCACCCAGCATAGCTTTGACAAGTTCCACCTCGATATCGACGTATAAATCATCGCCTTTACGCTCATACACAGTATCAGGCTTCACGCTGATGACAAGATAAAGGTCACCCCGTGGTCCACCGCCGATACCGGGCTGCCCTTCACCGGCAACGCGAATCTTGGAACCATTATCTACCCCCGCAGGGATCTTCACCTGAATACGCTTGTTGCGGGGTATCATACCCTGACCGCCACAGTTGGCACAGGTCTTGCCAGAGAGTTCGCCTGTTCCCTTACAGACAGAACAGACCTCCGTCGATTGAATATTGAACGTGCGCATGCCTCCAACATAGGCCTCTTGTAGCATCACCTCAACAGGCTGTTCAATATTATCCCCCGCGCGCTTTCGCATATCATTGCGCATACCCCCGCGCGTTCCCGCCCCCATTGGGTTAGAACGTCCAAAAAGTGTCTCGAAGAAGTCGGAAAAACCGCTGCCGCCGCTATCAAAATCGAAGGGTGAAGATGAGCCGCGACCACCATAGCCATAAGAGCGCCTTCCAGCACCAAACGGGGATCCAAATTGTTCTTGCCAGTTTGGACCGAGGGTGTCATATTTGCGCCGTTTATCAGGATCAGAGAGAACCTCGTAGGCTTCATTGATTTCCTTGAATTTCTCTTCTGCCTTCTTATTCCCGGGATTTACGTCGGGATGATACTTGCGTGCCAGCTTACGAAATGCCTTTTTGATTTCATCGGCAGTCGCTTCACGCGATATGTTGAGTATCTTGTAATAATCTTTGTACTCCATTAATTCCCAGCCCTTTCTCAAGCGGGGTTCCAAGCGGGGTTCCAAGCGGGGTTCCAAGCGGGGTTCCAAGGGGCTGCAAGCCCCTTGCCGGGGGCGCGGAGGGAACCCTGCCCGGGGCGCAGGTAATCCCCCGACTACTCTCTGCCCCCTCGCCGCCGTAGGCGGCATAAAAAACTTGCGCGTGGCGTTCGTTAGTTATTGCTTGTTGCCATTACCCGTGCTAACTTTGACGCGGGCCGGTCGCAATGTCTCTTCACCCAAAGTGTAGCCCTTGAGCACTTCTTCGACGATGGTCCCCTCCGGCTTGTCACTATCCTCGACAGCTTCTATTGCCTCATGAACATACGGGTTAAACGGCTCACCCACCGTCGGAACGGCGTTCAAGCCTTCGCTACGCATCACCTCATTCATTTGCCACTGAACCATACGCATCGCTTGCTGCAACCCCTGGCGATCCAACGTATCCTGGTAGACCAATGCTCGCTCCACATTGTCCATCACACCCAGCAATTTCTGCAGTAACGCCTTCTTCTGGTGTTGCACGCGATCTATTAGCACACGCTCCTGGCGCTTACGGAAGTTCTCCATATCCGCACGTTCGCGCAAGAACTTATTCCAATTTTCAGTAGCCTCCTGCCGCGCCTGCACAAGTTGTGCCTCTAGCTCAGCAATACGAGCCGCCCCCGGCGAACTCGCCTCTTCCGTCTTTACCGATTCCGGTTGCGTTAACTCCTGACCATCTTCCATGAGCATCTCTCTCCTTATCAGATTTATATTAGAAGGTGCTACGGGAACAATAATCACTCTCCCTCTACACCTCCTGGGAAATCACGTCCAAAAATCACAATTTTGATTGCTCTTACAGTATAAGTTTTGAGTCGATACCTGTCAAGTTTTTTATGCCGTCGATGGAGAACTGAACTATGGGGTGGCAAGCTATACAATTGCGGTGTAGGATTTTCCCTTTTCCCGCATCTCAATAAGAATTGTCTACGCAATGGAGAACCAAGGTTAGGAGAAACTAATCAGGCTGCAGGGTTGGGAATAGGAATTTCCATATATTCAGCAGTAGTTTGTGATGTAGGAATAGGCTCTTGGTCTTCTATCATTCCCTGTATGTGCATGATGATCGCTGAACGCATGTTTTTCTCGACCTCTTCCAGAGTGTCCCCAACCGCTACACATCCAGGTAAATCGGGTGAATATGCCCCATAATTCTGGTTTCCCTTTTCAATAATGACAAGAAAACGATGCATATCATTTCCTCCTCGAAAGTTGTGCTTGCTTGAAAATACTTGATAAAGTACCCGGTGGGACCTCTTTACTGAGATGCCCTGCAATGGTAACGCGGCCTCGCTTTGTCGGATGTTTAAATTGTCGGTGATCACCTTCCATTTTAATTTGATACCAACCATCCGCCTCAATCAACTTGATGACATCTCGAACTTTCATCTACATTGGCCAACCCATCATTAATGTCTTGTAAGTTTTGCTTGACTCTTTTACATTGTGATGTATTAACGTCTAGTTGTCAAGAAAAAATTCTTTAGCCTCTTCCTCCACCTCATCTTCTTTTATATCCTTTTTCCAACCTGTCCCCCTCTCCAAAACAATAGGTCCCATCAGCATCTCCTGCTTCACAACAATCCGCTCCCGCTTCCACATCTCCAGCACGGCCAGAAACGTCACAATGATTACCAGCCGGGAACGCTCATTTTCAACCACCTCGGAAAGCAAAACAGATCGTCTTTCACTCAACAAGCCGGCAATCTCGGAAATACGCTCACCGACACTTATACGCGCCATAGGCAACAACTCAGCACCATTGCCATTTTCTTTTGCACGCAGATCGAGCAGGCGCTGGAAAGCCAGGGCCAGCGATTGTACCTCCAGTCCGAGCAGGGTCGGAGGCGTCCATGCCAGCTGCGCCTCGATACCGGCCAGCAGTCCCGAACGCCCATAGGTCTGCAAGCCTGCCTCCTCGCGCTGGCGCAAATGATTGGCAATCTCCCTGGCTAACTTATATTCCACCAGGTGCCGCTGCAATTCCTCCGCTATAACAGCCGCACTCTCCATTTCACCGGTCGCCTCATCTCTAGAAGCTTGCGGCAAAAGACTCTGCGACTTGATGAAAAGCAAACGGGCCGCAATCGAAATAAACGCCGCCATATTCGCCATCCGGCCAACATGTAGGGGAACCCTGTCTGGGGGACAGGTATACCCTTGCGGTCGCCCGGTTTGCCCCTCTCGTCCGCTTTGCCCTACTTGCCCCTCTCGTCCGCTTTGCCCCTCTCGCCCGATTTGCCCTACTTGTTCCTCTTGCCCGGTCATTTCCTCCCATTGTTGCCAGCGTTCCAGATATGCCAGGTATTGATCTGTCACCGCCATCAGCGAAATAGTCGTAATCTCCATCTGCCGCTTTTCGATCAAGTGCAACAACAGATCGAGTGGACCTTCAAAAACTGGCAGTTGCACAACATAGCGGGTTTCCTGCAAGGATATCTCTTCCGGCAAACCCACCTGGAGAACAGGCAGGAGAGCCTGGGAGGCTCTCACACACCCTTCCTCTTCATCCCCGGTCGCTACCTTGGTACTCACCTGGTCTGGCATATCTCACGATACCTCGTCTATTTTATGTAATTCTGCCGCCGGGCCATCGGCCTGGTGATGCGTACGAATATAGAGAACTGCACGCTGCGAAAGTCCAGCCGCAGCGGCCAGCTCTGCACCCACCTCGGCATGATACCAGGCATAACTGAGCGCGCGCCGCCATCCTGGGAGGGACTGTGTACGCTGAACGCCGGGGTAAACAACCAGGCGTTTCAACAATCCTGGCACTAACTTTTTGCCCAGCACTATGACCGGGCGAGTCCAGAAAGGCACACGCCCCCCTGCCTTACCAACATCATGTAAAAGTGCCGCTGCAAGCATATCCCTATCCCTACATCCATGAGCCTGGAGACCTCGACATACGCGCAGGGAGTGCCGCTGATCAGCGGGGGACATTGTCTTAAAAAGCGCCAGTGCCGCTGCCGGCAGCCACAGACTCACTTCTCCATATTCCCCGGCTGCCAGTGGAGCCGCAAAGCCAAGTTGTTGACGTACCTGCCCAAGACGATAGCTATATAACCACTTCTTCATATCCATGTCTATGTGCCACAATCATCTGAGAGAGTAAAGGGTACCAACAATATCAGGTATTTGTCCCATAGCTAAGGCAATAATGTTAACGGAACCTAACCAGATATAATACGGCAACTGAAAAAGAGGGAAACTACTGAGGCCTGGACTCGCAACTTGGGCCAGGAAAGGCAGTAAAAAGAAGAGAGCCAGGATGATAAGCGGTCCATAAGCCGCAGATTTGGCAAACTGCACAGCCTGCCTGCTGGGTAAGAGGGTATAAAGAATCTGGTACCCATCGAGAGGATAGAGTGGGAATAAATTGAAGATCGCCAGACAGATATTCACACTAGCAAAAACAATTAACAACTGTATTACATGTACAGCAACTGGTGATACCAACATCTGGATAGGCACGAAGCGCACCAGCACGGCCACAAGCACCCCGATAAGCAGGCTAAAAATCAGACCGGCCCAAGCAACCAGGAGCATGCCGGCATTGGCGCCAACCCGCATCTTCCACGGATCAGCCTTGACAGGTTTGCCCCAACCAAAACCCACGCCGAGGCCCGGTTGAAAGGCCAGGAGAACGCACATGAGCGTCCCGATCGGATCAATGTGCGAACGCAAACTCAGGCTGAGCCGCCCTTCCTCACGCGGCGTTCTATCGCCCAGGATAGAAGCCATTAACGCATGCCCACTTTCGTGCAGTGGTATGGCGACCAGAAATGACCCGATAACCATCAATGCCAGTACAACATTTATTCCCATTATAGTCCTCTCTTACTCCCGGTCTGTCATCCTTCGCTACGCTCAGGATCTCGGTACAACATTTATTCCCCTTATAGTCCTCGCTCACTCCACGCTGTTAAAAGATTAATCTGCAGGCCCTCATACGCCGAACGTGTATGAGCAAAGCGCCTTCGCGCCTCCGCCTCCATAGCGTCCAACTTCGCGTCATCATAGGTTGGTTCATGATGGAATAATATCAGTTCACGTACCCTCGCTTCGCAAGCCACTCCGGTTGCCATCTCAATCGTACTGTGGCCGAAACCACGCTTGGCTTTTTGATAATCTTCGGCCGTATACTGGGCATCGTGTACCAGCAGGTCTGCCCCTTGGGCAAAGGCCAGGAAATCAGGATCGTACCGCTGCTCGCTCCACTCGACGTCGGTGGCATAGACAAGGCGCCGGCCGGCATACTCAATACGATACAGAATTGCCCCGTTGAGGGGATGACTATCCGTGAACTGTATAGCGACGCATAGCTCGGCATCTTTAGTCTGCTCCTGGTTCCAGGCAATCTCCGGCTTGCTCCCAGAGCCATGATCCCAGGTAATAAATTGCTCACCTGTCACCGTGTGAAACCTACGCTGCGACGGCAATTTACCTATATTCACTGGAAAATACGGAGGAGACATGATCGGGGTTACAAGTTGCTCAATACTTCGCTCCTCCAAAGAAGGCCCGAAGAAATCAATCTGAGCATTGCTCTCAAAGAGGGGTACGAAGAAGGGCAAGCCAACGAGGTGGTCGCCATGGCCGTGAGTAATCAACAATGACACGTGCAAAGGTCTTCCCTTTGCGCGCCGCAGAAGCTCCTCTCCCAAACGAATAATCCCGCTGCCTGCATCCAGGATCAACGTGTGCGAACCTACCTGCACTTCAATACAGGATGTGTTCCCTCCATGGCGTACCGTGGAAGGCCCCGGTGTAGGATAACTTCCTCGAGCCCCCCAAAAACGAACCAGAAAACGCTGCGTCTCGGCCATCTAACTTGCTCCTGCCGCTCCCTCACCCTAAAAAGTGATTGCACCTATTATATCTTGCAGCAGGGAACTCGTGCCAGAGATACCTCTCTCGCAGCGCCTCATCATAAGTCACCTGCAAATGTTCAAGTCCGGCCAGAGCCTCCAGCATAGACAGGTGTGTCGCAGACGGCTCGTGCAATCCGGTTAGCATAGCATTAGCAGCCCGCATACCGCGTTGTGGAGTCACCACCAGGCCTGTCCAACCCTCGCCCGGATGCGTTACCCCCTCACTGTCAGTCACAGTCTCAAGCGCGCGTACCACCGTCGTCCCAACCGCCACCACCCGCTTACCCGCCCCTCGCGCCGCGTTCACCAGCCGAGCCGTCTCCGGCGACACGCGATAAAACTCCTCGTAAGGCGGTTCGTGACCCTCGGGGCTGGCAACGCCCGTATGTAATAGCAACGGCGCGAACTGCACACCCCGTGCCACCAGTTGTGTAATCAGCTCGGCAGTAAACGCCCGCCCCGCCGAAGGCATTTCAGCGCTGCCCTTCTCCGTCGCATAGACCGTCTGGTAGTAACTCGACGGCCAGGCCTCCTTGACATAGCTATAGCGAATTGGGAAGCCATGCTCCTCGAGATACTCTTGCAGAGCATATGGCAGGCTCAAAGTCGCAATCCACAGCCGGTGAGGGCCATTGCCGCGCCCGCGTTGATAGGG
>WNFY01009737.1_pt1 | contig 10700 bp, 9 predicted proteins | sample 5400091 | NCBI WGS metagenome assembly WNFY01 (sample SAMN13153364, study PRJNA577476) | soil metagenome | isolation source: 60 cm soil or saprolite under grassland replicate 1 | place: USA:California | collected 2016-06-15
GAGCCGGTTGCGCAGCTCCCACGCGCCGATCACGAGGATCGCGCGCTCGACGGGCGAGAGCTCCGCGGCGCGGCGGTCGAGGTACGGCGAAACAAGCTCGATCAGCGCATCGTAGTCCGCGATGACGCCCGACCAGAGCTCGCCGAAATACGCTTCGTCGGTCTTGCCGAAACCCGCCGCTTCCATGAGCTGCGTGCGGATCGCCTCGGGCGAATTGCCCGAAAGCTGGCGTTGATAGAGCCCCTGCAGCACGAACTCGCGCGCGCGGCGGCGCGGAGTCGCCCTCATCGGTATGTCCCGACGCGATACCTCTTTGGTGGATACGCGATCAGCGCTGCCATTTCATAATTTCGGTCGTCCCCGCGAAGGCGGGGACCCGGTGGCGTTCGTGGAAAGACGCTGGATTCCCGCCTTCGCGGGAATGACGAGAGAGATATCGCTCGTCCAACGACAGCACATTGACCGCTAGATCTCATCGATCGCATCCAGCAGGTTCGCGATCTCGAGCGCCGCCTGCGCTGCCTCGTAGCCTTTGGCGTCGGCGCGCGCATCCGCCTGCGCGTCGGTGTCCGTCGTCAGGATCCCGTTGCCGATCGGAATGCCGAACTCGAGCTGGACGCTCGCAAGCCCGGAAGCCGATTCGTTGGCGACGATCTCGAAGTGATAGGTGTCGCCGCGAATCACGGCGCCCAGGGCGACCAGCGCGTCGCAATCGGCCGACTGCGCGAGCCGCTGTAGGGCGAGCGGAGCCTCGAGCGCACCCGGGACCGTGACGATGATGATGTCGGCGTCGGCGACACGCGCTTCGGAGAGCGCGCGGAGTGCGCCCGCGAGGAGGCGCTCGCCTATCGCGCCGTTGAAACGCGAGACGACGATACCCACGCGGCGTCCCTCGCCGTTGACATTCGGGGAAATGCGCCTGGTCGCCATGGCGTCAGGAATCGATCACGAAGCCTTGCGCTGCGGCGGCGCCTCGAGATGACCCGTCACCTCGAGATCGAAGCCGGTCATGCTGGGCATCTTGCGCGGCTTCGCCATCAGCCGCATCTTGCGCACGTTGAGATCGCGCAGAATCTGCGCGCCGATCCCGTAATTGCGCAGATCCACTTTCGCGGACACGGCCGGCTCGTCGGCGAGCGCGCGGCGTCGGAGCTCCTGCGCGCTTTCGGGCCGATGCAGCAGCACGACCACGCCGCGCCCCGCCTCGTTGATGGCGTCGAGCGCCGCGGGAATCGTCCACGAATGCGACGTGCTGCCCGCATCGAGCAGATCCATCACCGACAGCGGCTCATGCACGCGGACCAATGTCTCGGTGTCCGGGGAAAGCGGGCCGCGAACAAGAACGAGGTGCGTCGCGTCGGTGAGCTTGTCGCGATAGACGACGAGACGGAACGTGCCGTGCGATGTCGTCAAAGGTCGCTCGTGGATCCGCTCGACCAGCCGCTCGGTGCGACTGCGGTAGTGGATGAGGTCCGCGATCGCGCCGATCTTCAGCCCGTGCGTGCGTGCGAATTCGACGAGGTCGGGAAGGCGCGCCATCGTGCCGTCGTCCTTCATGATTTCGCAGATCACCGCCGCAGGGGTGCGGCCCGCGAGCCGCGCCAGATCGCATCCGGCTTCGGTGTGCCCGGCCCGCGCGAGCACGCCGCCCGCCTGCGCCATCACCGGGAAGATGTGGCCCGGCTGAACGATGTCGGAGGGCTTGGCATCGGGTGCCATCGCAGCTTGCACGGTGCGCGCGCGATCCGCGGCCGAAATGCCGGTGGTCACACCTTCGGCCGCCTCGATCGACACCGTGAAGTTGGTGCCATGCGACGAGCGGTTTGCCGCCACCATCGGCGGCAGCTCGAGCTGGCGGCAGCGCTCCTCGGTCAGCGTGAGACAGACGAGGCCGCGCGCGTGCCGCGCCATGAAGTTGATCGCTTCGGGCGTCACATACTCGGCCGCGAGCACGAGGTCACCCTCGTTTTCTCGCTCCTCCTCGTCGACGAGCACGACCATGCGCCCGGCTTTGAGGTCCGCGATGATGTCGGTGATGGACGAAAGCGACATGGGTTCGGCGAGGCGCTGGCGAAACCTTTATTTTACCCGCGACGGGCACGCGCCGATACCTGGATGCGGCCCTGATCACGCCGTCTTCGGGCTTTACCTATCCCTCAATCCCGAACCACGAAGAACACGGAGAGCACAAGAGGAAACCGCGTTACCGCGGGTCATGGCGTGCTTCGAGTTGTCGAATTCACGGCGCTCTATTCCTTTCTCGTGCTCTCCGTGCTGCGGCTTCTTGTCCACATTCACTCACAATCCTGAACCGCAGGACACGGAGAGCGCAGGGAAAACGCATCAGGCAGGTCACAGCGTGCTTCGAGTTGTTGAATTCTCTGCGCTCTGCTTCCTTTCTTCGGGTTTGCGTGTTACTGCCTCTTGTCCGCCATAGCCCCGCTCCACAGTGCACGCAGGGCGCGCTCGAGCTCCTGGGGGTAACGCGAGACGAGCGCCGGCGATGCATCGGGGCCGGTGAACGCATGGATGCGGCCGTCGCCTGCATCGCCCGAGAGCTGCCAAAGGCCGACGATCAACGCGTAGCTCCAGCGGAGCAGCGCGAAGCCACCTCCCGGCCCGAGCTGCGTGAAATGGCGCTCCAGGCCGGCGCCGGCACGCTCAAGGCGACCAGCCATTCGCTGCTTGAAGGCGACCGCGGCTTCGAGCGGAATGCTGTGCGCCATCAACCCGAAGCATCGGCTCGCGAGCGGCAGAAAGAGCGGCCGCTCGACCATGTGCTCGCGGGTCAGCGCCATCACGTCGTCGAATTCGACCGGGTCATCGCGCTCGACCAGATCGATGAGCGCACGGAAGAACCCGTCGACGCGCCGTTCATGCACCGCGAGCAGCAGCTCTTCCTTGCTCGGAAAATAGAGATAGACGGTGCCTTTCGCGAGCCCCGCCTCGCCGGCGACCTCCGCAACATTGGCGACGCGTTCGGGCGAGCGCAGCAAGAGCTGCTCGGCAGCGTCGAGGATCGCATCGGCGCGCTCCTGCTTGTCTTCGGCCTGGATCGCGCGCTGGCGAATTGCCATGTCTGCCCTTGGGAAGCGGGTCACTAACTGACCAGGAGTCACTTGCTAGCCACGGTAACTGAATGCAAGTCATTTGTCAGCCGGGTCCCCATGGCGGCCAGGAAATGCGCCGAATCTCATGACATGGCGATTCGCGCCGCGGCTCCCACCGGATTGACCCGGCGGTCTCGAACGCATGCCGACCATGCGGTATCTAAGGCCTACGGGGTGCGTCGTTTGCGAAAGGAGATAGCTATGCCGAATACCTTGACACTGGGCACGCAGCGGCAGGATGCGAAACTCGTTGAGGCGGGCTCGTGGGCGATCGGCGTCATGCTGGCGGCCTGGCTCGCCCTTGTCGCCGTCCTGGCCGCAGGCGGGAATTTCGTCTCGGCCCCGGGCGAGCTACCGCGTCCGATTGCGCTCGGCGTCGCCGCCCCGATCGTCGTATTCCTCATCGCGCTTGCGATGTCGCGGTCAGTCCGCGACTTTGCGCTGGAAGCCAACTTGCCTCTCCTCACGGCGATTCAGGCGTGGCGCTTCGCCGGCTTGGGATTCATCGCGCTGTACGCGTACGGCGTGCTGCCGGGGGTCTTCGCCTGGCCCGCCGGCCTCGGCGATATCGCGATCGGCCTCACCGCTCCGTGGATGGCGGCGGCACTGATACGCCGGCCGGCGTTTGCGGCGAGCCGCGCGTTCGTGATCTGGAACTTGCTCGGGATACTCGATCTCGTGGTCGCCGTCGGGACGGGGGCGTATGGATCGATGAGCGCTACGGGCGCTGCCGGAGAGATCACGACACGACCGATGGCGGAACTGCCGCTGGTGCTGATCCCTGCCTACTTTGTGCCGATCTTCGTCATGCTGCACGTCGTCGCGCTCGCGCAATCCATACGCATGGCGAGGCACGCCGTCGTTTAAGGGCCGGTCCCAAACAACGCGAGCGTCTGCCGCGTAAGCTCGCTCCCGCGGTCAGCGTAATCGGCCACGACGCTGAAGTGGTGACGATCCGGAATGAACAGCGGGGCGATCGCGCCTGCGGGTCGGCACGACGGCCAGGCGTCCCAGAGGAGGCGCGTCTGGCGCAAGAACTCCGACGTTTCGTCCGCACCGACGGCAAGCAGTAGTGGCGCTGTCGTCCGCGGCATGAGGTGAACCGGCGACATCCGCCGCGCTTCTGCCGCATCGAGCCTGAAATCGGCGTTGAAGGAAAAAAGCGGCATCGGCGCGAGATCGTGGACGCCGGAGAGCGAGACGCCGCCCGCGACCGGATTGCGCGCGAGTCCCGCTTGCGCCCAATCGCTCGCGTAGAGCATCGCGGCAAGGTGACCGCCTGCGGAGTGTCCGCCGACGACCATCCGCTCCGCGTTCGCACCGCGTGCGGCGCCTTCACGCGCGAGCCACGCAACCGAGCGCGCGCATTGCCCGACGATCGTCGCGATCGAAACGTCGGGACAAAGATCGTAGTTGACAACGGCTACCGCGATACCCTGCGCGACGAACGCCGGCGCGATAAACGAAAAATCGCTCTTGTCGAGCGCACGCCAGTACCCGCCATGCAGGAACACGAACGTGCCACGCGCACGCACTTTCGGCAGGAACAGGTCGAGCGTTTCCTTCGGTCCCGGGCCGTAGCGCAGGTCGAGCTGCGGATCGAGCGCCGCACGCGCGGCGTCCGACTCCGCTGCGTAGCGGGCGAACCATTGCGGATGCTCGGCGACGGCGGCGCGAAGGTTGTAGCCGCGCTCGACGAACTCGGCCGTGAAGGTAGCCGACATCATGGCGTCAGGCGCTCGCCGGCGTAATCGCGATCGACAGGGTGCCCAGTCGGTCGACGCCACCGTCGAGACGATCGCCGGGCACCACGGGGCCGACACCCGCCGGCGTGCCGCTGAAAATCAGATCGCCGGGCAAGAGCTCGTAATACTGCGAAAGAAAATGGATCGTGTGCGCGACATCCCAGATCATGTCGGCGAGGTCGCCCTCCTGCCGGCGGGCGCCGTTCACGTCGAGCCATATCGCGCCCCTGGCAGGATGCCCGATCGCGCTCACCGGATGGATCGACCCGATCGGCGCCGCCTCGGCGAAGGATTTGCCGATGTCCCACGGCCGCTTCTTTTCGCGCATGTCGTTCTGCAGGTCGCGGCGCGTCATGTCGAGCCCGACGGCGTAACCCCAGACGATCGCGAGCGCATCCTCCGGGGCGAGCTTGACGCCGCGCGCGCCGATCGCCACGACCATTTCGATCTCGTGATGCAGGAACTTCGTGGCAAGCGGGTAATGCACACGACCAACGGCCGGCGCGACGACCGGAACTACCGCATCTGCAGGTTTGGTGAAAAAGAACGGTGGCTCCTTGGCGGCATCGCCGCCCATTTCCTTCGCGTGCTCGGCGTAGTTGCGGCCGACGCAATAGATGTGACGAACCGGAAAGCGGTCCGCACTGCCGGACACCGGCACGGTGGGAACATCCCAGGCTGGGAACACGGTCGTCATCGTTGGTGTTCAGGACGTCAAAGGCTCAACACGAAGAACACGAAGAACCCCGCACGAAGAGCACGAAGAAACATGGGGCTATCGCGCCGCTTTTCTGCCATGTTCCTTGTCTTCCTCGTGTCCTTCGTGCTCTTCGTGGTCCAGGTCTGCCGTTGCCCGCGGCACTACCCCTCCGCGTCGGGCTGCTTTGCCGGCGCGGCATCGGCGAAAGCGGGCAGCGCGAGGCATGCCGCTTCGATCCGCGTGAGCGTCGGGAACGGCGTGAAGTCGAAAGCAATCCGGCGAGCGTTGGCGAGTTGCGGCACGAGACAGACGTCGGCAATCGTCGGCGCGTCACCATGACAGAAGGTGCCCGTCACGCTCTCGCGGGCGAGCCGCGTTTCGAGAGCCTCCAGCCCGACGTCGATCCAGTATTTGTACCAGCCCTTGCGCTGCTCCTCCGAGACGCCGAGCGTGCCGGTCAGATAATTCAGCACGCGCAGGTTGTCGATCGGATGGATGTCACAGGCGATCGACAGCGCGATCGCGCGCACGCGCGCGCGCCCGCCTGCGTCGGCGGGCAGCAGCGGCGGATGCGGGTACGTCTCGTCGAGCCATTCCAGAATCGCCAGCGATTGCGTCAGCACCTCGCCCGCATCGGTCACGAGCGAGGGCACGAGACCCTGCGGATTGAGCGCGAGGTATTCGTCGGCGTGCTGGTCTCCCTTGCGCAGATGGACGAAGCTCCGCTCCGGCGCAAGCCCCTTCAGGTTGAGCGCGATCCGGACCCGAAACGCCGCCGACGACCGGAAGTAATCGTAGAGCTTCATGGGGTCAGGCTCGACCGTTCAGCGAACGTCCGGCGGAGAGTTTACAGAGCGCGAGTCCGACCTTGCTTAAAACGCCGAAATGCCCGTCTGCGCCCGGCCGAGGATCAGCGCGTGGATGTCGTGCGTGCCCTCGTAGGTGTTGACGGTCTCGAGGTTCAGCACATGGCGGATCACGTGGAACTCGTCGACGATGCCGTTGCCGCCATGCATGTCGCGCGCCATCCGCGCGATGTCGAGCGCCTTGCCGCATGAATTGCGCTTCATGATCGACGTGATTTCCGGCGCCGCCTTGCCTTCGTCCTTGAGGCGGCCGAGCCGCAAGCAGCCCTGCAACCCGAGCGTGATCTCCGTCTGCATGTCGGCGAGCTTCTTCTGGATCAGCTGGTTCGCGGCGAGCGGCCGGCCGAACTGCGTGCGATCGAGCGTGTACTGCCGCGCGGCATGCCAGCAGAACTCGGCGGCGCCGAGCGCTCCCCACGCGATGCCATAGCGTGCCGAATTGAGGCAGCCGAACGGGCCGGCCAATCCCTGAACGTTCGGCAACAGGTTTTCTTCGGGCACGAACACGTCGTCCATCACGACCTCGCCGGTGACCGACGTGCGCAGGCTGAATTTGCCCTCGATCTTCGGCGCGCTCAATCCCTTCATGCCCTTGTCCAGGATGAAGCCGCGAATGACGCCGTCGTCGGTCTTCGCCCAGACGACGAACACGTCGGCGATCGGCGAATTGGAAATCCACATCTTGGCGCCGGAGAGCTGGTAGCCGCCAGCCACGCTGCGCGCCCGCGTCACCATGCTGCCCGGATCGGAGCCGTGGTTGGGCTCGGTCAAGCCGAAGCAGCCGATCCACTCGCCGGTCGCAAGCTTGGGAAGATATTTTCTCCGCTGCGCCTCCGAACCATAGGTGTAGATCGGAAACATCACGAGCGAGCTCTGCACGCTCATCATCGACCGGTAGCCCGAATCGACGCGCTCGACTTCGCGGGCGATCAAGCCGTAGCAGACATAATTCAGTCCCGAGCCGCCGTACTCGGACGGCAACGTCGCGCCGAGGAGCCCCAGCGCGCCCATTTCAGGAAAGATCGAGGGGTCGGATTTCTCGTGGCGGAAGGCTTCGGTGACGCGCGGCACGAGCTTCTCTTGCGCGTAGGCGTGCGCAGTGTCGCGCACCATCCGCTCCTCCTCGGTGAGCTGGTCGGACAAGAGCAGCGGGTCCTCCCACGCGAAACGGGCCTTGGCCTTGGGGGCAACGGGATCGGGGGCATTCATGGGAGCTCCGGGCGGAGAGGATGCCGGATCGCCGCGCCGTGGCGGCCCCGGCGCCAATCCTGGCAGATGATACCGATTTTACGTGGGGCGCCGGACGTTTCCTTAAGGTGCGTCAAAAGGCACGACCGCGGTCGCCTCGATTTCGACCCGCGCCGCGTCTTCCAGCAGCGCTTTCACCTCGACTGCCGACATCGCGGGATAGTGGCGGCCCATGATCTCGCGGTAGGCCGCGCCCAGCGCCTTGCCGCAGCCGAGGTACTCGCGCTTGTCGACGACGTACCACGTCATCCGCGCGATGTGCTCGGGACGCCCGCCCGCCTCGGCGAGAACGGCGACAACGTTGGCGAGGGCCTGGCGCGCCTGGCCCACGAAGTCGGTCGTCTCGATGCGCTGCGCGGCGGTCCAGCCGATCTGTCCGCCGATGAACACGATCCGCCCCTCGGCCACGACGCCGTTGACATACCCTTTGGGCGCGGCCCAGCCGGGCGGTTGCAGAACTTGCATCCGATCTCTCCGTCCGCTCGATGAAGCGACGCCGCGGCCGCGCTCACGCGCCGGCCGCGCGCCGCTCCTGTTCAATCTGCCGCAGCTTGGAGCGCTGCAACTTGCCGGTCTCCGTTCGTCGACGCCGGGCTTCAAGACCACGAAGGCCTTGACGATCTGCCCGCGCTCCTCGTCCGGCGCGCCGATCACGCCGCACTCGGAGACCGCCGGGTGCATGAGCAGCGCATCCTCGATCTCGGGCCCGCCGATGTTGTAGCCCGCGCTGATGATCATGTCGTCGGTGCGCGCGTGGTAGACGTAGAAGCCGTCCTCGTCCACGAGGAACGCGTCGCCCGTGTAGTTCCAGCCGCCGTGCACGTAGTTGCGCTGGCGATCGTCGGCCAGATAGCGGCAGCCGGTCGGGCCCTTGACGGCAAGCCGCCCGACCGTTCCCGGCGGCACCGGATTCCCGCCATCGTCCATGACCGCCGCGCGATAGCCGGGAACCACGCGGCCGATCGCGCCTGGCTTGGCGTGCGTTGCGTCGCTCGAAATGAACATGTGGAACATCTCGGTGGTGCCGATGCCGTCGATGATCTCGATGCCGGTCGCGGCCGTCCACAGCCGGCGGGTCGCCGCCGGAAGCGGCTCGCCGGCGGAGACGCATTTGCAGAGCGACGAAAGGTCGTGCTGTTTCACACTGGCCGCCATCGCGCGGTACGACGTCGGCGCCGTGAACAGCACCGTGGCGCGATGTTCGGCAACGGCCGGCAGCAGCATGTCCGGCGAGGGTCGCTCGATCAACAACGTCGAAGCACCGACGCGCAGCGGGAACAGCAGCAGCCCGCCCAGCCCGAACGTGAACGCTAGCGGCGGGCTCCCGGTGAACACGTCGTCCGCGCTCGCCCGCAGCATCGCCGCGGGCCAGCAATCGCACGCCGCGATCAGGTCGCGGTGGAAATGCATCGTCCCCTTGGGCTTTCCCGTGGTGCCGGACGTGAAGGCGATGAGCGCGGTGTCGTCGAGCGCGGTGTCGACGTTCGCGAATGTCGCGGGCTTGCCCGCCATCCGCGCCTCGAGGCCGTCAGGTGCCGAGCCACCGAAGAGCACGACCTTGTCGAGCGCTGGGCACTGCGGACGCGCGGCATCGAGCTCGGCCGCGAGCCGGGCATCGCACAGCGCGTGCGAGATTTCGGCCTTGGTCGCGATGTCGATGAGCTCCTTTGCCCGCAACAACGGCATCGTGCCTACGGCGATCCCGCCGGCTTTCAGCACGCCGAAAAAGCATGCGGCATAGAGCGGATTGTTCGGGGCGCGCAGCAGCACGCGATTTCCCGGAACGAGCCCAAGATCGTCGACGAGCACATGCGCAATCCGGCTCGCGTTCGCGTCGAGCTCCGCGTAGGTCCAGCGCAGTCCGGCCGGCGAACGGATCGCCGGGCGATCGCCCCAACCGCGCTCGGCCGCGCGGCTCAGCAGTTCGGTCGCCGCGTTCAGACGATCGGGATAGCGAAGTGCGGGCAGCTCGAAGATGAACTCGGGCCATTCGTCGCGCGGGGGCAGATGGTCACGAGCAAACGTGTCGACGTGGGCGGTGTAATTCATCGTATCTCCGCTTTCATGTCACTTCAGCAGCGCGCGGCCGACGATCAGCTTCTGCACCTCGGTCGCGCCCTCGTAGATGCGCAGCGCCCGGATCTCGCGGTAGAGCCGCTCGACGATCTCGCCGCGGGTCACACCGCGGCCACCGAAGAGTTGGACGGCCGCGTCGATCACCTGCTGCGCCGACTCGGTCGCGGCCATCTTCGCCATCGCCGCCTCGACACCCGCGCGCGTGCCCTTGACGTCGTGCTGCCACGCCGCACGGTAGGTGAGCAGCGCCGCCGCATCGATCGCCGTCGCCATGTCGCCCAGCTTCGCCTGCGTCAACTGGAGGTCCGAGAGCATCGTGCCGAACATCTTGCGCTCGCGCGCGTGCCGGACCGCTTCGTCGAGTGCGCGCCGCGCGAATCCGACGGCCGCCGCCGCGACCGATGCGCGAAAGATGTCGAGCGTGCGCATCGCGAGCTTGAAGCCTTCGCCCTCGGCACCGAGGAGCGCATCCGCGGGCAATCGGCACCCGTCGAACTCGAGCCGTGCGAGGGGATGCGGCGCGATCACCTCGATGCGCTGCGCAACCCGGAGTCCCGGCACGCCGGCCGGCACGATGAATGCGGAAATGTCACGGGTGTCGATCGCATCACCCGTGCGCGCGAACACGCAGTAGAAATCGGCGATGCCGCCGTTGGAGATCCACGTCTTTACGCCGTCAAGCACCCATTCGTTGCCGTTGCGTCGCGCTTGTGTTGTGAGCGCGGCAACGTCCGACCCGGCGTCCGGTTCGGAGAGCGCAAACGCGGCGATCGCCTCGCCTTTGGCCACCGCAGGCAGCCAACGCGCCTTCTGGGCATCCGTGCCCGCGAGCGTGATTGCGCCGCTTCCCAGCCCTTGCATCGCGAAAGCGAAGTCGGCGAGACCGTCATGCCAGGCGAGCGTTTCCCGCGCGATGCACAACGCGCGCGAATCGAGCGCGGGCAACGCACCTCCG
>WNFY01007062.1_pt1 | contig 10698 bp, 13 predicted proteins | sample 5400091 | NCBI WGS metagenome assembly WNFY01 (sample SAMN13153364, study PRJNA577476) | soil metagenome | isolation source: 60 cm soil or saprolite under grassland replicate 1 | place: USA:California | collected 2016-06-15
AACGGAAAAATGAGAAGCCGCCGAAGCGGCTGGGTTTATTTTTCGATTGGTCATTCTCCCGCCGCTGCGTTCAGTGTATCGCAAACGAAAGACCGAGTACAAGCAAGGAGTCGATTACATGTTTACAACCAAAGGTTATGCCGCGTATTCGGCGCACGAGCCGTTGAAGCCGTTCTCGTTCGAACGGCGCGAGCCGACCCCGACTGATGTCCCAGATCGCAGGGGCTGTTTACTTACCCGTTGTCTTCCTATCGTCTCGTGGGCGCGGGCTTGTATCCAGCCTGGGTTGCGTCCTGCTCGGTCATGTATTTGCCCTTCTGCGTCGTGCCGTAAAAACGCGAGCCTTCCCTGTGGTAAACCCCTGTCTCGGTGTTGACCCATACCTGGCCATGGCCTCCGCCGGGTGCGGGCGGGTTGGCCGCTTCTTCGGTCGCGCGCCCTGCAGGCGATGGGCTTACGGCCGGACGCGCTGTTGGCTTAGGCTTGGCCTTCTTTGGAGTGGGCTTCTCCTTAGGCGAAGCCGCTGGTGACTCGGTGGGTGAAGGCGATGCGGCTTTCTCAGCCGGTGAGGGCGATGCAGCGGGCGACTCGCCCGGGCTGGGTGATTGACCTTGCACAACGCAAAGGCTGCCAAAGGCGATTAAAGAAATGAGGGCAACAAATTTGGTAGTCATAATGATGAGTATAGCGAAGCGGTGGGATTGTAGTCAACCCGTTTCCGACGCACAGAGATGCGAACAATTTGGAACCGGAAGTGCGCCGTGCTCAGTAAACGCGTAGGGGAGAGTGCGCCGGCCAGCGCGAGTGATCCGTGATTAGTGATCGGATATGGAGGCAAATTCACTCGAGGCCGAGTGTGTATCTAAGCGCAGCATCGATGTCGACCAGGTCAGACAACCGACCAAGGGCCGAATCAATCTCTCTCTCCAGCACAGTCGCGAGATTATCCGTCATCACAACCGAGTCGAGCCGGATTCCTGTGACCCTGCCTTCGGGAGAGTTTGCCGCGACAAATATGCGACTGGGATGGCCCCGACGCGCGAGGTTACTCGAGATCATGGGGCTTCGGGTCGATCCCAATCTTCAGCGAATGTTTTCAGTCGAGCGCGAAGATCGCCGGCCTGCACCTCACTGATGTCACGCGAGCGTAAATCAATGGCGCGGTAATCGGCGGCCGCTTCCTCCAAGCGGTCAAGTTCCGCAGCCTGCTCGTCTGCCGTTTGCTCGCACAGACGTACATCTTCGTCGCGCACGGCCAACTCGCGCAGTTTGTTGAGCACCGCTCGGCGTTCCGCCTCGCTGAGCTTCGGCAGCTCCTTGATTATCTCAGATGCGCTCACAGCGAAATTATAACGTCGGTCCGCAAATTTGTCAGGCGAGAGCCTATCCCAAACTTTTTCCGATGAGAAGAGAAAGAAAGGACGAATGAAGAAGTAAGAATTAGGTAGGCGATCCGCCTACCGCGGAGCGGGGAAATAGAGCTGTCTTGACTCGGACAGTAGACGCTGGGCAAACGCGATCGGATCGATAAAATGGCGCGACTCTTATGACGCTTTCCTCTTCTTCGCGCCCAACCAATCCGCGTTTAGCGTTGTTTGTGATCGCTGTGGTGTTCGCGATCATGAATGCCGACATCACAACGGTGAATGTGGCGTTGGTTTCGCTGGGCAAGGATTTACACGCCGACTTGAGCGATCTTCAGTGGGGACTCAACAGCTATATGCTGGCGTTCGCCGCGCTGATTGTCACCGCCGGGCGCCTCTCTGATGTCTTCGGACGGCGCCGTTGTCTGCTCGCAGGCGCGACCGTGTTTTCGGTGGCTTCACTTCTTTGCGGCATCGCGCCGACAATTTCGGTGCTGGTAATCGGACGGGTACTACAGGGTGCCGGTGGAGCGCTCATGCTCCCCGCCGGCATGGCGATTATCTCGGTCGTTTACAACGCGGAGGAGCGTGCGGTTGCGCTCGGGACATTGGTAGGCGTAGCGGGTGTGGCGCAGTCGATCGGCCCGCTGGTGGGCGGGTTTCTCACGGCCGAGGTGAGCTGGAGACTGGTGTTTCTGGTGAATCTGCCGTTGGTGGCGCTGGCAATGATCCTCGCGGCGCGTGCAATTCAGGAGTCGCACGAAGAGAGCGCTTCGCATCGGATTGACATTGCCGGCGTCGTCACATTGGTCGCCGCCCTAACGACTTTACTGCTTGGTCTCGATGCGGCTCAGGACAGAGATACGGACCAGCGAACGGCGCTCGGCCTGGTGGCCCTTTCATTGATCTTGTTTGTGATCTTCACGGTCGTTGAGCGCCGCACGGAGAACGCAATTATCGACCGCAAACTTTTTCAGCGACCGGCCTTTCTCTGTTCCTGCGTTGCGAGCTGGCTCCTCGGATTCGTATTTTTTCTTTTCCTGTTTATCGCCGCGGTCTATTTGCAGGAGGAACTCGGTTACAACGCGTTAGCTGCGGGAATCGCTCTGGTCCCATTCAGTCTTGTTCTCGCCGTAACCGGAGTCATGTCCGGACGCCTGACGAAACGATTTCAGCTGGCAACTCTCCTGATTGTGAGTTGTGCTTTCATGGCGGTGGGGCTGGCGGTCCTTTCGTTTGTGCCAGCGTCTTATGGCTACGCCGGGATGGTGTTTCCGTTTCTGTTTATCGCCGCCAGCGCCGGGCCAGGGTTTACTCTGCTAAATACAGCCGGCCTCGACGCGGTTCCTCCGGAGCGCTCGGGCCAGGCCACTGGGATGATCTACATGTTTCGGTTCGGCGGAGGCGCGATAGGAGTCGCTGCTGCCAGTGCGCTTCACAGCGCGCTCTTTCACAGTCATCTCGTCTCCAGATTATCCACAGCCCGGTTGTCGATCGCTCAGCAAAAACTCTTGGAGCAGCCTGGTGCATCGGAACGCATCGGACAGATCGACAGCGGCCTAATAGCGAATCAGGTGGAACAAGTCCGCCAGGCGTTTCACGAGTCGTTCGTGACCGCGTTCACTGGTACGCTGCGACTCTGTCTGATCTTCCCGATCGCCATCGCCGTACTTGTGATCGTGCTGATGGGAAAGGGAAGGAAGTCAGAATTAAGAATTAAAAATTAAGAAGTATGAAGGAAGAATGGAGCGACTGGGAGGAGCGATCCGGCAGCCGCCGGACTGTGAGGGTAACAGCGAGCGATAGCGGGAGTGAGCGAGTTTCAATTAAGAGGGCGGATTGAAGTCATTTGCGGGTTCTTCGTTCCAGAAGCTCGCGGGTTTTTTCGATTTCTGCCGCGAGGCGTTTCTCATCCGGCAGGGCGAGCTTGTATTCGCGCGCCAAAACCTTGTTTGGCAATCCTTCCAGCGCGTACTTAGCAATTGCATCGTCTTTCTCCGCGCACAGGATCAGACCGACGGGCGGATTCTCGGCCTGCTGCGTCCAGTGTTCGCGCGCGTAATTTAGATAAAGATGCATCTGGCCCGCATCGGCGTGCGTGAACTTCCCTACTTTCAGATCAATGACCACAAGGCACCGCAGTTTTCGGTGAAAGAAAAGGAGATCGACGCGATACCATTCGCCGCCGATGCGCAATCGGCGTTGACGACCGATGAAGGCAAAGTCGCCGCCGAGCTCGAGCAGGAAGTTCTCAAGGTGCCGCAAGAGCGCCTCTTCAAGGTCAGTCTCGGAATATTCGTCTTTCAGCCCGAGGAATTCGAGAACGAGCGGGTCGCGCACTTCTTCGTCGGCGGAAATTGAATCCTCCGCGGAGGCAACCGTACCTTTGCGCAACATGGCGTTTTTGTTTCGCGAAAGAGCGGTACGTTCGTAGAACCGCGAAGCAATCTGACGATCGAGCTGGCGCACGCTCCAGCCACCGCGCAGCGCCTCGGCGTGATAGAACTCGCGTGCGAGTGCGCCTTTCACGGAGAGCAGCCGAACGTAATGCGACCATGGCAAAGGAAAACGCGCAGAGAGATTGCGCACTGCCAATTGGCCAGACGGTGTCTGGCTTTTTTGCCGCCGCAATTCTATTGACGGTGTCGAGAGAATTGACTCAGTAGATTCTATTGACGGCGTCGAGAGAATATTCGCGGAGGGAAACGCAAGATAGAATTGGCGAAACTTGTTAACGTTTGGATACGAGAAGCCGCGGCCAAATTTAGCATTCAAGTCCTGCGCCAGCCGCTGCAATAACGCCTCACCATACTCCGCCCGTTTCTCGCCTCCCTGCTCGAATTCCACGATGCGGCGGCCGATCTCCCAATAGGTCGCCGTCATCAGCGCATTGACGGTGCGCGCCGCGGTGCGCCGGGCTGCCTCGAGCAACTCGGCAATGCCACCGATCAAACCGCCATATTCTTCTGATGGTGGTTTTGAAATCGTCTTTTTACTTAAGGTTTTCTTCACGCGGCGAGGATCTCGCGCCCGATCTCCCAGTAGTGCTGGACGAGTTCGCCATTGGCTGCGAGGGCGGACTTGATCTGCGCCGTGCGGATGCGGGTTTTGATGCCTTCAACGAAACGGTCATAAAATTGTGCAGCAGGCTGGTGCACAATTGGCGATGGCGCCGATTTCCGCCTGGCGCTCATGCTTCCAGGAGTTTCGTGACATTGCTCGCAATTCTGGTCTGAATGGCAACGCAATGCACAGACTTAACCTAGCCGAGAGTTTTTCCGATGAGAAGGGAGAAGAAAGGATGAAGTAAAAATTAAGAAGGATGAAGCGCGGAAAATAGCAGAAATTAGCTATGTGAGGAGGGGGAAAAGAAGGCGAAAAAAAGGAAGAAGTACGAAGGCAAAATTATGAATTGGGATGTTTGGTGTCAGATTTTTGATGTTTGATGGAGCAATCATGAAACAACGTATACGCGGCGTACTGGCGCCGGTCGTTACCCCGTTCAAGGCCGATCTTTCGCCTGATAGCCAACGCTTCATCGCGCATTGTAAGTGGCTGCTGTCACAGAACTGCGGACTTGCCGTCTTCGGCACGACCAGCGAGGCGAACTCGCTGTCGATGGAAGAGCGCGCGATGCTGCTCGACGAGCTGGTCGCGGCCGGGGTCGATCCGTCGCGCATCATGCCGGGAACCGGTTGCTGCTCGATCATGGAAACGGTCAAGCTCACCAAGCAGGCCGTCGGAAACGGTTGCGCGGGCGTGCTGATGCTGCCGCCTTTTTATTACAAGGATGTCACCGAGGAAGGTCTGTACCGGTATTTCAGCGAAGTTGTGCAGCGCGTCGGTGATGCGCGACTGAAAATTTATCTCTATCACATTCCGCCGGTCGCGGTAGTTGGCATCACCACGGGATTGGTCGAGCGCCTCCTTGCGGCTTATCCGAATGCAATCGCCGGGATGAAAGACAGCTCGGGCGATTGGAACAATACCAAGACATTTCTCGACGCGTTTGCCGCCCGATCCGCCGGTCCGGCTCCAACTGCCCGTGCGGCTCGCACTTTCGATGTATTCGTCGGCAGCGAATCCTTCCTCCTCGCCAACATGCGGAACGGGGGCGTCGGTACCATTTCCGCGACCGTCAACGTCAATCCGGCCGCCATTTATGAACTGTACGTCGCTTGCACCAAACAATCGAAATTCGAGAATCGAGAATCGAAATTGGAGCAGCTGCAGGCAAGGTTAAACGTCGTGCGTCAGGTATTCAGCAGCAGAAAGTTTCCGTCAATGATCGCGGCGTTGAAACAAGCCATCGCGATCTACGCGGACGATCCGGCATGGCGGACGGTGCGGCCGCCGCTGGTCGAACTCACACCCGAGCAGGCAAAGCCGCTCGCCGCGGAACTCAAAGCGATCGGATTCACAATGCCGGGAGTGGGGACGAAAGCTGAGAGCTGAATGGAGCGAGCGGGATGAGCGACATAGAAGGTAAAGCGGCGAGGGTAGGAGCGAGTTGAGCGTGGGTAGCGAACGAGTTTCAAACGCTGTGTTACGAGGGCAGCCCTTTCCGCGCGATCAGTTGTATCTCGGCAACTCCCGCTGCGCTCGACCACATACCCTCGTGGCGTAACCGGCCATCTCGCTCATCCCATTCGCGCGATTCCATCTGATCGCAAAAACAGAAACAGCAAAAACTGGAGTGCTGCCTAAGAGGGAAGGCCTTTGTGGGCAATAACCTCCATTTCATTGCAGAAGCGGTTCAACTCGTTAAGCGTGGTGTAAACGTTGGGCGTGATGCGAATACCTTGGAATTCTTCGTGTACGATCGGCCTGGTGAAGATGTGGTGTTTGTCGAATAGATATTTCCCCACGGCCTCAGGATTGGTGCCGTCGATGTGAACATTTCCTATCGCGCACGACTGACTTGGATCGAATGAAGTGTTGAAGCGAATTTTGGGCACGTCTTTGAGGCGGTTCATCCAGTAACGCGACAAGTAGCGCAACCGCGCTTCCTTGCGTTTGCCGCCGATGCCGTTGTGAAAGAGGAGCGCTTCGCCGATGGCGAGCTTCGGCGCGGCCGAGTGGGTGCCGATCTCTTCGAATTTGCGAATGTCCGATGCCTGCTTCGCTTCGGCGGCCATGAGCGGCCAGAGTTTTTCGATCTTATCGCGCTTGACGTAAAGCATGCCGGTGCCTTTCGGCGCGTACAACCACTTGTGCAGACTAGTACCGAAATAATCGCAACCGACGTCTTTCTGTTTGAAATAGAACTGGGCGAAAGAATGGGCGCCGTCGACGATGGTCTCAATGCCTTTGGTCCGCGCCATGTCGCAGACTGCTTTAACGGGAGTGATCTGGCCGGTGATGTTGATCATGTGGGAGATCAGAATGATGCGAGTACGGTCGGTGATTCCTTTTTCAAACGCGGCGGTGATCTCATTGAGGTTCTTCGGCGGAATCGGAATCTGAATGAGCTTGAGCTTGAGGTTTTCCCGTTTTTCTCGCTGACGCATTGTGGTGAGCATGCGCGGGTAGTCCTGGGTGGTAGTGAGAATTTCGTCGCCAGGTTTGAGGTCCATACCCATGAGCACAATCTCGAGCGATTCCGAAGTATTGCGCGTGATCGCGATTTCTTCGCGATCGCAGCCGAACAGCTCGGCCAGGCCGGTACGAATAGTTTCCGATTGCGGCTCGAGGATTTGCCACATCGTGTAAGCGGTGGCGTCTTCCTGCTCCCAGATGTAACGGACGAGCGCCTCGGTCACGATCCGCGGGCTGGGCGAAACGCCGCCGTTGTTCAGGTTGATGATGCCGCGTGTAACACTGAACGAGTTTTGGATGGTCGCCCAGTAGTCTTCGTCCATGGCCGCTTCTTCCGGCGTGAGATGCGCGACGTTCTTCGACGCTGCTTCGACATTTCTCAATAACGACGCGACCGTTGCCGAAGAAAGCGCGGCCAGACCGAGGCTTTTGCCCGCAAGGGAAAGAAAATCGCGTCGCGTGCGCACGTGTGCCAGCACTAATCAAAGCGGTTCCGGTGGCGGCGTGCAATCATTGTCTTCGAGAGCGGAAGAAGGAAGATTTATGAAAGGTGAACTACGATTTCGATCGAGGATTTCGGATCACGGATTCTAAAGACTGAAGTAAACAAAAACCATGAAGGCAATTCGCGTGCATGAATTTGGCGGTCCGGAAGTTCTGCGGCTCGAAGAAGTGCCGACGCCGCAGCCGGGTCCCGGTCAAGTGCTTGTTCGAGTGCACGCGATCGGCGTTAACCCGGTGGAGACTTACATTCGTGCGGGAACTTATGCGTACAAGCCGGCGTTACCTTATACGCCGGGTAACGACGGTGCGGGAACTGCACACCGAACGATAGCGATTCTTACTTAGCCGTTGTCTTCCTATGGTCCCTTCGGCGCGGCTTTGTTTCCCGCTTGGATTGCGTCCTGTTCGGTCATGTATTTGCCCTGCTTCGTCGTGCCGTAAAAACGCGAGCCTTCCCTGTGGTAAACATGCGTCTCCGTGTTAACCCACACGAGACCGTGGCCCCCGCCCGGCGCGGGTGGGTTGGCCGCTTCCTCGGTCGTCCGCGCTGCAGGCGCTGGGCTCGCGGCCACTGGACTGGCTGACGCGGAAGTTTTCGGTTTGAATAAATTACCGAGCGAGAATTTGCTGGGCGACGCCGATGGGGCGGGACTTGCTGCTACCTCAGTCTTCGGGGCGGGACTTGCTGCTGCCTCAGTCTTCGCTTTTTTGTGACTGCCCTTTTCCGCTGGCGAAGCCGAGGCAGCTGCTGTGCTCTCCGCCGCCGCCGGCGAGGCAGCTGTGGTGGCTTCAGCTTTTTTGTGTGCACGACGTTTCCCCGGAGACGGCGATGCTGCCGGCGACGTGGCGGTTGAAGGCGACGCAGCCTCCTCAGCCGGCGAGGCTGCCGCTTCAGCTGTTTTGTGCGTGCGATGTTTTGCCGGTGACGGCGATGCCTCGGGCGACTCGGCGGGTGAAGGCGATGCAGCCTCCTCAGCCGGGGAGGCGGTCGTCTCGGCTGTTTTGTGTGCGCGGTGTTTTGTCGGTGAAGGCGATGCCTCGGGCGATCCGCCCGGGACGAGCAATTGAGCTTGCACAAGAGAGATGCTGGCAAGGCCGATTACAGAAATGAGCGCAAGAAATTTGGTAGTCATAATTGCGAGCCTAGAAGCGACAGGATTGTAGTCAACGCATTTCCCTTGGGGGGAAAGGATGAAGGAAGAATTAAGAATTATGAAGGAGCGGGAACGGAAGGAAGAATTAGGAAACAAAATTATGAAGTGGGAAGACCAAACAGACTGAAGTAAGAACGAAGAATGCAGAGTGAAGAAAGGGATTTACGAGATCGGACGAAGCAATTTGCGCTGCGCATCCTTGAAATGTTTTCGGTGATACCGAAAAGCACACAAGCACAGGTTCTCGGAAAACAGGTCCTGCGTTCGGGCACGTCGGTTGGTGCAAATTATCGCGAGGCATATCGCGGGCGTAGCAAGGCGGAGTTTATCGCGAAGTGCGGCGATTCGCTGCGCGAGCTTGAAGAATGGAGCGTGCTGGGCGGCCGCGACATAGATGGTGAAACCCGCGCAGGTAGCGGGTGAGCTGCACGGAGAGCAGCGAATCAAACCGCCTACTGGCTTGAGTTGCTCGTCGATGGAAAGATCGTCGCGCCAGAAGGGCTCTCAGCTCTCCGGCAGGAATGTGACGAGCTGATCGCCATTTTCGTTACAATTCTGAAGCGATCGAAGGAAACTTCTTAATTCTTCCTTCATCCCTCTGCCTTTCCTTCGCCAAAGCTCGGGCGTATCGAGCGGTAATCTTGTCCCCGGGGGAACCGAATGGGTGCGGTTGCACGAAGTACCGTTGGGCGATCGATGCGCGAACCGAGGGCGGGAACCGCTCCGGCGCTTGAATAGATCGCATACGTCCAACGACTAAAAACATATTAATATGAAAACGTTCACGAGTTTACTGATAGGCTGTTCGCTGGTGCTGGCTGGAGCTGCATTGGCGCAACAGCCAAACGAACAACCGACACCAAAGAACAAGCAGGGCGCGGGAAAAACGCATACGACCCAAGCGCCGCCCGGGGCGAACGCGGCGAAGCCTGAGGCCACGGCCGCGAAGCAGCACGGAGCGAGGAACGAGCGGGCCACGCCAAAGGGGCAGAAGGGCGAGGCGCCGCCGAAACCTGCGGTTTCCACCGCTACAGAGCGGAACGTTTCCGGTCAACCGGCCGCCAGTGCGACGCCCGGCGCGAAACAGCAGACGGGACAGCACAGAAAAGGAACGAAAACGCCTACCGCAAACACGAAGGCAGCGCCGAGTGCTAGCCCGGCAACGGCGGCTAAGACGAGTGCGACTCCGGCAACGGCGGCGGCATCGGCAAGTGCAGCTCCGTCAGTTTCGGCAGTCGGCCAGCAAAACGCGCGAGCTAAAGGGATGGGCGCGGCGAAGAAGCCGGACCCGCAGCAGGTGCAGCAGATCAAATCGCAGCACGCGAACTTCCGTGCGCAGCCAAAGCCGCAGCAGGTTCCGCCGGTTACCTTCAACCAGAATTATCGGATTCAAGGAAGCGATCAGTGGCAGGGTTCGCAATACGAAGTATTCCGCTCGTATCGTCCGGAACGACACGATCAGGGTTGGTATCGGTCGCGTTACAACCGCGTGGAGCTGATCGGTGGCGGTTACTACTATTGGAACAACGGTTACTGGTATCCGGCATGGGGTTACAATCCTTCGGCCGAATATTATGCCTACGACGCACCGATCTATGTGGGTCACCGCGCTGAGCCGCCGGATAAGGTGATCGCGGACGTGCAGGCCGTGCTGCAACAGATGGGCTACTACAAGGGTGAGGTGGATGGATTGCTCGGGCCGATGACCCGAGAGGCGCTCACCGCCTACCAGTCCGAACAGGGGCTCACCACGACGGCGGTGATCGACGAGCCGACACTCGATTCCCTCGGGATGGGATAAGGTAAGCTATCGACGACAAGCCGCCGAGGCGCACGAATGCCTCGGCGGCTTTTCTGTTTTAGGCGCCAGGAGTCGAGGCGCGTGTGTTGGCGCGCTCGATCGCCACACCATGCGACCAATGCAGTCTACCCGGCGGCGTCCCGATTGCGGATGTCGGAAACCCTGCGTTGACAGCCTCACGCACAGACTCCGGTAGGAAATCAAAGGCTTTGGAAAATGTGGGCGACCAGATCTGAAGCGCTGCGGCCACGATCTATTCTGCCTGCCGCGTCGTGTATTGCCCGGCCGCGATCTCGCGACGCGACTGGTCTAGCTTGACTTTGACCTCATCGGTCAA
>WNFY01006195.1_pt1 | contig 10697 bp, 11 predicted proteins | sample 5400091 | NCBI WGS metagenome assembly WNFY01 (sample SAMN13153364, study PRJNA577476) | soil metagenome | isolation source: 60 cm soil or saprolite under grassland replicate 1 | place: USA:California | collected 2016-06-15
TCGAACACCTGCGCCCCGGCACCAGGTTCTGGCCGGACATAGCACTGGACCTGTCGGGCGCCCTCCTAATCGACTTCGACCTGGGCGGCTGCACAGTACGCCAGGCAACCTTCATGGGCGCCACCTTCCACAACGACGCCTACTTCGCATCAACCACATTCTCATCCCGAGCCGATTTCTGGTTGGCCACCTTCCACGCCCAGGCGGTCTTCCGAAACGCCGAGTTCCAAGAAAACGCACACTTCGGAAGATCAACCGCCAACGGCCCAACCACCTTCCAGAACGCAAAATTCACCGGTACAGCGGACTTCCAGGACGCCACCTTCAAGCAAGCCACAACTTTTCACATGGCGTCTTTCGCCAGCCCGCCGGGCACCAGCGAACAACTGGCAGCCGGCGAGGGGCGCCGACCGTACACAGTCTTCGAAGGCACAACCTTCACGCAAGGCCAGCCCCCAGAAATCACCAGACTCCTGACCCGACCTGCCACCGAGGAACAGTAGAAGCGGCGCAGCAGCGGCGGGAACAGAGGTGACGAGGCCTTCCGCCCGTGGCTGCGGAGCCGGCCGATCAAGGCCCCGAGCCGAGCCGGAGACCCTGCCCGTGCTACGAGACGAGTGTGCTCATCGTTCGAAGCAGCCCGCCCTGTGGCTGGCAAGGCCATTGCGCGATGGGCTGACGCGCTGAGGTATCAGCGTACTGCGGTCGAGGACCTGCGCCCGCACGCCTGGAAAGCGCTTCTCTGCATCGATCTTCGGTGACGAGTAATACCTCAGCTAGACCTAGACGCGCCGTCGCCTTCGTGGCAGGGGAAATCTCTCAACTCCGTGATCAGTGATCCGCCAGACTTCTGGATTTCGTTCAGTCGCGTACATAATAACGTCGTGAAGATTTAGTTCCACTAGTTGCCTCAAATGATCTCGCGTTGCTTCGCCAGGGAGATAGAACATGTGCACTTTGGCCGCGCGGTACGCGTTCAACTCATCGAGACGTTCCATGATCTTGGCATCACGGTTCAGGACCACCCAACCGCTATGCGCAACTTTGCTGAGCCACTCAGTGTCGGCTGCACCTAGCGATTCAGCACGCGTGCCGAAGACTCCTGGTGGTGTATGACACCGATACCCGAGCCCAGCAAGCAATTTACGCACCGTGCGAGTAACGGCGTTCTCGTCGAGATAGAACTCAGGCGGCGCGGCCCAGGAGGACGCGTGCGGCGGCTCGGACGGCTTCTGCCCCGATCCCGTGTTCTTCGGCAACGATGGCAGGATCTTCACCAGCCTTTAGCATTGCAGCTACATTCGCGACCTTAGTCCCGGTTCCTTCGAAGACAGGTTGTCCGGATGACCGATAGGGGTCGATTATGACCTTTGTTGGCTCAAAAGGCTTCAGGGTGAGTAGATTGGGATACCGGTCAGCACCAAAGCCCACATATGTGAGATATTCCTGCACAATTTCCCGCATGACCGCCTGACCTGTTCTACCTTCAATCAGCCCGGCGCCAGCTTCAGTGCGAGAGAAATCCCACAGAACGGAGATTCCGTCCGTAGCCAGCTCGGGAGAAGCCAGCACGTACTCACGTCCGAACTCCTCCTGAAGCTTGGCCAGGGCTGGCCGAATCCGCTGGGGGCGAACCCCGGCGTTTCGGAGCCCCGCAAGCACCCAGGCTTCCGCCAGGGCCATGAATGGGACACTAGCCTGCCTGGCGCTAGCAGCGTCAATTACGTGCAGTAACGGTCCGCCGCGCTCATACCCCCGAGCCCAACGATGGAAGGTCTGCTGGGGGATGCCCAGGTGACGACCGGCGTCGGCCAGGGTCATCAGCGGTCGGGAGAACCGCGCATCCTTCTCTGTCAGTGATCCCACCTCCTCCCTGCGCCCCGAAACCAGTGTCCTCATGCTACGCAAGATCCGCTGCTGAGGAGGCGGATGGCGATAGGCGAGTCCCAGGAATCATCGCCCACTCCTGCCGACGACGACACCGACCACGCGCGGCGTCGCTACACCGATCAGCAAAATGGAAGCAGCTTGAGCAGCAGGTGTCGTTGGCGGACTCAAATGAGACCCTGCCGCAGGGTAGCGCGGACGCCAGTCATGACTTAACGACTGTTTGCCCAGCTCAGACACTGCGGAGGCGGAGGGATTTGAACCCCCGGTCCCGTGAAGGACTCCTGTTTTCAAGATCTACGCAACACCGTTCAGAGGTGTCCGCAAGGGTACATCTTCCCTGGTCAGGGCGTTGCCACGCGCCCGGCGAACGGGCTCGAACAGGGCTGAATGAGACCCTAAATGAGACCTCTTGCTGAGCTCGACTCTCTCGGCATCGGAAGGAGAGTCGCTCGCGCCCAGCGCTGACACGCGCCCTTGCTCAGGAAGGCGGCCTGACTAGCCCTACACGGTCCCAGTCAGAGTGAACCACCTCTGTCACTATGAGTTACTATTGCTCACGTTGGGTGCCAGCCGCAGGCGGGAGCTTGAACACGGCGTGAAGTCGACCCGATGTTGCTACGTGGCCCCAGCATCCAACGCTCATAGGATGACCTGAGCTTTGTCCTTCGCGCATCAAGATTGTCGGTGGCCCGCGCTACCTTGCGGGCATGAACCTGGAGGTTGACGTGGGACGCGAGAACCAGCCCCACCGTAAGGTGATGACAATGGGTACGGTCATCACGTCTCTTGTATCCCTGGTAATTGGCTCGGCCCTCCTAATAATTGCCGGATCAATCGAATGGTTCGAGCGCCACGCGGGATGGCAGAACATTCTAAATAATCTCGGCGGCGCTATCATAACGTCCTTGGCACTTTTCTCTGTTTGGGAACTATGGGGTCGTCGCGCGTACACGCAAGAGATTCTAGAGACTTCGCAATTTGCCAACGCAGTCAGTGTTTCCGGCGTCACGAAAATCGGCATGGAATATCTTTCCGACCCGGACTGGGCCAATCTATTTCAGGGCACCGAGAAAGTTGATATTTTCGTTGCATACGCCAACACTTGGCGCAACCAGAACATGGCCAACCTTCGAAAAGTACTCGATAGCGCCGATGGGCGAATTCGTGTAATTCTGCCCAGCAGCAACAACAACACCGTCATCAGCGCGCTGGCCACGCGTTTTGATATGACACCAGACGATCTGAAACAAAGAATTGCGGACGCAGTACGCGGATATAAGGATCTCGAGAAGGCAGCCAAAGGACGAGTGGAGATCTATCTTCATAACACCATACCCCTCTTTAGCTGCTACAGACTCGACAATACGGCGGTCCTGACGCCCTACACACACCGTCAAGACCGCATGGACGTTCCCACCATAGTGTGCAAAGGTGGGTCGCTTTATCACTGGATTCGCCAAGAAGTTGACGGCTTGCTCGACAATAGCACGAGAATACACCCGATTTAGAAAGAGATGAGTCATGGCGAGCGTAATTGTTCGGGGCGATATCGATCGGAATGCGCTTGAAGCTGCCCGAGTCTCTGGTCGCGTCGCTTGGGACATCGAGACCACTGGTCTCAGTTTTGTCGATGACGCAATTGCGACATGTCAAATCGCGATCGACGGTCACGGGACCTTATTGATTCAAATCGAGCCAGACTCAATGCCACCGAACCTGATCGCACTGTTAGGCGATGAAACCGTTCTAAAAGTGTTTCATCACGCGCCTTTTGACCTTGCATTCATGCGACATAAATGGTCGGCCGTCGCACGTCGAATTTCTTGCACTAAAATCGCGTCCAAGTTGGCGCACGACGGAGTTCCCAACTCGTCGCATAGCCTTCAATCGCTCCTCCGAAGCGAACTCAACATACAGATCGATAAAGGTGAACGCCAAAGTGATTGGACTCGCCGGTCGCTGACCTCCTCCCAGGTGCAGTATGCGACAAATGATGTTCGTTACCTGCTGGAGCTATACGATGTCCTCCGAAAAGAGGTCGCGCTTCAAAATAAGGACACGATTTACGAGAAGTGTTGCGCCTTCCTGCCGACATATGTTGAACTAAAGATTTCCGGAAAAGAAGCCATCTTCGACTATTGACCGTGGTCGAAACTAACGCAAAGGCAGCGATAGTGCAAAGAATTTTCGAAGGTGTTTTCGATTTGCCTGATACTATCTACGTAGGTGCGGATGCTTTAGGTCATTGCTTTAGTTGCTCAGTCCGGTCGCGAACCTTTGATTTGATTTTTCCCATGCTGCCGACGAACCCTCATGATGAGCGCGGTCTACGGAGCCCGCGTAAAGACAATCGCCTTCTCGTTCCTAAGTACGATATCTGGGGATTTATAAATGGTCCGAGAACAGATTGGGCTTCCGACGTCGCCGCGATCGTATTTAGGTTTGAATGTGACGACGAGGCAGACGGAGGACAGATTGCATACGATTTCGGGCGAGATTTGACAAGTTGGTACATCATCGCCACTCAGTGGCTGGAATTGTGGGCAAGACAAGTACTAGCCCCATTTCAAGGGGAAGAGATAATCACGACAGGAAACATGTGGGAGATGAACGTCACACCTCCCGCTCGGAGTTCCTGGCGTTCGAAGGGTCACATCGATTATGTACCCGGCAAAGAAGCCGACCGGGCAATGCTCAACACAGCCTTTACTCATGCATCTAGATCAAACCTTCCGCCACTAGAGTGGCGTCTGTATCTTGGCGCGACCCGTAATCGTGATCGGCGCATTGCCGTAATCGAGGCAGTGTCAGCGGTCGAAATGGCTCTTTCGAACGCCCTTGCCATCAGACTTCCGCAAGTTCCAAGCGCTGCGATGAGCAGGATAAAGCAGAATGCCAACGGCGTCCTCGGAATCCTCCGCTTGATTGAGGATATTGATGAAACGCCAGCAGAGCGGCACCAATGGCGGCGTGTAGCAGATCGTTTGGCTGAGCCGCGGAACCAGGCCACGCATAGAGGCGTCGCGCCAACGCTAGAAGTTGTATCGCAAGTTCTTCGGGAAGCTCGGAAACTTCTCGATCTGTACTCTCCCCTCCCAAGTCCACCTGAATAGCACCTCGAACGCACCTCAAGTCAGGCTGCAACTCCAGACCCGACTCGGTCGCGTGTCGAAACCTTTTACGATCTGCAGTAGCTATCACAGCCGAAGTGGATCAGTAACTGTATGGAAAGCTTGCCCGGCCAACGACAACCGATCAGCAGACGCTGTTACCAGTCGATGCGCCCCGGTATCAACGCCGTTACCAAATAAAATATCCTCCACCAGGTGCGTTACGGCGGACACCGCAGTTAACTCACGAGTCGAGGACTCGTAACCCATGTCGTCGCACGGCTATCCCAGGCCAGCGTTGGACCGCTGTGATCTCAGAGGACTGAATACTGGTTCGGGCCCAATGCGGTTATCTGGGCCAACCTGGAACGTAGTGGCGCAGTGGAGTGGATCAGTCTCGCGTGGCTCCCACTGGCCACACGACCGTGACCGGAATGCCCCGTTCACGGGCTGCTTCCACTACATCGGCCGTTCCACCGTGGCCGCGTGCCGGCTGACCGTCCCAAACGGTGAGCAGCGCGTCGGCGTCAGCAAGCATGCGCAGGCTGGCGTCCAGGTGTGCGTCCGAGTCTGACTCGACATGGACAACGAAGACCTCCGCGCTCTGCTCAACGCCGGCTACAAGCGCACGGCCACCGTCGCCCGGTGCGTCGGGGACGCCAAAAGCATGAACGTCACCCGATTCCCCGTCTACGCCCCGGTCGCCCTGGCCGGAATCGCCGGCGGCATGCCAGCCACCATCACCACCCGCGCAGTCACCATCCACATGCGCAAACGACGCTATGACGAAGTAGTCGAAGAGTTCATCGAGGAAGACGTGGAACGCGAAGCCGCACCCGTCCACGCCGACCTTGAAGCATGGACACTCCGCGTCGCCGACGACGTCGCACGCGCACGACCCGAACGACCCGAACGGCGTGCGAGACCGGGCCGCCGAAATCTGGCGTCCGCTCCCCGCCCTCGCCGACGCTGCGGGCGGGCACTGGCCGCAGACCGCGCGCAGGGCATGCCGTCACTTCGTGGTCGAGGCGGGGCCACGAGACGTCTCAACCGGGGTCCAACTGCTCGCGGACATCCGCGACATCTTCATGACGCACAAGACGGATCGCATGGGCACGGCCGACCTGATCCGTGAGCTGCACGCGATCGACGACGGACCGTGGACCGACCTCCAGGGCAAGCCGCTCGATAGCCGGCGGCTGGCCAAAGAGCTGGACCGCTACTCCGTCCGACCCAAGGACGTGAAGCTCAACGGCAAGGCGCTGAAGGGCTACCGCGTCGACGGAGACGGTGGACTGACAGACGCGTGGAGCCGCTACCTGCCGCCGCTCGATTCCTGCGCGACTGCCGCGACGACCGCGACCGAGCAGGCCAACGAGAACGACGACGCCGAACCGGTCGCGCAACCGGGCGCGACCTCCGCGACCACAACCGCGGAACAGGTCGCGGACGGTCGCGGCAACCACGGGCGATCCGCGCCCGCTGTGACCGGCACGGTCGCGGAGGTCGCGGCCAACATCGAGGGGGAAGCATGACCGCCGCCAGTCCCGACGTCGCCGCGTTACTCGCTCAGGTTGTGCAACTGCTTGCCACCAGCCCACCCACCACCGTCCCAGAACCCAGGACCGCAACGCCACAGGACCGGGTGCTCCTGACCGTGGAGGACGCCGCCAAACGGCTCCACATTGGCCGCACCACGGCTTGGGGACTGGTGAAGAGCGGCGAATTGCCCTCCGTCCAGATCGGTCGGTTACGGCGCGTTCCAGCATCGGCAGTCAACGCGTATGCCACCCGACTGCTTGCCGGACACAACAGCGACGACAACGGTGGGGAGCGCTGACATGCCGCGCAACAAGTCGACTCGCAATCCGAACGGCCGGTCGAGCATCTACCTCGGGAAAGACGGCTGCTGGCACGGTCGCGTCACGATGGGTCTCAAGGACGACCGGACACCGGACCGGCGGCACATCAAGCGCAAGGGTGACGGCGCGTATGACGATGTTGTTGCGGCCGTTCAGGAGTTGGAGCGTGAGCGAGCAGAAGGGATCGTGCGCGCTCCTCGTAGCAAGTCACAAACCGTGGCCGATTGGCTCACCTACTGGCTGAACGACATCGTCGGCCCCAACATCCGCTACAAGACCTACGAGGGATACGAAGGCGACATCCGCAACCATCTGATACCGCGTATCGGCGCACACAAGCTGGCGAATATTCAGCATGAACCCGAGCGATTCGAAAAGGTATACATCGATCTCGCAGCGAAGGGTTACAGCCAAAACACCGTGCACCACGTGCACATCACCGTGCGTGCAGCGTTTCGAGAGGCCAAGAAACGCAAGGTCATCGCCGAGAACCCGTTCGAGATCGTGAAGTCCCCCAGAGTCGACGAAGAGGAAGTAGAGCCGTTCGAGGTCGAGGAGATTCAGGCGCTCCTGACGGCAGCGCTGAAGCGGCGGAACGGCGTACGTTTCGTTCTCGCGTTGGCACTTGGCACCCGGAAGGGCAAGTCAATCGGGTTCCGGTGGAGCTGGCTGAACAAAAAGACCAAGGTTCTCCGGGTCCGTAAGCAACGACAGCGCCACACCTACCGACACGGTTGCTCTGACCCCGTCGCCTGCACCACGGGTCGACACAAGACGACACCGTGCCCGCGACCATGCAAGGCGCACAAGCAAAGGTGCCCGCCACCCTGCCCCTCAGACTGCGCGAAGCACGCCATGCATTGCCCACACCGTATCGGCGGCATGCTGGACGTGGACGTGAAGTCACGGGCCGGCCGGCGCGGCATCCGTCTCCCTGATCAGGTGTTCACGCTGCTGATGGAACACGAACAGATTCAGTCTCAGGAGAGGGAGCCTGCCGGCGACATGTGGCATGCGAGCGACTTCATGTTCACGCAACCCAACGGCAAGCCGATCGATCCCCGCTCGGACCACAACGAGTGGAAGGCACTCCTCGCTGAGGCAGAGGTCCGAGACGCTCGGCTTCACGACGCTCGGCACACGGCCGCGACGGTCCTGCTGCTGCTCGGGGTTCAGTTGCCGGCCGTCATGGACATCATGGGCTGGTCCAACACGAAGGTCGCCAAGCGGTACTCACACGTCACGGCCGCAATCCAGACCAACATCGCGTCGCAGGTCAACACACTGCTGTGGGGAACCCAATTGAGACCCTGAAGGAGCGATGGTTGAGTCGATAAACCCGACTTAATTGTCGTTTTGTCTGATCAGGCTGCACCGAGCGAAGGTAGGCCCGACTAGCCGGGCCTACCTTTACTCCCAGGCCCCATGATGCCGCGTTGCCGTGCTGTATATACCCAGCGCTGGACCGTTTTGAGCGGATAGTCAAGTTGTTTCGATATTGCGACATTTGGCCGCTCTCCACGTAACATTGCCGCACGGTATGCACGTGCTACCAGTTCCAAGAACTCGTTCGTTAGACCGTCGTTTGGACGTGCACTCTGATCCAGGCGAAATTCCGGGTTAACATCTCGTGCGACACCGTCTCGATCATGCTTGGGAGCGGAGCTGATCTTTGGCAAGCCGGCCCACTGGCGCTCTTCATCGCTTACCTGACTAGCAAAGCTAATCACCACCCAGTTTCGCTCCTCTACTTGTCGTCGATAATTGCCAAATGTGGTGACATAGTAACTCGCGAGCGTTGCCAGATCCGGCGACGGGATGCCAATTCTCCGGCGCACGGCGTCCGCCATTTCATCATTGATTACGGCCTCAATAGCCGCAAGCGGAAGATCGCGAAGGTCACTTTCAATAATTGAAGTATCACGATTCTCGCTAGCGTCGAGATAGAACTCCGTAACCCGGAGCCTACCGGCGTCGTCGGCGCTCCCGAACCGGATATACAGCCGCCCCGGCAGAGCGACATCATCCAGAGCTACCCACCCACCATTGCCAATGGTCACTCTCATGGCGAGTAGGTTAGCCCACATCCCGAGTATGTACAGCGTTGTACTCGCTAGCCCGCATCACCTACGGTCAGCGAGCAGGACGCCCAACATACTCGGAGGTGACCGATGAACATTGACTCAACTGTCGGCGCGGAGGCTGCCGAACGCATCGCTCGACTAGAGGTCAAGCTCGACCACTCAACGACCCAGCACGCTGACCACGAAGGACGCATCCGCCAGCTAGAGCGCGCCCGATGGCTGGCGACAGGGTTCGCCGCGTCCCTTGGCGGCGTGGTCGGCACTGTCGTCACCACCCTTTTCGGCCTGAAGTAGTCGCGCAGATGCCCAGGTCTCGACGGCTTGGTTGGCGACATTGACGACGGCGAATCCGGCCGTCTCGACACGCGAGAGCGCTGGCCGGACCGAGGCTGTTGGGCCGCCAAATGAGACCCCAAGTGAGACCCGGTGGCTGCGACCGGTCCGCGATCTGACACGCCAGCCGAAGTATTGCCTGGTCACAGCTGCGGAGGCGGAGGGATTTGAACCCCCGGTCCCGTGAAGGACTCCTGTTTTCAAGACAGGTGCATTCGGCCGCTCTGCCACGCCTCCCGTGGGTTGCAGCGTAGCGGGTGGGGGACATCAGGAGCCTCGTGTGGGTGGTGCGGCACGGGCGGGGGTACGGGTAGCGACTGTCCGCTTCGGACGGTGACTGGATGTTTCACCAGTTCAGGACACTGTTGTGGGGTTGTGACCTTGAGCCCTCGGGTGCATGCTTGAAGGGCAGGCCGGCTGAGTAAGCCCGCCGGGAAGGGCAGGTGGTGCCGTGGCAATGCTTGGGACAGGACGTGGTGGACCGTCGTTCACTGCGGCCCCGCGGGTGGGTTGGTAGGCCCGGCTCACTCGCGCCGCGGAGCAGTCCAGGGTTCGGGCTTGTTCGTGTGTGGCATCGCACGAGTCGTACACGCCTCGACGATGTTGATCCCTCCGTTCGGGGTTGCCTCTCGGGAGGTGACCGGAAGGGATCCACGCCGGTCTGGGAAGTAACGACATCCCGCCACTCGACCTACGCACGGCGAAGGGCCCGTACCCCCGGCGGGGATACGGGCCCTTCGTCAAACAACTAGGCCAGTGCGCCGTCGTGGTTGTCGGCTGGCGCGGCTGCCAGCGACTTCTCCGCTACGCGTGCCTGGGCGGCGCGGGACTTGGCCCTTGCCGCGCGTGGGGGCACGCCGTTGATGTCCTCCGTCGAGATGGCGTAGGAGGCCAGGATGAACGCCTCGGCATCCGTGTTGCGGTCCAGGGCCACGCGGTCGACGTTGCCCAGGTTGTCGCATGCCTGGTGGTAGCAGCTGTCGAACGGCTGGCCGGCGATGCCGCCCCACAGGTTGGCCTGCTCCGCCGTCTTCACGACCTCGGCGCCGGTGAACAGGCCACCAGCGGGAATGCCGTTCAGGACGAACTCACCGTAGTCGGTCCGGCCGTCGAAGTCGGTGCCGCGCGTCGGGACGCCGGTGTAGTCGAAGTAGTCCGTGAAGGCCTTCTCGATCTGTGCCGAGCCGAACGGGCCGGGGCCGGCACCGACACCGTCGGAGTTGTCGCCGTCGAACACGAAGTAGCCGGCGTTCGGCGAGCCGAGCATGTCGAAGTTCAGGTACAGCGCGATGTCCAGCTGCTGCTCGAAGTCCAGGTTGTCCACGTAGTACGACGAGCCGACGAGACCCAGCTCCTCGGCACTCCACCACGCGAAACGCACCGCGTTGTTGACCTTCGGCTTGCTGCCCAGCTGCAGC
>WNFY01008774.1_pt1 | contig 10696 bp, 8 predicted proteins | sample 5400091 | NCBI WGS metagenome assembly WNFY01 (sample SAMN13153364, study PRJNA577476) | soil metagenome | isolation source: 60 cm soil or saprolite under grassland replicate 1 | place: USA:California | collected 2016-06-15
TGATTACATTTTTCTGCTGGCTCATCAGTTCGGCGTGTGCGTTACTCCTTAATCTGGGTTGGGGCTTTAGTGGTGAGTGGCCCGTAAGTTTAATGGGCCTCCTCTTCGGTACAATGAGCGGGATTGGCCTGGGCAGCTCGTTTCTTATCTGGACAAAGGGGAAACCTATTTTTTGAAAGTGTATGTTCCAAAAGGCGACTCAGCAACGTCTAACCTGTAGTGCTCGTTTTTTGTAAAATATTCATCGAAAATGCGGTATGTAAACCCGCCCCGTTGCAGGAGGCGGGAGGAAATGCCGCAAGAGTCTCCTTCTCCTCTTAACTTCACATGCATATTGTTGTAAAATAACGGTGTGAAACAAATAATCTCAGCAAAACTTAAATTGAATACCAGCCCTGAGCAGTTTCAGGCACTTCGTCACACGCAACTGGCCTATCGAGATGCGCTCAATGCTGTGAGCAGCTATGCTTTTGCGCATGGCAAAACCAGTAGCAATCAGGCATTGCATCGGGGGATGTATACGCAATTGCGAGCTCTCTATCACCTTCCCTCACAGTTAGCCTGTAGCGTCGAACGACAAGTCGCTGCTACTTACAAGGGGCTCTGGACCAAGCTCAAGAAGAATGCCGCACAACGCAAAGCCGGTCTGACCAGGAAGCGATATAGGGGATTGGATCAAGCCCCAAAGTTTGTTTCCCCCACACTACAGTACACCTCTGAGCGTGATTACACCTTCAAGCGTCATCAACAGGTCAGCCTGAAGACGCTTGAGGGACGTATCACACTTTCCTATCAGGGCAAGGACTCGCATGTGGCTCTTATTCAACAAGGAACCACTCTCGGCGATGCCAATGATCTTGCTCCGACAGGATTGGGGCAAGACGGGGCACTTGTCAGTTGCCCCTGATGCATCGGACAACGAAGCCAAAGCAGCGCGTCTCTCCAGATACGCTGAATTGCGGTGGAGTCCAGATGCAAGCCCATCCCGTTCTACGGGACGCGGTGACTGACGTTCGATATATCGTAGCAAGAAAGTGCCGCTGGGAACGATGACAGACAATGCATGCTTGTAAGAGGCAATAGGCGTGTAATATACAAGAAAATTTAACGGGGAGATATTATGCAAGAAGGATATCGTCCTTTAACCCATGAAAGGCATGTTTCGCCACAGCCCGCGCAGATAGAAGAGCCTCAGACGAAGGACCGCCGTTTAACCCATGACAGACATGCTACGGGAGGAGCTGTACCCCTGCAGCGGCCTCAGACGAAAGAAAATCCTCTGACACGAGAGCAGTACATAACAGCTCCACCTGTACAGAATGTGAGGGCGAAAGCACTGGAAGGACTACGCGCTAAGTATGATGTAGATGGAAGGGGGAGGACACTAGAAGAACTGCCTGAGTTGCTCATTAAGAGCGACGTAAAGGAGTGGAATAGCTGGCGTGAACAATATCCAGAAGTACAGGTGAGCTTAAGAGGTGCTCAACTTAACGGGCGTAATCTTAGAGAGGCCAACTTGAGCGGAGTCGATCTAGGTGAAGCGGAACTCAAGGGAACTCTGCTCGAAGGAGCCAATCTGGAAAAAACCGACCTGCACAAAGCTAACCTGAGCGACGCGACTATGCGAGGGGCCAATCTCAATGGGGCCAATCTCGATGGCACGAAGATGAGAGGAGCCGATCTTAGCAATACAACAATGATAGGAGCCAGGCTGGTCGGTGCCGACCTGAGTGAAACCAGGATGCGCGGAACGGATCTCAGCGAAAGCACCCAGCGCAAGGTCAATCTCGACGAGGCCGATCTGATCGATGCCAATTTTACAAAAGTTGAGATGCGTCGAACCAGGTTAATAGGAGCCAATCTCGACGGAGCTGTTATGACAGGGGCTAATCTGCGTAACGTCGATCTGACGGACGCAACTCTACCAGGCGCTAAACTCGACGCGGCTATTCTCATAGACGCCAGGCTCGAAAATGCTATCCTGACGCGAGCAAATCTGAGCGGGGCCTCTCTGAGAGAAGCTATTCTGCCAGGGGCGAGAAGCTATTCTGCCAGGGGCAGATCTCAGTAATGCAACGTTGAAGGATACGAAGCTCAAAGGAGCTGATCTGACTGATACAAATCTGAGTAATGCAAATTTGATAAATGCAGACTTTAGCGAAGCACTCCTTCATAACAGCGATCTCACTCAAACTATCCACAAGAAAACAAAGCTCAATAAAGCAAATCTAACCGGGGCTAAGCTGGATACCGTCAATCTCAAAGGCGCTCTCCTCGAAAATGCTATCTTTGACAAAGCCACTCTTACCAATGTCAACCTGGAAGCGGCCAATCTTATAGATGCACATTTCGATCATACCGCTTTTACGCAGGTTCGCTTCCACAAGGCCAATTTTACAGGGGCTCAGTTCATAGGATGCGACTTGACCGGAGCATATCTGGACGAAGTTAATTTCCACGGGGCCAGATTATCAAACGTCATACTTGCTGGTGCTCACTTTACCAATACCACACTGAACGAGACGCTCTTCGAAGATACTGATCTGCAGCAAGCTACATTCGAAGGAGCGCATATGGGTCGCACTGCGCTCTTGAATGTTAATCTGAGTGAGGCAAGTGGCTTAGATACAGTGATACATCATGAGTCTTCGATCATCGATATTGATACTCTTGCCCGCTCGCACAAGAATATTTCAATAAGCTTTCTGCGTAAAGCAGGGCTTCCGGCAGAAATCATCGACTCCATCAATCCCCTGGTTGATCCTCCTATTACATACCATCGCTGTTTCATCAGCTATTCGAGCAAAGATAAGAAATTCGCCGAACGGCTCAACCGCCATCTGAATTTCTTAAAGGTAGAGAGCTGGTATGCTCCTGAAAGTTTGAAAAGCGGCGACTATTTTCCTGTTGAAATTAAAGAATCCATTCATCATTGTGGCAAAGTCGTGCTTGTCCTCTCTGAATATTCCGCTGATAGCCCTTGGGTCGAAATAGAGGCAGGCATAGCCACAGGAAGGGAGCGTCCGGATCGACCGGCAGTCCTTTTCCCTATTCGTTTGGATGATATTGTACAGAAAAGCGAACAGAAATGGGTCAAGGATATTCACAGCCAGCGCCATATAGGAGATTTTACCAGTTGGGAAAAGCCTGACGCTTATCTGTCAGCACTTGCCCATCTACTACGCGGTCTCAGAGTCGAGCTATAGGTTGCTGAGAAATAGTGTCGATGAACTTGCGGGCGGCACGCGAAATAGACCCGACGCGGCGATAAACGAGAGCAAAAATAAACTCTTCTGTTAGTCCGTCAATGGGCAGAAGTACCAGATCATTCCCAATCTGGGATGGTCGTATCAAGGCGGGAAGTGTCAGTGTGACACCGATGCCCTGTCTGACCATCTCTTTGAGTCCCTCGACCGATTCGATCTCAACAAGCGGATGTACAGGTAGCCCGCGCTGGGCAAAGATCCTTTTGGTGATCTGCCCCATACGGGAGGTTTCGTCCAGCACTAAGAGCGATTCGGTCATAATTTGCTCCAGAGTGACTGCCGGAACCTTTCTCTGAGTTAGCGGATGCTGCGCTGAAACGAGGAGATGAAGGGGCTGGCGGAATAATTCTTTGATAATCAGCAACTCCGATTGCAATCTCGGATCAAGAAGCAAGCCCAGTTCCACTTCCCCTTGCTCTACAAGTGTAATCAACTCATCTGTATGGTTCACGCGCACCTTCAACCGTATACGCGGGTAGTGTTGATGAAAAGAGGCAAAGAGCGCTGGTAAGAAAGCGGTTGCCAGCGATTCGATGCAGCCAATACGAATGGTACCGCGTTGCCCGGCTTGCAACTCAGCGAGGAAGTGCTGGCCCTCCTGCAACTGTTCCATGGCGTTTCTCACATAGGGAGCAAACTCCTGGCCTGCTGTCGTCAACGTGACCCGTTTCTTCTCGCGTGTGAAGAGTGCGACCTCTAACTCGTCCTCCAGTGCCGCAATCTGGCGGCTCAACGCGGATTGTGCCACTACACACAATTCAGCGGCTTTCCGAAAGTTTTGTGTCTGCGCCGCCGCCAGAAAATAAGTGAGCTGGTGGAATTCCATCGTAGTCCTCCCTATAAGTTGATCTCAGTTTGAGATCACAAGTATATCAAACAAGTATTGGACGCATCAAGTGTTCGCCTGTATACTAAGAGAGTGATTTATGTGCTCACGCTGGATGATACCAGGCAAACAAATGACGATGTACTGGTGATAGCTCGCGTGCCTGTTGACAGTGGAGATATAGCTGTCGGCCCAGCCAGCAGTCGCACAACTGTTCCATTGAAGCCCTCCCAAATGGAGGAGAAAAGAGGGAGACATACATGACACAAGTTGAACAACTGGCGGATTTCGTCGTGCGTATGAAGTACGAAGATCTCTCAGAGGAAGCGTGCCAGCAACTCAAGATGCGTATACTGGATGCCCTCGGCTGTGCTCTTGGAGCGCTTGAAGGCCCACCTATCAAGATGCTACGCGCCCATATCGAAGACTTCGGTGGCAAGCCGCAGGTCTCGCTCATCGGCGGGGGAAAAACCGCTCCCGATCGCGCGGCACTCTACAATTCGGCGCTTGTACGCTACCTGGATTATAACGACACCTACATCGCCAAAAAGGAGTCCTGCCACCCCAGCGACAATCTCGGGGCGGTTCTCGCTGCTAGCGAATACGCGCATACGAACGGCAAGGAATTCCTGACCGCCCTTGCGCTCGCATACCAGGTTCAGTGTCGGCTCTCGGACGTAGCTCCGGTGCGAGCGAAGGGCTTTGATCACACGACGCAGGGGGCCTATGCGGTGGCGGCTGGAGTGGCCAGGGCGCTAAGCCTCGACCGGGACAGAGTCGCGAACGCCGTTGCGATAAGCGGAACAGCCAACAACGCTTTGCGCGTCACCCGCACGGGAAGCCTTTCCCACTGGAAAGGGCTGGCCTATCCTGACACCGCTTTTGGCGCTACCCACGCTGCCTTCCTCGCCATGCGTGGCATCACTGGTCCCCTGGAAGTCTTCGAGGGCAACAAGGGCCTGATGGACGCCATCACCGGACCCTTCGAACTGGACTGGAGCCGGGAGAACCTGGAAGCAGTGCGGCGCACCAGCATCAAGAAGTATAATGCCGAGTTTCATTCGCAGTCTGCGCTTGAGGGCGCTCTGGAGCTGCGTACGACCGGGCATATTCGTCCGGAGGAGATTGAGGGCATCAGGATCGACATTTTCGATGTCGCGTATCATATCATCGGCGGAGGTGAAGAGGGAGACAAGCAGCAGGTGCGTACCAAAGAAGAGGCCGATCACAGTTTGCCTTACATGGTGGCAGTTGCGCTGCTGGACGGTGACGTTTCCCCATCTCAATACATGCCGGAGCGTATTGTGCGCAATGACGTGCAAAACCTGTTGCGCAAAGTGACAATCCAGCCTGACGAGGCACTGAGCAAACGCTTCCCCGCCGGGATGCCTTGCCATATACAGATCTCACTTGAAGATGGTAGGACACTTAGCATTGAGAAGCAGGACTACGAGGGATTTTACACGCAGCCAATGCCATGGGAGAAAGTCGTAGCCAAGTTTGATCGTCTGGCAGCCCCCTATACCAACGCCGCGCAGCGTGCGGCTATCGTAGAGATGGTGGCTCACCTGGAAACGAAAGAAGTAGAGCAGTTGACCGGGTTATCAGGCGCGTCTTTTGCGCCTAATCCATTAAGCTGAAAAAAGAGAGGTAATACTATGAACGAGCGAGCATTTCCATTTATTCGCATGAATAAGCGCGAGGGCAAACCCCGCACACGTGGTATCACCGAGATCCGTGGCCCTTACTATACGCCTATGGGCAAACGCTACCTGGAGGATATCCTGGAGACGATGGGCGAATATGTAGATTCGCTGAAATTCGCGGGCGGCTCCTTCACGCTAATGCCAGAGAAACAGCTCAAGGAAATCATTGATCTTGCCCATCGCTACAATGTGCTGGTCTCCACCGGAGGCTTCATCGAGCATGTGCTCACGCAAGGGCCTGAGGTCGTGAAGCGCTATATCGAGGAGTGCCGCAATGTAGGCTTCGACATCCTCGAAATCTCAAGCGGCTTCATCACCATCCCGGTTGATGACTGGCTGCGGCTGGTTGAGGAGGTACAACGAGCGGGACTCAAGGCCAAGCCGGAAGTTGGTATCCAGTTTGGCGCGGGCGGGGCCAGTGCTGCCGAGGAGCTTGCGTCAGAGGGGACGAGGGATGTGGATTGGGCCATTGGGCAGGCCAGAAGATTCCTGGATGCCGGAGCTTACATGATCATGATTGAATCCGAGGGCATCACTGAAAATGTGAAAACGTGGCGCACCGATGTGGCTGCTAAAATTATTGGTGCTCTGGGGTTGGAGAAGGTGATGTTCGAGGCCGCCGACCCGGAGGTCTTCGCCTGGTACATTAAAAATTACGGCCCCGAGGTCAATGTCTTTGTTGATCACAGCCAGATTGTCCAGCTTGAATGCCTGCGTGCGGGCATATGGGGAACTAAGAGCCTGTGGGGGCGTGTCCTGACGTACAAAGGCTAGAACCTGAGGGATATTGAGAGAGAAAGGGACAAAATCAACACATCAACCGATCGGTCTTATACGCTGGATATCAGAAACTACTCCAGAATCTAACCCCCAAAAAGTCTCTTCGATTGCGTCTTACGAGTGTGATATCTAAACTTGAATAGCAGGTAAATCACCTGCTATCCTTGATCGAGTGCAGTATTCGATAAATAAAAGTAGAGAGGAGATCAATGAGCCATAGCGATATGGGCACTTCTACATGAACATTCCTCAATGATCTTCTGATCTCTACACTTTTCTTGGGGGGATAGATGGATTCATTACTTTCACCACAGGAAGGTACTCTCAGTGCTGCTTTTGAAGGTCTCTCTCCTGGCGGCTTACTGGAAGCCGGATTTCTCTGTGTTCGGCAAGGACGCTGCATTGAAGGATTAGCCTTTTTCACACTTGCCCGCGAAAAACTCTCCCCCGATCAAGCGCACTTTGCTGCTGTAATAGACACATTCGCACAGAGCCATAAGATATACTCGCGCGCTCAAGAAGAACTGCTTCAAGCGAGCAAACACTTTGCGAAGGCAGATGCTGAGCGGCAAATGCAGTTAGCTGCTCTCGAAAACCTGCTGTCAACCTTGCTGGAAGAGTCGAATCTGACCACCTTTGATGTAGACAGATTACAACAAAATGCCAGCGGTAATCGGTTGTTGCATATACTTCGGCCAGCGTCTGAAGACCTCGACAATAATCAATTGCCAGAGCAGTTACCACAAAAAACTGATCAAGACGACAGGTGCGACCGCGCTCTATCATCATCACCTCCAGAAGACAATACTACCCTTCCTCCGCTCTACATTACCTGTTTTGGTCGTTTTGAGGTGAAACGGCTGGGAAGGCCAGTTGCTCTTTGTTCGAGTCGTCACGGACAGGCCATACTGCGTTACCTGGTAGCTCAATCGAATCATTGTGCGGCAAGCGATACGCTTATGACATTGCTGTGGCCAGAAGATGAGCCGGAAATTGCCCAGCCCAGGTTATACACAGCTATCTATGCCCTGCGCCGCTCACTCAATCATGGCTATGCCTGTGAACCGGGCTATGGGTATATCGTATGCAAAAATCGCATCTACTATCTCAGCGCAGCAGGCCAGATCCAGACTGATGTCGACCAGTTTCTGCACTACTATCATGCTGGAAGGCAGACACTCGAAGAGCGAGTAGTTCTCTATGAGAAAGCCTGTCTCCTGTATACCGGCCCCTTCTTACTGGAGGACCGGTATGCCGACTGGTCATTTCTACAGCGTGAGCATTTGAGTCGGGTCTACATCGAGATGTGCAAAACGCTGACCGAGCACTATCTGAAGGTGAAATGCTATGAAGATGCCGAGAAGTGGGCCACGGCGATCCTCAAGGAAAACCACTGCGATGAACAGGCTCACCGGCAGCTTATTCAGATCTACGCGACTCAGGGCCGTCGCAGCGAAGCGCTGCACCAGTATCAGAGCTGTGAGCGCATCCTGCATGAGGAGCTGGCGGTGCAGCCATTGCCCGAGACCATGCAGATAGTGCAGATGATACTCAAAAACGACCCCTCTTCTACCGGTGAAGTAGAAATTTAGCAAAAGTTCAGATAAAATTTAGCCCCCCGTGATACAGTTCAGGCTGAGGACACTGGAGACTATACAGGGAGGCCAGGGTTAATGAAATGATGGGTACCATCTTGTTCGCGAAGCATGTTGCAAGGCGCGGGCGAAGACACGATGGAGAGTGAAGAACTTTCCGTCATTGCCTGGTGCTGGCCTGATCCTCAAACGAACACCGCGCAGTTACGCGTAGTGAATGTCGCGACGGGTGAGGAAGTGCGTCTCATGCCCGGTAGCTTTCTTCTACGTATCTCGATAGACGAGAAAGCATCGGTCACGCGCTGCCACGTCCGGCATATTGTCAGTAGTCGCGAAGTATATATGCAAAGTGGACCCAGGCTGCACGCGTTTGTCGAAGATTGTCTCTTGAATGGTGGTGAATCTCCGCCAACTGCTACTGACATACCGAACGAGTAAATGCGCATAGTCGGAGGAATGTACTGTTAGCCTGAGCCAGAACCAGTAATAGATCGAACAAAGTCAAGAAATTGCTTTAAGTATGGAGGATTTCTCTCATGCCAGTGAACCCGACCTATCCTGGTGTTTATATCCAGGAAATTCCGAGCGGTGTGCGTACCATCACAGGAGTGAGTACCGCGGTAACCGCATTTGCTGGATTAGCACCGAGTGGTCCAGTCAATTTCGCAAAGCATATTCTCAGTCTGCGGGATTACGAGCGTACCTTTGGTGGCCTGGATGCCGGTTCCGAGATGAGTTATGCCGTAAGCCAGTTTTTCCTCAATGGCGGGAACGAAGCCTGGGTTGTGCGCCTCGCCAAAAACCCTGCGCAGGCCTCCCTGGATTTGAAAGATAGCGACGGGAATGGTGCTCTGAAAGTCACCGCGATTTATGAGGGCCTGGACGGCAACAATATTCAGGCCCTCGTTGACGATTCCAGTACTGTTCCGTCTCTTGGTGCTAACAGATTTAATCTCACTTTCATTTATGCCCCTGTGAGTAACCCCGCAAATGGTATCATAGAAACGTTTCAGAACCTTTCCATGAACCCGAATGATCCGAGTGGCCGTTTTGTGAAAGATATGATCAACGACATTTCACAGCTTGTGACCGTTTCGGTAGACAAACCAACCGCACCTGCCACGACAACGAAGCCACCCGCTGTATTGAAACCTGTCCGGGGGACTCTCACAAGCAACCTGCCACAAGATACCGACCCTAAAACGATTGTGCTAGATGATAATCACAACAGTTTTAACATCGGTTTTGATGGTAATCCTGCTTCGTTGGTAAAAATCGATACAAGGAACCCTGCCCTTCCTCCTGCCAATTCAGACCTGGCTACCGTATTAAAAGATGTTGCCGGACGTATTCAGGCAGCCGTTCGTGCAACTAAACCCGGCTTAGAGTCCTGGAGGGCCTTTACCTGCACTGTTAAAGATAATAAGCAGCTCGTACTGACGTCTGGCACAGTCAGTGCAAATTCTGCCGTAGATGTGCAAGCAGCCACATCTAAGGATATTGCTCAGGAACTCCACCTTATAGGTGATGGTGTCACCAAATCGCCGTCGGTCGGCATGAATCTAAAAGATGGAAGTGGAGACTCGTTCGATCTTAATACGGGCTTTAGCGAGTTTTTCCCCGATACTTCGGACCCTCAAAAAGCGCATGATGGGATACATGCCCTCGATACTGTTGACCTGTTTAATCTGCTCTGTCTGCCTGGTGTAACAGACCCTGGTATCCTTTCTGAGGCTATCGCTTACTGTCAGAGTCGGCGCGCCTTCTTGATCATAGATCCACCGGTCCATCCAGGCTCGGGTGGTAATCCACCGACAGGATTTACTCCTGATGATATGGTCAAGTATATTACAGGTCCAAATCTTACCAAGGGCACCTTTGGCGAGTATGCTGCAATCTACTATCCTAATATCAAAATTCCTGATCCGTTAAAGAATGGCAAGTTGCGCCTCCTGGGACCCGGTGGCACTATCGCGGGTCTGTATGCCCGTACCGACAATACACGTGGGGTATGGAAAGCTCCCGCCGGTACCGAAGCCGTACTGGTTGGTGTGCTCGGACTTGATACGGTACTCACAGACGATGAAAACGGTATCCTCAATCCGCATGCTGTCAATTGTCTGCGTGTCTTCCCTGTATATGGCATAGTTTCCTGGGGAAGTCGCACTGTGAGCGGTGATGATCAGATTGCTTCTGAGTATAAGTATGTGCCAGTGCGACGCCTGGCCAACTATATTGAGGAGAGTCTCTTCCGTGGCACAAAGTGGGTCGTGTTCGAGCCCAATGATGAGCCGCTCTGGGCGCAAATTCGCCTGAACATCGGCGCTTTTATGCACGACCTCTTCCGCAAGGGAGCGTTCCAGGGCAAGACGCCGCGCGAAGCTTACTTTGTCAAATGTGATGCCGATACTACGACGCAGAACGATATCGATCATGGTATCGTCAATATCATCGTTGGCTTCGCGCCGCTTAAGCCTGCGGAGTTTGTGATCATCTCGATTCAGCAGATTGCTGGTCAGCTTC
>WNFY01006197.1_pt1 | contig 10695 bp, 7 predicted proteins | sample 5400091 | NCBI WGS metagenome assembly WNFY01 (sample SAMN13153364, study PRJNA577476) | soil metagenome | isolation source: 60 cm soil or saprolite under grassland replicate 1 | place: USA:California | collected 2016-06-15
ATCTCCCCCACCCCCACCACGTGCAGCCCACATCAGTCCGAACGTGCCGTTGGTCGCTTCTCAAGCCACCGCTCGACGTCGCGTTCGCGGTATCGCACCAGCCGCGGCCCGACGCGGATAGGACGTGGACCACGCCCCTCTCGTCCCCATCGTTCCAGTGTTCTCGGGCTCACGCCGAGCAGTTTTCCCACAGCTGAGCGGTTCAGCAGCTCGCTCATGCCAATCCCTCCTCGATCAGTTCAACCGGCGAAAACAAAAAAAGGGCGCCGATTCTGGCGCCCCTTTGCATAAAACATCCCTTAATGCAAGAAGGAGGCGCCACGGGCCTAGTACTGCGGCCCATCGTCGCCTCCTTCAGGTGTTACGATACCGATGCTCACGCGATCGCGCAAGCCCGCTCACGCCGACTTCACTCGACAGAGGGACGCTTAGATTACCGTACGTCTCTGAACTGAATTAGCGAAGGGGCGTCGCCGTCCAATGCACATCACGAAATTCACGGTTGAGAACTACAAGAGCATTCGCGCGACGCCGGAGATCCGGCTCACGCGGGGATTCAACGTGATAGTGGGCCAGAATAATGTCGGAAAGACTGCGCTGGTCGAAGCACTTAGCCTGCGGGCGGGATCGCAACCTCACCGAAGTCTCAAGACCATGCCGCAACGAAACGCGCCCTTGTCGACAAACTCCACTGTGACGATCGAAATACAGCTGTCACGGGACGAGCTGCTCGATCTCCTGCGACGTGTTGGCACGCTGTACGTCCCCACGCAGCACAACAACGGTTCAGCGGCCGCAGCGCATTTTGGCGACGTGATTGCCAAGCCGATCAGCACGATCGCAACAACGTGGACAAATGGTGCCGTTGCATCGTCCCATCTGCTAGAACAGCCGATTCTTGCAGCGAATAGATGCGCGACGCTGCGAGTCGGTATATCCGGGCAAGTCGAACCTGTCCAGGAAAGCCTCACGGGAGTCTCCGAAGACGCGAGGTTTGAGGGTCAGGTCGCCAAGATTATACGTGATCAGCGCATGTACGCGTTCAATGCGGAGCGCCTTCGTGTCGGTCTTGCTCGTTTTGATACGAGCACCGCTCTACGACCCGACGCATCGAACCTCCCTGAGGTGTTGGCTAACCTCCAAGGCAGCAACCCCAGACGGTTCGACCGTCTCGTGAACTACCTCTGCACTGTATTTCCCACCGTGAAGAGCGTCGGAGTACGGCCACGTGAAGCCCAACAGGTGGAGATACTCATCTGGACCATCGACCCACAAACGGAAAGAGAAGACCTGACGGTGTCGCTGACGGATAGCGGGACCGGAATTGGGCAGGTACTCGCGATGCTCTATGTGGCGCTGACCGCGGGATTCCCAGAGGTGATCCTCATTGATGAACCGCAGAGCTTTCTTCATCCGGGCGCGCAGCGGAAGCTCATAGAGATCTTGAAAGAGCATTCGCAGCACCAGTTTATAATCACCACTCACTCTCCCGCTGCACTGACGGCTGCCGACCCCGAGACTCTGCTGCGTCTGCGGATTGAGGAGAATGAAACGGTGATTGACGCCCTCGACATTCGGGAGGCTCGTGATCTTCGGCTGGTACTAGCTGATGTGGGTGCGCGCCTTTCGGACGTCTTTGGCGCCGACGCCATACTTTGGGTCGAGGGTCAGACCGAGGAGCAATGCTTCCCGAAAGTCATCGAAGCACTCACGGAGTCGCCGCTCCTCGGGACAATCATTCTCGGGGTGCTTCACACTGCGGACTTCGATCCTCGGCGCGCGGGCGCCACACGAGAGCTATACAGCAGGCTGAGCACGGGGCGTGGCCTGATGCCCCCTGCGGTCGGGTTCATTTTCGATCGCGAAGGTCGCTCAGACAGAGAGCGCACCGACCTCGAACAGTTTGGCAACGTGTTCTTCCTGCAGCGACGTATGTACGAGAATTATCTGCTGAACCCACGCGCCATTGCGGCCCTCGCTTCGAGCATCGAAGGCTTTCGGGATACACAGCTCACGGAAGAGGAAGTCACCGCGTGGTTGCAAGGGCAGCGAAAGGACCCCAAGTATTTCGCGCCGTTTACGGTCGGGCGAGGCGACGCCGCGTGGATGACCAACGTCAACGGAGCAAAGCTGTTGTCTGACCTGTTCACTCACTTCTCTGAAACGCGCGTGCGTTACGACAAGGTGCGTGACGGTGCGGCACTGACTGAATGGTTGCTCGAAAACGCCCCGGCTGAACTGCACGAAGTCGCCGAACTTATCTCGCGAGCCCTCCGGGTGGCTTGAAATCCCAGATGACTGCGACCTACACGATCAGAGGTTTGCCGGATGTGGTGGATATTGCCACAAAGCTTTCCCATAGCTGGTTCCGGGGTCAGCCGCGTCTCTACAACAACCTGACCCCCAAGGTGTTCCGTGCGGATTGGGACGAAATCTGGGGCATCGATCCCCAACTTGAACTGAAGTTCATTGATGATTTCAAACGACGTGCGCCCGGATTGAGCGAGCGCGTGCCGTTACCAGATGACAACATGACCTGGCTGTTTCTGATGCAACACCATGGAGCTGCAACTAGGCTGCTGGATTGGACTGAAAGCGCCCTAGTCGCCCTATTCTTCGCAGTTGAAATGGACTTCGGGGAAGACGGAGAGCTGTGGGCCCTACACCCTGATACCCTCAACGCGCGCGCGCATGTTGGATCTGGTTTCCCTCTTCTCAACAACCCCGTGCTTCGCTTTCTCGCAAACGAGCCGCTAGCGCATGGTCCCACGGGGCTGGCAAGTTCGCTATCACTGCCCGCCGTTCCCGATTCACCTGTGGCATTGCGGCCAACAACTAGCTTCCCGCGAATGGTTGTTCAGTCCAGCGTTTTTACCATTCACCCGTCCCCAAGTCATGGAAAGCCGATTCCGGACGTGCTTGCCGAAGAGGAATACTTGGTACGTTACCGCGTGCCTGCCGCCATGAAAAAGCAAATGCTAATTGATCTTTGGGCACTGAGGATAATGCGCTCAACCCTCTTCCCCGATCTCGATTCGTTGTCCAGATCGATCGAGTACGAATACCAGACATTCGTCGCGTACACGCCGCCTGCTCCACCAAGATGTGGAGGGCCATTTCCTCCTGCTGATACTGTCAAGAAGTAAATGCTTTTCCGTTTCGACTCGCGGAATCGCGAGTACCCCTTATGCGCGAACGATCTGCTGGATGTTCAGGCGAATGGATTTCAGTCTGCTTTTCGGTTTGATTGGTCCCGCGGGTACTCAGGCGAATTCAGCGGTCACAAACTTGCCACGACTGAGGTCGAATCGGTGACAGAGGATTTTTCGAATTGTTTGCCGTTTGTTTGCCGGACAGCGCGGGACAGTAGGGACGGCACGGTCATATCTGGACAGGACGGGAGCACAAAACGGGTGGCCCGCACAGGACCGCCCGTCTTAGCAAACCGCCGCCTTCAGCCACTCGGCCACCCCTCCCGGGCTGTGAATATCCCCAGGCCTGGTGCCCTGAGCAAGGCGGCGATTATCGGTCGGTGTGTCCGGTCACCCAGCCGGCGCGGACGCGGAGCTGTTGCGGCGTCGCGTCGGGCAGCGTCTCGATCCGCCACTGCCCGCTGTCGGGCCGCACCAGTTTCAGTCCCGCCCACCCCAGCGCCTCGTCGTAATCCATATCCTCGGTCCCGCCGACATGACGCTCGAACCAGTCGTGGATGTTGACGCCCGCCGCCGCGCTCACCGCCTGCTCGACGTCGTCCTCGGTGTAGCCCCGACCCTGCAGATAGTACGACGCCTTGGGTGCATTCCACGACCGCTGCTTGAGGTTGTTGAACGCGTCGTCGAGTGACCGGGCGTTGGCCGTCCGATTGCGAATGAACAGATCGAGATAGGCCGCCAGCCCCGCGCCTTTCGTGTAATAGTCGAAGAATGTGTTCCGGAAGTTCGTCGGCTGGGCCTGGGGGGCGCCGTCCCAGAACGGCGCGGAGAACGACGCCATGCGCGCCGACGTCATCGTGCGACCGGGGGCGGTGAGATTGTCCTGCATGAGCGCGGCCGTGCTGCGGTAGAACGCGGCGGAGTCCTCGATGCCGGCGCGATGCAGCGCGACTTCTCCATAGTACTGCGTCCACCCCTCGGCCACCCATAACGACGGCTGGTACTGCTCCCGCGTGTAGTCGAACGGGCCGAGCGCCGCCGGCCGCACCCGTTTGACGTTCCAGACATGGAAGTACTCGTGCGCCGCCGAGCCGATGCCGGGCAGCAGCGCGGCGGTATCGGTCCAGAATCGCCGGCTCTGAATCTGCGTCGAGTACAAATGCTCCATCCCGTCGCCGCCGGGGAAACCGATGTTGAAGAGGAACGTGTACTCCTCGAGCGGCGGTGGGCCGAAGACGGAATTCTCATACCGCACGATCTTCTCCACGTCGCCTACGAAGCGCGCGCGCGTCTCGGCGGATACCGGTCCGTTGTGGTGAACCATCACACGATAGGTGCGGGTGTCCACGACGAACGAGTCCAGCATGAGTGCTCCCGCCGGCGCCACTTCCGTGGGCGTATCGATCAGGAGATCGTAGTTGGGAAACTGAAACTGGCGCTGGCCCTCGCGTGTGACGGCGCCGTTCATGATCGTCCAGTGCTCTGGCGGCTCGACGGTCAGCGACACCGGATCCTGCTTGTGGCCCTCCACGTACATGAACAGTGACCCGCCGTTCCAGTTGGCATGCGCGCTGTCCAGCACCGAGAACGTGCCCGACATCGGCGCATTCGCGAACACGCGATAGGTCACGCGCATCTCGCGGCTCGCCGCAGGAAACACGCGCCACAGCGAGCCGTTGATCTTGTCCCAGCGGAGCGGCTTCCCGTCGGTCCCGCTCGCCGCAAACTCCTGCACGTTTTTGGCGAAATCCATCCGGCCATAGCGGCCCGGGGACCACACCGGCATCTGCAGATTCACCGGCCGACCGGCAAGCCCAGCCACCACAATGGTGATGGAATACAGATGCGATGTCACCTGCGGCAGCGCGATCGTATACTCGATCCGGAGCGGCCGCTGCGCCGCGGGCGTTTGGATTACACCGACCAACAGACTGGCGAGCGTCACCCCTCTGATCACTTCAGCACGACCTCGATGACGCCGCCGGCGTGGCCCACGCCGTATCTCTGCTGCGCCTCCCCGGCGCCGAGGAACCGCAGCTCGCGGATCGCCATAATGGAGACTTCGCGCAGCCGGTTCAGGTCGCCGGCGCGGACTCCGTTGATGTAGACCTCCAGGTCGCCGGCGCTCGGATTCATGATGCTGACGACGCCGCGCGAGTGCAGCCAGTTGGGCCGATACTCCATGACCAGCGCCAACCCATCGACCGCGGTGGTGGTCGAGAATTCCTCTTCGCGGAGCACGTTAGGGTTGCGGGCGCGCATCTGCCGCCGCGTCGAGTCCGCCACCGGCGGCTGCGGCGGGGGCGGGGGCGGGGGGGCGGTGGGTTCGGGTACGATCCGCTCCGTCGGTGCTCCGACGCCGCTGTACACCTCGATCACGCCGCCGGCGTGGCCCACGCCGTACCGCATCTGCGCCTCGCCCGCGCTGAGGAAACGCAGCTCGCGAACGTCCTGCTTGTTGATCTCACGCAACCGGTTCACGTCGCCGTACTGCTGTCCGTCCAGATAGACCTGGACGACGCCGGCAGTCGGATCGCGGAGGCTGATCGCGCCACGCTGGTGGAGCCAGTTGGGCCGCGCCTGCTGCACCAGCGCATACGCGTCGATCGCGGTCGACGACGCGACTTCGTCCCGGTCGATGAGGTTTGAGTTGCGGATCCGCGGGTGGCTCGCCGGCCGGGCCCGTATCGTGTCAACCGTCATCGCCACCGGCCCAGGGGCCGGAGGGACGGGCTCGAGTGCGGGGGCGCCGCTGGTCGGGTCGATTGCGGGAGGAGCGGGTGGAGGCACCGTGGACGGAGGCCCTGCCGTGGCGACCTGTTCTGTGCCGTACACGAGCGTGCCGCTCTTTGTCTTGATCGTCCTGGCGCTCCCTCCCATCTCCACGAACCCGACGACCTCGAGCTGTTCCCCCATCGCCATGGGCCGCTGCTTCATTTCAGACCGCGGCATGCGGAGCCACCAGTCGCGGATGATCCACACGCCCGACGGCAGGCGCAGAAACTCGATGTGACCGCCCGCGCTCGACGAGACCAGGTTCTGGGGTAACCGGATGTACTTGAAGTCGAGCGCGCGCAGCTCGGAATTCGCGCGATCGACCCACAGCGTACCCGTGATTTCGGGGACGGTGCGGTCGCGCGCCGACGTGAAGCCGAGACCGACGAGCCCCGCATTTTCGCCCTTGCCTGTCTGGGTCTCGAAGCAGTGCGTCCGCAGGAACGAGGGACTCAGCAGGACGTCGGGGTCGGGCGCCCGGTAGATCCAACCGGCGGTGTCGGTCACGACGACATAGCCTTGCGTCACGAGCTCGTCGGGCGTCGCCAGGTTGCGGATGGGATTGAGCGAGAATCCCGTGCGGTCCCAGGTAGAGTCCTCGCTCTTACGGCGGGCCCCCGCCGTCAGCTCGCGCTTGAAGTACGCGATGTCGTACCAGTACGCCGGTACGCGCGACGTCCACGACACGGCCGCGAGGGCCTCGCGGACCTCATCCCACAGCGCCGCAGTGGACGCGCCCGATTCCACGTCGCACTGGCGCTCGCCCGCGACGACGACGGTTTGCAGGGAAATTGGGATGGGGTCGATGGCGGCGTTGTAGCTGATCGTTTCGCCGGCGCCCAGCGTGAGCGGCGCCGACACGAGCGGGCGGAATCCGATGCGCTTGGAGCGCAGCCGGTAGCTGCCCGCCGCGGGGGCGGTGACGACGAACTCGCCCGCCTGATTCGTCATGACGCGCGCGCGCTCGACACCGCTTGCATCGACGAGTGTGAGGAAGGCGCCGGGCAGGGGCGTCCGGCTGACACTATCCGTCAGCAGCCCGCGGACCGTCTGCGCCGACGCGGGCAGCGCGGCACACAGGAGCAGGGCGGCGAGCCTTACTCCCACCATCTGAATCGTTGTGGCTCGAGCTTGGCGAGCCGGTAGAGATTCCGGGCGAATCTCCCGACGAAGAGCGCCACCATCCCCGCCAGCAGAATGGCGAGCGTCCAGTTTGCAACCAGCCTGATTGGCCATGGGCCTTTGACCTCCCAGAACGCCGCCAGCGCCAGCACTGTGTTGAGACAGACGAGCAGCAGTCGGACCTCGGTGGGCCCGATGCGGCCGTAGGAAATCTTGAAGACGCCGAACACGCTCGATTCGAGATAGACGTTGATGGATAGCGCGAGATACACCACGACCAGCCCCAGGGCGAGACCCAGATTCACGTACGGCGACAGGCCGATACCGAGCCCGATGACGGCGGTCGAGAACGCGTCGACGACATGATCGAGGTAATAGCCGTACTTGGGCCGCTGCGTGCCGCGGACGCGCGCGAGTGTGCCGTCGAGGCTGTCGCCCACCCAGTTCACGCCCAGCATCAGGCTCGCGACCCAGAGCCAGGCGGGGTCGTAGCGGGTCAGGGCGTAGGCCCCGCCGGCGCCCGCGGCGCCGAGGATGCCGATGGCCGTGAGGTGATTGGACCGGATCGTGCGCGGCACGCGGGTGGCGAGCGCCTGCAACACGCGCCGCTCCACGCCCGCGAGCAGGAACGTCATTTCCCGGCGCCCGCCTTCGGTCAATTATGCCATCCTTCGGTCTTTACTTCCGCGAGCACGGACTCCAGCGGATTCAATTCCACCGTCTTCGGCTCGGCGGGCAGCTTCAGCGTCGCGTCGGTCGTGGGGCCGCGCACCAGGACCCGAACCATCGCTTCGCCCTGCGCGAACTTGATGAGCACGGGGACGTACATCGCAAAGTCGTCCGGCACATCGCTCTGCCGCACCCGCAGATGCGCGCTGAAGCCGCTGCTGTCCGGCTCCGCATTCCAGGAGAAGGTATAGGTCGGAACCGCGGTGCCATAGACCCACTCGTTGAAGAACCAGTCCATGGGAATGCCGGTGTGGTGTTCGACGACGTGTTGGAAGTCCTCCGTCGAGGCCCGCTTGCCGCGATAGGTCTGATAGAAGTCGCGCATCATGGCCGTGAAGCGGTCCTCGCTCATGTTGCGAGTGTCGAGCATCAGGTTCCGCAGCATGTGGACGACCCAGGCTCCCTTCTTGTACGTCGAGAGCTCGTAGTTGCCGCGCCAGCTTTCCCCCGCGCGCCGGCCGAGGCCGATGGGGGCGGCGGTGCCGCGTTCGCGCCGGATTTCCTGGCGGGCGTCCTTCAGCGCTTTCAGATACTTCTCGTTGTCCCGGAGCACCATCTGCATGTACCACATCCCCGCGAAGTCGGAGAACCCTTCGGACAGCCAGGCATCACGGTAGGTCGCCGGCTCGACGCCGATGCCCCACCACTGATGCGCCATCTCATGAGCCCGGAAGATTTCGTCCGATCCGTCCGTGCGGATCCCCAGGAACGTCACCCAACTGAGATGGATGAGCCCCGGGAATGCTTCCCCGTGGTAGTAGGGAATCTCGGTGGCGACGTACTGGTGAAAGAGCGGGGGCCCGAACGCGCGCGTGAAGAAGGAGAGGCTGTTGGCGATGTCCGCCCCGACGAACTCTTCCGGCCGCCGGGCCGAGATGAACACCCGGCTGATGGTGCGATGCGCCTCCGTGTTGACCTGCACCGTGACCGGCGGGATGCGCGGATCTCTGACCGCCAGCTGTTCGAAGTCGCCGATGTTGAACGAGACGTTGCGCGCGGGCATCTCGCTCGCCCAGCGCGTCGTCGTGACGTCTCCAGCGGTGGTCGAATCGATCAGCCGCCCGATGGAGGTGAATTTCAGGTTCTTGGGCGTGTGAAAGGTCAGCGCGAACGTAGCACGTTGGACGGAGCTGTAGCGCGGGTACCAGTTGCTGGGCGCCTTGATGAACGCCCAGCTGTCGAGTGTGGGCAGCAGGTCGCGGCGCGACGCATCCCACCAGGGGGGAAGGAAGTCTTCCATCGCCGATCCGAAGCTGATCAGGCTGCCGTGATAGACGAGGCGCACGCGGACCGTGTCTCCGGGCGCCGCCGGCGCGGGGAAGCGTATCCATGTCTCCCACTGGTTGTTTTTGTGGAAGAAGGTGAGGGGCGCGCCGGCCGGCGTCGTCACGGAGTCGATATCGAGCTCGCCGTACAGGAGGAACGGCGCCCACTGCATCGAGTCGTGCTGCACGACCAGCTGCATGTCGGTGCGCGCGGCAAATTTGTAGTTCTTGTCGATGCTCGCATCGATCGTGTAGGCCGTGATCGCGAGCAGCTCGGGCTCTTTCGCGTCCACCGGAACATCGTGGCTCAGGTCTTCGGCGCGCTGGAACTGGCACACCGTTTCCGTGCGCTGCCCCAGCATCTTGCCGCGTCTGAGCAGCGTCACTTCCTCCGGCTGAGTGGGATCGAACTCCACCATCACGCTCTCGCCGCGCTTGCGCTGGATGTAGGCGGCGAAGAAGCCCGTGTTCTCGTGATTGAGGAGCGCGGTGAGAAAACTTTCGTCGGCGCTGTGGCTGCGGCCGTCCACGATGAAGTCGAGCGCGCTGCCGATGGCCCCGCCGGGATCGGGCGCGCCCTGGGGCGCCGGCCCGAACTTGAGCGAGCGCGCGAGCTCCGCCGCCGTCGAGTCCGCGAACAGGAAGACCGCGGCCGTGATCGGCCCGGTGATGGTCGAGTCTCCCATCACGCGCTTCAGGTTCAATTCCTCGACGAGCAGCGGCGGGACGAACGACACCGAACCCGATCCGACGAATGCGATGCCGGCGGGGCGGCCCGCGACCGGCGTGAGTTGAAACGCAAACCCGGAATCGAGCCGCAGCTCCAGCACGTCGCGATGAAGTACTAATCCATGCACGGGGGCGACAGCATCAGATCGGGACGCTAGACTTCGGACCTGATCGAAGACGGTGTCGTAGGGTGTCTGCACTGCAGCGAGCGTCGCGAGCAAGGCAACGGCGGCGAACATACGGGCCTCTCCAGGAAGGTCGACGGAGGGCACAGGATTCGAACCTGTAAGGGCTTGCGCCCGCCGGTTTTCAAGACCGGTGCCTTAGCCATTCGGCCAGCCCTCCCCATCGCTTTCTAACCTAGCGGCGTGGTGGCGCGCCCCAAAGTGAGACTATGACGTTTAGAGCGGCTCTTGCGGGCCTCTCGCGATTCGGTGTATCTTCGGGTCCCCAACTCGCACAAAAACGGGACCCGATGATGTCGATTTCCCGCGTTCTGTTTCGACGTACTAGCAGCACAGACTTGGAACCCGCTCGAGACACGTCCCGTTACGTTGAGGACTGTCCGGCCCGCTCACTTTCCTGGGAAACCTGTCGCGTATGAAACTCTCGGAAACCGCTATACGACGTCCGGTCCTGGCCAGCATGCTGTCGGTGGCGCTCGTGCTCTTCGGAGTCATCGGCTACACCCGGCTCTCGGTGCGCGAGCTGCCCGACATCGATCCCCCGGTCATCTCGGTCACGACCGTGCTCCCCGGCGCCAACGCGCAAGTGGTGGAGACCGCCGTGACGGACGTGCTCGAGGAAGAGCTCTCCACGATTCAGGGCATCCGCACGCTGAGCAGCTCGTCGGCGGAGCAGACGAGCAACATCACGCTCGAGTTCACGCTCGACCGGCCGGTGGACGTCGCGGCGCAGGACGT
>WNFY01008123.1_pt1 | contig 10695 bp, 6 predicted proteins | sample 5400091 | NCBI WGS metagenome assembly WNFY01 (sample SAMN13153364, study PRJNA577476) | soil metagenome | isolation source: 60 cm soil or saprolite under grassland replicate 1 | place: USA:California | collected 2016-06-15
CCGCGAAGTAGGCGCCGTTTTGATCGGCGGCGTACTGCTCTTCGTAGGTCGCCAGGTTACGAAGGTCGGACTTCATCGCTGCGACGTATGCCTTGTCCTTCGTATTGGCGAACTTCGGAATCGCGATCGCGGCAAGAATACCGATGATGACGACCACGATCAGAAGCTCAATAAGGGTAAACCCCTGTCTGTTGCGTGACATTTCGTCTGGTTCCTCCACTGTGATTTCTCACTCGGCAACTCCCACTTAGTTGACGAGCGATAGCGGAGCTGGCAACGAACAATACGTCGGTGCCGACGCATTTTTCGTGACTTTTGACAGTTCTTTTCCTACGGTTACTTTTCGGGCGGGCTAGGGGCCGTCCCCGGCGGCGCACTGACAGGTCCAGCGCCGTTGCCCTGAGCTGCCGCGCGGGCAGGTACTGCGTCATTTTGCGGTGGCATCGGCGAGAGCTGAATTCCACCCTCGACTTTGCGCATCACCTTTACAAACGCACCAGCCGCTTCGGGCTCGAATTCAGTTCCCGCGCGCTCTTCGATGTAGGCAAGCACCCGTTGTGCTTCCCACGCGTCGCGGTATGGACGCTTCGTGCGCAGCGCATCGTAGACGTCACAGACATGGACCAGTTTGCTCGCTTTGTGGCAATCGCGCGGATAGTGCTGGTGCGGGTATCCTTTCCCGTTGATCATGATGTGGTGCTCGTGCGCCACAGCCGCGGCAAGATCGAGACGCCGTCCGCTCTCTATGATCAATCTCGCCCCTGCGACAGGGTGCTCCTGCATCACCTGACGCTCCTCATCGGTGAGCTTACCGGGCTTGTTGAGGATGTCCTGGGGGATGTTCACCTTGCCGAGGTCGTGCAGCAAACCCGCGATGCCGAATGTGCGAACGTCCTGCTGTGCCAGCCCGAGCGATTCGGCCAGCGCCATTACCAGCACCGACACATTGAGCGAATGCGTCGTGGTGTATTCATCGAACTCTCTGAGCTGAAGAAGTGGCAGTATCATCTCCTGATCGCCATGCATTGCTATGGAGAGCGATCGCACCACTGCCTCTGCCTCGGCCAAAGGAAGCTTGCCGCGCTCCTGCACTTCCCTGTGCATCGACAGGATCGATGCGGCTTCCTCGCCGAGTGAGTACGACATGGTGGCGACGGGCACCGGAGTGTCGAGCGCTGCCTGGACCTCTTTCGTCTCTCCGCGTATTCCGAGCGCGCCCACTTTGATCCCCGTGGGACGGTTCGGTCTCGCCTCGGCCGAATCGATGAACGAGAGCGTGATGCGAGCCATCATCTCCTCGAGAAACTCCTCGTACTGCTCGCGAGTGACGTCGGTGTCCAGCTCGATTCGCTGCACACCGGCATGCGCCAGGCGCGTCCCCCATTCCCAGTCGCCGAGCTCGCGTAAGGCGGTCTCCTGGTAGATCGTCTCTTCGCCGAGAAACGAGAACCGCGGATGCGGATCGTGCTGCTGGAGATCGCGCAAGCAGCTGTACGATCGATCGACCGCGCGTTCGCGCGCGGGATGGCCGTCGTTGTAAAGCCGAGCGATCTTGCCCCGCACTTCGGGATCCCTGCTCTGTTCGGCGAGCTTGATGACTGAGGCTGCCGCGGGGTCGCCGCGCCAATTCGCCGCGATCATGCTGAGCGCGGCAAGCATTTCAGGCGTCGACGGAAGCAGCTTCGGTTTTCTTACCCAGTGCGTTTCGGTCAGAACGAAGCCGAGAAACCATTGCAGTGTATCGGACGTGCGCTGCTGCGCCACGATTCGGATTCCCATCGTCCGCAGCTGCGAGTCCAGCTCGCCATGATCGACACGCTGCCTGATCAACTGGATCCCCGCCGGCGGACATCTCTCCTGCGCGGTAGTAAGACCCGCGAACACGACACGGTCGTCGGGATCCGATAACGCGCTCATGATTGTCTCGTCGCGGTCGGAAGGGCTGCGGAATAACAGTCGTACCGCCTCGCGTCGAACCAATGGCTCTTCGCTGTCGAGATAGGCACGCGCCGAGAAACCGGACGGAAGGGTCGGCAGCCGTCCCAGCAACGCCAATAGCTCACGCTGTACAACTGGCGGGGCACCCGGAATCCGCGGAGACACCGCTTCGCCGACGTGATCGCCGAGGGACTGCAACAAATCGTAGAACTGGCTGCGGGTTTTCGCATCGTCGAAGACCAATGCGGCCGACAGCAGCGTTGGCGCCGCCTCGGGTCCCATTCTCCTTACGAGACGGGTGACCAGGGGAATGTCGATACGTGGTTGCCCGAGGAGTGCATTCAGGACGCGCTGTTCGACGAGGAAGTCCCAGACTGGGGCCGAAGCCTCGGAGTTGGGCGCGCGCTCCACCAGATCCAGCAGGGTATCAGCTCGACCCGCTTTCTGCAGTTCGACCATCGCTGCGCGCACCTGCGGACCCATCGCGCCAATTTCGATCGCGATCTGAATCATGCGCTCCGGCTCGCACTCGATTGGTAGCGCATGGCTCGATGACTCCGTCGTCGCCCGGCGGTTTGACATAGCCTCGAGCGCCTGGCGATACGCCTCGGGATTCGGATCGTCGAGCGTCCAGTCGTCTATCAGGCGTCGCATCACATCGCGGATCGTCGGGTCGGTCTTGGCACGAGGTCCACCCGATGACGGATGATGCGCGAGCTTCGCCAGCATTCGCAGCATCGAGTGCGACACTGTTTGACCTTCGGCGGCCGAAGCCGCCTTGACGAGGTCGATCACCGCTTCGACCGTCACGCCCTGCGAGGCGTCGAGCAGAAACTTGCGCCTCTGAGCTTTGTCACCGCCCATCTCGAGTAGCCGCTCGAGGGTCGATTCCCTGAGTGAGCCGACAAGGCGCGACACGCGCCGCTGCAACCCGGCAGCTTCGGGCCCCTCCGCTGTCCTCAGCTCTTCACCGATCTGCAGCAGATAGCCCACGATCACCTGATCGTAAGCCTCCTCGCGCTGATGCTCGTCGATTGCGCGGGCAACTGTCGCGGGTTCGAGGGCGGTGCTTTCGTCCGGCTCTTCGCCTCCAGGGACAGGTTCAGAAGTGTCCGAAACGAGCGCAGCACGAGCGAGCCCGATCCAGAGCTGGGTCGCACGTCCAGCGGCCATCTGGTCGACGCTTGGCGCCTCGCCGCTGGGGTCGTCTTCGATCAGCTGTAGCCGGTCGTAAGTCAGCGGGAAGAATCTGACGTGCGGCCAAAGCTCGCCTACGCGCTCGGTGTCGTGTCCAATCGGTTTCTCGGCTCGGACCGGGTCAATTGCGAGGGCTGCCAAAGCCTGTGCGAGCTCCTCACGGCTGATACCGCGTACGAATTTCACTGCACCGACGTGATGCTCGTGTAGCCGCTGCGCCAGCTCCTTCAGTACCGGATTCAACGGATCGGTCGCGACACCTTCGATGATCAGCTGGCGTCGAGCGACCCCGATCGATAGCGAATCGCGGTCTCCAACGAACAGCATTGCCAGGCGATTTGCCACTCCGTCTACGGCCACGTCGAGGAGCGGGTGGCTTTGGGGGTAGATCGCATGCTTGTTCAGCGTGATCGAGAGCTCTACGAGGAAATCGGCGAGGTCACGCGACAGCGTTGCGACGCCCGGCTTTGCTGCCGGCGCCGAAGTTGGTGGCGCAGTTGGAGTTGACGGCGGGGCCGCCTGGGACGGATTCGTCATGCGTGAGGCGTGCGCGGACGTCTCAGGCCCGGCCGGATTGTGAAGGTCGTCGCTGGAGCATTGCAAATGGTCAAGTTGTACTCGTACCCCGCAACATCGAAGTTGCGCCTGGCGGAGGCTAATTTTTCACGATGTCTGCTGACACATACTCGACGCGTTGGCGGGTGCTGGCGTTACTCGGTTTTGCCGAATTGTTGGGCATGTCCTTATGGTTTTCGGCCAGCGCCGTTACCCCACAGCTCCGATCGATCTGGGGTCTGACGACGGCGGAGGCTGGCTGGCTGACGACAATTGTCCAATTCGGGTTTGTCTGCGGAACGGCCGTGGCCGCCGTCCTCAACCTTGCCGATCTCATTCCGGCCGGGACATTCTTCAGCGCTTGTGCACTGCTTGGTGCGACAGTCAACGCGGCGATTCTCGCGGCGCCTGGGTACCCGTCGGCGCTGGTCCTCCGCTTTCTCACCGGCTTCTTCCTGGCCGGCGTCTACCCGCCCGCGATGAAGATGACGGCGACGTGGTTCCGTTCGGAGCGCGGGTTGGCGATCGGGGTGATCGTAGGAGCGCTCACCGTTGGCAAAGCGACTCCCTATTTGGTGCGAGCGATTCCGCACGTTGGCTTGAGACCGGTGGTGCTTACCAGCAGCGTTGCGGCGGTAGCAGCCGCTTTGCTCGTTACCGTTGGCTACCGTGACGGGCCCTTTCCCTTCGCGTCACGTCCGTTTTCGTGGGGTCACGTCCGAGATGTCGTGCGAGTGCGTGAGTGGCGGCTCGCGACAGGAAGCTATCTCGGTCACATGTTCGAGTTATACGCGTTTTGGACCTGGGTCCCGGCGTTTCTCGCCGCCAGCGTGGCCGCAAGCGCCGGTGGCCGATTTCGCAGTCCGCGATTGATTTCGCTGCTCGCGTTCACAACAATTGCCATCGGCGGAATCGGATCGGTCTGGGGCGGTCTGTTCGCCGACAAACGAGGAAGGGAGCGACTGGTAGCCATCTCCTTGTTCATGAGTGGCAGCTGCTGTCTTCTCAGCGGACTCCTTTTCGGCGGCCCACTCTGGGTACTCGGCGCTCTGGCGATGACCTGGGGATTTTTTGTCATCGCGGACAGCGCACAATTCAGCACCCTGGTCACCGAGTCGGTTCCCGCGCACACGGTTGGGACGGCACTCACGGTTCAGACTTCACTGGGATTCCTGCTGACTATGTTGCCCATGCAGATCGTGCCGCTGGTCGCACAGCACGCCGGCTGGCGCTGGGGATTTGTTATCCTGGCTCTCGGCCCTATCGCTGGGATCGCGGCGATCCGGCGGCTTGCCGCTCTCCGTGCGGCCACGGCGCGAACCTCTAACTTGTCGCTGTCGACCTGAACCCTCCCAACAGGACTACCCGATGCCAATGATGAAGGAGTTCAAAGAGTTTTTGTTGAAGCAGAACGTCGTGGCGCTGGCAATAGCTGTCGTTGTGGCAACGGCTCTCAACACGCTGGTCAAAGCTCTCGTCGACGATTTCATCATGCCGATTGTCATCGCGATCGGACCGGGCGGTGAGTGGCAGAAAGCGACGTGGAGCGTGGGCTCGGTGAAGTTCGGCGTCGGTGACTTCATCGCCGCGGCTATCAACTTCATCATCATTGGTTTCGTCGCGTGGCGTATCTCGAAGATCTTCATCAAGCCCGGGGCGGAAAAGCCCACGCGGGTTTGTCCGTACTGCCGCATGTCGATCGACGCAGCTGCGACGCGTTGCCCGCATTGCACGAGTCAGCTCGCGGCGGCTTGAGCTAGCGCTGAAAGTCTCGCCGATCAGTTGGGGCCGGCGGCTATCAGGGTGCGTAGCCGAAAGCTGTGCGCACCTCCGCGAGAAGCGCCTCGCTCGTGAACGGTTTCTGGAGATAGGGGACCCGATTCGCGCCCTTGTCCGGGAAAACCTCTTCCTTCGGATACCCGGACATGAACAGAACGCGCATTCCCGGGCTTAGCTCTTTCAGCTCTTCAACCAAACCGCGTCCGCCCAGATTCGGCATCGCCACATCGGTGAGCACCAGATCGATTTCACCGACATGACCGGCGGCGAGTCGCAAGGCAATTGCGCCATCCGACGCCTCGAGCACGCGATAGCCTTTGTGAGACAGGACGCGTTTGGCCAAAGTCCTTACTGCCGCTTCATCCTCGACCAGAAGAATCGTCTCGGCAACGCGCGGCGTTCCTTGAACTGCCGCCATCGCCTTCGCGCGCGCGATGGTCGATTTCTTTTTCAGCGCGGCTTCGGCAAGCCTGGCGTCGAATGGCTCGAGCCTCGAGGATGCGAGAAGCTGGCGCGCTAGAATCGACGCGCGTCTGGATGCGCGCTGGATTTCGTCCAGCTCCTCGAGACCAGAAGGGTCTTCCCCTACGGAGTCGAGCAGAAACTCGGTGTTGATTTGAATGACGGTGAGAAGATTGTTCAGCTCGTGAGCCACAAAGCTGGCAGTTTTATTTGCGTCTTCGAGGTCGCGAGTCCGCGCCGCGAGATCGAGCTCTTTCGCCGTAGGCTTGTGCTTTCCTGAGCGGCGGGTGGGTTTCTTCAGATTCGTACCCTTGTAGCCGAGATAGGAGTGATTTTTGAAGCTTTGGAAGCTAATGCATTCAACTAGGGCACCGTCCAGCCCCGAAGCACCTTGAGACATCGCAGCCGCTTGCTTCGGCTCCGTATATTGAACTGAAGCATGTCGATCCCAGCCGCAGCTGACTATCGCACTATGATCGAATCCGCGCCGGAAGCGATCATCGTTTACACGCCAGAGAAGTTCCTCTTCGTGAACCGTTTCGCGGCGGAGCGCCTCGGCGCCGATCCGAAATCGCTCATCGGCCATCCGATCATGGAATTCGTCCATCCTGAGTCGCTGCCGGCCGTGGTCGAGCGGATTCGCCAGCTCACCGAGACGGGCGAGGGAGGCCCGCCGCTCGAAGTCCGCTTCGTGTCTAGAAACGGCGAGGTGATGCCCGCCGAGATTGTGTCGGTTCCAATCCTGTTCGACAGGCAGAAAGCGCTCCTTGGTTTGATACGCGACATCCGCAAACGGGCGGAAATGGAGCAGGCGCTGCGCGAGGCGCAACGGCGCGCTGGAATTTCTGAGACGACAATCGCCGTTGCTCACGAATTGAATAATGTGCTCACGGCGCTGGTAATGAATGCCGAGCTGCTGGCGCACGATGTTCCGACAGACGAGATCCCTGAGATAGCCTCGGAGATCCTGGCTGCGTCAAACAGAATTGCCGCGACGGTGAAGAGGCTCCGCAAGATGGGTGAGCCGAAAACGGTCGACTATTTGGGCGAGCGAAAAATGCTCGATTTGTCGGCCAAGCCGGGTTTAAAGGTCAGGAAAAAAGGAGTGAGGAAAAAAGGAAAGTAGACGGTCTGCTCAGATTCCTGACGGATACGTTTCGGGCGGCTCGACGTCGTGCCAGCGCTTCGGTTTCTCGAGGGGCTCGACCGCGCGTGTCTCGTCGAAATGAAAGACAGCGTCGAACTGCTGCGGCATGTCGGCCAGGAAGTAATGGCTCACGCGCTCCGTATCCGGCCTGTAGATCACGCCGATCGCGCGTTCGAGTCTCGGCTTCGACATGAGCGAGGTCGCGGCGATGCTGTTTCCAAGGTTGAGGAAGAAGCGCGGGATCCCGGTCTCGTGGAAACCCAGCTCGTAGCTGTTCGCTAGTGCCGGGCGCACCCGTTTTTGTTCGCCGGGATCATCCCAGTCGGTCGCGGCCGTAACCGTGCCGGTGTACGTCGTGAACCCGACCAGGAGCGCGTCGGGTCCGTATTTCTGGCGAATCAGCTGCCCGACGTTCAGCTCACCTCGCGCTCCCATCTCGGTGGCGCGTGCATCTCCGAGGTGAGAGTTGTGGGCCCAGATGACGATCTTCGCCGGGCGCTTGTGCCGGCTCAGATAACCGACGAGTGCATCGACCGTTTCGGCCATATGGGTGTCGCGAAGGTTCCACGATGACTGGCGACCGCGGAACATCGACCTGTAATAGACTTCTGCATTCTTGACCAGCCGGGCATTTTGTTCTGCGTCGAAGAAGTCCTCGCCTCCAGTGCGCGCCGCATATTCCATCGCGCGCCGCTGCATCTCGATCAGCTGGTTTACTGCTTCGTCCTCGCAGGATTGTGAGAGATCGAAGCTCGCCGCGTACCCGTAGGCCTGACTGTCTTCTCCGAATTGCTCGAAGCACGAGTAGCGATAACGCGCACGTCGCGCCGCCTCGGGGTCGAGACTATCCAGATACGCGATAACTGTCCGCATTGAATTGAACAAGCTGTAGAGGTCGAGTCCAAAAAGGCCGGTGCGCGCATTCTCGGTCCGACTCGAGTTCGCGTTGCGGAGCCACTCGACGAAACTGAGCACCACTTTATTCCGCCACATCCAGGTCGGGAATCGCTCGAACCCGCTCAGGGCCTCGTTGGCGTCGCGGTCATCGCCCTCGCCGCGGACGAAACGATTCACCCGGTATGCGTCGGGCCAATCGGCTTCCACAGCGACCGCGCTGAATCCTTTCTCGATGATCAGACGCTTCGTTATTTCGGCGCGTTCGTGATAAAAGTCGTGGGTCCCGTGCGAGCCTTCACCGAGCAGCACGAACTGGGAATCGCCTACCAGATCGAGGAGTGGACGGTGGTCGCGTTCGGTGCCATCGAGGGGATGCGCGATGGAGCGAAGATCGACGGCTGGCATGCCCTCCGAAGTCGCAATGAATGAACCAGCTGCGCGCGCTCCGCACGATCTGTCCACCAAAACAAAGGGCTGGCTCGAAAAAAATGGCGTTCGTACATTAGCCTTCAATGCGAAGGCCTGATGAGGCGCCGCTCGTCGGGCGGAGCGCGGAGCTCGCTCTCCTGTCAAAAACAACCGACGAAGCGGCAAAGGGTGCCGGCCGTTCTGTCTTCATTGTGGGGGAGGGCGGAATCGGCAAGACGCGTCTTGCCGCCGCCGCCGCCGAGCGTGCGGCCAAGCGCGGATGGAACGTTGCCGTCGGTCGCGCCTATCCGGTCGAGACCGGCGTACCGTACGCCCTGTTCTCGGATGATTTGCTGCCGCTCATCAAAAAGCTGGATGACTCAACCTTGACGGTGTTGACGCGAGGCGGCGCCGCGGATTTCGGGCAGCTGTTCCCCAATCTCGGAACAACTGCGGAGCGCGATCGAACAGCTGCCGGTGCCGATCCGTCGGAGATCAAGGCGCGTTTGCTGTGGAACTTTACCCAGTTCCTCTGGCGTCTTTCAGCCAAGCAGCCTCTCTTCGTCGTCCTCGAGAATCTGCAATGGGCCGACGCCTCTTCGATCGAGCTCCTGCATTTCGTCGCCCGACAGATCGAGGGGCAGAAAGTAATTCTGCTTGGCACCTACAATGAATCGGAGCGCGACTCGAATCCCGTGCTGCGCAGCACCGAACAGTCGTTGCTGCGGCTCGGCGCTCTCGTCGTTCAGAAACTCGCTCCGCTGGGCGCCGCGGAAGTCGATGAGATAGTCGTGCAGATGTTCGGCGTGGACAAGAATGCCACACGCCATTTCTCGGCAATGCTCTACGACTGGACTCGCGGCAATCCGTTCTTTGTCGAAGAAACGCTCAAGTCTCTGGTTGAATCTGGCGCGCTGTCGCAGAAGGACGGACGCTGGACGGGCTGGGAGATGGAGACCCTCGAGCTTCCGCCGACCATCCGCGATGTCATAAAGGCGCGCGTCGACCGGCTCTCACCGAATGCACGGACGCTCGCGAATCTCGCCGCTGTGATTGGCACCCGCGCTCCGCATGATACGCTGGCTACCGTTTCGGGTCTGTCCGAGAAGGAGATCATCAGCGCGCTCGACGAGCTGCTCGCTCAGCGCATTCTGGGCGAGACGGGAAGCGTTGACGCGATCCATTACGATTTTACGCATCCGCTTCTTCAGCAGGTCATTTATTCGGAACTCGGGCAGGCGAGGGCGCGGCTGCTGCACGCCACCATCGCCGAGGCGCTCGAGAGTCTTTATGGAGATTCGGCCCCCGCGCACGCCGACGAGCTGGCTCTCCACTTTGCGCGAGCGCATTCGCAGGCGCTTGGCCGGAAGGCCGTCAGGTACCTGCACGCGCCCGGACGCGGCGCGCTGGAAAAATACGCCAACCGCGCGGCAGCCAATTATCTCGCCGCGGCCCTCGAGCAACTGGATAAGGACCCGACCATAATCGACGCGCCCCGCGAAGAGATCGTGACGACGCTGGCCCGCACGCGACAGCGGCTCGGAGAGTACGACGCGGCGATGACTCTGTGGAAGCGCGCGCGCAAGGAAGCTGCTGCTCGCGGCGAGAGAGGCGCGCTGGCGGACATCGACCATCGGATGGGACTCGCCTGCTATTGGAGCGGGAAGTACGCCGATGCTCTCTCTCACTATGACGCCGGGCTCGCCGAGGTCGAGCACGTCGATCCCGCGACGACAGTGCGGCTCCGCCTCGCGAAGGGAATCGTTCTGCAGGACCTCGGGCGGCTCGAAGAAGCGCAAGCGGAAGTGGAGAGTGCCCTCGAATTGGCTGCGACGAGCGGAATCGAAAATGACTCGCTGTTGTCGCGCGCGCACAGGGCGCTGCTCCTCCTGTACGCCTGGACAGGCCCGCTGGAGCTCGCGCGTGAGCATGGGACCAAAGCGATCGCTCATGCTGAATCAGCGCGACAGCGAATGCTGGAGTGGACAGCGCATTGGGGAATGGCGCTTCTCGCCGGGGTGTCGGGCGACGCCGAGGCCGTGGTGAAGCACATCGCCGCGAGCGACAAGCTCGCCGATCAAATGCGCTCGCCGATTCTTCCCCTCTGGTCCGCCGAACTGACTGTGCAATACCTGTCGGGAATCGGGGATTGGGATGCCGCTCTAGAGACAGCGGAGAGGACCATCACACTTGCAAAAGGCCTCAACCAGCGAACGCTGCTGCCTCGGCTCTACGTGTGGTCGGGGCTGATCTATTTGTGGCGAGGCTCGGAGGACAAGGCGAAGGAATACTTCGATCTTGCGTGGAAGCTG
>WNFY01006199.1_pt1 | contig 10694 bp, 9 predicted proteins | sample 5400091 | NCBI WGS metagenome assembly WNFY01 (sample SAMN13153364, study PRJNA577476) | soil metagenome | isolation source: 60 cm soil or saprolite under grassland replicate 1 | place: USA:California | collected 2016-06-15
GAACTTCTTGACGCTCGGCACCACCGCCAGGCACTTGGCCCGGTCGATGAGGCTCCGCGGAATCGTCGCCTCCTTCATCCCCACGAACTCCTGGAGGACCTCGCGGCAGGCCAGGAGCCGCTTGTCCTCCTTGGACTCGGCCATGGCCGGGGAAGCGGCGAGGAGGCAGGCGACGAGCAGGGCCGTCATCTTCTGGCTCATCCCCAGAGGATATAATCAAATCGCACCCCGCGATGAAAGCCGAACAGCCCGCCGCCGCGATGCCGACGCTGCCGCGGGTGCTGGGCTACCTGCGCCCGCACTCCTGGCGCTTCGCGGGCGGCCTCGCCCTGACCGTCCTGGGCATCGGCCTCGACCTCCTGAAGCCGATCCCCCTGGCGGTGGTCCTGGACGTGGTGCTGGGCGACAAGCCGCTCCTGCCCCTCCTCGCGCCGTGGCTGGCCGGCCTCTCCGACGCGACCCTGCTGGGGATGGCCGCGACCGCGATCGTGGTGATCACGGTGGCCATCGGCGCTGCCACCGTCGGCTCGAACTACCTGACGATCGACGTGGGCCAGCGCATGGTCAACGACCTGCGCACCCAGCTCTACCGCCACCTGCAGAAGCTCTCCCTGAAGTTCCACCTCAAGCAGCAGACCGGGGACCTGCTCTTCCGCGTTATGGCCGACACCTTCTCCATCCAGGGGATGGTGATGAACGGCCTCCTGCCCCTGGCCCGCTCGTCCCTGATGCTGGTGGGCATGTTCGTGGTGATGTTCCGCTACGACCGGGGCCTGGCCCTGGTGGCCCTCCTCGTCTGCCCGCCCCTCTACCTCGCGATCAGCCGTCTCGGCTCGCGGATCCACGGCCACGCGACGGCCTCCAAGCAGGCCGAGAGCGAGCTCTACTCGAAGGCGGCCACCGCCATCGGGGCGGTGAAGCTCGTGCAGGCCTACGGCCGGGAGGAGCGATCGGCCGCGGACTTCCGGCTGGGGAGCGAGAAGAGCCTGGCCCTCTCCCTGCGGCTCTACAGCACCGAGACCCTCTTCATGCTCATCGTGGACTCGGTCCTGGCGGTGGGGACGGCGGTGCTCGTGTTCCTGGGGGCCAAGCACGTGATCTCCGGACAGCTGACGATCGGGGAGCTGACCGTGTTCCTGGCCTACCTCCGGGAGATGTACGCCCCCATCCAGACCATGAGCCAGAACTTCGCCGAGCTCAGCTCGGCCCGGGCCGGCCTCGACCGCGTCTTCTCGGTCCTGGACGTACAGGCCGACATCCAGGACGCGCCGGGAGCGATCCCCCTGCCGCCCGTGCGGGGCGAGGTCCGGCTGGATTACGTGACCTTCGGCTACGACGAGGACCGTCCCGTCCTGCGGGCGATCAACCTCGAGATCCGCCCCGGGGAGCGCCTCGCCCTCGTGGGGCGGACGGGGGCGGGCAAGAGCACCCTGGCCAGCCTGGTCCTCCGGTTCTTCGACCCCCAGGTGGGCCGGGTCACCATCGACGGGTACGACCTGCGTCAGGTGACGCTGGCCTCGCTGCGTCCCCAGATCACCCTCATGCTCCAGGACCCGATCCTGTTCCACACCACGGTCACGGAGAACATCGCCTTCGGAGCCGACGTACCGTTCGAGAAGGTGCGGGAGGCCGCGCGCCGGGCGGAGGCGGAGCCCTTCATCCTCGCCCTGCCCCAGGGCTACGACACCGTCCTCGGCGAAGGCGGGGCCGATCTCTCCGGAGGGCAGCGGCAGCGGCTGGCCCTCGCCCGGGCCCTGCTGCGCGAAGCCCCGATCGTGATCCTGGACGAGCCCACGAGCTCGCTCGACCTCGGCACCGAGGCCCTCGTCTGGGAGAACGTCGAGGCCCTGCTCCAGGGAAAGACCTCGATCGTGATCGCCCACCGCCTGAGCACCGCGCGCCAGGCCCATCGGATCGCGGTCATGGAGGACGGCCACATCGTCGAGATCGGGAGCCACCAGGAGCTGGTGCGGGCGGGCGGGGTATACGCGCGCCTCTGGGCCCGCCACAGCGCGGGGGCCGACCTCACCGAGTCCGACCTCATCTTCGCGAAGGAAGGTTGACCCTGGCCGGCGGGAAGCTGCTCGTGGTCCTGGGCATGATGGGCCGCTGCCCGTTCGGGGGCCAGACTTGGCTTTACTTGAACTGGCTGCGCGGCCTCGCCCGCCTCGGCCACGACGTCTGGTACGTCGAGGACGATGCGACCTGGCCCTACGATCCGGGAGTGGACACGATCATCGACGACCCGACCTACGCGGTCGCCCACATAGGCCGGGTGATGAATGGGATCGGCCTCGAGGGGCGGTGGGCCTATCGCGCGCTCTACCGCGGGAAGGAGGCCTGCTACGGCAAGGACGCGGCCGCGCTCCGCGACCTCTACCGGCGCTGCGACGCCCTCCTCAACCTCTGCGGGGCCACCGTGCTCAACGAGGACCACTTCCAGGCTTCCCGCCGGATCTACGTGGAGACCGACCCCGTGACGAACCAGCTGGAGCTGGCGAGCGGGAGGGAAAAGACCTTCGCGGTGCTCGCCGCCCACGACACGATCGCGACCTACGGCGAGAACTACGGCGAACCCGGCTGCGCGGTGCCCCTCGTCGGCCCCTTCCGCTACCTGAAGACGCGGCAGCCGATCGACCTCGAGCTCTGGCCGATGGCCTACGACACCGCGGCCGAGGCCTACACCACGATCGGCAACTGGAAGCAGAAGGGCCACGACGTCTCCTGGAACGGCGACACCTACCGGTGGAGCAAGCACCACGAGTTCCTGAAGTTCCTGGACCTGCCCCAGCGGCGACCCGCGGTCCGCTTCGATCTCTGCTTGAACGTGGACGAGCCGGAGGACCGGGCCCTCCTCGAATCCCGGGGCTTCCGGCTCTCGAGCCCCCTCAGGCTGTCGCTCGATCCGTTCGGCTACGCGGACTTCTTCCGCCGCTCGCGGGCCGAGTGGACGGTGGCCAAGGACCAGAACGTGCGGCTGCAAAGCGGGTGGTTCAGCGAGCGCGACGCCTGCTACCTGGCCAGCGGCAAGCCGGTGATCGCCCAGTCCACCGGCTTCGAGCGGTTCCTGGCCACGGGGGAGGGGCTCTTCGCCTTCCGGACCCTGGACGAGATCCTGGCCGCGGTGGACCGGATCGAGTCCGACTACGGGCGGGCCTGCCGCGCCGCCCGCGCGGTGGCCGAGGAGTCCCTCGAGGCCACGAAAGTCTGCCGCCGCTTCCTGGAGGACGTCGGCCTTTGAAGTTCGTGATCTTCAACGCCGACGACTTCGGCTACACCCGCGGCATCAACCGCGGGATCGCGGAGGCCCACCGGAGCGGCGTCGTCACCTCCACCACCCTGATCGTCAACGGCTTGGCCACGGAGGAGGCGGTGGGCATGGCGGCGGAGCTGCCCGGGCTCTCCGTTGGCCTCCACGTGAACTTCACGAACGAGGCCCAGCGCCTCGTGGAGTTCGACGACCCGAAGGTGGCCTCGGCCGAGATGCGCCGCCAGCTCGACCGCTTCGTATCCCTGCTGGGGCGGCTCCCCACCCACCTCGACTCCCACCAGCACGTCCACCGCCACCCGGACCGCCAGCAGCTCTTCGCGCAGCTCGCGGCGGAGCACGGCCTGCCCCTGCGCGACACTCCGCCCGTCGTGTTCAAGGGCGGGTTCTACGCGCAATGGGAGTATGGGGTTTCCGACCCCAGCAAAGTGAGCGTGGAAGCCCTAGAGGCAATGATCCGCGACGAAGTCGAGGACGGGATCACCGAGTTGAGCTGCCATCCCGGCTACTTCGACGACGCCATGGAGATCGTGTATCACCGGGACCGCGAGGTGGAGCTGCAGACCCTCTGTCACCCGAGGGTGCGGGAGGTCCTCCGCGAGGAGGGGATCAAGCTGATCGGGTTCCGGCAGCTCGGAGAAGCGCTGGCCGCCCTCGGTGCGTGAGCCCTCCGCCTTCTGGCCGACCGTTTGGCTGGCCCTCTCCCTGGTCCAGGCCAAGGCCGTCCACTGGAGCCTGCCCGAGCTCACCGCCCGGCGGCTCCGGGAGTACTCGATCGACCTGGGGGTGAGCGCCCACCAGGACGTGCTCTTCGCGGTCGCGGTCGGCCTCCTGGCCCAGCTCGCGCTGCGCACGACCGCCCGCGCGCCCAGGGCCCGGCGCCTGGTCTGGCTCGGCTTCCTGGGCTTCGGGGCTCTCTCTGTGCTCTACGCCGTAGCCAGCATCCAGATCTTCGCCTTCCTGCGCTCGCCCCTCACCTACGCGCTGCTCTACGTGGCCGGAGACATGAAGAACATGCGCTCGTCGATCGGCAGCTTCGTGACCCCGGGCATCGCGGTCGGCCTCCTCGTCGGCCCCGTCCTCTTCATCCTGCTGAGTCGGTGGTCGGCCAACCGGGAGCCGCCGCCGGTCACGCCCCGGAGGAGGGCGATCCGTGCCGCGGGCGCGACTCTCCTCCTGGTCTACCTGGTGTCGGCACGGCAAGCGGCGGGGGGACGCTGGCAGGACCGCGACGACCACCTCATCGTCCGGAACCCCCATTGGGAGCTGCTCTCCTCGACCGCCCGGGAGCTCCTGGGCCATGAAGGCGTGCGCATCGACGAGCCCTACCCGCCCGAGTACCTTGCGGACTTCGAGCCCGCACCCCAGCCGCCCCGGCCCTCCTCCCTCCCCCGCCCCCGGAACGTCCTCCTGTACGTGCTGGAGTCCACCGGCGCCAAGTACCTGAGCCTCTACGGTAGCCCGTACGCGACCACCCCCTGCCTCGCCCGCGAAACGGCCAAGGGCCTCGTCTTCGACGCCTTCCACTGCCACATCGGGATGACCGCGAACTCCCTGGCCGCGCTCACTCTCTCGATCTACCCGTACATGACCTGGCGCGAGTACACGGTCGAGTACCCCGACCTTCCTGGAGAGACCCTCGCCCACGTGGCGCGGCGCCAGGGGCTCCGGACCGCGTTCATCCACACGGGCAACATCGACTACGTCGGCCAGCGCGCGTTCCTCGCAAACCGCGGCTTCGACACCCTGCTGGACATCGCGGACCTCGGCGGGCGGTGGATCTCCTCCTGGGGAGGCGACGACCGCGACCTCGTGGACGGGGTGTTTCGCTGGATCGACGCGGAACGGGACCGGCCCTTCTATGCCCTCGCCTGGAACCAGATGAGCCACCACCCCTACGAGCCCCGGCCCGGCCAACCCACGATCGACTTCTTCAAGGGAGACCTCCCGCCCGACGACTACGACCTCGGTCGCTACCTCAACACGATCCAGCAAGCCGACCAGGAGCTGGGCCGCCTCTTCGACGGCTTGCGCGAGCGTGGGCTGGCGGAGGACACGCTGGTCCTGGTGACGGGAGACCACGGCGAGGCTTTCGGCGATCCCCATCCGACCTGGGGCCACGGCTTTCGTCTGTACCAGGAGGGCATCCGGGTCCCCCTGCTGATCTGGAGCCCGCGGCTCTACCCGGCAGGCGGGCGCGCCCCGACCGTGGGAGGGCACGTCGACCTCAACCCCACGATCACCGACCTCATGGGCTGGCCGGCTTCACCCACCTGGCAGGGGCGCAGCCTCTTCGATCCCGGCCGGCCGCCCCGGACCTACTTCTACGCGGCCAACGAGGACTACCTGCTCGGCGTGCGGGAGGGGAGCTGGAAGTACATCTACAACGCGACCCGGGGCCGCGAGGAGCTCTACGACCTCGCGCGCGATCCCGACGAGAAGGAGAACCGGGCGACGGAGGAACCCGCCCGGTGCCGGACGCTTCGGCAACGAGTGGCGGCCTGGAAGGACGACACGGGAAAGCGCCTGGCGCGGCTGCGGGAGGCCCGGCCCCGGTCCTGAGCTGCGGCCATCGGCTGTAACCTTTCCGTCCCCGGGTGTAATAAGTGAGCGTGACGGCCGATCCGTCAACGCGGACGGACGCAGAGCTTCTGGGAGCGACCGCGGGGGGCGACGAAGAGGCCTTCCTCGAGATCTACCGCCGGCACCAGGGTCGGGTCTATCGGTTCGCGTTCCGCATGACCGGCTCGCCCGAGGCCGCGCGCGACGTGACGCACAGTTGCTTCGCGAGCCTGCTCGAGGCGCCTCGCCGCTACCAGCAGCATCGCGCCGACCTGGCGACGTATCTCTGCGCCGCCGCGCGCAATCAGAGCCTCCGGCACGCGCGGCGGACGTGGCGCGAGCCGGCGATGAGCCGGTCGGTCGACCTGCGGCCGAGCCGCGGGCCGAATCCCCTCGAGCTTCTGCTCGCGGACGAGCGCAGCCGGATCGTTCGCGACGCGCTGCTCGCGCTGGCTCCCCTGCATCGCGAGGTCTTGATCCTGGCCGAGTACGAGGATCTCGATCTGGCGGCGATCGCGGAGATCGTGGGCGCCAAGGTGGGGGCGGTGAAGGTTCGGCTGCATCGGGCACGCCAGAAGCTGCGCCGTGCCCTCGAAGGCTACATGAGGCGGGGTGCCGTGACTACGCAAGCGAGGACGTGATGGATCCAGAGGAGAAGGTTCGTTCGGGAGGTGGGCGGGAACGGGAGCCGCTCCGGCCAGTCCTCGACCAGTGGAAGGTGCCGGAGCCTCCGCGGGAGATCGAATGGCAGCTCCGGCGGACGTTCCGCATGCGGCGGCGCGCGGGCCAGCGACGCCGGCAGGCGTGGGTCGCGGTGGCCGCCAGCCTGACCCTGCTCGCCGTCGTCCTGAGCCGCCGGTCGCAGGACGGCACGCCGCGGCCGGTGGCGATCGTTGTCCCCAGGTCGGCTCCGATCGCTCCCATAAGGGCGACGGCCGAGCCGCCACCCGTCGAGGTGCCGGCGGCGCTCCCGCCACCGCGAGTGACCCCACGAGCGCGCGCGGGCCGCCCAGCGGGGCCCGAGATCATCGTTGAGCCCGGGCAAGCGGAGCTGTTGTGGCAGCTCGCGCGCCGCCTGCGCGGCACGCGGCAAGCGCCGCCGGGCCTGTCCCTGCCGCGAATCGAGGTCGTGGGAGCCGTCGCCCCTGCGATTGTGATTCCCGAGGCACGGACCGAAACCCTACCCGCGCACCGAACGGACTGGGGGACGTTCGGGGACCAATGGCCGCCCATGCACCGGCCCATTTGAACGAAGAGCGGAGGATGGAGTCATGAAGCTGCAACTGCGGACGTGGACATGGATGTCGTCGATTCTGATCGGGCTGGGCATGACGACCCTCGCTGAGGAATCGAAGGACGCGAAGCCGGCCGGCCCACGATTGCGCGTCCGCTTCGTGGAGACGCGCCAGCACGGCGACAAGACCATCTCGAGTCGGCCGTGCGTCCTGACCCTTCACGCCGACGAGAAGCCCACGAAGGTCTTCGCCGGAAGGCAGGTCTCACTGACCACGAGCGACAAAGTGGCACCGACCGTCCTTTTCAAGAACGCGGGCGTCGAGGCACGGGTGAGCGCGCAGTCGCTGGGCGACGGCCGCTACCGTCTGGACGCGAGGTTCGAGGATGCGTCCGTTCTTCCACCGAGTGCGAGCGCCACCTCGACGAACCACGAAAACCCCATCCTCCAGACTTTGAAGGGCGAGTCCAAGGTCACGTTGCGGGAGGGCGAAACCGTCCCCTTCGCGAGCGCGGTCGATCCGATCAGCGGCGACCTGGTGCGGGTGGACGTCGCGCTGGCCGCAGCCCCCGCGCCGAAAGCCGTCGCCCCGTCCCCGAGCAAGGATGCCCGCCTTCGCGCTCAGTTCGTGCTGACCCGGCGGCAGGGGGAGAGGAAGACGGCCAGCCGCCCCTACTCCGTTGTCCTGCAGGCGGGCGAGGAGACGACCGCGACCGTCTTCAGCGGCAGCCAGCTGCCCCTGCAAGTGAGCAATCAGGGTCAGGGGGAGCTCCCTCGACCCACTATCGCGCTCAAGGATGTCGGCGCCGGCGCGCATTTCAACGCGCAGCTCGGGGGCGATGGGCGCTACCGCGTGGACCTCTGGTTCAGCGACGGATCCTTGGCCTCCCAGGGCGCCAGCCCCACGCTCCTCGCCTTCGAGAGCGAGGCCCGTCTCTTCATGCAGCTCGGCGAGACGGTGACCGTCGGTTCCGTCGTCGACCCGCAGACGGGCGATGTCGTCGAGGTCGACCTCACGATCGAGGCCGTCAAGTAGTCCTCCGAACGGGCTAAGGAAGCTACTTCCTCAATTCGGCGGCCCGCTCGCCGGCCACCCGTTCGATCCAGGTGCCGGGGTAGGAGGCCACGAGCTTGTCGAAGGCCTCGAGCGCCTCCCGGGACTTGCCCTCGCGCGCCAGGGTGTCCGCCGCGTGGAACTCGACCTCGCCCACCGTGAGGGCCCTCGAGCCGATGCGAGCGGCCTCTGCCACCGTGATCGTCTCGGGCACCTTGGCCAGGACGGGCGGGCGGGGGTCGACCAGGATCCCGTAGGCTTCGGGCGAGCGTTCACGGAAAAGGCGCGCCCGCATGTCGCGCTGGTGGTTCAGGGCGTCGCCGCCGTCGCGGCCGCCGAAGGGGTCGATCTCGGCCACGAGGACTTCGTCCTGGCCCGTCGCCTCGGCGAGGATCTCGCCTTTGGGGGAGACGACCATGGAGCCCGCGCTCCGCTGGGAGACCACGACGTAGACGAAGTTCTCGACCGCGCGCGTGCGGACGGCCGCCCGGCTGACCTCGCCGTCGACGACGGCCGCCCCGCCGAGCGTGGGGTGGAAGATGAGGTCGGCCCCTCGGAGGGCGAGGCACCGGGCGGCTTCCGGGAAGACCATGTCATAGCAGATCAGGAGGCCCACCGTCCCGATGTCCGGGGTAGGGAAGACGGGGAAGCCGTCTCCCCGCTTCTTCGTCAGCTCGTGGATGGGCATGTTCACCTTGTGGTAGTGGCCGATCTTCTTCCCGTCGCGACCGAGGAAGAAGGCGGTATTGCGGACGGAGCCGTCCGGGTCGACGGTGTCGTTGCAGCAGACCAGGTACATCGAGTGGTCGGCGGCAGCGGCCCCCAGTCGTTGGAGCATGCGCCGCTCCGCCTCGGGGAGGACGCGGGGCAGGAGCGCCGCGTTCGCGGCCTCCCAGGTCCCGAGTCCCAGCGTGTCTTCATGGCGCCCTCGCGTTCGGAAAAGCGCTGCTACCCCTTGCGCCCCACCGGCACCCGCGACAGCTCGTCGTAGAGGTAGACGGCCGAGCGCATGCACTTCATCCAGTCGCCGAGGTGCAGGCTCTCGTTCTCGGAGTGGGCATTGCAGGCGGGATCCTCCACTCCCATGAGGAGGCAGGGGACGCCGCCCAGCAGGTCCGCGAAGGGCTGGACGAAGCCGATCGTACCCCCCGCTCCGATCATGGCGGTCTCCTTCCCGAAGCCGGCCTTCAGGGCGCGGCGGGCCGCCTCGAAGGCGGGGCCCTCGGGGTCGGTCGTCCACCACGGAGTAGTGCCGTTGATCCGAGCGGTGACTTTGGCCCCATGGGGGGGCTTCGTGGTGAGCTTCTTGACGAGCAGGCGGCCCGCCTCCTTCCCGTCCATGTCGGGGACGGTGCGCAACGAAAGGCGGGCCCGCGCCGCGTCGATGATCTGGTTCGAGGAGCCCTGGATGGGGCGGGCCTCGAAAGCGATCACGGTGAGGGAGGGGCGCGTCCAGAGCTTCTCGTAGACCGAGAAGCCCTTCTCGCCGCTGAGCTTCATCCCCGGCATCATCCCCGCCTCGCGCTTGAACTTGGCCTCGTTGAAGGGAAGCTTGCGGATGCGCTGGAGCTGCCGGGCGCGGGTCTTCGCGACTTTCCGGTAGAGCCCGGGGATGTTCAGCTCTCCGTTCTTGCCCTGGAGGCCCGCGATCAGCGCGCAGAGGATCTGGACGGGGTCGGGGACGGGCCCGCCCCACATGCCGCTATGGCGAGGCTGGCCCAGGCCCTGCACCTCCACGTCCACCTGGCAGATGCCGCGCAGCTGATAGGTGAGGGCGGGGATGCCGGTGTCGAAGTTCGCGGTGTCGGACAGTACGATGAAGTCCGCCGCCATCCGGTCCTTGTACTTCGCGAGGAAGCGCCCGAGGTTCTCGGAGCCGATCTCCTCCTCCCCCTCGATGATGAACTTGACGTTGCAGGGCACTTCCCTCCCGGACTTGAGGTAGGAGGCCACCGCGGCCACGTGGGCCATCACCCCCGCCTTGTCGTCGGCGGTGCCGCGGCCGTAGAGCCGCCCGTTGCGCTCGGTGGGCACGAAGGGGGGCGAGAGCCACTTCTCGTGCCGTCCCTCGGGCTGCACGTCGTGGTGGCCGTAGAGAAGGATGGTCGGCGCCCCCGGCTTTCTGAGCCAGTCGCCGTACACGTAGGGGTGAACGCCCGGGATCTCGAGGACCTGCACGTTCCCGACCCCGGCCGCGTTCAGGGCTTCGGCCACGCCAAAGGCGGAGCGCCGGACCTCTTCGGGCGGGTACCCCTCCGCGGAGACGCTCGGGATGCGGGAGAGCTCGACGAGGGTGCGCTGGAAGTCGGGGAGGTGGGCGTCGAGGTAACCGAGGGCGGCTTTCAGGTTGGGCTGGCTCATGAATCCTCCAGGGCGACGAGCTCGTGGGCAGTCTAGGTCAGCCCCCGGGAAAGAGCCATGGGCTCGGCCCGCGTGGTACCATCGCCGTTCACGCCCGTCGGGAACGGGAAGAGGCCAGGAGCGAGAGCGTCGTGCTGCCCGACGACAAAGTGAGCTTCGAACAGATCGGCAAGTACAAGCTCCTGGGCAAGATCGGCCAGGGGGCGATGGGCGAG
>WNFY01012620.1_pt1 | contig 10694 bp, 9 predicted proteins | sample 5400091 | NCBI WGS metagenome assembly WNFY01 (sample SAMN13153364, study PRJNA577476) | soil metagenome | isolation source: 60 cm soil or saprolite under grassland replicate 1 | place: USA:California | collected 2016-06-15
CCCTGCCCCGCCTGGCGCGCTGTCTCGCCCAGCATGAATTCCGCCGAGGCATTGTTTGGATTAACCTTCAATTCTTCTTCGAATTCCTTTTTCGCACCCTCAGAGTCAGGCGGTGTCCGGGAGAGCAGGATTCGTCCGAGGCGAAAGTGTATCTCTGGCGCGTGCGGATCTTGATCGAGGATCTTCTTGTACTGTGCGGACGCCCTGTCCCAGTCGCCTTGTGACTCGAAACCCTCAGCCTCCAGCTTCTGAGCTTGGGGCGTAGCAGGCGCAATGGCGGCTAGCTTCTGCGAAGCGCGAGACGCGACCTGCGAGTAAAAGTGCGTCGTGGTGTAAAGGACTTCGGGATCGTCTGGGAACTCACGGTTTAACAGCAGCAAAGCTTCCACAGCGGTCTGGGTCTGGTCCAAACTCATCGCGCAGCGCGCCAGCAGCATTGCTGACTGGAATTTCAGTTGTTTGTCGGTGACACGGGTGCTGGCCGTCTTGAGAATCGGGACTGCCTGCTTACACCGCCCGCTCTGCGCCAGAGTAATCCCGCGCTGTGCCGCAGCTGCAGGAGTGGAGAGTTGCTCCCCAGCTGCCGCGGGGGTACTTGTGAGAAAGAAGACGATGCATGATATAGAAAAGGTGGTAGCCCCAGAGCGTGTGATCATAGAGTCCCGCAAAGCTCTCGCGCAGTGTAAGTTGCGCATCATCCCGAAGACGGCAGGTGTGCGACCCAGTTCATTTGAACTATTTTGATCCGCAAGCGACCACTCGAATAGTGTATACAATATCCATACGTGAGTGGCAGTTATTCGTTGTCGGGCAGGAGGAATTCCCCATGACCGCATTCTCGCGATTTTCCCGCAGAAATTTTCTCGCGACAGTTGGCGCAGCGGCTGGATCAGCGCTGCTGCCAAAACTGGCGCTCGCACAAGATCCAGTCGTGAAGAGTACACATAAGAATGGGAAGGCGATCAGCCGCGAGAAGGTGTCGTGGAAAACGCAGCCATTCCCGATGAAGCAAGTGCGCCTCGGCAAAGGCCCTTGCACGAACGCGATGGAAGCTGATCGCAGATACCTGCATTCCCTGCCTCCCGACAGGCTGCTGCACACTTTCCGCGTCAATGCGGGGCTGCCGTCGTCCGCCGAACCGCTGGGCGGATGGGAAGCGCCTGACTGCGAGCTGCGCGGCCACTTCGCGGGTGGACATTATCTTTCTGCTGTCGCTCTCATGTACGCAAGCACCGGGGACGACGATCTGAAAAAGAACGGCGACACGGTAGTCGCAGAGCTCGCGAAATGTCAGAAAAGTCTGAACAGCGGCGGATACCTGAGCGCATTTCCAGTTGAATTTTTTGACCGCCTCCGCAATCGCGAAAAGGTGTGGGCGCCGTTTTATACGATCCACAAGATCATTGCCGGCAATCTGGATATGTTCGTTCATACAGGAAACGAGCAGGCCCTCGCGGTGACGGAAAACATGGCAGGCTGGGTTGCGGGGTACACAGGAGGGCTCAGCTATGACCACATGCAGCGGATTCTCGGCACCGAATACGGCGGCATGGGCGAGGTGCTGTCGAATTTGTATGCGGTCACAGGAAAAGAGCATTACCTGCATGTTGCCCAACGGTTCGATAAGAAATTGTTCTTCGATCCCCTGTCCGCGCATCGTGACGAACTGAAAGGCTTGCACGTAAACACTCACATCCCGCAGGTGATCGCGGCGGCTCGATATTACGAGCTCACCGGCGATCCCTATTACCGAAATATTGCTGAATATTTCTGGGACGAAGTGGTCAGCGAGCGCTCGTACTGCACGGGCGGCACCAGCAATCACGAATCGTGGAACACCGAACCTGGCAAGCTGGCGTCGGAGCTCAGCACAAACACCACCGAGGATTGTTGCGCATACAACATGATGAAACTGACGCGTCACCTCTTCGGCTGGTCGCCGGACGCGCGCCTCATGGACTACTACGAGCGACTTGTGTTCAACCACCGTCTGGGCACAATTAATCCAGAGGACGGCACGATGATGTATTACCTGCCGCTGGCGTCCGGTTATTGGAAGACATTCGGCAAGCCATACGATTCGTTGTGGTGCTGCACCGGAACCGGCGTCGAAGAGTACGCAAAGCTAACCGACACGATCTACTTCCATGACGACGATTCCGTGTACGTGAACCTGTATGTCGATTCGTCGCTAGAGTGGCCGGAGAAAGGTTTGCGCCTCACGCAAGAAACGCGCTTCCCCGAGCAGCAAGGGACCACTCTCATTGTCAATACCAAAGCTCCCGTGCAGTTGGACATCAACCTGCGTATTCCCTATTGGGCGCACGGGGGAAGCGTGAAGATAAACGGAACGGCCTTGCCAGCATTCGGAAGCCCAAGCAGCTACCTGGCACTCAATCGCGTGTGGAAGACCGGCGACAAGATCGAACTCAGCCTGCCGATGGGACTGCACGTCGACAGCATGCCGGATGACCGGACCGTTCAATCGATGATGTACGGCCCGCTGGTGTTAGCAGGGAAATTCGGTACCGTTTCGAAAGAGATGCTCTACGGCGATTACGAGCCCAAGCCGACGGATCAGTACAAAGTTCCGGAAATCGTCTCCGATGTGAACAAGCCAACTGCATGGGTGGAAGTCGATAGCAAGCAACCGTTGAGCTTCAGCGCAGTGGGCCAGTCGCAGCCCATAACGCTGGTTCCGCTGTACCAGATCATTCAGAACCGCTATGCCGTGTACTGGAAAGTGAAGGACAAACCCGTTTAGTCGTTAGTTCGGTGTGGATGCGGGTAATCTTTTCCTTTGTGTCCTCCGTGCCCTTGGTGATCACATTCTTCACTGCGACAGATGAACAGCGACGGATAAACCAAAGAGGAAGAGTTCTTATAGGCCAAGCAGGAGACGAATCTCTGATGAACCTTCGTATTCGGCAAGCTCTGCTGCTTTTCCTACCCCTCATCTTCACTGCAATCAGCACGTCCGCCAAACCTCAGCAGACCGGGTCGACGCAAAGTGCGAGCCAGCAACTGCATTCTCTTTTCGACGAAGAGTGGCAATACGAGCTGCGCACCAGCCCGGAGTTCGCCACTGCGCTCGGCGACAATCGCTACAACGATCGCCTGGCCGATTACTCCGCAGACTTCTTTCGGCGAGATTTGGAACAAACTCGTAAGTTCCTCGCGCGCTTTGAAGCGCTCAGTGCGACTGGCATTCCGGCCCAGGACGCGCTGAGCCGTGAGCTCATGATTCGCAATCTTCGCCAGCAGATAGAAGGCGCGCAGTTCAAACCCTGGGAGATGTCGGTCAGCCAAAACGGCGGTCCGCAAATCGAATTGCCTGACCTGATCTCTATTACGCCGTTCAACACTGTTGCCGACTACGAAAACTATCTCTCCCGGACGGAACAGATTCCGCGCGTTTTCGAGCAAGTAACTGCCAATCTGCGGCAAGGGATGAAAGATCGCCTGATGCCGCCGCGGTACCTGCTGGAAAAGGTTGCTCCGCAGGCTGAAGATGTCGTAACCAAGACGGGAGACAGCAGTCCGTTCTATCAGCCTTTCCAGAAATTTCCGGACAGTATTTCGTCTGCAGATCAGAATCGCCTTCGCGCGGAAGCCTTTGGTGCCATCAACGATCAAGTCATCCCGGCCTACAAGCGCTTTGCGGTATTTATGCGCGATGAATACGCGCCGCATGGGCGTCGCGAGCCAGGAGTCTGGGCGCTGCCCGACGGCGATCGGCGATATCGCTTTGAAATCCGGCGGATGACCACCACCGACCTCACGCCGGACCAGATTCACGAAATCGGCTTGAAAGAATTGCACGAAACCGAAAGCGAAATGCTGGCGGTGGCACATCAATTCGGTTTCAACGACCTGGCCAGCCTCAACGAACACATAAAAAGTGACCGTAAGCTGTACGCGACTTCAGGCCAGCAACTACTCGACCTCTACGCCAAGTACGTTCGCGACATGGAGCCTGAGCTTCCCAGGTTCTTTGGCCATCTCCCGAAAGCAAAACTCGTTGCCATCCCAATGGAACCGGCACGCCAGAGGAATGCTGTACCCGCCGACTACACGACAGGCACCGCGGATGGCTCGCGTCCCGGCCACATCAACGTAAATGAGTGGGACCCCAAGCATCGCCTGCTGCTGAACGTTGAGGCTATTGCTTATCACGAGGGCATTCCGGGGCACCACCTCCAGCTTTCACTGGCGCAGGAACTGACCGCTCTTCCGGAATTTCGAAAGCACGCCGGATACCCCGCCTTCGTGGAAGGCTGGGCGCTGTACTCCGAACGCATGGCAAAAGACCTTGGCCGTTATCAGGCCCCTTACAGCGAATACGGCCGCCTCGAAAATGAAATGTGGCGCGATATTCGACTGGTGATCGACACCGGAGTCCACGCTAAGCACTGGTCTCGCGATCAGATGGTTGAATACTTCCATAAGTACACGGCTATGGACGAGCCGAATATCCAGACCGAAGTTGATCGCTACATTTCGTGGCCCGCTCAAGCCTTGTCATACAAGCTAGGTCAACTGGAGATTCTCCGGCTGCGAGAGGACGCACGGCAAAAGCTCGGCAACAAATTCGATATTCGCGCCTTCCACGACGAAGTGCTCGGCAATGGGGCTCTGCCTCTCGATGTTCTACACATGCAGGTAGAGAATTGGATTGCAGAGCAGTCAAATAAATGAGATTGCACAGATGACGCCTCTTGCGCCCCCTGGGGCTGATGTTCGGTCACTGGATACCCCGGCTTAGGCCTAGGGCTCTATTCTGGCGCCGCTTCGCGGCTGGTGCATCGTTCGAATCCGACCGCGATGGTCCGGAAAGCCTGCCCAGAGTGGCCAATTGCGATGCCCTGCCTTCGGCATCCAACTACTCCGGTGTCCAGCCGCACGGTGGCTGCGGAGCTTGGCTGCCTGTACCATATTCCATGACAACCAGAGACTACGAATGAAACGTCTGCTGCCACTTTGCTTCGTCCTCCTACTCAGTCCGGCCCTGCACGCGCTGGATGCTGTGCACGCCACTACCATTCGCGTGGCGCCGATCTATCTCTCGCCCGACGCGACCTCCACTAAGCTGGTAGACGTCGACCGCGGCCGAGAGGTGATCTTTCTAGGGACAAGCGGCAGTTGGGCGCACGTGGAAGCCAACGTGACCGAGGAGCGCATCGTTACAGGATGGATGGAAAACAAGGGACTCGTTCAGCCAGACACGCCGAATGGCGACAAGATTCTTTTCGGCGAGGCCGTGGATGCTGAGGATCAGGCCAGCCAGCGCAACGGACGCCGCTACGCCGCACAAGACGCAATGCGGCTTTACGGCGAGATCGTGGAGCTGTTTCCGAAATCGGAATTGGCCGCGGAGGGCATGTATCGCTCGGCAGATATTCGCTGGCAGTTGGAAAAGTCGGACGTGATGTCTCTGCCTTCCGCGCATGAGCAGGACGCCTATTTGCGGAAGGGCATGAACGAGGATTATTTCAAGAAGCTGATCAAGAAGTTCCCAGGCACGAAGTGGGCATATCTTGCCTCATTCCATTTCATCGACAACAAGCTCTGCGGCGATTGGCAAGGCCAGTCGAAGTGTCCGGCAAAAGAGGCTGAAATTTACGAGAACTACGTGAAAGATTATCCGCAATCTCCAGCTACAGCCGAGGCGCTGTTTCATGCGGCGTATCGCTGGTCCGCACTGATCGAGATCTATAAGACTGAAGAGAACCTGAAGAAATCCGAGGAAGCGAAGGCCCGGGCCATCGCCGATGCGCAGCGAGCCATTGCTCAGGCTGGGCAGAGCGACTGGGGTGAACGTGCCGAGCGACTGCTGTATATGGTGCAGCAGGGGATCCCGACATACGGGAATGGGAGTTGACGTGATATATACCATTGGTATATATTTATTACGTGAAAAAGACCGCTAAATTGTTTTCCAACGGTAGAAGCCAGGCCGTTCGGCTGCCGAAAGAGTTCCGCTTTGAGGGAAACACGGTCCGTATACGCAAGGTCCCGCAGGGGGTCTTACTCGAACCAATTATCAGTAATGCAGCAAAGTGGTTCGAAAAACTCGACCGATACAACTCGGAACCTTTTATGCCTGAAGGGCGAGAGCAACCTCCGGCTCCGGAGCGTGACATTTTTGAATGAACTACCTACTCGACACGAATGTGTGTATAGCTCTTATCAATGGTAGTTCTGATCCTGTGCGCCGGAAGTTTGATCGTGCGTTGGGAGCGGGAAGTAGTGTCTTCGTTTCCTCGGTTGCAATGTTCGAAATGTGGTACGGCGTATTCAAGAGTTCGCGCGTAACGTTCAACACCAGCCGCCTCAATGATTTTGTGAGTGGGCCCATTACAGTGATACCGCTTGACGAAGATGACGCCCGCACATCTGCTTCGATTCGTGCAACCCTCAAACTTGCTGGTAAGCCAATCGGCAGCTATGACGTGTTGATTGCCGGACAGGCGGTCCAGCGAGAGTTGACCCTGGTGACAGCCAACGTTGCAGAATTTTCGCGGGTCACCAATCTCTCCTGGCAAGATTGGAGTAGCTAAAGCACTCACTATGCGTGAAGCCGTAATCATCTCATCGGTCCGCACTCCGGTCGGACGCGCCTTCAAAGGCACGCTGCGGACGACGCGGCCGGACGAACTTGCGGCGATCGCGATTAAGGGCGCGCTGGAGCGTGTCCCGCAACTCGATCCTAAAGAGATTGAGGATGTAATTCTCGGCTGCGCGATGCCTGAAGGCGAGCAGGGCATGAACGTCGCGCGCATTGCTTCGCTGCGCGCCGGACTGCCGGTAGAAGTTGCCGCAATGACGGTGAACCGTTTTTGCGCCTCGGGCCTGCAGGCAATTGCCATCGCCGCCGAGCGAATCATGGCTGGCGGAGCCGAGGTTGTCATCGCTGGCGGGACGGAATCCATGAGTATGATTCCCATGGGCGGCAACAAGATCTCGCCGAATCCGTGGCTCGTGGATCGCTATCCCGACGCTTATCTCTCGATGGGTCTGACAGCGGAGCGACTGGCCAAGAGATTTGGGATCACGCGCGAGGCTGCGGATGAGTTCTCCAAGTTCGCGGACGAGACGGTGCCGGTGCCGGTGAACTTTACAAGTAACGGAAACCGTAGTATCAACACTTCGCCCCCGCCGGGCGGGCGGGGACGCCCGCCGCTCCAACAAATCAAGCGGGAGGAAATCACCTTCGCCACCGACGAGGGCCCGCGCTCCGACACTTCCCTCGAAGCTCTCGCTGCCCTCAAGCCCGCTTTCCACGTAAAAGGTACAGTCACTGCCGGCAACTCATCGCAGATGTCCGATGGGGCAGCAGCGGCCGTAGTGATGTCGGCAGGGCGCGCACAGGCGCTCGGTATCAAGCCGCTGGCGCGCTTCGTCTCATTCGCTACCGCCGGATACAAACCGGAAGAAATGGGACTTGGGCCGGTGTTCGCCATCCCTAAGGCTCTGAAGCTGGCAGGTCTGCAGCTGGACGACATTGACGTGATCGAGTTGAACGAGGCCTTCGCTGCACAGTCACTGGCGGTGATTCAGGAAGCCAGGATTGATCGCGATCGCGTCAATCCAAATGGCGGCGCAATCGCGCTGGGGCATCCGCTCGGATGCACTGGGGCAAAGTTGACTGCCAGCATTATCCGCGAATTGAAACGTCGGAATGCCCGTTATGGGATGGTGACGATGTGCGTGGGCGGAGGCATGGGGGCTGCCGGGATTTTTGAAAACCTAAGCGCGAGCAATGGGGGCCATGAGAGCGCTTAAGGTTCTGATATTTGCCTCACTCACTCTCCCATTGTTTTTGCTGGCCCAGGACACCAGCACAACCGTGCGGCTTGCCGACCATTCTGACTGGTGGTCCATTCTGAACGAGAATTTAAATTCGGTCGTGCCGTCTCTGCCACCAGAGGCGCTGCATCAAGCGGCCGCTACCAGGTTTGTTATGTTTCCCAGGACAAACCGTCTGTTCGCATGATCTTTGAAGAAAGCGAGTTGAACCTGACGTTTTACCTGTTCGAAGAAGGGCAATCCTGGAATGGGCAAGCCCTTTGCGGGGAGTCCACGCAGGTGACGTCAGCTTTACGCACGACAAGCGGATTGGGTCTCGGCATGTCCGCAGCTGAGGTGGAGCGGGTTCTCGGTAAAGCGGACATCTCCAGCCCAACCAGACTCGTTTATCAACGAGAGGTGGAAAAGCACACTCCTGACGATAAGCTCGCCGATTTGCGAACCGAGCACGCGGAAATGTCCGAGAAGGACTTCCACGAAAGCTACGACTCGTACGAACTTGAACTCTATATTGAGGCGCGATTGACCGACGGGAAGGTCACGTATTGGGCTGTGTCGAAGGCGGAGAGCTACTGATCGAGATGACTGTGTGTGCGCTCCAGCAGTACAATAAACCGTTTTGCGCCTATGGCCCGCGATGTCCAGTTCGAATTGCGCTTGGCGGAGCGGATGTCGCGACTGGGCACCGAAACTGCGTTTGAAGTGCTCAATAAGGCGCGGACGCTAGAGCGCCAGGGCAAAGAAGTTATCCATTTGGAAATCGGCGAGCCCGATTTCGCCACGCCTCCGAACATTGTCAGCGCCGCAGTGGACGCGCTTCACGCCGGATGGACGCACTATGGCCCCTCGGCAGGATATCCCGAACTGCGCGAGACGATTGCTGCGGAAGTAAGCCGCACACGCGGAGTTCCGGTTAGCCCGGCCGAAGTAGTCGTCGTCCCCGGCGGCAAGCCGATTATCTTCTTTTCGATTCTCGCGCTCGTTAACGACGGCGACGAAGTCATCTATCCAAACCCTGGGTTCCCGATTTATGAGTCGATGATTCGCTACGTGGGCGGACGCGCTGTGCCGATCCGCCTGCGCGAGGAGAAGGACTTCGCTTTCGACGTGGACGAGTTTGCAGGACTCATCACCGACCGCACGCGGTTGATTATTTTGAACTCGCCGCAGAATCCGACTGGCGGCGTACTGGGCAAGCGCAACATCGAGCAGATAGCCGCAGCTATCAGTGACCGCAATATCCTTGTGCTTTCCGACGAGATCTATAGTCGGCTGATTTTTGATGGCATGCACCATTCGATCCTCTCGGAACCGGGGTTCAAAGACCGCACGATTCTGCTCGACGGCTTCTCAAAAACCTATGCAATGACTGGATGGCGCATGGGCTACGGTGTGATGCGCGCGGACCTTGCAGTCCACGTCGCACGCCTGATGACAAATTCGAATTCCTGCACCGCGAGCTTCACCCAGATGGCCGGCATCGAAGCATTGCGCGGAGATCAGAGCTCGGTCGATCGCATGCGCGACGAATTTCGTGAGCGGCAACACATGTTCGTCGCGGGACTGAACCGAATTCGCGGATTCTCGTGCCGCATGCCAAAGGGAGCGTTCTACGCGTTTCCCAACATCACCGGAACTGGGTGGATGTCGAGGGCGCTTGCTGACGCATTGCTCGACGAGGCCGGAGTGGCGTGCTTGTCAGGAACATCATTCGGAGAATTCGGGGAAGGCCACCTGCGCTTCAGCGTGGCGAATTCGATGGAGAACTTGGCGAAAGCGCTGGAGCGGATTGAGCAGTGGGCCGCGAAAGATTGACCACCCAGGACACTAAGTAACGCGAAGGAAGAACCAAGAAAACAGTTCACCGCAGAGAACGCCGAGATCGCAGAAAAGGATTTATGCCCAAAGTAAAAGTGAGGGTGCCGAAAGCCTCACGTCCTTGTATGCCGGGCTATCTTGACTCGGAAACCGGACAGCATGAGTTGCCCAGGACAAAAAAAGGTCTGCTGCCGTGGAAGTGGGCCGAAGCTCGGTTGAAGAAAAGTCGACAGTTCTGGATTGCGACTGTGCGCCCGGACGCACGGCCGCATGTCATGGTCGTGTGGGCGCTGTGGCTGGATGGAGTTCTGTATTTCAGCACGGGTAGACATTCGCGTAAAGCGAAGAACCTCGCGGCCAATCCTCATTGCACAATGGGTACAGAAGACGCCAGTGAAGCGGTGATCTTGGAAGGCGCGGTGGAGCGAGAAGAGAACGTGAGCCAAATTCGCAGATTCATAAAACTTTATGAGAAGAAATACAGATGGCCGCTCGGCGAAATGGCCGACGACCTGATCGCGTTGCGGGACCCGGTATTCTATTTGCGCCCAACCGTCGGATTCGGGTTGTGGGAGAAGAAGTTTGCGACCACGGCTACCCGGTGGCTGTTCAACTAAATAACGAAGAACGCGAAGTCACACTAAGAAAAGCATTAAACCGCAAAGAACGCTAAGATCGCAAAGAAATCCCTTTGAAGGTTTCTTTGCGCACTTTGCGTTCTCCGCGGTTCAATGCTTTTGGCTTTGATCTAAGAAGGAAGCGGCAATGAGCAAGAAGTTTCGCGTGTTTGCGACGTGTGATATTGGACCCGCACTCGATGTCCTTCGGCAGCGTGGATATCAGCTGGAGGTTTATCCCGAGCCGAAGGCGCCGCCGAAGTCGCTCGTCCTCGAAAAGGTGCGCTCCGGAATCGACGGGCTGATCACCACATTGCGCGATCAGATTGACGCTGAAGTATTCGAGGCCGGCAAAGGCACGCTAAAGGTTGTGGCGCAGCTCGCGGTCGGATTCGACAACATCAACCGCGCGGACGCGAACCGATACGAGGTCCCGTTCACGAATACGGC
>WNFY01021053.1_pt1 | contig 10694 bp, 8 predicted proteins | sample 5400091 | NCBI WGS metagenome assembly WNFY01 (sample SAMN13153364, study PRJNA577476) | soil metagenome | isolation source: 60 cm soil or saprolite under grassland replicate 1 | place: USA:California | collected 2016-06-15
CTGGCCTGCGCTGGTCTTCGGCACGATGCAATCGGCGCGCGGCGACCCGACGAGCGCGGCGAGGCGCGCACGATGCATGCCGATTTCCGCGTTCCAAGCGTCCCACGCGTCGCCCATGCGGCCGTACCACGCGGCAATGCCTTCGCGGACATCATCCTCCATTGCATCCAGCGGGCGTCCCAGGGAATGATTGGCGAGATAGATGCGGCCGCGATTGGCGGCAAGCACGCGCGAGAACAGCGGCGCGATATGCGCACGGACGAGCTCCTCGTTGAGGGGACCCGAACCGACTGCGGCGACCGCTGATTCGATGTGCTCGATCGAGCCCGAGCCGCTGCTCATTTTGCGCCGATGACCGTGCGCACATCGATCAACTCGGGGAAGAAAGTGTGCTCGAGCGCACGCTTGAGGAAGCCGACGCCGGAGGAGCCGCCCGTTCCGGTCTTGTAGCCGATGATGCGCTCGACCGTTTTCAGGTGCCGGAAGCGCCACAGCTGGAACGATTCCTCGACGTCGACCAGCTTTTCCGCCATCTCGTAGGCGTCCCACCACGTCTCGGGATCGTCGTAGATCGTCTTGAACACGGCCACGAGGTCGGGATGGCGCACATACGGCTGCGACCAGTCGCGTTCGATGCACTCGCCTGGCACCGGCAATCCGCGGCGGGCGAGATGGCGCAGATATTCGTCGTAGAGGCTGGGCGTACGCAGCAGCTGCGACAATTCCGCATGCATGGGGGCGTCGTAACGGAACACGTCGAGCGTCGCCGCGTGCTTGTTGCCGAGCAGGAACTCGACCGCGCGGTATTGCGCCGACTGGAATCCCGACGCACTGCCGAGCGTGGGCCGAAACGCCTCGTACTCCGAAGGCGTCAGCGTCTCGAGCACCGCCCACTGCTCGAAGAGCTGCTTCTGGATCAGCTTGACCCGCGCGAGGATCTTGAAGCATGCGTCGAGCCGATCCGCACGCACAAACCCCGTCGCGGCCTTGAGCTCGTGGATCATCAGCTTCAGCCACAATTCGGAGGTCTGGTGCTGGATGATGAACAGCATTTCGTCGTGCCGCGGCGGCGAGCTCGCGGTTCCCGACAGCGGCGTCTGCGCACTCAACAACCGGTCGAGCCGCAAATAGCCCGCGTACGTCAGGCGGTTCGTGAGATCGGTGACGAGTCCGGGTTCGAGGTCGCGCGTGGTCATGGCTGCGGGGTCGGATCCCATTGTTCGAATAAATTACCCGTGCGCCGATCGTAGCGCAAAAGCGTCGGGCTGACTTGTTGGCGTCAACCCAACTGCCGGATCACTTCGAGCGGCGGATGACGCACTGTGCCGCGCGTGCCAAGCCAGCCCGCGAGCGTCACCGTGATGGTCCCCGCCCCGAGGCCGTAGAGCCAGACGAGCGCGTTGGGCGCAAACGGAATCCAGACGAGCGCGTTGGGCGCAAACGGAATCTGGAACACGCGGTCGGACAGAAAATAGCCGGTCGCGGTGGCGCCCGCGGCGGCGAGCAACCCGGCGAGCGCTCCGAGGACCAGGAACTCGGCGACTTGCGCCGTCGTCAACTGCGCCTCCGATGCGCCGAGCGTGCGCAGGATCGCGGCGTCGAACTTGCGCTCGTCCTGCGTCGCCGCGATCGCGGCCTGGAGCACGAGCAAGCCGCCGAGCAGCGTGAACAGGAACACGAACTCGACCGCTTTGGCGACCTGCTCGATGATCGTCTGGATCTGGTGAATGATTTCGCCGACGTCGATCGCGAGTACGTTGGGGAATTGCTGCACCAGCGCCGCGAGCCAGGTGGCGGATTGCGGACCCGGCGGCACCCGCACGGCGCCCATGAACGTCTGCGGCATTCCTTCGAGCGCGCCCGGCGCGAACAGCGTGAAGAAATTCGGCCGGAAGCTGTCCCAGTCGACTTTGCGCAGGCTCGTGATCTTTGCGGTCACCGGAGTACCGGCGATGTCCCAGGTCAGCGTATCGCCGAGGGAGAGCTTCAGCGATTCGGCGATGCCCTCCTCCATCGAGATGCCTGCGGCAAGACCGGTCGCGCCGTCGAACCAGCGACCGGCGACGACCCGGTTGGTCTTCGGCAGCGCAGAAGCGAACGACAGGTTGAATTCGCGCTCCGCGAGCCGGCGCGCGCGCGTGTCCGTGTACTGCGTGGTGTCGAGCTGCTTGCCGTTCACGGCCGTCAGCCGGCCGCGGATCATCGGATAGAGGATCGTGTCGGTGCCGGTGGCCGATTTCATCGCGGCACGGACTCCCTCGACCTGATCCGGCAGCACATTGATCACGAAAGTATTCGGTGCGTCCGGCGGCAGGCTCGCGCGCCAGTTCCGCATCAGGTCGCCGCGCACGACGGTAAGGAGCAGCAACGCCATCAACCCCAGCGCGAGCGCGCCGATCTGCAGGCTCGAGGCCAGTGGACGGCGACGCAGGTTCGCAAGGCCGAAGCGCCATGTGACGCCGCGCTGCGGCATCCGTTTCAGCACCGCGATCAACGTCCACGCGGACAAGGCCGCGACTCCGAGCAGCCCGCCGATGCCACCCACCATGATCGCACCGGTCTTGGTGTCGTGCGCCTGCCAGCCGATCAACAGCGCAATGACACCCGCTCCCAGCACGTACGCGAGAATGCCTCCCGGGCGCGGGCGCGGCAGATCGCGCCGCAAGACGCGCAGGGGCGGCACACCGGCAAGCGCGACGAGCGGAGGCAGCGCGAATCCCAACAGCAGGACGACGCCGGTCGCGAACGCAGCGAGCGCGGGCAACGGAGTGGGTGCGGGAAGCTCGCCCGCCGCAATCGAGCCGAGCAGGATCACGAGAAGCTGCTGGCCGAAGAGCGCGAGCACGATGCCCACCACGCTCGCCGCGAGACCGAGCACCGCGAACTGCAGCACGAACAGCGCGAGCGCCTGCCGGCGCGACGCGCCGAAACAGCGAAGCATCGCCGCGGTGTCGAGGTGGCGGCGAAGATAACGCGATGCCGCGAGCGCGATCGCGACTGCGGCCAGCACCACGGCGACCAATGCTGCTAGGCCGAGAAACTGTTCGGCGCGATCGAGTGTCTGGCGCACCTCGGGCCGCAGATCGCGAACATTTTCCATCCGCTGGCCCGGTTGCAATTGTCCCTGCAGCCAATCGAGATACGGATCGAGCCGGTCGCGCCGCGAGAGATCGGCGACCAGCAGCCGGTATTGCGCGCGGTTGCCGGGTTGCAGCAGATGGGTCGCCGGCACGTCGTCGAGATTGACGAGGAGGCGCGGTCCGATCGCCAGAAGCCCGCTTGCGACTTCCGGTTCCTGCTGCACGATCGCAGTGACCCTGAGCGCCGCTTCGCCGACGTTGATCGTGTCGCCAACAGCAACGCCGAGACGCGCTGCAAGCCGGGCATCGGGCCACGCTTCGCCCCGCTGCGGAATGCCCGTGGCGCGCACGCCATCGGGCGCATCCTTCGCGACCAGCAAAATAGTCCCGCGCAACGGATAGCCCGGCGCGATCGCCTTCACGTCGGCCAGCACGGCACCCGCCGCCGGCTCGGCACCTGCTCGCTGCACCATGCTGTTGAATTTCAGCGCGGGTGATGCGGCAAGCCCGCGTCGCCCCGCTTCGGCGGCGAGCGAATCCGGCAAGGGACGATCGCCGGAGACCAGCACGTCGGCGCCGAGAAGCAGGTTTGCCTGACGCGTCAGCGCCGTCTTCACGCGATCGGCGAAGAACGCGACGGTGCCCACGCTCGCGACGGCAAGCGACAGCGCTGCGATCAAGACGGTCAGCTCGCCCGCGCGCCAGTCGCGCGTGAGCATCCGCAACGCGAGGCGAACCGAGTTCATGGGTGGGCGGCGCTCATGCGGGTGATCCGCGGTTCATCCGTCGATCCGTTCGTCGCCGACGAGGCGTCCGGCGGCAAGCGACAAGCGGCGTGCGCAGCGGGACGCGAGACCGTTGTCGTGCGTGACGAGGACGAGCGTCGTGCCCCGCTCGTGATTCAGGCGAAACATCAGCTCGGCGACCTCGATGCCGCTGGCATTGTCCAGATTGCCGGTCGGCTCGTCGGCCATCAGGAGCTTCGGCTCGCCGGCGAAGGCGCGGGCAATCGCCACCCGCTGCTGTTCGCCGCCGGAGAGGTGCTTCGGGTAATGCGTCCGGCGCTTGGCCAAACCGACGCGATCGAGCCAGTCCTTCGCTTTCGGTACGGCGTCGTCGGCGCCGGCGAGCTCGAGCGGCAGCATCACGTTTTCGAGCGCGGTGAGCGCGGGCAGGAGCTGAAAGGACTGGAACACGAACCCGAGCAGTCGCTGGCGCAGCGCCGCCCGTTGATCCTCGTCCTGCTCGGAAAGCGCGACGCCGTCGAGCCACACGTCGCCAGCGCTCGGTCGATCGAGACCGGCGAGCAATCCGAGCAGCGTCGTTTTGCCGGAGCCTGACGCGCCGACGACGGCGACGGCCGCGCCGGGGTCGACGTCGAAGCTCACGTCGTCGAGAATCGTCAGCGGCGCATCACCGCTCGTCACGATCTTGGTCAGTCGACGCGCGCGAAGGATGGGATCGGGCATGGAGAGGATCGCGGGCATGTCCGCAGCAGATCGCCGTCAGGCAATCGAGCCAGGCGTTCGCGAGATGGGGGCTCGTCTGCCGGACCGCAACTAAGACAGACCGGCGGGAATCAGATACGTTCGCCATCCCCGGACGGCACGTCTCCCCCCGGCGCGAACGCGTACGGAATCCGCTCGGTATCGGGCGGCAGGCGCCAGTGGTCCGGCGACTCGTATGAATACGCGCGATCGGGCAGGTTCAGAAGTGAGGCGGCCGTCCCGCCGACGTTCTGGACGCCGTGCCAGACGCCCGGCGGCACGACGATCAGCATCGGTCGCGCTGTCCCGCAGCGGAACACGTTGAGACGCGCTTCGGTGGGCGACCCGGCGCGCGCGTCGAACAGCACGACCTTCAACTGGCCGCGATTGGCGAAAAGCCGGTCGGTCGCGCGCTGATGCACGTGCCACGCGGAGATCGCGAGCGGTTCGAGCACGACCTGAAACACCTGCGCAACCGCCGCCGGGCCGAGCCCCCAGTCGTCGCGCCAGACTTCCGTCAGGCAACCGTTGTCCTTCAGCACATTGCGGACTTCGCGAACCACGACGCCGTCGATCAACGGCTGCAACGACTGCCAGTCGCTCGTGATGCTTTGCGCATCGCGTGCGGCACCCGGGAGCGCGCCCTCCTGCGGGGCAAGCTCGTCCGTGAGGATCGGTGCGGACAGCGGGGCATTCATCGCGGTTGTTCGGTGGAAGGGTCGACGTGATGCGCGGCGCGCGGATGAGGAGCCGAGCCCACCGTGCCGGTGAGGCCGCGGCGGCGATACAGCTCGCGAATGACCGCCCCGCGTTCGGGCAGGAAGCCCCAGCGACGAGGAAACTTATAGTAACAGTATACGATTTCCGGATCGATGCCGAACGTCTGCGCGAGCCGTCCGATCCCGCGCTGCAACAACGCGCGGAACAGAACTCGGGCGCTGAAGATCCGCAGGTGCGTCGGTTGCGGATTCAGCCACGCATCGGTGAGCCGCTGTTCGCGATAGGCGGGCTCCTCGCACATCGCCCGCCATACGGCGGCGTGCTCGCGCCATTGCCGTTCCGAATAGACGTTGCGCCGCGTGGTGGCCGAGATGACGAGCGCCGTCACCGCAGGCGTCGCGATGAACGTCGCACCGACCTTGCGCGCGCGCCAGAGCCAGTCCCGCGTGGGGTACGTGTAGACGCGGTCGCGGTGCCGCAATCGTCCGACCCTCGAGGCAAGCTCGCGGCGGAACACCCACGTACTCGCATTCGGATGCACGAGCGGATCCCACGTCCCGCCGGGGAACGAAGCGTTGATCCGCCAGCTCCCGTCCGGGTCCGATTCCAATTGCAACGTGAACGTCAGGTCCGCGCCCGAGCGCTCGAGGGTGGAGAGCGTTCGGGCGAGGTGGTCGGGGAACCAGAAATCGTCATGGTTGAGAAGTGCGATGTAGCGGCCGCGCGCGAGATCGATCCCCGCATTCGTCGGGCCCGACTGATCGCCGACGCGGGGGTCGAGGTTCACGTACCGGATGCGCGCATCCGCGAACGCCGCGACGACTTCTGCGGTGTCGTCGGTGCAACCATCGCCGATCACGAGCAGTTCCCAATCGGTCCGCGTCTGCGCGATGACCGAACGGATCACGTCGCCGATGATGTTGCTGCGGTCGAACGTGGCGATGATGACCGTCACGGTCGGAACCGCGGGCGAGGGCTCGACGCCCGAGACCGAAGGTGCAGAAACCGGTGCCGCCATGGTGGCGCGATTCTACGCCGGTCGCCGTCGCCTCCTGCGGGGTTCAGCCGAAGGGCGACCGAAGCTACAATTGAAGGTGGGACGATTCGGATTCGTCACGAAGTTGCCCGCCACGAAGATGTGCTCTCGCCGCCTCACGCTCGCCGGCCTCGCCGTTGCTGCCCTGCTCGCCACCGGGGTGTCGGTCCCCGGCATCGCCGACGAACCGGTGCGCGTGCTGCTGGTCGTCGGGGACTCGATTTCCGCTGGATATGGATTGCCGGCAGGCACGGGGTGGTCCCCGGCATCGCCGACGAACCGGTGCGCGTGCTGCTGGTCGTCGGGGACTCGATTTCCGCTGGATATGGATTGCCGGCAGGCACGGGGTGGGTCGATCTCCTGGCATCGCGCATCGGGCGCGAACGCTATCCGCTGCAGGTGGTCAATGCGAGCATCACCGGCGACACGACCGCGGGTGGACGGACGCGGCTGCCCGCGCTCATCACGCGGTACAAGCCGGCGATCGTCGTGGTCGAGCTCGGTGGCAACGATGGGCTGCGCGGCGGCAACCTCGCCGCGACGCGCGAGAATCTCGATGCCATGGTCGCCGACGTGCAGCGTGCAGGGGCCAAGGCGGTGATCGTCGGAATGAAGCTGCCTCCGAATTACGGACCTGCGTATACGCGGGAATTCGAGACGTTGTACGCGACGGTGGCCAAGGCACGCAACGCGCCGCTTGTCCCCTACCTGTTCGAAGGTTTCGGGGAACGCAACGAATTGTTCCAGCCGGATCGCATCCATCCGACCGCCGCGGCGCAGACGAAACTTCTCGACAACGTCTGGCCCGCATTGAAGCCGCTGCTCCCGGCGCCACGATGAGAGCCTGCGATGACCGGTGAATCGCCGCGGCAGCCCGCGAGCGCGGCGGAACGCGCCGTGCGCAAGGTCGGCGCAGAAGAACTGCGCGCGTATCCCGAGCGGATCGACGTGCGCAGTCCATCCGAGTTCGCCGAGGACCACATTCCCGGCGCCGAGAACCACGCCGTCCTCGATGATGTCGAGCGCGCGCGCATCGGCACGCTGCATGCGAAGGAATCCGCGTTCGCGGCGAAGCGGGCCGGCGCCGCGCTGGTCGCGCGCAACATCGCGGCGATGCTCGAAGGACCGTTTGCGGGAAAGCCGCACAACTGGGCGCCCGTCGTCTATTGCTGGCGTGGCGGCCAGCGCAGCCGCTCGCTCGCGCACATGCTGAACGAAATCGGCTGGCGCGCGGTCCAGCTCGACGGCGGCTACCGCGCGTATCGTCGGCACGCGATCGCGATGCTCGCGACGCTGCCCGCGCGGTTCCGCTTCGAAGTCATCTGCGGCCTCACCGGTTCCGGCAAGAGCCGGCTCCTCGACGCGCTTGCCGCCGACGGCGCGCAAGTGCTCGATCTCGAGGCGCTCGCCAAGCACCGCGGATCGCTGCTGGGCGATCTTCCGGACGAGGGACAGCCGTCCCAGAAATGGTTCGAGAGCCAGCTCGCGGCCGCACTCGAGCGCCTCGATCCCGCGCATCCCGTCTACGTCGAATCGGAAAGCAAGAAGATCGGCAGCGTCCAGGTTCCCGACGCGCTGCTCACCGCGATGCGCGCAGCCGACTGCATTCGCGTCGACACGCCGGAGCGGCTGCGCGTTGCCCTGCTGAAAGAGGAATATGCGCATTACCTCGCCGATCCTGCCGCTCTGACGACGCGACTTGCGCACCTGATGCCGCTGCACGGCAAAAAGACGATCGAGCAATGGACCGCCGCGGCAGCGGCCGGCGATTGGGACGCGCTTGTCGGCGAATTGCTGAGCCGTCATTACGACCCGACCTACAGCCGGGCGATCGAGCGCAATTTCACGCGCATTGCCGGCGCGATCGTCGTTACGCCGACCGACATCGGCGAAGATGCCTTTCAGAGGCTCGCCCGCGAAGTCGATAGCCAGGTTCGCTCGCGTTGCCGCACCTTCGCGCCGGGCATGACCTGAGTCTCGACCCGTGACCCCCTACCGTTACCGGATCGTCAATGTTTTCGCCGAGTCGACGCTCGCCGGCAATCCGTTGTGCGTTTTCGAGGACGGCCAGGGGCTCGCCGACGAGACTATGCAGGCGCTCGCCCTCCAGTTCAACCTGTCGGAGACGACGTTCGTGCTGCCGTCGCGTGCTGCCACGGCACGCGTGCGGATATTCACGCCGACTTTCGAGATGCCATTCGCCGGTCATCCGACGCTCGGCACTGCCCACGTCGTGCGTTCGCTCACCGGGGACGGCGACGCGGTGACGCTGGAAATGCGCGCCGGCATCATTCCCGTCAGCGCGCAAGGCGACGTGTGGACACTCTCCGCGAACGCTCCCAGGCATCGCGCCGTCGCCGCGAGGCGTGCCCAGCTGGGAGCGATGCTGGGCCTCGAGGAAGCGGACGTCGCGCCCGATCCGGCGTCGCCGCCGTTGTGGGTGAATACGGGATCCGAACAGCTGGTGATTCCTCTTGCATCGAGCGATGCCGTGAGGCGCGCAACACCGCGTGCCGACCTCCTGCAGGCGCACGGCAGCCATGGAAATCGGGCACTGGCCTATGTCTGGTGTCGCGACTCGGCCGAGAGCGAAGACGCCGCCGGCGCGCAGGCGGTCGTCGCCCGCTTTTTCTTTCTCAAATATGGCGCGGTGATCGAGGATCCCGGTACCGGTTCGGCATGCGCGAACCTGGGCGGCTGGCTCCTCGCGACCGGCGCGAGATTACCCCAGCGCTTCGCGATTGCGCAGGGCGACGCCGTCGGCCGGCCGTGCCGGCTCGGGCTCGAAGTCACTGCCGACCGAAGGATCCTCGTCTCGGGTCGGGTCGTCGAATTGGGCCGCGGCACGGTCGCGTTGTAGGCCGGCCTAACCGTTCGCGGCAAAGGTGGAGACTCGGCCCCTCGCCGCAAGCGCGACGCTTTTCGCCGAACGCTGTCCCGGTTACGGCTCGTTACACGTTGTGACAGACGGCGCGTCAACAGCCGCGTAGATTGCCGCGTTGATGGACTCTGGCGCCGGGCGTTGCGCCCTCGTTCGCTCGGTAAATCGCTACCCTTGCGGGAGGAACCATGACGAAGCTCCTGCACGCGCTGGTCGTAGCCTGTGCGCCGCTCACCCGCAGCGAGGCGGTCGCGAAGCTCCTCTCCGGAACGCGCACGACGGCGGTCACACCGCCCCCCGCGTCCGCGCTCGATTCCACGCCGCTGCGCGTCCCGCGCGGCAGCGCGGTCTCCGACGCCGATCGAAAGGCGTTCCGCGACCAGCAGATTCGCGAGGGCCTCGAATTGCGCGGCTGGTGGACGCAGGAGATGCTGGCGACACCGTCGCCATTGACCGAGCGGATGACGCTCTTCTGGCACAACCATTTCGTCTCGGCGCAACCCAAGGTGCGAATCGCGCGGCTCATGTATCGTCAGAACGTCACGCTGCGCGCGTACGCGCTCGGCAATTTCGGCGCGTTCCTGCATGCGATCGCCAGGGATCCGGCGATGGTTCTGTATCTCGACAGCGTGCAGAACCGGAAAGGCGCGCCCAACGAGAACTTCGCGCGCGAGGTGATGGAGCTCTTCACGCTCGGCGAAGGACACTACGGCGAGCAGGACGTGAAGGAAGCCGCGCGCGCGTTCACCGGCTACAGCCTCGATCGCGACACCGGCGCGTTCGTGTTCCGTCGCGGCATCCACGACGACGGCGTGAAGACCGTCCTGGGTCAGAGCGGCCCCTTCGATGGCGATGCCGTACTGGACGTCCTGCTCAAGCAGCCTGCGGCCGCGGATTTCATCACGGCGAAGCTGTGGCGCGAGTTCGTCTCGCCGGATCCCGACCCCGCCGAGATCGCGCGAATCGGCAAGCGCTTCCGCGAATCGAACTACGAGATCAAGGTCGCGCTGGGCGCGATCCTGACGAGCGATGCCTTCTACGCGCCGCGCAATCGTGGCGTCCTGGTGAAATCGCCGGTGGAGCTCGTCGTGGGCACCCTGCGCCAGCTCGGAATTGAACCCGCCGAGACACTCCCCTTTGCCATCGCCGCGGCGGGCATGGGCCAGAATCTCCTTGCGCCGCCCAACGTGAAGGGCTGGCCCGGCGGGGACGTGTGGATCAATACGACGACGCTGCTCGCGCGCAAAACTTACCTCGACCGCCTGACGCGCGCCGACGACGTCGCCACGATCGCAACGATCACGATGGCAGGATCCGCTGAAGGCGATCGTATGGAGATGGCGCACGACACCGCGCCCGCGGTTACGCCCCAGGATGCCGCGGACGACGAAAAAGGACGGCAGCAACGCTTCCGCCGCCGGATGGAGCGGGCACTCGCAAGTGTCCACCTCGACAGCGCCCGTTTCCTCGCGCAGTTCTCCGGAACGACC
>WNFY01006205.1_pt1 | contig 10690 bp, 9 predicted proteins | sample 5400091 | NCBI WGS metagenome assembly WNFY01 (sample SAMN13153364, study PRJNA577476) | soil metagenome | isolation source: 60 cm soil or saprolite under grassland replicate 1 | place: USA:California | collected 2016-06-15
CGGCTGGCCTGACGGGATGCTCGCCTTTGCGTCGGCAATCGCTGGCGCCGCAGGTGCAGGTGCCAGCAGGATGGTTGATGCTGTGCAGGGGGAAGACGCGCCAGCCTCTATCGATATAGGCGGTGGCGCTTACCAGCATCAAATCAGGATCACAGGTCGTTTCGTTAAAAGAGGGAATTGGCAGAGGAGATGCGCTATCGTGTAACATGCCTTTTTATCTTTCACTGAAGAAAGAATACTACAAAGATCAATCTACGGTGACACATAGCAATGGGGAGGCGGCCCAACGAAGGGTCGTCCAACGACGAAATGGGGCCAGGCAGTGATAGCGCGCCTCACCATTCATAGCTAACTTAATCGGCGTATTTGCATAAATCTTTAATCTGGATTTTGCCAGGGAATATGACAGAAGATGTCCCTCATTACTAAACTTTAGCAGCACATAACCCCGCTTCAATCCACCATCCAGTAGCGTAGCCCTTCCACATAACCGCCTTTTGACAGCACTACTGGCAGTATCACCAGCTAATGTGAGAGATTTTCCCCCCATAACAGGGTATCTAAGCGCGACGCTATTTCCGCTTGCATCGAAGCGGAAACATGCATATATTTCCACGTCTGTTCGAGATGAGCATGCCCTTGTCTCAGGTGCCTCTTTAGAGAGGATGCTTGAGATATAAGCAATCATAGCAATGCCCTTTTCCACCCGAGGGGGTCAGAAAATACTGGCCTTGCTGAAAGTGGGCCAGTGGATTGTACCTACCCTCTCGGAAAAAACGTCCTAGAGCGATTATGGCCTAGTCATGCTATAATTGAACGTATCGAAGAGCCGAACCTTTAGTGAAAGGCACATCTCTCATGCCAACTCAAGAAGAACGGTTAGACGTTGTAGGATATGGCCTCAAGCAGTTTAAAACGGAAATCATCAAAGCGTATCGGAAATGGCTCTAGAAATCACGATGGTAAAGGGCCTCAGCGAGGATGCCGTAAAACGGCTCATGGTCCTGAAAACGACCGTCGATCAGCGGTTCACGAGCATAGATCAGCGAAATGAAATAAGAGATAGGCGACATCAGACAAGATATCAAAGTGCTCCATGTCAAATCTGATGAACAGACAGCTCTCCTCACCCAGATCCTCGCCCGTCTCCCCGACAAGTATGAATAAGTTCCCTAAAGAGCAGTCTGAGCCATTTCGCTCGTCGGAGAGGGAGCGGACGCTCTTTGCAAAGGTCGGACAGCTACAAAGTAAACAAGCCCTCTATTTGATACCAATACTGTTCAGTTTGTCCGTGAATCTATACTTGCCGTAGATAAGGAAGAGTAGGATAGGATACTGAGCGTGTGATGCAGACTATGGAAGAATTGCCAGGCTCTACCCTCACCTTCTCAGAAGAAAGAGATGAGATCGGATAGACATGCCATAGTTTGAGGAGAAGCGTGAATGTTTGAGCAGATCAACAAGAGTGCAACTCAGGAAGAGATCACGACAAACACTGGGTATGAGCCGGAAGGTGCCCTGGACAACCAGAAAGATACGCGTGAGATGCTCGAACTCGCGTTAAAGGAAGCCAATGCCAAACTCGAGAATGTGTTTGAACACCAAAAGGCACTTGTCACCATAATCGACCACGAATTTCGCACCACGCTCACGGGTATCCAGGGCTTTAGCGAATTGTTGTGTGAAGAAGAACTGAGCTCTGAAGAAGTGAAGATATTTGCCAGAGATATCCATAGTGATGCAGTGCGTCTCAGCCGGGTGATTACGAGATTCATCGATCTAGAAAACATGCAATGGGTTTTCGTCGATTTCAATACGATTATACAAACAGTGGCGGAACAAATGCAGCAGCTTACATCCAGACATATGATCCACCTCGATCTGGATGAAACCCTGCCGCACATACGGGGTGACCAGGCAAAATGGACCCAGGTTGTCAATGATCTGGTTGCCAATGCGGTGAAGTATTCTCCTTCTGGTGGTGAAGTTCTCTTGAAGAGTTGTAGTGAGAGCAACGTCATACAGCTCTCTATTCAAGATCACGGCATTGGCATTCCTTCTCACTCATTAGAAACCATCTTTGATACTTTTCGCCACCTCTATGTGGATAAAACACGGTATATCCCAGGTGTGGGGTTAGGTCTTCCTATTATCAAGCAAATCGTGCACTTCCATGGAGGGCACATCTGGGTAGAGAGTACGCTTGGAGAAGGCTCTTGCTTCCATATCACCTTACCCATACCAGATGTTGCCTGTCATGAGCAAAGGACGACATGAGTGCCCATGAATAGAGCGTATGCGAAGGCAAAGCTCTTCTTGTTGTGCAAAGCATCATTGCTTCTGCTCACTGTCTACGGGCTACCTGAAGGGAGTAAATGCTGATGGTTGACTCACAAAAAAAGCTAGCGACACACGAGTCTTCCTCGTCTGAACCAACATCGATCACTTCTGTGAGCTTGTTCCAGTTTATGGAAATTTCGCCTGACGCTCTTGTCGTTGTGAATCAAGCTGGAACCATCGCGATGGTCAATAGGCAAACAGAAACGCTCTTCGGCTATTCTGCTGAGGTGTTACTAGGAAAGCAGCTCGAAATGCTCCTGCCGCAACGCTTTCGAGAAGCTCATACCATCCACCGGGAGCACTATTTTGCAGCTCCACTTCCTCGCCCAATGGGAGTAGGATTGCCACTCTTTGGGCAACGCAAAGGCGGTACAGAGTTTCCTGTGGATCTCAGTCTGAGACCGCTGCTGCTCGATGGTGTACTCCATGTGATTGGAGCTGTCCGTGACGTCACTGAGCAGAGGGCATTAGAAGAGCAAAACCGCCTTATTCAAAAGGCAAACCGGCTCAAAAGCGAGTTTCTTGCCAATATGTCGCATGAGTTAAGAACGCCACTGAACGGGATCGTTGGTTTTGCTGAGATGTTGTATGACGGAGCCTATGGTTGGGTGAGCGATGAACAGAAAGGGAGCTTGAATAATATTCTGATCAGTGCCAAGCACTTGCAGCAACTGATCAATGATGTTCTGGATCTGACAAAGATTGAGGCAGGGAAAATGGTGTTCTGGCCGGAGCCAGTCAATCTGGAAACCCTGGTCGCCAATATCCTTGGGCTCATGCAACCTCTGACCAGCAAAAAGAGCTTGCAGATCACTGCTGAGATCGCTTCTACTCTTCCCACCGTGGTCGTTGATCCTGTCAAGTTTAAGCAAGTGCTGTATAATTACCTTTCCAACGCCATCAAGTTCACTCCCGATGAAGGGAAGATCAGTATTCGGATTGTGCCAGAGTCGTCGGCTGCCTTTCGACTGGAAGTCAAAGATACAGGCATTGGTATCTCCTCCCAGGACATCAGCCGACTCTTTGTCGAGTTTCAACAACTCGATAGTACTGTCGCTAAAAAGTATCAGGGAACGGGATTGGGACTGGCTCTGACCAAGCGTCTGGTCGAGGCACAGGGAGGGTCGGTCGGTGTAGAGAGTACACCGGGAACAGGCAGCAGGTTCTTTGCGACCTTTCCTTGTGTGACCAAAACACTAGGAAAGTCGGAGGAAGAGCAGAATGCTCACCTGCCCGAAGGACTCCCTGGGGTTCCCACTCTGCTGATTATTGAGGATGATACCCACGATCGAGAACGACTGGTACAAGCCGGGATCGAGGCTGGCTACAACGTGGAAAGTGCGCTCACTGGAGCACAAGCCCTGGAAACGTGCCGTCAAAAACCGTTTGATGTCATTACCCTCGATCTGATTCTGCCAGATATAGACGGCGTGCAGATTCTCCGGGCCATTCGTGCCGAGGGACCAAACCGAAGTACACCTATTATTGTCATCACTATGATCAAGGAAAAGGGCATCGGAGTGGGCTTTTCTGTGTATGATATTCTGGGCAAACCTGTCCAGGTCAAGGAGATTCGTCATCTGCTGGAAAGTCTCAAAAAAGCTCGGGCGGAATGAATATCCCCCTCTTGAACCGTGATTGCTGCTCAGGACAAAGAGAGAAACGATCCCTGAACACAAGAGAAGGTCTCTTCTCGTACGAGAGAAACGCTGTGTCCAGGCTCTCGATACAGAAATCTGAGAAAGGCAAAAGAAAGAAACACGAGAAAGAAGGACATCTATGAGTAATGAAACAATCCTCGTTGTAGAGGACAATCCGATCAATTTGCAGCTCATCGAACAACTCCTTAAAAGAGCTGGGTATACTGTTCATACGGCAGGAGGAGCTGAAGAAGCGCAGAAACTCCTTGTTACTCTTCGTCCGGCGCTGATTGTCATGGATATCCAGCTTCCTGGAATAGATGGACTGACATTCACGCGCCTCCTCAAAGCAGATCCGACCATGCAGAATATTCCTATCGTCGCTCTGACTGCCTATGCCATGGAGGGAGGCGAGCAGAAGGCATTAGATGCAGGATGCGATGAGTATCTTTCTAAGCCTATCGACACACGCGCATTCGTGCCCACCATCACTCGTCATGTAGAGAAAGTCAGGGAGTATCCTCAGTTGTAAATACTGTCTTCTGAACTCCTGGATCGCTTCATACGAGCGATGAAAAAACCATCTCATATCGATGAAACCACGCTTACTGATGTCGACAGAGACAAGTAAATTATGCGAGAATAGGGGAGAAAATTGTCTATGCAGTACGGCTTTATCATTCCTGGCGGCGATATCCATACGATTATCGAGATGGCCCACGAGGCAGAGGAGGCCGGTTGGGACGGCGTTTTCTATTGGGACGGCATCTGCATCGAGGGCGCGGGACCGATGTACGATGCCTGGGCGACGCTGGCAGCCATCGCCATGCGCACGAGTAGGGTACGCATCGGCGCGGTACTGACGCCACCCTCGCGGCGGCGTCCGTGGAAGCTGGCGCGCGAGACGGTGACGGTCGACCACCTCTCAAACGGTCGCCTGGTCTTTCCCGTGGGTCTGGGCGCGCTCGACGATGGCGGCTTTACAAAAGTCGGAGAGGCGACGGGCCGCAGGGAGCGTGCGGAACTGCTAGATGAGAGCCTGGAGATTATAACGGGTCTATGGAGCGGCCAGCCATTCAGCTTTCACGGCGAGCATTTCCAGGTAGAGGAGATGACTTTCCTGCCGCCTCCGGTGCAGTCTCCACGTATCCCGATCTGGGTCGTAGGCGCCTGGCCGCGCGCGAAATCGATGCAGCGCGTGCTGCGCTACGACGGCTTGCTTCCGACGAAGCTGAATGCAGACGGATCAATGGCGGAGGTCACACCCGCCGATCTCCAGGCCATGCAGGCGTATATCGCGGACCACCGCAGCCTGAAGAGGCCGTTCGATATCGTGTGGGAAGGCGAGACGCCTGCCGACGACCGGGAGCAGGCGCGCGAGATCGTACGCCCCTGGGCCGAAGCGGGCGCCACGTGGTGGATGGAGGCACGCTGGGGCAATCCCACGCGGTTGGACGAGTCGTGGGCCCGCATCAGGCAGGGTCCGCCGCGTATTGATTAAAGTTCTAATTTATGAGAAATACTGCAAATCATGAACTTGCATAATTTCATATCGATGTGCTATACTGAATACAGAGAGATTGTCATGAGGATTCAGGACTCTGCCCACAGGTTTGCTAGAAAAGCGAGCGGTATACAACAATCGTGGTACTGGTGGCGAAGTCGATTTTCATGCTTGCGATCCGACCATTTCAAGCTCAGGATGAGCATCATTTTTAACTTCGCCCCGCTATCTTCTAGAAACCTCGTTTGCATACGCAGTAGAGCGCCTGTGGCGTATGACGTTTCAATAGTAACGGAAAATTATCGTAGATGCAGGAGGAGATCAAGCCATGGCCAAAGAAGAAGTCCTGCCCTCCGAAGCACAGATCGCCGTTCACTGGCGGGAGGAGGAATACTATCAACCCCCTCCAAGGTTTATTGGACAGGCAAATGCAAGCGATCCGAGTATCTTTGAACGGTTCAAGGAGGAGTACTTTCCTGAGTGCTTCAAGGAATATGCAGATCTGCTCACCTGGGACCTCTATTGGCACACGACGCTAGACACGAGCAACCCGCCGTTTTGGAAGTGGTTCGTCGGCGGTCGGCTCAATGCTTGTTACAACTGCGTCGATCGCCACCTGGCGGCCAGTCGCAACAAGGCTGCTTTGATCTGGGTGCCCGAGCCGGAAACAGAAGATGCCAAAGCGATCACGTATCAGGAACTTTACATCAGGGTGAACGAGTTCGCCGCACTTCTCCGAGATTTTTGCGGGGTCAAGACTGGCGACCGCATCACCTTCCACTTACCCATGGTCCCTGAGTTGCCAGTTTCCATGCTTGCCTGTGCGCGCCTTGGCGTCATCCATTCTGAGGTTTTTGGTGGATTCAGCGGGGTGGCGTGCGGAGACCGGATTGCCGACTCGGGAAGTCGCATCCTGGTGACAATAGACGGCTACTACCGCAATGGAGAGTTGATCGACCACAAGGCCAAAGCCGATGAGGCGGTGGAAGCGGCTCGTGAACGCGGCGTCGAAGTTGAGAAAGTATTGGTCTGGCGACGTTATCCTGGTCATTACGCATCAAAGAGCCCAATGATCGCTGGTCGGGATTTTTTCGTCGACGAACTGTTGAAGGACTACCGCAGGAAAGTCGTCGAGCCGGTTTCCTTGCCTGCTGAGGCCCCACTGTTTCTCATGTACACAAGTGGCACGACAGGTCGACCCAAGGGATGCCAGCACAGCACAGGCGGATACCTTGCTTACGTCGCTGGCACATCAAAGTACTACCAGGATATCCACCCTGAGGACACGTACTGGTGCTTCGCCGACATCGGGTGGATAACCGGGCACTCCTACATCGTCTACGGTCCATTGGCGCTTGGGACGACGAGTGTTATGTACGAGGGCGTGCCGCTGTATCCCGATCCCGGCCGTCCCTGGCGGATCGCCGAACAACTCGGGGTGACTATCTTCCACACCGCTCCTACGACGATTCGCATGTTGCGCAAGGTCGGTCCCGACGAGCCGGAGAAATATCACTACCATTTCAAGCACATGACAACCGTGGGAGAGCCGATTGAGCCGGATGTCTGGCGCTGGTATTACAACGTCGTCGGAAAAGGCGAAGCGGTCATCGTCGACACCTGGTGGCAGACCGAGAACGGTGGCTTCCTGTGCAGCACCCTGCCTGCCCTACAGCCGATGAAGCCTGGCAGCTGTGGCCCGGGAGTCCTTGGGATCTACCCCGCGATCTACGATGAAAAACGCGATTTGGTCGAGGCCGGAAGCGGACGGGCCGGCAACATTTGCATCCGCAACCCATGGCCAGGCATCTTTCAGACGATCTGGGGCCAGCCGGAGCGATTTGTGGAGATCTACTATGAGAAGTACTGCCGCAACAAGGAGAGTAAAGATTGGCATGACTGGCCGTACTTCGCTGGTGACGGCGCGGTTCTGGCAGCCGACGGCTATTTTCGCATCCTTGGCCGGGTCGACGACGTGATCAATGTGGCCGGGCACCGACTGGGAACGAAAGAGATTGAGTCGGCGTGCCTCACCGTCGAAGAGATTGCCGAGGCCGCCGCAGTGCCGCTGATGGACGAGCTCCGTGGCCGGGTCGTTGAGGTGTACGTTGCACTGAAGCCGGGGGTCAATCCGAGTAAAGGCATTGAAGAGAAGGTGGCCCATGCGATTGAGACTCAGATCGGGAAGATCGCGAGACCGAAGAATATCTGGATCGTTGCGGATATGCCCAAGACTCGCTCTGGCAAGATCATGCGTAGGGTCCTTGCTTCGATCGCCAACTTCGCCGATGTTGGGGACACAACGACGCTTGCGAACCCGGAGATCGTAGAGAGCGTACGCCATTACTCCCAGAGCGAGAAGCTTGCACGTGGCGAGCTTCCACGCGTACTCTCGCAAGAAGAGATGGAGGAGATCAAGAGGTTTGGGAGCACTGAGTAAGCTCCTTATGCTCCGTACGCTCCTTATTCGGTCGGAAACGAGGCTTCGCCTCTAGCTAACGCTCATCCGACCGAGCGGAAGTATTCAGTGGCAAACGACGCTTCGCGTCTAGTGCTTCGGCGCTCCTGACTCAGCCGCCAACGCCGCATGCGCGGCTACTGCTCCGCAGTCAGGCGGCTGAGCAGAATCACTCATGCCACTGAGCGGAAGTATGCAGTGAGAAACGAGACGCGCGTCTCTAGCTCATCGCTCATCAGAGGCCATGGAGACAAACGACCGATGAAGCTGCATGCGTGCTGCCGAAGAGAATGCTGGAGGCGGGATATAAGTTCCAATATCCCACTAACTCTTGAGGAGGTCGGTCAGCGCCTCAAGAGTTAGTGGGACCTTTGCCGCGCACTCCGCTTCACTTCAAGTAGTGGCAGGCCCAGGTCGCGAATCTTGAGCAGCACACCGTACAGCGCAGCCTGGTCGACGAGCGGGCCTGAGAGGAGCGTCTCATCATCGGCGCTATGTGTGATCGCCAGGTCATCGAACCAGCTTGATCGCTCTGGATCGAGCTGGCCCTGCACGAGAATCTGATAGATCTCTGTCATGGCTGGATGCTACCTCGCTCTCTGTTCAATGCGCTCCGCACATCTTCGTCGGTGATCTGGCCACGTATCACCACATTGAAGTGCTGTGCGCTCAGGCCGAAACCCCAGATGAGCAAAGGATAGATGGGCCAGAAAAAGCCTTTGCCCCGCATTGCCCATATAGCGACGAAAACAATATTTCCGATCACATAGGCAAACACATGAGCACTAAAGTCACGCCAACGCTGAATCTGCGTGGCCGTTTGCAGGTAGTTGTCATCTAGTTTCATAATAGCCTCCATATGTATGGGAAAAATTCGCTTACACGCATTTCCTGTTTGTAGGCGTAGTGTACCCTGAAATAGGAGAGAACGCATCTTCCGAAAGGGAGATTTCTTGCCTGAAGGTAAGAAGGAGTCCTCTCCCAAAAAGAGGAAAAGCCTGCCTACAGGAGCCCTGCTTCCCGCGCGCGTGCGACCGCCTGTGTGCGGCTGTGGACGCCGAGCTTCCCGTAGATGCTCTTGATATGCGTCTTAATCGTTCCTACGGTGACGACCAGTTGCGCCGCCATCTCCGCATTCGAGAGGCCAGCGGCGAGCAGTTCCAGCACGTCCTGCTCACGTGTGCTGAGCGGCTCGATCAGGGGGGAAGCGTTCGTTGTTCTCTGGTCTGTATCCTCGTGATCCGTGACTGGTTCCGTTAATGGGAAGGCGGCGAGTAGCCGCTGTATATATGCTTCTAACGAACTCTTTTCTATGCGAGAAGGCTGTCGTGCGGAGGATTTCAGCCATGCTGCGAGCAGGTCGCGCATGGGAGCGCCTTCGTCGACGAAGACGCGTATATATCCCTCCGGCTCCGCGAGTGCCAGCACGCGATCCAGGACGCGCGTAGCCTGTTCGGATCGTTCCGCTTGCCAGTGAGCAAGTGCAAGCAGCGCCAGGACGGATATGACGTTGCCTTCACGCCCCGCTGCTTCATCCGCCGCGTGCATGCGCTCTAACAGCTCCACCGCTTCCCCAGTTCTGTGCCGTGCGAGATGCAGCCGTGCCAGCATTAGATAGGCGACCTCATGTTCGTATGCTGGCACGGCGCTCGCAGCGATAGTCTTCGCGCTCCATTGTTCGGCCTGGGCGAGATCGTCTCGTGCCAGTGCCAGCCGTGCCCGGAATGCGTGCACGTGTTCAAGGGCATGGTGATCTCCCAGTTGTTGCGCCGCCCGCTCGGCCTTAGCGAGGACTTCAAGCGCATCCTCCATCTCTCCGCGCACCCAGAGTACCTGCGCGGCAAGCAGGTAGATGGGCGCCATGTAGATCCCCTGACCGGCCTGCTCTCCCAGCTTTACGCCCTGCCGAACGGCCTGCTCCGCCATGTCGAGCTCGTTCCATTCGCAATAGAGGCCGCCCAGTCTGCTCTGCGCCCAACTGCTGTGGATGCTCTGACGCCCGTTTAAACTGCTCATCACCTCCTGGCTGATTGCGGCGGCGTGATGCAGCCTGCCCTGCACGATCTCGGCATCCGCGAGGAAATTCATCGCGTAGAGCGTGCTATACAGGTGGCACTTCTGGCACAGGGCACGCGCCTCGTTGAGCTGGCGAGACGCTTCCCGCACCTCGCCGAGCAGGAAGGCACTGCCGCCGAGATAGACGGCGCAGTTGCAGCGGTTCACAAGATCATCTTCAGGCAGGAGAGCGAGTGCTCGTTGCGTATAGTCACGTGCACGCTGAGCATCGCTCAGCACCAGTGCCACGCTGGTGCGGAACGTATACACCTCGCTCAGCCCGCGTGTATTCCCCTCGGCCTGCCAGGTGTGCTCGGCGGCGGCCAGCGGACGTTCGCAAGACGCCAGCTCACCGACATACATAAACGCCCAGGCGTACAGGAGACAGAGAGATGGACGGGCGTAGAGTACCTCCTCGGGGAGCGCCTGTAGCCAGCGCCGCACGGTGGCGTGCGTGCCACGATTGAACATCGGGTACAGAATTGGCTCGATCAACGTCGCCGCCCGCTCGTAGTCGCGCGCGGCGAAGGCGTGGTCGACGGCCTCGGGAAGCAGTCCTTGCTGTTCGAACCACAGGCTGGCCCGCGTGTGAAGGGTGGGCAGCAGGTCAGCATACGTCTGGGAAAGGCGAAAGCGCAGCGCCTCCGCGAAGAGATGGTGATAGCGATACCAGCGCCGCTCATCATCTAAAGG
>WNFY01007411.1_pt1 | contig 10690 bp, 9 predicted proteins | sample 5400091 | NCBI WGS metagenome assembly WNFY01 (sample SAMN13153364, study PRJNA577476) | soil metagenome | isolation source: 60 cm soil or saprolite under grassland replicate 1 | place: USA:California | collected 2016-06-15
TTCGCCGTGCTCGAGCATGTCCGCGACGTAGAGGCCACCGTGCGCTCGATCATGACGGTGTTACGGCCGGGTGGACGCTTCTGTTTCGTGGTGCCCATGCACGAGTTCCGCGTCAGGGGACCGATACCGGATTATGCGCCCGTGCATGGCTATGCCGATCACTGCCGGGTGGTCAGCGAGGCCGATCTCCGGAGGCGTTGGGGTGGAGAGCCGGGCTTCCGGGTGGTCAAGATTCCCGGCGCCTGGAAGCACGGCGAGATTCCGGACTGCTTCGAGCCGGTCGAGTTCGGCTCCTTCTTCGTTTCCTTCGCCCGTCCCTGAAGGGCCCTCCGCCCGCTGTACATGCCCTGGGAGCCGGTCCGCTCAAGGTGCCAGTTTTCGTCGCCCGGTCACCCCTCGATGGTCCGCGAGCCTTGGGGTTCCGCCCCTGGAGATGAACGATTTCAGTCGTCTGGAGGGTGGCACAAATGTTGTACCGCCACCCAGGCATGGCTCACGATCTCGAGGCCCATACGAAACTCCGAACCGCGGGCGACATCGCCGCGGATGGCTCGCTACGGGATCAGTGGTTCGGTCGGAAGATCTCCCTCGCCCGCACCCTGACTGCCCTGCTCCCCCTGCTCGTCTTCGTGTATTCGATCTTCGCCTCCGTCATGTCGTGGCTCGGCTACGAGTCGATCTACGGGCGCGACCAGCTCTGGAGTCAGGCCCTCCTCGTGTTCACCGGACTTCTCATGTCCGCGGGTGGCCTCGTCATCTGGGCGGCGTATCGGGACCTCGAGTCGAGGAATGCCCAGCTCAGCGAAGTCTCGTTCAAGGACGAGGTGACGCATCTGTACAATCGCCGCTTCTTCGCCATCCGGCTCGAGGAAGAGATCGCGCGCTACCGGCGCTTCAACCACCCCGTCTCGCTGGTGCTCCTCGATCTCGACGGCTTCAAGAGCATCAACGACCAGTTCGGTCACGGCGCGGGCGATGACACCCTGCGCGGGGTCGCCGATCTCCTCCTCCAGCACTCGCGCGGGATCAACATCATCTGTCGCTACGGCGGCGACGAGTTCGCCATCCTCCTCGTGGAGACAGGCAAAGAGGGCGCCCAGATCTACGCGGACCGCATTCGTCACGTGCTCGCCCAGCACGACTTCCCCCATGGCTCCCTCCTCAGCGCGAGCTTGGGCGTGGCCTCGCTGCCCGAGGACGTGGGCGCCTCCGCTGACGCCCTCATCCACGCCGCGGACGAGGCCCTCTACGCGTCCAAGCGCGGAGGCAAGAATCGCGTGGAGGTGCTGATGGGCGCGCGGCCGGCCGATGAGCGCAGTGTGCTCGTCCTCGACGGCGACATCGATGTGCGGCTGGCTCTGGAAGGACTTTCCGACCCGGCCTACGATCTCATCCTGCGGCCGGTCCCCTCGGAGGCGATGAGCGGCCGGATGACAGGGGACGTCTGGCATTGGAGCGAGATGCGCCTTCTCCCCGCGGGATTGCCGCCGCTGTCCCGGGGCGAGCGCGCCACCCTCACCGCGCTCCACGATCTCATCGTAGCGAGAGACGCGGGCACGGGGGCGCACTCCGAGCGCGTGCGCCTCTATGCGCTCGCGGTGGCCCACGCCCACGGCATGACCGAGGCGGAGACGCGCGACATCGAGCATGGCGTCGTCCTTCACGATATCGGCAAGATCGGCATTCCCGACTCGATTCTCCTCAAGCCGGGCCCTCTCACTCCCGACGAGTGGAAGGTGATGCGCACGCATCCCGAGGTGGGTCGCCGGCTCGTCGAGCACATTCCCTTCCTGGCCGGGGCGGTGCCCATCGTCTACCATCATCATGAGCGCTGGGACGGCAACGGCTATCCCGAGGGTCTGCGCGGCGAACACATCCCCGTGGGCGCCCGCATCTTCGCGGTGGCCGATGCCCTCGACGCCATGACCTTTGATCGGCCGTACTCGCGCGCGGTGTCCTTCGAGGCCGCCCGGGAAGAAATCTGCCGGTGCGCGGGCACGCACTTCGATCCCGCCGTCGTCTCCACCTTCCTGTCCATTCCCCTGTCGATCTTCGAGGAGCTTCGCCGCCGCGCCAGTTGACGCAGGCCCCCCGGGGTTGGTAGCGTGCCCTTCATGACGGAGGCGCCCGCGCTCAAGCTCGACCCCATCCTGCGCCTCGCCATCGAGTTGAACGCGACCGACATCCACGTCCAGGTCGGTCTTCCCCCCATGTTCCGCGTGCGGGGCAAGCTGGTGGCCCACAAGTCCGAGCCGCTCTCCGCCGAGCAGTGCGAGGCCCTCGTCTTCTCCATCATGTCGGAGGAGCAGAAGAAGACCTTTGGCGAGCGCCTCGACTGCGACTTCTCGCACGGCATCACCGGCCTTGCCCGTTTCCGCATCAACGTCTTCCGGCAGCGCACGAGCGTGGCCGCCGCCTTCCGCCGCATCCCGTATCAAATCCCCGCCATCGAGCAGCTCGGGCTGCCCCCGAGCGTGCTCGAGCTCACCAGGCTCAAGCGCGGGCTGGTGCTCGTCACGGGGGCGACGGGGCAGGGGAAGTCGACCACCCTCGCCTCGGTGCTCGACCGCATGAACGAGGAGCGTCAGCTTCACATCGTGACCCTCGAGGATCCCATCGAGTATCTCTTCGAGCACAAGTCGAGCATCGTCGTGCAGCGGGAAGTGGGCATCGACACGCGGTCGTTCGCGAGCGCGCTCCGCGCCTGCCTGCGCGAGGATCCCGACGTCATCCTCGTGGGCGAGATGCGCGATGTGCCCACCATCGAATCCGCGCTCACCGCGGCCGAGACAGGTCATCTCGTGTTCGCCACCCTGCACACGAAGACGCCGGCCCAGGGCATCGACCGCATCGTGGACGTCTTCCCTCCCCACCAGCAGCAGCAGGCCCGCGTCCAGCTCTCCAACGTGCTGCACGCCGTCCTCACCCAGCAGCTCATCCCGCGCCGCGACAATGAGGGAATCGCCCTCGCCATGGAAATGCTCATGATCACTTCGGCCATCCGCAACCTGATCCGCGAGGGCAAGACGTTCCAGATGCAGTCCCTGCTCCAGACGGGCGCCTCTTCCGGCATGCTGACCATGGAGAATTCACTCAAGGGCCTCGTCGACAAGCGATGGATCAGCGCCGATGACGCCCTCGAGAGCTGTTTCGATCCGAAGGAAATGGCCCGCCTCCTGGGCCGCAAGTAGCCACGGCCCCTTTCCCGCGCGCGCCCGCTCCGGCTTTCGCCCCGACCCCGCTGACCGCCCGGCCGTCGGCGAGTCTCTCGAGCCTGTGATATCGCGCCGCCCCGCCGGGGACGTGACGGCCCTTGCCGTCTTCGTCTTCGCGGTCACCGTGATCACGTTTCTGCCCGTGCTCCACGGGCAATTCCTCAACTGGGACGATGAGGAGAATTTTCTCCGCAACGACCGCTTCCGGGGCCTTGGGCTCCCCCAGCTCCGGTGGATGTTCTCCACGTCGCTCATGGGCCACTACATTCCGTTGACCTGGCTCAGCCTCGGCGTCAACTACGCGGTGGGCGGCCTAGAGCCGCGCGGCTATCTCGCGGGCAATGTCCTGCTCCACGCCGCGGCGGCCGTCCTCGTCGTGCTCATCGCGCGCCGGCTCCTCGCCGCGGCGTTCCGCGGCCGCGCGCCCGTCCATGCCGTGGAGCTCGGCGGCGCTTTTGCCGCGCTCGTCTTCGCCATTCACCCCCTCCGCGTGGAGTCGGTGGCCTGGATCACCGAGCGCCGCGACGTGTTGAGCGGGGTGTGGTATCTCCTCACCGTCTGGGCGTGGCTCCGCGCCGTGGCCGACCCCACGCGGAGCTCTCCAGCCTTCTACGCGCTCTCGCTCTGTGCCTTCGGCGCCGGCCTTCTCTCCAAGGCCTCGGGGGTGCTGCTGCCGTTCGCCCTCCTGCTCCTCGATGCGTATCCGCTCCGGCGGCTCGGTCTGGGCTGGCGAAAGCTGATCGCGGAAAAGCTTCCGCATCTCGCCTTGGCCGGCCTCGGCGCCACCGCCGCCCTGTGGGCCGTGCGTCAAGGCACGGCGGTGACGAGCTATGGCGACTATGGCCTGGGGGCGCGGATCGTGATGACGGCCTACAGCTTCGTGTTCTATCCGTGGAAATGGCTGTGGCCGGTAGGGCTGTCGCCCATGTACGAGCTGCCGGCCCGGATCGATCCATGGGCCCCGCGTTTTCTCGTGCCCCTGTTCGTCTGCGTGCTCGTGACGGCCGTCCTGATGGTCCTCGGCCGCCCCTGGCCGGCGGGCCTTGCCGTCTGGGCCTATTCCTCATTGATGGTGCTGCCCGTGAGTGGCATCGTTCACGCGGGCTTCCAGCTCGCTCACGATCGCTATAGCTATCTCTCCGGACTGGGCTTGGCCCTTCTCGCCGGCGGGGCGCTTGTGCTCGTGCTGCGCGCGGAGGCCGAGTCGCGAATCACCCCATGGCTGGCCGTGCTTTTGAGTGCGACGGCCGCGCTGGTCGTTCTCGGTCTCGTCGCCCAGACCTGGCGGCAGACCAGGATCTGGCGCAGCTCCGAGACGCTGTGGGCGTGGGCGGTGGACCTCGATCCCGAGTGCGCGATCTGCCACAACAATCTGGGCTCTGCCATCATCCATTCGCCAACGCGCACGGCACTGAGCCCGGCCTTGGCCGAGACACACTTCCGCCGAGCCATTGCCCTGCGCCCCGGGCGGCCCACTTTTTACCACAACCTGGGCGGAGCGCTGGCCCTCCAGGGGCGCTATGGCGAGGCGGAAGCGCCGCTGCGGGAGTTCCTCCGGCTGAGCCCGGAGCGGCCCGAAGCCCGGGGCCGACTCGGCATGCTCTACGTCGACCAGGGACGCTACGCGGAGGCCGCCCCCCTGCTGCGTGAGGCTCTGGCCATGGAACCCCGGTTCGCAGCCGTCAGAGCCGACCTCGTGCGTGGGCTTCGCCTCGACGCCCAGGCGCAGCGGAAGAGCGGGCGCGAGGCCGCGGCGAAGGCGCTCGAGGCAGAAGCCGCGCGCGTGGAAGCCTCCGCGCCGCCAAGCGTGGGCGCCGCAGCCCCGACCTATCCTCGCTGAGGGGCCTCGATCCGCCTTCCCGTCTGCCCCTTGCCTTGGCCTCTCTTTCCTGGTACACCCTTGCCACGGTTCAGGACCCCCATGCGACTCAAGCGCGAAGCCGTCGAGGCCCTGATGGCGGACAAGCCGGCTGGCACGACCCTGGAAGAGGCCCTCGAGGTCTTCGAGGTCTTCGCCAGTGGGACCCTGGCCGACGAGGTCTATGTGCTGGACGACGTCAGCGGCAAGCGCATCGCCATCGCCCCTGCTGCCCTCCGGAACAAATACCGGAAGGAGTGACCCCCATGAGCATTCTCACGGTTTCCCACGAGATTGGCGCAGGCGGCCCCGAGATCGGCCAGAAGGTCGCCGATCAGCTGGGCTTGCACTACGTGGACCAGGAGCTCATCTCCGACGCCGCCCTGCGCTATGGGGTGCTCGAGGAGAAGCTCTCGAGCCTCGACGAATCGAAGCCCTCGCTCTTCGAGCGCTTCGACGCCGAGACCCGGCGCTACATCACCGTGCTGCAGACGGCGGTCTTCGAGTTCGCCGAGCACGACCGGGTGGTGCTGATGGGCCGGGCGGGGCAGTGGCTGCTGCGGGGCCTCCCGCACGTGCTGCGCCTGCGGGTCATGGCCCCGTTCGACCGGCGGGTCAAGCGCCTCGCCAAGAAGCTCTCCGGACAGATGGGCGAGCAGACCAACCCCCGCACCGTGCAGGACATGGCGCGCCGGGATGACCAGGAGAAACTCGGGCGCATGCGCTACCTCTACGAGGTGGACCTGCGCGACCCGTCGCTGTACGACCTGGTGGTCAACACCGACAAGCTCTCCATCGACGCCGCCGTCGAGATGGTTGCGGCCACCCTCGAGCGCCCCGAGCTCGTCACGACCCCGGAGGCCCAGCAGCTGGTCACGGACCGGGCGTTGGCCTCCCGCATCCAGGTGGCGCTGGCCACCAACCCCGAGACGCGGAAGTACCGCATCACGGTCGAGGCCAAGAATGGCCTCGTGACGCTCGAGGGGACGGCGGCCATGGACGAGGCGGTCGACGTGGCGCGGGCGGTGCGGGGCGTGCGCGAGGTGAAGACGCAGCAGGTGGAAGTGCCGCCGATCCCGCCCTTCGTCGCCTAGGTACTAGCTTTTTGGCGGGGAGGGTGGCCGGCGAAGGCCTTCGTCGGGCGATTCGCCGACAGTGACCGTGACGTCCACCTTTTGCTTCTTGCGGAAGACCTGCAGGACCACCTTGCTTCCCACTTTGCTCTCGGCGGTGAGCCGCTGGAAATGCTGCGAGCTCTCCACCGGCGTCTTGTCGTAGGCGAGGATCACGTCGTTCTGCAGCAATCCCGCCGCCGACGCCGGGCTGCCCGCCATGGTGGAGCCCACCACCGCCCCCTGCTTGCCGGGAACGCCGAGCGATTCAGCCAGCTCCAGCGACAGTGGCTGCAGGGACACCCCGAGCCAGCCCCGCACCACCTTGCCCTTGTCCACGAGCTGGTCCACCACGCGCTTGACCATGTTGATGGGAATCGCGAAACCAATGCCGATCGAGCCTCCGCTCTGGGAAAAGATCGCCGTGTTGATGCCAATGACTTCTCCCCGGAGATTCAGCAGCGGCCCCCCGGAGTTTCCCGGATTGATCGAGGCGTCGGTCTGGATGAAGTTCTCGTAGGTGGCGACTCCCACGTCAGACCGGCCCGTGGCGCTGATCACTCCCACGGTGACCGTCTGATCCAGTCCGAAGGGATTGCCGATGGCGATGGCCCATTCGCCGACCCGCAGGTTGTCGGAGTTGCCGAGCGTGGCCACGGTCAGGTCCCGATCCGGCTGGAAGCGCACGACGGCGAGGTCGGTCTTGGGATCGGTGCCGACCACCTGGCCGGTGTACTCGCGCTTGTCCGCCATCTTCACCGTGATCTCGTCGGCGCCCTTGATGACGTGAAAGTTCGTGAGGATGAGTCCGCGCTTGTCGAAGATGACCCCGGAGCCGAGTCCGGGCCGACGAAACTCCGGCCCCCCGCTCGGCCCGTCGGATCCGAAGAACTGCTTGAAAAAGTCCTGGAAGAACGGATCGTCGCTGCCCGGTGGCGGCCCAGGCGCCCGGCGAGGGTGGGACTTCTGGATGATGCCCACGTTCACCACCGCGGGTCGCAGATGCTCCGAGACGCCGACGAATGCCGCCTGGAGGCTCTCGGCTGGAGTGGCGATGGGCGACGCTTTCGCGGACGCCGCGCCACGCTCGAGGCTCGTCGGGATGGCTCCGTGCAGGAGATAGCCGGCCCCCGCCGCGACGGCGACGAGGACGGCAACGATGGCTCCGGGCAATAGAGTGCGGTTCATTGACGGCATCCGAGCAGCGGATCATAGGCACCGCCGTCGCGGGGTGTCAAGGAAGGGCAGGGCCCGGCCTAAACCCACCACGAAGGCCCCAAAAATAGAGGTCTCACCGAAGATTGTGGAGCACTAGGCATCTTTTTGCAGGGGATCTGCGAGTGTAACGCCCTGAATTCAAAGAGTATGTGGCCAGCGATTCGGCCGATAGAACGTGGGCATGGGGCTTGCTGTCGTCTATGGCAGCTATCAAGGGCCCAGAGAAACGACGTGTGCCTTGGCCCGCCCGACTAACCAGCTCGAGGAGGTAACGGATGTTCGCCAAGACACGAAACATGTTGGCCGGGATGGGACGCGAGGCCGGCTTCACCTTGGTCGAGCTGCTCATCGTCATCCTGATTGTCGGCATTCTGTCGGCGGTGGCGCTCCCGCTCTATCTCGGGTACACGCGGGATGCCCGACTCGCGGAGGCCAAGGCCCTCGCCGGGTCGGCCCTGACGGCGCTATCGGGCTGCGTGCAGGTCAAAGGCGCCGGCCAGAGCTGTGTACGGAGCGATGTCGCGCAGCGGGTAGGCATGGATACGTCCACGTTCAATACGTATGATGGCCGATGGAACGTCCCTACCGCGCAGTTGACCGTGACGACGAGCAACCCGCCGCAGCTCCTTGGTCAGGTGTCGGTGTCCGGAGTGGGTGGCAATGCGGCAGGCATGTTGCTCTCGATGTTCGGGACGGCCACGGGTGTGGTTCTGAAGTGCGACGTGAACAGCGCAACCCCTCCGGCAACCTCTGCGGCCGGGCAGGACTGCTAGACCGATCTGCCCAGACTGATTCGCCAGACTGATTCGGAGTCCGGCGGTGGGCGGGGCTATCCCGCCGGCCCGCCGCGTGTGAGGCGCACAGACTAGTCACCACTGCTCTCTGAGTGGTGCGAGCGAGACGATTCGGTGGCGGGATCAATTGATCCCGCCACCGATTGGTCTTTACGCAAGAAGGTCACGTCCCGGGAAGGCGGCCGCGGAGTGTGATGGCTTCGCGGACCGTCATGAGCAGTGTCTCGTTCCTGTATGGGGAGGGCTGTGATGGTCTCCGGTCGAAAGCATGGAGAGGCTGGATTCACGCTGGTCGAGCTGCTCATCGTCATCCTGATTGTCGGCATTCTGTCCGCGGTGGCGCTCCCGCTCTATCTCGGGTACACGCGGGATGCCCGACTCGCCGAGGCCAAGGCCCTCGCCGGCTCGGCCTTGACGGCGCTGTCCGGCTGCGTGCAGGTCAAGGGCGCCGGCCAGAGCTGCGTCCGGAGCGAGGTGGCGCAACGGGTGGGGCTGAACACGTCGACGTTCCAAACGTACGACGGCCGGTGGAGCGTTCCCACGGCGGACCTGACGGTGACGACGGACAATCCGCCGCAGCTGACGGGGCAGGTGTCGGTGTCCGGGGTGGGTGGCAATGCGACAGGCATGTCGCTCTCGATGTTCGGGACAGCCACGGGAGTGGTGCTGAGGTGCGACGTGACCAGCGCCACTCCTCCCGCCACCGTGGCGGCCGGCCAGGACTGCTAGCGGATCCGCGGCGCGGGGGGAATGGTCGTGAGGGCCCTCTCCCCGCGCCCGCCTATCCGTCGGGACAGCCCGGGCGCGATCCTCGATCGGTGCCAAGGCGCTGGGCCACCCGTGTCACGCCTTCGCACGCGTCGCTCAGGCCGGGTTCGAGGCTGAGCGCGGTGCGGAAGGCGGCGAGAGCGAGGCGATCCACCTTCGCCTTCTCGTAGTTCCAGCCGATCGTGATGTACCAGCGCCCCCTGAAGCGATTCGAGAGCCGCGCCACCTCCGCGTATTCCGCCACCGCCGCCGCGTAGCGGCCCGCCTCCTCGTGCGCGCCCGCCAGATTGAAGTGTGCCGCGCGGTTCTGCGGGGCAAGGGCGATGGCGTGGGACCAGAGCGTCGCCGAATCGTGCCAGAGGGCGACCTGCTGCCACGTCAGCGGCACCATGGCGACCACCCAGATCGAGAGCACCACACGAATCATGTCCCGCCCCGCCCAACGCCGCGCGGCCAAGCCGCCCAGAATGACGGCCCAACCGAGGGCAGCGAGGTAGGTGTAGCGATCGGCGGCGGCCTGGGGACCGTTCTGGAAGATGCCGAGCACGGGCAAGAGAGTCGCGATGTAGGCGATCGTCGCCACCGTAAAAGCCGGCCATCGCTGCCGCACGAGCACGGCGACGCCAAGGAGACCTCCCACCGCGCCAAAATGGAGCCAGGTCACGGTGAAGTCGAGTTGGTAAAGGGGAGACAGCCCGAAAGGCATCGCGCTCTTCCAGAGATAGAACGCGAGACCGTAGATCGACAGCACCGTCCGATAGAGCGGCCCCATCTCGGCGAGCGAGCGTGTATTGCCGAGCGTGAACAGAGCGAGGAATCCGATCACCGTCGCCGCGGCCCCCAGCGCGAAATACGGCACCTTCTCGAGCCACACCGAGGTGTGCCGCCACCCCCGCTCTCCCCCGAGCCGCTGAAGGGGGTACACGTCCAGCGCGAGGAGGATGACGGGGAGGCTCACCACGATCGATTTCGACAGGAGGCCGCCCGCGAAGAATCCGACCGATGTCCAGTACCACCGCGGGCTCGGGCGGTCCCTGCCGTCGAGCGCCTTCAAATACGCGATCAGGCTCAGGACGTAGAAAAGGCCCGAGAGGACATCGCGCCTCTCCGTGACCCAGGCGACCGACTCGGCGCGGAGAGGGTGGATGGCGAAGAGCAGTGCGGCGAGGGAGGCGCCGATCCTGAGATCACGGTCCGTGACCTCCAGGCGTGCCGCGCCCAGGAGGCGGAGGCTCAGGAAGTAGAAGGCCAGCGCCGTCGCGGCATGGAACAGGATATTGGTCAGGTGATAGCCCGAAGAGTCCATCCCCCAGAGCAGGTAGTCGAGACCGAAGGAGATCCACGTCACCGGGATGTAGTGGCCCATGTGAAAGGTCGTGAACATCCACGCGAGCTGGGGAGGCCCCAAGCCTCGATAGTGAGGATTGTCGAGGTAGTTCTTCGCATCGTCCCAGCCCAGAAACTCGTGGTGGAGGGCGGGCAGGAAGGCGAGGACGGTGAGCCCGACCACCAGAGCGGGTACCGCCCCGCGCGCCAGGCCGCCGCGCGAGACGCTCACGGGCGCACTCCCGCAGAACACGCGACGGGCTCGCTGATGTCCGCGCCGGCGGCGAGACGCTTCGCCCGCCCGCATGCCGTCACATCGTCGGCTAACAAGGCGGCCGCGACGCGGTACTGCTCGAAGGCTTGGCCGGGCTGCCCGTATTGCTCGAGCAGAGCGCCAAG
>WNFY01006206.1_pt1 | contig 10688 bp, 7 predicted proteins | sample 5400091 | NCBI WGS metagenome assembly WNFY01 (sample SAMN13153364, study PRJNA577476) | soil metagenome | isolation source: 60 cm soil or saprolite under grassland replicate 1 | place: USA:California | collected 2016-06-15
GGTCGCGTCGGCGGAGCCGTAGTACGGCGTGTGCGGCACCTCGCCGGCCGCGGCCATCTCGCCGAACCGCATCTCGTGCGGGATCTTGCCCGGCTCCTCGTCGCGCTCGGGATCGTTCTTCGTCCCCTGCAGACGCGCCAGGAACTGCAGCGCGTGCTTCGCGACCTCGGGCGTCGCGAGGAGCGCCTGGAACCCCGTGATGAGGGCGTCGCGGCCGAACGGGCACGTGTACCAGGGGATCCCGGCCGAGATGACCGCCTGGCCGAAGTGGTGGACCTTGAGCGCCTTCAGATCGGCCACGTTCTGGGCGAGGGCGCGGTCGAACATGTCGTGGCTCGACTCGAAGCGCGTGCAGCGCTCGGCCCAGGCGGCGTAGGCGTTCCCGCTCTCTCTCGCGCGCACCTCGAACGGCCTGGGCGTCGCCGGAAGCGCCTCGCCCACGGCGGCGAAGACGCTGAAGGTGGCCTCCCCCGACTCGCCCGGCGCGAGGTGGAAGGCGAGGCGCGCGCCGCCCGCGTCGAGGCGCTCCACGCGCACCGGGCCGGCGCCGTCGCCGTTCGCCGCCGAGACGTCGAGGCGGATCCCGGTGACGTACTCGCGGCGATCGAGGCCGCGGTAGCGGAGGAGCGCGCACCCGTCCTTCACCTCGGGGACGAGGTACCGGCCTCGCCGGGCGCGGCGCGCGCCGCGGATCTCGAACACGTCCGCGAAGTCGGCGGCCCACTCGAGCTCGATCCACTGGTCGATCGTCCGGCCCTGGAAGTTCGTGAGGACGAACCGGTCGACGAAGACGTCGTCGATGACCTGGTCGCGCCGGAGGTGGACGTAGTTCACCGGCTCCTTCCCGAGCAGGTCCCCCTCGTGCAGGCCGGTGATGGTGAAGTCGATCTGCGAGACGTAGTCGGTCGAGACCTGGGTGGAGAGGCACAGGGGCGGTCCGCCCTGGACCACCATGCGCCAGCCGGAGAGGTGCCGTGTGTCGGTGAGGAAGAGCCCGAGGTCGCGCGCGCCCGCCGGCGACACGTCGCCGAGCCGGTTCGCGACGACGAAGAGGTTCCCGTGCTTCAGGACGAGCTTGTCGACGCCCGTCGCCTCCGGCTGCTGCGACGGATCGGCGTAGCCGAAGAGCTGCTCGGGGTCGGCGAACCCCGCCGCCCGGTCGGGCGCGTCCTGCGCGCTATCCTGCGTAGCTCGACTCCTCCGCGCCGCCGGCGGACAGCCCGGCGGTTGCCACGGCGCGCGCGTACACGCGCTCGTAATCGCGCACCATGCGCGCCGACCTGAAGCGCGCCTGCGCCCGCCGGCGGCAGGCCATGCGGTCGAACGTCTCGAGCTGCGCCAGGACGGCCGCCATCTCGGCCTGGCCGTCCACCAGGAACCCGGTGATGCCCTCGTCGACGATCTCGGGCGCCGCGCCGCGCGGGAACGCGATGACCGGCGTCCCGCTCAGCATGGCCTCGATCATGACGAGCCCGAACGGCTCCTCCCACCCGAGCGGCATGAGGAGCGCGCGCGCGCCGCCGAGGAGCTGCATCTTGCGCTCGCCCCCCACCGGCCCGACGTACAGCACGTTCGGATCCGCGAGCGCCGCCCCCAGCTCCGCCTTCCACTCCGGCGTCGCGTCCACGACGTGGACCTCGCCGGCGAGCCGGATCGGCACGTGCGCGGCGCGCGCGGCGGCGACCGCCACCTGCGGCGCCTTGCAGGGCGAGAGGCGCCCGAGGAACAGCGCATAGTCGCCCTCCCCGTGGCCGAGCGGGTGTCGCTCCGGATCGAGCCCGTGGTGCACGACCTCGCAGGCGAGCTCGGGCTCGAGCTGGGCCTGCCGGGCCGAGATCGCGACGTAGTGGACCGAGGGCCTCCTCAGATAGGCCTGGGTCAGGCGGTCGTCCCGCGCGTGGTGGAGCGTGTACACCAGCGGACTGCCGAGCTCGCCGGCGAAGGCGACCATCGCCGGCACGTGGGCGTGCACGACGTCGAAGCGCTCGCGGGCGATCGCGCGCGCCGCGGCTCCGCAGTGGCGCAGCTCCGCGTCGCGGTCCGGCGGCCACACGGGCGCGTCGTACAGGTACCGGAGGTCCCGCGCCCGCGAGTCGCCGGTGGCGAAGAGGGTCACGTCGTGGCCAGCGGCCTCGAGGCCGCGCACGAGCTCGTGGACGACCAGCTCCGTCCCTCCGTATCCGCGTGGCGGGACCGCCAGGAAAGGCGTCGAGACGAGGGCGATCCGCACCGTCTACCAAGGTAAGGGCTCGCTGCGTCGCGCGCACCCTGCCCGCTGGCGGACCTCGTCGAGCCGGGAGAGCGCGCGTCCGCACGGCAGTCCATGGAGCGATCGCCGCCGCGGAGGGGAACTGCGCTAGACTCCGGGACCATGGAAGGACAGGCTCAGAGCGCGCTCAGCGAGGAGATGTTCCACTCGTTCCTCCAGCTCGCGGTGAAGCGGCAGGCGAGCGACGTCCATTTCGAGGTCGGCTACCCGCCCACCTACCGTGTGTTCGGCGAGCTGCTCGCCGCCAAGTACCCGCCGCTGACGCACGAGGACACCGAGGCGATCGCGAACTTCGTGCTCCAGGCGCCCGACTCGGGGTTCACCCCCCTCGACTTCCGCGAGGTGGACCGGAGCTACTCGCTCCCCGGCGTGAGCCGGTTTCGGGCGAGCATCTTCAAGCAGCGCGGCAGCTGGGGCGCCGTCATGCGCACCATCCCGTTCGCGATCCCGGACTTCGGCGCGCTCAACCTGCCGCCGGTGGTGCACACGATCGGCGAGGCGCGGCGCGGGCTCGTGCTCGTCACGGGCGCGACCGGGAACGGCAAGTCCACCACCATCGCCGCCATCATCAACCACCTCCTCCAGGAGGAGCGGCTGCACGTGGTGACGGTGGAGGATCCGATCGAGTACATCTTCCAGGGCGGGAAGGGACTCGTCATCCAGCGCGAGGTCGGCGCCGACACGGCGAGCTACTCGGACGCGCTGCGCGCCGCGCTCCGCCAGGACCCCGACGTCATCATGGTGGGCGAGCTGAGGGACCGCGAGGCGGTGGACATCTGCCTCAAGGCCGCCGAGACGGGGCACCTCGTCATCACCTCCCTCCACACGCCCGACGTGGTGCGCTCGATCGGGCGCGTCGTGGGCCTCTTCCCCGCCGACGAGCAGGACACGGTGCGGGCGCGGCTCGCCGACAACCTCCAGGCGGTGGTCTCGCTCCGCCTGCTCATGCGCGCGGACGCGGCGGGCCTGATCCCGGCGGTCGAGGCGCTCCTCGCCACGTCGACGGTGCGCGAGGCGATCCGCGAGGGCGGGTCGCGCGTGCAGGACCTCAAGAACTACATGGAGACGGCCGGGGCCGACCTCGGCATGCACAGCTTCGACCAGTACCTGTACAAGCTGCACGAGTCGAAGCGCATCTCGCTCGACACCGCCCTCGCCAACGCGACCCACCGCGCGGATCTCGAGCGCCGCATCCTCATCGAGACGGGCGGCCGGGGCGCGTGATGACGCCGCCCAGCGGCCACGTCGTGTCGCGCGCGCTCCTCGTCGGCCAGGACGCCGACGTGGCGGCCGCGCTGCACCTGCACCTCGAGCGTGCGGGGTGGTCGCTCTTCTGCGTCCCCTCGCCCGAGCTGCTCGACGGTCTGCTGCGCGCCGTGGCGCCGCACGCCATCATCCTCGTCCTCCCCGCGCAGCCCGACGCGAGCTGGGGAGGCGCGCTCACGGCCGCCGCCAGCGCGGCGCGCGTGGGCGTGCGCGTGGTGGTGGTGGCGCCGTCGCGCGACGTCGTGGAGCCGCTCGCGGCGGTGGCCGGCGCGGAGCGCGCGCTGGCGCGGGCGGAGGTCCTGGCGCGGCCGCTCTCGGTGGTCGAGCGCGTCCCCTCCTCCGCCGGGGTGGCGCCGCCGCCCATCCCGCCGGCCGCGCCGGTGGCGCCCGCCTCGAGCATCGCGGCGGCCGCCGCCGCGCTGGCCGACGTCGGCGCGCCGCCGCCGGCGCGCCAGCCGCGGTCGAACGTGGACCTCATGGCGCTCATCGACGAGGAGCTCGTCGACGAGCCGCGGAACCGCCCCAAGATGACCCGCGTCGAGGTGACCGTGAGCCTCGTCTCGGAGCACAACTTCTACGTCGGCCCGACGCGCCGCGTGGACTCCGGCGGCGTGTTCATCTCGACGATGCTTCCCCCGAAGATCGGGACGAGGCTCCAGGTGCGGCTCGGGCTCGCCGACGGCCGCAAGCTCGAGGTGGAGGGCGAGGTCGTCTTCATCCGCGAGAAGAGCCCCATCACCGGCCGGCAGCCGGCCGGCTGTGGCGTGAAGCTGTACGGCCTCCCGGGCTGGGCCATCGACGCCATCGACCGCTTCCTGCTCGCGCGGCTGCCGATCGTGTACGTGGCGTCGTAGCGCCCATCTTGGACGTGTCGCCGACGTGTCGCCGCGGGCGTCAGCGCACCTCCTCGAGGATCCGGCAGATCGCGAGGAGCGTGTCCCACCCGCGCGTGGTCGCCGCGATCCCGAGGCCCTTCTCGACGACCTCGTTGGGATAGATGAGTCTCGCGCCGAGTCGGCGCCGCTCGCAGAGCGCGTGACGGCCGACGATCTGGACCACGCGCACCTCCCAGCTCGGCCCCTGCGGCCGCTCGATGGGGAGCTTCGGCCGCGGCCGGGGCGGACGGGCGAGGACGCTGATGGTCCGCTTGACGCCCTTCTCGGGCTCCGCCGCGCCGAACGGCTCGCTCCGGACGAGTCGCAGGATCTCCTTCCCTGCGCAGACGAACACCTCGGACTCGAAGGGCAGCTTCCGCCGGATCGCGCGCTCGAGCGCCTTCGCGTCGGCCGCCCTTGGCGCGACGAAGGTCCCCGCCGCTCCGACGTTGACCAGGTCCAGCTCGTCCGCCAGCGCCCTCGCCCGCAGGGTCCTGCCGCCGACGTTCACGGCACGGAGAAAGACGACCAGGGCCATCCGGCCAGATACATCGCCCTGCGCTGCCGCGGGCACAACCTCTTCGTTGCCAGGGCTTCGGGGGCCGGTCGAGATCCTCGAATACGAGGAGATCTTCGAGGAGACGCTCGTGCTCGGCAACTACGCCGTGGAGTGAGGCGTCATCCGGGCGCGGCGCCTACTCGTCGACCGCCCGGTCCGTCCGCCGCACGCCCAGCAGGAACGGCTGGATGAACTGGTCGAGGTCGCCGTCGAGGATGTCGTCGACCTTGCCGGTCTCGACACCGGTCCGGAGGTCCTTCACGAGCCGGTACGGCGCCATGACGTAGCTGCGGATCTGCGAGCCGAAGTTGATGTCCTTCTTGGCGGCCTCGTCGGCGTCCCGGACGACCTGGCGCTTCTTCTCCTCGTAGTCGTAGAGGCGGGAGCGCAGGATCTTCCACGCCATCGAGCGGTTCTTCTGCTGGCTGCGCTCGTTCTGCATGGCGACGACGATGCCCGTGGGCAGGTGCGTGAGCCGCACCGCCGAGTCGGTCTTGTTCACCTTCTGCCCGCCCGCGCCGGACGAGCGGTAGGTGTCGATGCGGACGTCGCCCTCCTTGATGTCGATGACGATGTCGTCCTCGATCTCGGGGGTCACGTCCACGGCGGCGAAGCTCGTCTGCCGGCGCGCGGCGGAGTCGAAGGGGCTGATGCGCACCAGCCGGTGCACGCCGCGCTCCGCCTTGAGGAACCCGTAGGCGTGGTCGCCGCGCGCGAAGAACGACGCGGACGAGATGCCCGCCTCCTCGCCCGCGACCAGGTCGGCCGGCTCCACCTCCCAGCCCTTCCGCTCGCAGTAGCGCGTGTACATGCGGTACAGCATCGCGGCCCAGTCCATGGCCTCGGTGCCACCCGCGCCGCTCTTCACCTCGACGATGGCGTTCGCGCGATCGTGGGGACCGGAGAGCATGCGCTCGAACTCGAGCTCCTCCACGCGGCGCTCCAGCGTCTCGGCGTGCTGGGCGGCCTCTGCGCGGGTCGCCGCGTCCTGCGCCTCCTCGGCCAGCTCGTGCAGCGCGCGCGCGTCCTCGAGCGCGCGCCAGGTCCGGTCGAACGCCGCCACCGCGCTCTCGAGCTGCGCCTTCTCCTTCAGGAGCCCCTGCGCGCGCGCGTTGTCGTTCCAGAAGCCCGGGTCCTCGGAGAGGCGCGCGATCTCGCCGGCGCGAGCGCGCTTCTTCTCGACGTCAAAGCGACCCCCGGAGCGCATCGAGGCGCTGCGTGAGGTCGGTCATCAGCTCGGCGGTCGGCGCGGCCATGGCTACCCGGTTGCTCCTTCTCGCGGCGGGCCTCGGCGGCGCAGCGCGAGCGCCAGCGCGATCGCGCCATACAGGCTCGCGGCGCCGGCGAAGAGGTCGCCGACTTTAGTGTAGAGGGTGCGCCCGCGCAAGCGCGGCACCTGCCCCACGAGGAGCCGCGGCGGCTCGTCCGGATCGGGTGCCAGGTCGGGGTCGACAGGTCCCACCGGCAGGGCGCCCGGCTGCACCTCGCCCGTGGGCTCGACGAGCGCGGTGACCCCGGCGTAGGCCGGCCGCGCCACGGCCTTGCCCGCCTCGATGGCGCGCAGGCGCACGATGGCGAGGAACTGGTAGGGGCCGGACGAATAGCCGTACCACGCGTCGTTGGTCGGGTTCACCAGCACCTCGGGATCCTTCTCCGCGAAGGCGACGTTCACCTCCGGGAAGATGGCGTCGAAGCAGATCATCGGCGCGAGGCGCACCGGGTCGGGGACGGCGGCCGCGGCGGCGAGGCGCGCGGCGACGGGACCCGGCTCGAAGGAGAGCACCTCGAGCGCGCTCCCCGGCTCCTGGAGCACCATCTCCGGCACGACCGTCCGCAGGATCCCCCCGAACCCGTGCAGCGGGACGTACTCGCCGAAGGGGACGAGGTGGTGCTTCGCGTAGCGATCGAGGACGCGCAGGTCGGGCCGGAGCAGGAAGACGGTGTTCGAGCCCAGCACCTCGCGGCGGCCGCCGGCGCCGCGGCGCTCGGCGTAGGTGCTCGCGCCGAGCAGCAGGTGGGCGCGCGCGAGCCGCGGGAGGCCGCCGCGCGGATCAGCGAAGCTCGCAATGTCCGGCGGGACGAGAAACGGGTAGGTCGCCTCGGGCCAGGCGACGAGGTCCACGCCCCTGCGGTCGGCCTCGAGCGTGAGCGGCACGTACCGGCCCAGGATGAGCTCGGCGTAGGTGGCGCGCTGGTTCTTCACCGACTGGTTCACGTTGCCCTGGACGAGCCCGACCGAGAGCTTCGGCGCGGCCGCGGCGCGGGCGCGCACGCTCGCGAGGTGCGCCGTGCCCCAGCCGGCGACCGCCGCGACGGCGACGGCCGTGACCGCGGCGAGCCGCCACGGCCGCGGGCGGCCGTCGAGGAACGCGCGGACGAGCGCGTGCAGGACGCAGTTCACGAGCACGACGAGGGCGGCGATGCCGTAGATGCCGGTGACGGAGGCGAGCTGCGAGATGGCGAGGTGGCGCGCCTGGACGTACCCGAGGTTGCCCCACGGGAAGCCGGTGAAGAGGTAGTTGCGGGAGAGCTCGGTCGCGACCCAGAGCGCCGGCAGGTGCGCCCACCACGGCCAGCCGAGGCGGCGGCGGACCGTCCAGCTCGCGACGAGCGCGGCCGCCCAGTGCGCCGCCATGTAGAGGACGAGGAAGGTGAGCCCGAGCAGCGCGATCGGGAGCGGCACGCTCCCGAACGCCGTCATGGCGTGGTTCACCCACCAGATCGCGCCGTAGAAGTAGGCGAGGCCGGCGGCGAGGCCCACGGCCAGGGCGGACCTCCAGGTCCGGGCGCCGTCGAGCGCGAGGAGCGCCGGGATGAGGGCGAACCAGGCGAGCCACTCGAGGTGACCGGCGGGATCGATCTCGCGCAGCGAGATCCAGGGGATCGCCTGCGGCAGCGCGAGCGCCATGAGGAGGCCGCTGGAGATGGCGAAGAGGAGGCGTTTCATCATGGACGCGACCTCGACCCCGAGCGTTTCGTCCCCGGCGGCAGGCGCCTCCGGCGCCTCCGCTCGCTGTCGCGAGCGGCCGCCGGCTTCGCCGTCGATCGAGGTCGGGGGCTCCGCCCCCGACGCCCCCGCCCCTCTCCCCGACCCTTCCCCCGCAAGCGGGGGGAGGGAGACAGCCTCGATCCCCTCACCATTCCCTCCCCCACCAGCTCGTCCTCCGCCTTCGCCATCCGCCTCGCCTGGGCGGGACGCTCGTGGTCGTGCCCCAGGAGGTGCAGGAGGCCGTGCGCGAGGTAGCGGTCGAGCTCGGCGCCGAGCAGCCTCCCCTCCGCGCGCGCGACGCGCCGCGCGGTGTCGAGCGAGACCACGACGTCGCCGAGAAGCGGCCCGTGGTTCGGCGCCGCGTGCGGGAACGAGAGGACATCCGTGGGACGGTCCTTCCCTCGCCAGGCGCGGTTGAGGCGTCTCATGGCGGCATCGCCGACGACGAGGATCGAGAGCTCCGCCTCCTCGCGCCCGAGCGCGCACAGGTAGCGGCGGGCGCGCTCGCGCAGGCGCCGCGCGGCGGCGGCCCCACGCGCGTGCTCGCTCCGGGCGTGGACGGTCACGGCCGGCGGCGCTCCGCGGAGACGAGCTGGAGCTGGGCCCCCGCGCCGGACGCCTCGCCCGGCCCGGCGCCCGCCTCCGGATACTCCGGCCGCGCGTGGTAGACGGCCGAGAGCGCGCGCACGATGGCGGCGGCGATCGCGTTCAGGTCCTTCAAGGTGAGCTCGCACTCGTCGAGCTGGCCCTCGCTGAAGATCTCGTTGATGCGCTTGTGCACGAGGGCGCGCAGCCGGTCGCCGGTGGGTTCGGGCAACGAGCGCGCCGACGCCTCGCACGCGTCGGCGATCATGACGAGCGCCGCCTCGCGGGTCTGCGGCTTCGGGCCGGGATAGCGGAAGAGCCCCTCCTCGAGCGCGCCGCCCTCGCCGGCGTCGTCCGCCTCGCTCGCGCGCCGCTGCGCCTTCGCCCAGAAGAAGGAGACGAGCCGCGTCCCGTGGTGCTGCGGGATGGCCTCGGCCACCGCGCGCGGCAGCCCCCAGTGGCGCGCCAGCTCGACGCCGTCGGTCACGTGCCGCTTGACGATGAGCGCGCTCATCGACGCCGCGAGCTGCTCGTGGCGGTTCTCGCCCCGCTGGTTCTCGGCGAAGTAGAGCGGGTTCCGGATCTTTCCCAGGTCATGGTAGTAGGCGCAGACGCGCGCGAGCAGCGGGTTCGCGCCGATGGCGTCCGCCGCGGCCTCGACGAGCGACCCCATGATGACCGAGTGGTGGTACGTCCCGGGCGCCTGGACGATGAGGTCCTTCAGCGCCGGGTGGTTCAGGTTCGCGAGCTCGAGCAGCTTCACGTCGGTCAAGTACCCGAACGCCCACTCGACGAGCGGCAGGATCCCCACCGCGGCCACCGGCAGGAGCACGCCGCCCGAGCACAGCGCCGCGACCGCCGGCGGGAGCGCGTAGAGGACGCCGCGCCCGGTGAAGAGGTGCGTGGCGAAGACGAGGAGCGCGCCGAGCCCGCCCACGGCGGCTCCGACCTTGAAGAGGCCGGCCCGGTCGCGCGTGCGCGCCACGAGCCCCGACGCGACCACCGAGGTGAGCATGGCGTGGAGCGCCAGGAAGAGCGAGCTCCCCGCGAGGAGACCGACGACGCCGCCGCTCGCGACCGCGAAGAGCAGCGCCACCTCGGCCGAGAGGACGCTCCGGATGACCATCGCGCCGGCGGCGAACGGCACGAGGTAGAAGAAGGCCTCGGGCGAGAAGCGCGGGAAGCGGTCGTGCAGCGCGTCGCCGACGGCGAGGCCCGCCGAGGCGAGGACCGCGGTCGCCAGCATCGCGAACGCCAGCAGCAGCGCGTCCTTGCGCGTGGGGCGGAAGCCCGGCACGTTGCGCCGCGCGTGGCGCCAGAGGAGCGACACGAGCATCGCGACGAGCGCTGCCGCCCCGAGCCGCACGAGCAGCACGTCCGCGCTCCGCGTCTGGGCGCGGATGCCGTGGAAGACGATCAGGTGGCGCTTCTCGATCACCTCGCCATCGCCGACGATCTTCTCGCCGCGCTTCACGTGGAGGACGACCGGCTTCACGCGGTCCGCGGCGTCGCGCTGGCGCAGGGCCGTCTCGGCGAGGTCGAAGACGAGCGTGGGCCGCGCCAGGGCCGCCGCGATCCGGCCGAGCGCGGCGCGCTGCGCCGCTCCGACGGACGCGGGGAGCGCCGCCGCCGCGCGCTCCACGTCAGCGCGCGCCTCGTCCACGCCGCGCAGGAGGCGGACGTCGAGGATGGGGTGCTCGCCCTGCGGCACGCCGTTGCGGAGCGTGCGCGCGAGGAGGCCGCGCTCCCGGTCCGCCGCGAGCCGCCGCCGGTCGTCCACCACGTGGCCGGAGAGGGCGTGGCTCGCGAGGACGACCAGCTCGTCCTCGAGCGGCTCGGCGAACCGGGCGCCGGCCAGCGCCGCGAAGTCCTCCTCGGCGACGGCGACGCCGAGGCGCGCCTCGAACGCCGCGCGCTGCTGCGCGAGCGTCGGCTGGCGCACGTCACCGGACACCCCGCGCCGGCGCGGCTCCGCGCCATGCCGGCCGCGCGCCTCCGCGGACGCGTCTCGCGCGAGCGTGAAGGCGTCGCGGATGCGCGCCGCAGCCTCGTCGGCCGCCCCCTCGTCGGAGTCGAAGACCGCCCGCTCCGCGGCCGCGGCCTGGTCGCGCTGCTCGCGCGTCGCCTCCTCGTCGGGGATGTCGT
>WNFY01020876.1_pt1 | contig 10688 bp, 10 predicted proteins | sample 5400091 | NCBI WGS metagenome assembly WNFY01 (sample SAMN13153364, study PRJNA577476) | soil metagenome | isolation source: 60 cm soil or saprolite under grassland replicate 1 | place: USA:California | collected 2016-06-15
ACTTACACTGGCTAAGGAACAGGGTGGCAACATAAGCCTGGTATGCGCAGGTGAACTCGATTATTTCGCGCTCGACGATGCTGTATGTGCAGGCTATCTTGCTCTTGAATTGCAACGACTACAAGGGCAGGTGTTGCCTCTCAACCTTGATGAGAGCGCCCTGGCAGCTATAGCACTTTACGAAGCATTTGAGCCTCCTAAAGTGATTGACTACTGTAATTCCGCCCAATCAGTCATTCTCGGAGGTTTACCTGATGATCCTCCATTTTGCATGCGTACGAGCGTTAGTCAGAGTGTACCGATAGTGGTTGGTCGAGAGAACGAGACAGGGTTGCTGATGATTGAGGCTGGTTAATCCACCCTCACCACCAACTTCCCAAAATTCCTATTCTCCCCCATGACCCTATGCGCCTCACCTATCTCCTCCAGCGGATACACCTGCTCAATAACCGGCTTGACTTTCCCACTGGCTAGCAGAGGCAATACGCTTGTTATGAAACGACGCGTCACCGCCAGTTTCTCCTCCAGTGTTCGAGCGCGCATGGTAACGCCTCGCATCGAAATACGCTTACCCATTAGAAGCCCCAGATTTACATTGGCCTGTACGCCGCCCATGGTTGCCAGAAAGACCATACGTCCCCACGTCGCCAGAGCCTGCAAGTTCTGTTCCATATAGGGAGCGCCGATAAAATCAATCACAACATGCACTCCCTCGCCTTTAGTCAACCTCCTCACTTCCGAAGCAAAATTCTCGGCGGATAACCCTACATTCAATCCCAACTCTTTAGCCAGCTCAAGTTTGCGAGGTGTGCGTGATGTGCCAAATGTAGTAGCTCCTGCCGCGTGCGCAAGTTGTAAAGCCGCCGTTCCAACACCACTTCCCACGGCATGAATCAGTACACGCTCTCCCATCTGCAAGCCTGCTTGTGTGAAAAGTGCATCGTGAGCGGTTATAAATACTTCTGGGATGCCTGTCGCCTGCACAAAATCGAGATTCTGCGGAATTTCGATCAGCAGACCCTCGTGCACCAAAATATACTCAGCCTGCGCTCCTCCACCTGCCAGGCCCATTACACGCTGGCCTGGCTTCCACATACGTACCAGCGGGCCGACAGCATCAACCTCCCCAGCAAATTCGAGTCCTGGAATATTTGAAGGTGACCCTGGAGGAGCTGGATAGCCACCAGCGCGCTGCAACAAATCAGCACGATTGATGCCCGAAGCACGCACGCGCACACGCACCTGGTCACCTGTTGGTTCCGGTGTCTCGACATCTTGTATTTCCAATACTTCCGGCCCGCCTGGCTGGGTGATTATGACTGCTCGCATATATTGTTGCTCCTTTAATCGTGGGTTTCGTTTATAACGTTTTGTGCCTTTTCATATCATACGATAATTGCTTCATGGTTTGTAGCAGCAAGAGAACATTTGCCAATTCTTTTAGCAAAATTACATCATTTCCCTTGCCTGGGAATAATAACGATATATCGCATTGTTCTTATATGCAGATGACGATATATCGTTATAATACGAAAAAGACAAGGAGGTGATTGCATATGATAGGTAACTATGAAAGACATGTTGGACCACGGTTTGACAGAGGCAACTGGTCCGGTCCCCGCTTCTTTCGTGGGCATCGGCGACCTGCTGCATTCTTCTATGGCCGTCCAGGCCATCACAGATCTGCTGGCCACTGGCAACAGCCAACGCCAGAGCAACAGGCATTACGTAGCACTGCGGCAGAAGTGGCACGGCTTTTCGTGATTGCGCCGCCCTGCTCTTTTCATCTTTGTGTACTGAATTTAGTTGTTAGATAGCTGCTTGTGCACCTACTGCTTGCTGTACCTTCTCTTCACCTTTATAGACAGCTTCAAGGTCGATCTCGATAGTGACATCCTCACTTACCAGGACACCACCTGTCTCGAGCGCTACGTTCCAGTTGAGGCCAAAGTCTTTACGATTGAGCTTCGTTTTTGCGCTCAGGCCCGCGACCTGCATTCCCCAGGGATTTTTCCCCTGGCCATTATATTCTGCTTTGAAAAGTACCGGCTTCGTTACACCGTGCATCGTCAGGTCGCCATAGACTTTGTACTCGTTGCCGCCAGCAGGCTCAACCTTAGTGCTCTTAAATGTAAGTGTTGGATAGTTTTGTACATCGAAGAAATCTGGTGAGCGCAGATGTCCATCGCGCTTTTCATCTCGTGTATCTACGCTCGCTGCATCGACTTGTGCGTCAACCCAGGAGTTTGCGGGGTGCTCTTCATCAATGTGAAGGTGTCCGCTCAGTACGTTGAAGTGTCCTCGGACAGTAGTAAACATCATGTGTTTGACAGAAAATGTCGCTTCTGAGTGCGAAGCATCAATTTCCCAGGCCATTAGAGAATTCCTTCCTTTATCTTTCTCTTTAATTACTAATAAATAGTTAGTATCTTTACTAACTATAGGAACTATATCATATTAACTTTCCTTTGTCAAGTACCTAATAAAAAATAAGCCAAATTAAAAGATGCTTGACAACGAGTCTCTACAAACAACTGTAAGCAATCTGTGATGCTACGTTCGTCTCTTGGGACAGGAATGTGATGTACTGTGTAAATACTTATATGGGATACAAGATCAGGTTCCAATTTCCTATTCTTCTCGCCGCAGCAGGACACGAGTATAAGACGGAAGAACAAGATGGGAGGAATAAGATAACCGATGAGTAACAGCATAACTGGATCAGAAACAAAAGAATTCACAAAGATTGATCTCAGGAAGGAATTCAAACGACTTTACAGACCTCCAGCGAAAGAGGTAATGCTTGTCGATGTTCCCGATATGGCTTTCCTTATGGTTGATGGCACGGGCGACCCGAACATCACCCAGGAATATCAAGATGCGCTGAATGCCCTTTACAACGTATCTTATACCCTGAAGTTACTGATCAAAAAGGAAATGTCTATCGATTACCCTGTCATGGCTCTTGAAGGTCTCTGGTGGACGAACAATATGCTAGAATTCAGTATGGATAACAAAGACATCTGGCAATGGACGTCGATGATTATGCAACCAGAGTGTGTAACGGCAGAACTTGTCGTCAGGGTCTGTGAAGAGTTGAAGCAAAAGAAAGACCTGCCCGCTCTTTCTAAACTGCGTTTTGAGCGTTTTCACGAAGGTTTATCAGCTCAGATCATGCACATAGGTCCCTATGCGGCTGAGAAAGCTACTATTGAGAAACTTCATGCCTACCTAAAAGAGCATGGATATGAATTCAACGGCAAACACCATGAGATTTACCTGGGCGACCCTCGTAGAGCTGCGCCTGAAAAAATGAAGACTGTCTTGAGACAGCCAGTGAAGCGTGTATCATGATATGGATTGGCACTTCGGGTTGGGTATATCCGCATTGGGCCGGGCGTTTCTACCCGCCGGATGGCTTAAAAAGTGAGGAACCTTAATGGAGCAGAAGAAAATATTTGCAAAAGAATTAGACATCGATCTTTCCTCAAAGGAAGAGACGGCCTATTTCAAATGGTTTCTCGCATGTTTACTCTTTGGCAAGCCAATTCAGCAGCAGGTAGCAAAGCAGACGTATTTTGAATTTGTGAAAGAAGGTTTCACAACACCTGACGCAATTCTGAATGCCGGATGGGATAGGCTCGTTGAAGTCCTGGACAGAGGCCATTATGTCCGGTATGATTTCTCAACGGCGACGAAATTATTGGATGTTTCAAAGTCTCTGAAAGAGAAATACGGAACGCTCACGGAGCTGTTGCAAAAGTCTCAAACCATAGATGAATTATCCTCGCGTCTACAGGAAATTAAAGGCATTGGTCCCAAGACAGCAGAAATTTTTCTGCGCGATATGGCGCCGATTTTTTTACAGTACCATCGGTGAGCGTTAATGATATCTTGTGAGCATCACTTCACTTCATATCGCCTCTTGTTTCTGTGGTTCCACTACACCTGGTTCTTCCAAGCCAATAAAACTGCGAAGACCGATTTTCATACTCGTATACAATCGACTGTACCACGTCTCGCCTCGCAGTGCCTTTATCAAGGCCATATTGGCGATGATAATTACTAGTGCAAATGGCGGGATTAGAGCGTCTAGATCAATGCCTTCATCAGTAGGGGCCGCTCCGATACCAGGAATGATTCCGTGCCCCATCCAGAAATGGAAATTGACCGTGAAAAATGCACCCAATGCTGCAAATATTATCACGATCACAGAAACTGCTACAGCTAAACCATTCTCCTGTGCTTTACACTAAACAAAACCTGTGATGAAAGCATAGGCAAACAAGATCACATTTTTATCACATACTATTGGGAAGATATCACAGCGAAGTCACAACGTTGCCGTTGCAAAAACTACTCAATCACCGCCAGAGGCAACGACACGTAGAAAGTAGACCCCTGCCCCTCGACCGATTCAAACCAGATACGGCCATTATGTCGCTCGACCAATTCCCTGCATAGATAGAGGCCAAGGCCAGTTCCGCCGATATTGTGAGCATGGGCATTGTCCGCGCGCATAAAACGACTGAAAATACGGCCCTGTTCATGAGTAGGAATGCCTATGCCATTATCACGCACACAAAGCAGTGCAGTATGAGCCTTCTCATCTTCACACACCGTGATCTCTACATCGCCTCCTTCGGGACTGTACTTGATTGCATTACTGATGAGATTGCTCACTACCTGCTCAATACGGTGAGGGTCGACAGTTGCAACAATGTACTCTGGTGTATCATTCACAGAGATTCGATGTCGCTCAGTTGTCACCTGGAACCGCTTTACTGTACGATGAACGAGCGCACCTATGTCGGTCGGCTCGAAATTCAATTCGAGGCGCCCTCCTTGCAGGCGTGTCACATCAAGCAGATCTTCGGTAAGTTCGACCAGTCTGCTTGTTGCCTGGTCAATATCTTGAATGGCCTCCATTTGCCAATCGGCGAGTTCTGGTCCCTTGCCACGCATCGTCTGTATCATCAGCATTTGCGCAAAGCCTTTCACCACGGCTAGCGGGGTGCGTAGTTCATGTGCTGCTATACCAATGAACTCGTCCTTGAGCCGCTCTGCTTCTTTTAGCGCAGTCACATCCTGCATTACAACAATAGCTGCCGACTCAGGTTTTTCCTGGCTGTCAGTTGCATAATCTGATGATGTCCAACCTAATACGAGCGGATCAAGGGCTACTGCATTTACCAGTATCGGCAGTGTGGTGCCATCTCGGTGTACGATAATCTCCTGCTGATGATGTACCGATTCGTCGCGCTGCAAAGCCCGCAGGGTTGCATAGTCTGCTGGTACCAGGGGACGACCATCGACATGAAAGACACGTAAGCCGGTCGTCTTCATAAAATCGCTCATTGGTTGACCATATGGCCAGGAAGCTCCCCATACTTCTGCTGCAGCTCGATTGGCAAGTACTAACCTGGCATCATGCCCACTAACAAGATAGACGCCGCTGGGCAGTTCATCAATGACCATCTGCAGCAATGCCCGTCGCGCTTCAGTTTCGGCATGAGCCTGGCGTTCTATAAGCAGCCGGTGGGCCTCTGTTACATCATGCCATACTATCACCGCGCCGGTGGCTGCTTCCTGTACATCGCTGATCAGTTTTTTGCCTTGCCCGTTAGACTCCGATTTATCGAGTACTTCCTGCACTGGTAGTGGCCCAGAATCTGTCATTGACTGGCGTAGAGGGGAAGCGCTAACCAGGTACTCCCTTGGTTCTTTTGCTTCATCAACCACGGTCACGGGTATACTCTGTTTTTCTTCACCATGAAGGGCATGTGACGCTGCAGTGCGAAGCAACTCATTTGTATCATCAATATTGTTCCCCAAAGCTTTGAGCAAACGATGAGCTGTCCTATTCTCGCGCAGAACCTTGCCTCGATCGTTTACAAGGGCAACACCGTCGACTATGCTTTCAAAAATGGCATCCAGTTCCTGGGCCTGCGCCTGGGCTGCGCTGTAGAGTCGTGCATTCTCTAATGCGATGGCAGCGGAGGCTGCCATGCCGACAAGTAGCATCTCGTCGTCTTGTGTAAACCGACCTGGCTCTGAGTGACCAAGAAGCAATCCACCGCGCACGTTTCCATTGCGGTCAAGTAATGGCGCTCCCAGGAAACTGCGCACGATTGGATGCCCCCGAGGTACCCCTAATGAACGTAGCCCTTCCTTTGCCAGGTGCCCATGCGCGTACTCAGATGCCGCTTTTCTTGCAGACTCTCTGTACTCGATCGACATAGCTCGTAATTTTGCAGCCTGCGTATTCTCAGGTTGGTGCAAAAATGCCAGAGCATCAGCAACACGCACCGGTACACCGTGTCGAAAGATTGGTGCCAGCAGTCCCTCTCCCCCGAGTCCCATACGTTGAAACTGTGCCTCTTGCTCTTTGGTGACACCCACCACGGCTGCCAGGTAGAATAGGCTGCCCTCAGAAGGCACGAGTGGTTGGCCCAACTCATTCATTGGCCGTAAGGTAAACGCCGCAAATTCTGCCCCCGTGAGATCGCGCGCTATTTCTGCTATCAGGTGCAGCAGCCGTTTCTCGTCTAATTCACTCACAAGAGCTATGCCTATGCGATTCAAAGCGGTTAATCGCTCTGCCGCGTGCTCTGCCATCGCGCGACGTAGGCGAGCAAGCTGCACAATTGCTAGAACGAATCCTGTGACGGCAGCCAGCGTCACAAGCTGTGTGATGCCTTCTAGATCCAAAGATTTCAGGGCGTTTTTCGGGGGAATGAAAAAGAAGTAGACACAAAAGAGTTGGAGTAATGTCGCAATTGCCTGCCACCTGGCCACTATCGCTCGTATCTCGGCAACACGCGGCGAGTTCCAGACAGTGCTTAGTTGCCGAGCAACCTTTTTTATGCCGGGAGCGGTTGCCATTTTGTTCTCTCTTGCTTCTGTGACCTGATTGTGATACCAGACAAAATTCTGTGATAAGAATGTGAATACTTCTATTCTATAATAAAACACAAGCAACCTGCATGCCAAACAGAATGTATGCAGTGCATTATTGAAATTGTAGGCAAGAAATGGTGAAACAGAATTTGCCCTTACTGGAGTCACATGCACCCGAAGTAGCAGTAGCGTTGATAGAACTGGCACAGTTAGCACAACATGCCGGCTCTACCACAATTGATAGCCTGGACACTGTTGCTGATCAAATGCTTGTGCGTCTACTTGCGCTCTGCGCAGCGCAGCGTGGCGCTGTACTGTTAGGAGTAGATGAACGTGTCGTGCCTGAGATGCCTTCAGCGCACTATAAGACTTTTCGTGCTTTAGCTCTGCATGGTATAGGCGAGGAAGAAGCCTATGCTCTTCTCACCACTTTTCCACTGGCTGATGCCGGTGTACAACCCGGCCCGGATTTAACCTGCTGGATCACCTATAGATTCTCGATAGGTGAGTTTATGGTAGAGAGTGGGCAATATTCCCACGATATCCGCTCTCCCCAGGAGATTAGGAATCTTCCCTCAGATGGCTTGTCACCAATGTTGGCCAGGCTGCCCTTGCGTGCACTATTGGTACTCGGATGGACTGTTGAAAACGATAACGAGTGCGCGTCTGCGGTTGAAAGAGGCCACTATTTACTACCGTTCGTTGCCGATGCCGTCTGTGCAATCATAGTCAGCATTTTACTGGTCGAACGGATTCATGAACTTGAAGCTTCCAGAGTTCGAGATGCTCTGCGTGAGATGGAGCTTCTCAAAGCAGAGTTGTTGGGAACAGTGAGTCATGAATTGCGAAGTCCACTCGCATCAATTAAAGGCTATGCTGCAACACTTCTCCGTCATGAACGACGTATTTCTCGTGAAGAGCGACACCAGTTTCTGTTAGCTATTAATGAGGCGAGCGATCGGCTCGAAATCATTATTCAGCGACTACTAGAAATGTCACAATTGGAGACAGGTGAAGTCATGATCGAACGTTCTCCTGTGGACATGGCGTACCTTTCAAATGAGGCTATAGCTGCTATCGAGGAGCGCATTTCAGAACAACTGCCAGGTCGTTTCGTTTTCAAACTCTCTATGGAGCGTGCTGATGGAACGCCTGCTGCCAGCGTGCCGCTCATACTTGCAGACCCACGCCGCCTGAGGGAAGTCATGGACAATTTGCTCGAGAACGCCGTGAAATATTCGCCTGGAGGTGGGTTGATCAAGATAGTGCTTCATACTGTGACCCAGGTTCAAACTACTCAAGTGGAAATATCACCGCCGGACAATAACACCGGACATGGTCAGCAATCCATGCACATTCCCAGGCAAATGTTGGAGATACTTGTGTGCGATAATGGTATGGGTATACCTGCCGAACACCTTGAACGGATCTTTGATCGTTTCCATCGTGTTGACACACGACTCACACGGGAAGTTAATGGCCTTGGATTGGGACTGGCCATTTGCAAGCATATCGTTGAGATGCATGATGGGTTCATCTGGGCCGAGAATAAGTCGAATGGGAAGGGCAGCATTTTCCATGTGCGCTTACCGATTGACGAGATTCCTGATACGTAGTATAGAAATGTTTATGAAAGAGAAAATAGTAAGGATAGGTGACTGATTATGCCAGCAAAGAAAACAACCATACTGGCTGCTGATGACGACCCTCAGCTTCTGCGACTGATGACGCGCAATCTCCAATTGGAAGGTTATGACGTCCTTGCTGCAAGTGATGGCCAGCAAGCACTTGAACTCATCGAGAGCAATTCTCTCGATCTCGTGTTACTCGATGTCATGATGCCAAAGATGGATGGTTTTACCGTCTGCTATCGTGTTCGAGAGTTCTCTGCTGTGCCAATTATCATCATCACCGCTCGCGGACAGGATCAAGACAAAGTACGTGGCCTTGATCTAGGTGCAGATGACTACCTTACAAAGCCGTTCAGTGTTGATGAACTATTGGCCCGCGTGCGTGCGGTATTACGGCGTGCGCAATTTACAAATAGAGAGCATACACAGGGTCTGCGAGCAACAACTGCTACCGGCAATATGTTAGTTGACTACTCCCAGCACATAGTCATAATGAACGGACAAGAGATAGCGCTCACCCCAACCGAATATCGCATTATTGCTTATCTGGCACAGAACGTCGGCCGCGTTGTCACACAGGATCTATTGCTTGAGCATGTATGGGGACCAGAATATCTGGGCGAAAGCCACATGCTTCAGGTCAACATCAATCGCCTGCGCCGTAAATTGGAAGTTGATCACACACAACCTCAATACATTCTCACAAAAGTAGGCGTAGGCTATTCCCTGGCTGCCCTCCCTGTTGGTACATCCGACGTCCATTCATAAAATCGGTGTCGAAGAAGCGAATGGATGTCTATCCTTGCTGGCAAGACCAGCAAGAACTGGCTCGGGGCGAACCTGCCCCGGAGGCTATTATTGTTCGTCATCATCCTTTTCCACTCCTCTAACTCAAAAAACGCAATGTGAGTATCTCGTGAGATTTTCCCCCTGTTCTGTGATATAGCTGTGATATCACCGAATTATTCTTCTAACAGATAGGAATCCAATAGTCTCCTACATGGAAAGGAGAACCAACATGTTTAAACGAATTCTTGTACCACTGGATGGGTCGACCCGTGCCGAGCAGGCCATCCCGGTGGCAGCACGCATTGCGCGCGCCTTGGGCGATTCCGTCATATTGCTGCGAGTGGTCACGACCCCGGTAGATTATGGGCCGTCTACCACAGCACCAGCAACGAAAGCGAACGAAACTATGAATGCCGATCTGGCCGAGGCGGCCAGTTACCTTGAGAAAATGGCTAAGTCTGATGAACTGGTTGGCATCGCAACAGAAGTAAAGACGCTCTTCGGTGCAGCCGCTCCGACGATCCTCTCCTCGGCTCAATCGTTCCATGCCAGTATTATCGTGATGTGTAGCCACGGCTATACTGGATTCAAGCGCTGGGTGCTGGGCAGTGTGGCTGATAAAGTGACCCATTATTCTCCGATACCTGTACTCGTTTTGCGAGAAGGCGGACCAGTGCCTGCGACAGCAGTTCAACAGCCCGTACGTGCACTCGTCTCCGTGGATGGCTCTCCACTCTCAGAAGCTGTACTTGAACCTGCAGCATACCTGGCAGCAGCGCTGGCACAGGCTACCTCGCAGCAAGGTGCACTGCATTTGTTGCGAGTAGTTGACCTTCCAGCTACCGGTGGAAAATTTAAGAGCGATGCTCATATTGACACGGGAGTAAAAGAACAGGTGAAGCACGAAGATGAAATGTACCTGGCGACCCTGACCAATCGTCTTCGTCAAGGTGATTTGGCAAACCTTGATCTTTCAATTACTTCCTCCGTTGAGGTCGATCCCGACGTAGCTGAAGCCATTGTGAAAAAAGCAGAGCAAGAAAAGTTTGACTTCATCGCTATGGCAACTCACGGGCGAGGCGGCGTGCAGAATTGGGCAATGGGCAGCGTATCTACACGTGTACTTCATGCTACCAGGGTGCCGCTCTTAATCATGAGGCCTCAAGATGTTCAAGTCAAGCTTGAGTCGAAAGGCAAGGAAAAAGCTGAAGGCGAAGTAGTCATCATCGAAACAACAGAAGTTCACGTAGAATCCTGAAACAGATAATCGTAGCTGGCCCACTCTCAAATAGTGTTAGAGAGATAAAAGATAGGAAGTGGGGGCAGGAACATTAGCGTCGCCTAGCCGGGAGGTATTCGCTACAGGCT
>WNFY01007373.1_pt1 | contig 10687 bp, 9 predicted proteins | sample 5400091 | NCBI WGS metagenome assembly WNFY01 (sample SAMN13153364, study PRJNA577476) | soil metagenome | isolation source: 60 cm soil or saprolite under grassland replicate 1 | place: USA:California | collected 2016-06-15
CAGAAGCAAGTTTCCTTTAAGCTTCGACCCTTCCAATTGCCATTGCCATGCGGTCAAACCGCTGGCAATGGCTACTGGGGCCGTGAGCGCCGCACCGATTAGATTGTAGAATGCGGCCTTCGCCAACACTGGATTCCTTCTCCAGATCGCGATGAGATCAAACGTCACGCTGATGATGAACAATGCGATCGGGAAGTGAATGATCACTGGATGTTGCGCGTGTTTTGCAAGCAGCGCCGCTTTTAGGTCAAATGGATGTGTCATAACAATCGGAACGCCTTTCTTTCTTAGAGATCTAAGGCGAGAATCGTTCGCCGCCCGTCCTTGATCATGACGGGGACACGGACATATCCGTCTTTCTGCGATCGAGCTACGACCGTGTAAGATCCGACCGGAAGCGACACGGTGTCGGGATTCTCGTCGCTGCGCGAAATGTGATTTTCTACGTTCTTGAAACGTTTTCCGTCGAGCGTGTAGATCGCGTAGGAGCTGTGTGCGTAGTAAAGCAAATCACCGTCGTTGAATTCGTCGGTGGCTGAATAAACTTCTAGTGAGCCTCGGGATAACTCTCCCGCTTGCGCATGGCCCTTGGCCGGGGCTGTCCTCTCTGTTTCATTGCCGCGCGTCGTGCTAAGAAGCGCCAGAGCAACAAACATCGCGACCGCCAGATTTCTTGTGGTCACGTACCTGAGAAGTGGCGTGAACCTGGATGCGTAGTTGTAAGTCTGTTTGTGATTTGTTTTCATTGTTTTGTTTTGATTACCTCCACCAACTCATACCGATTTGATGAGCGAATATTCCCGCTCGAGCGGAGACGGTTTCGCACCGAAGAAGTTGCGGGAAGAATCGCTCCGGTTCGACGGAGCAGGGGCGCGACTATTGGAGATGGACTAGGATGCTATCGTCTTGCTAACAACTAGGAATGTTGTTAGTGACGCGGCGTCCGCGTTTCGAACTGCTGCTTGAAAAGTTGCAAATCGTTAACGTTCACGTCCGAAACAGCCCAGTAGTTAAAGTCCGGGTCAGCCCAGTGCAGAAGCTGATATCCCTGGCGGGTTATGGTTTTCGGAGCTTTTGCTTCGTCCGGGGCTGCTGGCCAAACAAAAAGGTTGATAAAGTGTTTGCGACGCCCATAAACCAACGCCGCCACTGGCCTGTTATCCAGGTAATCGAGGCGGCCGCCAATCAGAGGAAATCCCTCACTGGAAAGATATAAGTTGCGTGGCGAGGAACTGATCGGAAGCAGGCGTTCGTAGTCGAGGCAGGAAACTGGAAGCGATAATTGCGGCCAGGATGATAGCTGCTGCCAGAGCTAGCCAGTTCCATGGTATCTCAGGCAGAAGGAGACGCCGCTCTGCCCGCGGCGATGTAAGCAACGCGCGATTTTCTCGTGCAGCACTGCGCGAGCCCCTTATACCAACTGCATCTCGTAAAGAAGATTGGATCCGCTGACGCAGTTCAGTCGGAGCCTTATAGTACGGCGCTGCCCGGCTAATCGCATGAGCCAGCGCTGTGTGCGCCTCATACGCCTGCTCACATTTGCGGCAGGCCCGCAAGTGCTGTTCGATTTTCTGGCTGGTCATTGGATCCAGTTCGCCATCCAAATAACCATCCATCAGTTTTATAGCTTCTTCGCAGGTCATCTATTTCTCCTTACCGATCTGAGCCGCCAAATATTCCTTAAGTTTTGCACGCGCGCGGGCGAGCCGCGACATCACCGTGCCGGGTGCAAGCTGCGCGATGTCGCCTATTTCCTTGTAGGAGAGGCCTTCCTGGTGTCGCAGCGCCAAGATCTCACGAAACTCCGTCGGTAATTGGTCCATCGCGTTTCTGATTAATTCCGCGTCTTCAGCGTGCTCAAGAATCGCTGCCGGGCTGGCCGAATCGTGGCCGGTTGCATGGATCTCCTCGTCGAAAGTGGTGGTTAGATCGACCGCACGATTCTTTTTGAGCAGTGTGTAGGAGGTGTTTCGGACAATCGTCAGCAACCAAGCCCGACCGTTGGAGCCATGGAATCCTCCGAAAGATTTGAAGGCACGTAGATACGCTTCCTGCACTACATCCTGCGCATCCTGTTCGTTGCGCAGCAACCACCTAGCCAAATTGTGCGCGGCGTCGATATGCGGCAGCATTGCCTCTTCAAACGATGCCAGTTCTGCGCTCTCAGCGTGATCTGGGTCGGCTTTTCTAAGTACGGTGAACTTCACGACCTTGCGACGCGATTCGAAATCTTCGGTCTCAAAAGTATGCTGCGCTTTCAGTGGCAAAGCCATAATGGATTTTCTGAAGCTATATTCCGGCGCAGCAAAAGCCCGGGTCGCCAATCATCTTCCTTGTCATCTACCTAATAAGACTGGTCTGATGTCGTTTTATTCCCATCGGCCAAGAAAAGATTCGGTGGGAGAACAGATCGTCCCACCGGATATCTGTGGACCAATCCGGAGATGTCTTTGTCGGAGATGCTCGGCAAAATTGCCAAGACGCGAACGCCTCATCGCGTGTGCCCGCAGGTAGAGCGCGTGTAAACTCGTCACATGCACTTGTACGAAACGCATCTCCCAGTCGCTGATACCGAGGCAGCGCAACGATTCTATGTAGAGGTTGTCCAATTGCGGTTCGCGCATCGCGACCTTACACGCGATGCCGTTTTTCTGTGGGCTGGCGAGGATAGAAAATCGATGCTCGGCCTGTGGGGACCGAGCACGGTGCACGGTAAGTTTCATAAGTGCCACATCGCATTCAATGTTCCATTAGCCGAACTCCTCGCTGCCGGTGAACGACTAAGAGCCGCAGGCATAAAGACGCAGAATTTTTCTGGCGAGGAAACGACTGAGCCGTCAGTAATCGGCTGGATGCCTTCGGCCCAGCTGTACTTCCGCGACGGCGACGGTCATTCGCTGGAGTTTATCGCTTTGTTGGACGAATTTCCGGATCCGGGGTTTATCGGGTCGCTCTCAGAATGGAAGCAGCGGAACCACGCTAGGTGAGGTTTCCGCCGCCTCCACACACCGAGCATCCAAAGGCCATCTCAATCATACCTCCTCCTGTGGAAACTCCGAATCGAACTGCAGTAGTTCTCGCATCCCGAGAAATGTCGCGCTTAATTTCGATTAATGACCTCGGCTGAGATCCGGCTATCATTTCTCGATTTCTTTCGCGAGAAACAGCACACCATAGTGCCTTCATCCTCGCTGCTGCCCGAGGCGCCGAATCTGCTTTTCACCAATGCCGGCATGAACCAGTTCGTGCCGATTTTTCTTGGACAACAAAAACCGCAGTGGAGTCCTGCGCGCGTGGCCGACACACAGAAGTGCATTCGGGCCGGCGGCAAACATAACGATCTCGAGGATGTCGGGCTCGATACGTACCATCACACGTTTTTCGAGATGCTCGGCAACTGGAGTTTCGGTGATTACTTCAAAAAGGAAGCCATCGAATGGGCATGGGAATTACTCGTCGAGCGCTGGAAATTTCCAGCGCAACGGCTCTACGCAACGGTTTACAAACCCGGTGCAGGCGAACCGAGTGAGTTCGACCAGGAAGCATACGAGCACTGGGCGCATTTATTCCGCGAAGCCGATCTCGATCCGGCGGTGCATGTTCTGAACGGCGGAAAAGCCGACAATTTCTGGATGATGGGTGACACAGGCCCATGCGGGCCTTGCTCAGAAGTGCATGTCGATCTCACCTCGGACGGCGACACGCGCGGCACCCTCGTGAACAAGGAAGACCCGCGCTGTATTGAGATCTGGAATCTTGTTTTCATCCAGTTCAACGCGAATCCCGATGGCACGTTCACTCCGCTCCCTCAGCGTCACGTCGATACCGGAATGGGTTTCGAACGCGTTACCGCGATCATTCAGGGCACAATAAATCTCAACGATTTCTCTGGAAGCATTTCAAATTACGAGACCGATATTTTTCGCCCAATTTTCGATGAAGTCGAAAAACTGAGCGGCAAAAAGTACGGCTCGACTCTCCCAATTGTAGGGCGTCACGGTGAGACGCCGACGGCGGCTGACGCAGCCGCCCTACAAAACCAGACAGAACAGGAAAAGCTCGACATCGCGTTCCGTGTAATCGCAGATCACATCCGGGCGCTCTCGTTCGCGATTGCGGATGGGATCATCCCTTCCAACGAAGGCCGTGGTTACGTTTTGCGGCGGATATTACGTCGCGCAGTTCGTTATGGCCGGACGCTTGGCTTTCACGAACCGTTCTTTTTCAAACTTGTCGATGTCGTGGCGAAAACGATGGGCGACGTCTTTCCCGAACTCCGCGCAAAACAGAGGGTGGTTAAAGACACAATTCACCGCGAAGAAGAATCATTTAACAAGACGCTCGACGCAGGCATCGAACATAACGAAATGATTGTGAGAGCGAAGCGGCTCATTGCTGGAGCAGGAGAAAAGATTGCTGATATCTCCCCTGAACAGGAGACGGAGGCGTCGCGAATTATCTACAATATCTTTCGCGGAGCTAGCCGCATGCCTGGCGATCGGGAAGTTTTGCGCAAATCCCTCTCGGCCGAAGAATGGGAATTTTTTGCGAAGGGCGAGAGACTCTCGAACACTACTCCGCAAACATTCTGGGTAATGTCACCGGAGGAGGCGGAGGGTTTCAGGCAGCTGGCAAAAACCGCCTTAGATCAGAGGGGCTTAATGACGGGAGCTGCAGCATTTCTTCTTTACGACACCTACGGCTTTCCCCTTGATCTCACTGAGCTGATGGCACGTGAGCGCGGCCTCACTGTCGATGTTGCCGGTTTTGAGAAACTTATGGACGAGCAGCGCGAGCGGGCGCGAAAGGCACAGAAAAAAGAAGAAATCAGCATCGAAGAAGAGGAACTCGGAGCCGCGCCGACGAAATTTCTCGGGTACGATTTTCTTGAGACCGAATCGGTTGTCGAAACAGTCCTGCCCGGCAAGAAACCGGAGGAGGTAAACGTCGTTCTCGATCAGACGCCGTTTTACGCCGAAATGGGTGGCCAGGTCGGGGACCGTGGATTGCTCCATGTTCCCGGACATGACCGCACGGAAATTGGTCAGCTTCGCGTGATCGACACGCAAAAGCGCGGCGATGTCTTCATTCACCGCGCGAAGCTAACGGAAGGGCGGGCGCCCGAACCGGGCGAAGCGGTGCGCATCTCAGTGGATGCCGATCGGCGCAAACTGATTCAGGGTCATCATACCGCGACACACTTGTTGCATTGGGTATTGCACGAAGTTGTATCGCGCGATGCTTCGCAAAAGGGGAGCTACGTCGGCCCGGACAAATTGACGTTCGACTTTTCAAGCGCGCCGCTCACGCCGAAGCAAAAGCGCGATGTCGAAAAACTAGTGAACGAAAAAATCGCGGAGAACGCCCCCGTTTCATGGACTGAAATTCCGTTCGCGGAAGCAAGAAGGCGAAACGACATCATCCAGTTTTTTGGCGAGAAATACGGCGACACAGTACGCGTTCTGCAAATCGGCGGAGCGCGGCGCGCTCTCAATGGCTACTCCATGGAACTCTGCGGTGGCACGCACGTGAGATCCACAGGTGAGATCGGGCCGTTTCGAATTGTGAAAGAAGAAGCGATCGCGGCTGGAACGCGACGAATTGAAGCGGTTGCGGGCGACGCAGTGCGAGCGTGGGCGAATCAGGAAGCCGCGCGACAGCAGGTGAAGTTTGAGACGCTCGCGCGAAAGAGACCAGACGTCGCTGCGCTACCCGGTTTCGAAGATAACGCAACGACACCCGAAATGCTGCAACAAATCGACTTGCGCGCGGCACACCTTGAAAAACTAGATGCCGATGTTCGTGAATGGGAAAAGAAAACAGCGAAATCTGCGGAGGCAGAACTGAAGGGCAGGGCTGCCCAAATTGCCAGCGAACTGGCCCGATCGCATGCTGGAAAAGATTTCTGCGTGACCGAAGTACCGGATGCGGATGGAAAACTCCTCCAGGCAATCGTGGATGCGTTGAAGTCCAAATTCAAAGGGCCGATTTTTCTTGCCGGCACGCGAGACGCATCAGTCGCTTTGGTCGCTTATGTCCCTTCGGCGCTGACTGCGAAGATTCAGGCGAACAAGCTAATCCAACAGATCGCACCGATCGTCGGCGGAAAAGGCGGCGGGCGCCCCGAGAGCGCGCAAGGTGCAGGCAAGGACGCGAGCAAGATCGCAGAGGCGCTTGCGAAAGCGCAAGAGCTCTTAAGTTAAGCCGCGATCACGGTGCGCTCGCGCTGGGAGTTCGCGCGTGTTTCACGAGCAGCTTCGCGTTTTTGCCATCTAGCGACATGCGATAAATCGACGGCTGGTTTTCATTTTCCTTTTGTATGATGCAAAGGAATTGTTCGTTGCTCAGCCAAAACGGTTCCCAAACAAAATCATTCTTGCCGGTAACACGAACTGCCTTTTCGCTCGCGAGATCGAATTTGTAGATCGCCGGTTGTGGACCGTCCCAATTCTTGCGCTCGTGCTCCGAACCGCAATCGACATCCATCAGTAGCGCCTTGCCGTCCGGCGAAACGCTTAGCCGATCGCCACCGTTCATGCCGGCATCGGTCAAAATTTTCGAGAGCTCCCATTTCTTCAAAACGTTTCCGTCCAAATCGATCTGGTAAACATTGTCGAGATCGTGACAAAAAATTGATTTGCCGTCGCGAGCCCATTCCGGCGCGCCGAACGCTTCACTTTTTAGTCCGGCATTTTTCACAAAACGGAAACCGGACCCGTCGGCGTTCACCAAACCGAGCTGCCACGCCTTATCTGCCATGATTGAGAAGGCGAGTTGTTTTCCATCCGGCGACCAGACAGGACCGAAACAATTGTCGCTCGGGATATCTTTTAGAACCGTGACTTTACCGTTGGAAAGGTCGGCGACTGCGATGTGGCGTTCGGGACCGGGTCGTGTCTTTGCGTCGGCCTCTGTGTTGAACGCGACGCGTGTGTCGTCTTGAGAAATTTCAGGCAACGCGCCGGCTGCAATTTTCTTCGCGTGAGTACCATCAATATCCGCAACGAAGATGTTGTCGCCGTGCTCATACGCCATTTTCCGTTGCGCCGCATTGCTCAGCGCGGAAAAAGCGACGCAGAGAAAGATCGCGAAGGTGAGTTGTTTCATGCTTGTGGAGCGCTGACAGACGGAAAACGCCCATTCTTGATCAGGCGTTTCAAATTTTTCCCGTCGACCGACATTCGATAAATCGAATCATCCTTTTCGCCAGCCGCTTTGCTGAGAAAAAGAATGTTGTTGTTGTCGATCCAAACGCCGTCCCAGCCGAAAAGTTTCTTCGGCGTGAGCCTAGTCGCTTTTTGCGATTGGAGATCGAACGCCCACAGCGCCGGCAACGGAGCGTCCCAGTCTTTGCGGCCCGGTTCTTCGCCCATGTCGATGCTCAAAAGCAGTCGCTTGCCGTCCGGTGAAACGTCAATCCGACCGTCGCCGCTCATATCGCCTTTTGGAATGATCTCCTCGATTTTCCATTGCGCGCGAACCGCCCCGTCTAGTCCGATTTGATAGATGTTCGTCATGTCCTGGCAAAAAACTGATTGTCCATCGCGTGCCCAGACCGGCGAGTAGCAGGTCACTTCATTTTGAACACCGGGCTTGAGCACATGGAAATTCGTGCCCTCTGAATTAATAGCGACGAGATCCCAGACTTCGTGCGGGCGCGTGATGAAAAGGATCTGTTTACCGTCAGCCGTCCAGCTTGGGTAATACGAATTCTTGCTTGGGACGTCCTTAAATACGCTCATCTTACCGGTTGCGACCTCTATCACCGCCATCTGCCGCACGTAAGTCGTGTCGCTTATTTTTTCGACGGTGTTAAACGCGACACGAGTTCCATCAGGCGAGATCGCTGGAAAAATTCCATCGGCGATCTTTTTCTCATTCGTTCCGTCAAGATTGGCGACGTAAACGGCATTATTGCGTTCGAAAGCGATGTGCCGATCAGCAGGAAATGCGGTGGCAGAAAAGCTGGCTAACGCGAAAGCGAAGGGGATCAGTTTTCTCATGGTAATGCGACTGTGATGAAAAACGTCACGGCGAGCGCAAATACCAGGACGATCAGATACGCAAATCCGCCAAAAAGGAATTTGAAAATGCTGATGAACCAGCCCTGGCGATAAACGCGACGGATCGACAAGAAAATTTGGACTACGAACGCGATCCAAAGGAGCGCGACGATCCAACCCGTGATCGTACCTGGAGCCATGTGGTTGAGTCCGATTGTCGCGAGCACGATTAGCATGACTCCGGTATAAGCGAATGTGTGGATGTGAAGCGCATAAACCAGGTGGTCGATGTAGAAGATGTGGCGGCGGATGTAGAGGATTTTCAAGACAAAAGCGAACAGGGGGATACAGCAGAGCATCATGTAAGGCAGGTTGCTAAAGAGCGTCGCGATAAACAGCCCCATCTTTGTTCCATGCTCACCCATCTTTTCCTTCGCTCGCGCTTCGATCCATTTTTCGAATGGCGTTGATGCGTTCTTATCTGAACCAGACTCGAGACGTGGCCTATCGTTCTCTCTCGGCTCTGGCGTCGTTTGCCCCGGCTGCTGAGATTCCCGAGCCGGCGTTGGAGAAGCACGCTTCAATGCATCCTGAATTCTGGCGCGTACCTCCGGCTGCAAATCCTTCATCGCGTCTTCTATTTTGGTACGCGCGTTCGGCACAGGATCGCCGTGCTGCAAACGTTCTTGGATTTCGCGGCGCGCATCGGCCGGTAAATCTTCGCGCTTCAATTCTTCTTCAAGCCGTGCGCGCTTGTTAGGCGCAACTTCGACGCCGCCGAGCGCAGCTTCGATTTTCGACCGGACTTCCGGGGCGAGGTTTTCTCGCTGCAATTCATCTCGAATCTCGACGCGATTTTCCGGAGAAAGATTTATCGGATCGAAGTGGGCCGACTTGATCGCGTAGTTGACTGCAAAGAAAAACAGAATGCTTGCGAGAAGATAAAGTCGCAGCGGATGCACATAACGCACGCGATGACCCGCGAGAAACTGGTTCGTCAATTTCCATGGACGAACTACGAGAAGAGCGATCGTTGCGAAAAACTTCGAGTCCCAATTCAGAAACTCATTGAGTAAATCGGCAATGACATGCCGGAAAGAGCGGCGATAATCGATTGCCGGTTGGCCGCATTTCGCGCACCAATGTCCCCGCAATTGCGCTCCGCAATTCTCACAATGCGTAATCGCTGGACGCTGAATTTTACGCCTGCCAAAAAAACGCCTTCGGCCCGATGACGCTTGTTCAATTGCGGAGATCGCCGTATCGCCCAGGACAAATTTTTCCAGTTCATCGGACATACGAGCGTCAGGTTACAAAAAGTTTTTCTCTGCGTCGACTGCGCATAAACTTCGGCCGCTCGACTCGCGTCCTAGGGATCGAGGTCCAAAGCTTTGGATTGACCAGTCGAACTGCTTGGTGACACGATCTCGCGCCGTGACACTTCAACTCTTCAGAACCAAAAGCCCGGATCTGTTGATCGCCGAAGCGGCCGCGCCGGAGCGGCAAATGAAACGCACGCTTGGACCGGTCGCGCTGACCGCCATTGGCATCGGCGCCATCATCGGCGCGGGAATTTTCTCGCTCACAGGGACCGCAGCGGCTGGCCAAACATTCGCGTCGCAACTCGAGACGCCGGTTATCAATTTCATTCAGGCGTGGATAACGGGCACGGGGGTCGTGTTTGGACGCGCCGGTGCAGGTCCTGCTATTGCCGCTTCTTTCATCGTGGCTGGCATCGCTTGCGGGTTCGCCGCGTTTTGCTACGCCGAGCTCGCGTCAATGATTCCGGTCTCGGGATCGGCCTACACCTATTCCTACGCAACGCTCGGCGAGATTGTGGCGTGGATCATTGGTTGGGATCTGATTTTGGAATATGCCGTGGGCAACATGGCCGTCGCGGTGAGCTGGTCGGGTTATTTTGTCCAACTCTGCGACAGCTTGTTTCATTTAAAGTTTCCGCTATGGCTCGTGAACGATCATCAAACCGCCAGAGAGTTGCTCGCTAAGGGAGGCGCGGCTCTGGAAGCTTATTCATCCAGCGCCTTGCCGGTCATCGCCGGGCACTCCATTGCGTTTAACCTGCCAGCCCTACTCATCGTCGCGGGTGTTACCGTTATTTTGGTTTATGGAATTCGAGAAAGCGCTAACACCAACACGACGATTGTGATTATCAAGACCGCCGTTGTCGTGTTCGTCATTGCCTTCGGCGCGTTCATGGTGAACCCGACGAACTGGCACCCGTTTGTGCCTCATGGCTTTGCCGGTCTGATGAGCGGCGCGGCCATCGTGTTCTTCGCCTTTATCGGTTTCGACGCGGTCTCGACGACAGCTGAGGAAACGCGCAATCCGCAGCGTGACATGCCCATCGGCATCATCGCGAGTCTGATCATCTGCACGGTGCTCTACGTGCTGATGTCGACCGTGATTACCGGAATAAAGAAATACACGATCTATGCTGGCGATGCCGCCGCTGTGGCTACGGCATTCGCGAGCAAACCGTGGGCGCAGGCGTTAGTGAGCGCGGGCGCACTGGCCGGCACAACTTCGGTGCTGCTCGTGTTTCAGCTTGGCCAGCCGCGCATCTTCATGGCCATGGCCCGCGACGGGTTGCTGCCGCAATACTTCGCCAAAATTCATCCGCGCTTCCGCACGCCGCACATCACCACCATTTGGACTGGAGTCGT
>WNFY01017058.1_pt1 | contig 10687 bp, 12 predicted proteins | sample 5400091 | NCBI WGS metagenome assembly WNFY01 (sample SAMN13153364, study PRJNA577476) | soil metagenome | isolation source: 60 cm soil or saprolite under grassland replicate 1 | place: USA:California | collected 2016-06-15
CAAGCACCGTGTTCACATAATTGGGATCGTGGAAAAACGTCCAGCCCTCCGCTAGACGATCGGCGCGTCCACCGAAACCGCCGGTGGTCTGCAATCCATTCACAAACGCGAAGCGTTCCGACGCACGCGCGCGCTCGAGCTCTCCCTGAGTGAAGCTGCTCGCTCCCGCGAGCTCAGCGAGCAGAGCTACTTCGAGCGAGTCGGGATTGCTTCCCGGCTTCCCTGTCGCGGTGAAGACCAGCATGTCCGCACCATCGGCCAGGCCGAAGTTGAAACCCGCGACGCTGGTAGCCACCTGTTGGCGCCTGACCAGGGCGTCGTACAACCGTGATGAGCGTCCACCTCCCATCACATCTCCGAGCAGCGAGACGACCGGCGCGCGGCTGTCCTTGGCCGACGGCACTCGGTAACCGACGTAGATAGCGGGAGCAGGAATCTGCGCATCGACGATGACGTAGCGCTGCTGGTGTCCGACGATCTCGGGCAGTCTCATGTTGGCGAGGGGCGGCACCTTGGGACCGCGCGGGATCGGACCGAAGTACTTGCGCACTAGCTGCTTCGCCTGTGGAACGTCGATATCGCCGGCAACCACCAGCACCGCGTTGTTGGGCGCGTAGTAGGTCTTGAAGAAGTTCTCGACGTCGGTGAGGCTTGCCGCCGAGAGATCAGTCATGGAGCCGATGACATCGTGATGATACGGGTGTCCCTCCGGGAAGAGTGCCTCCTCCATTTTTTCGGGCCAGGTACCGTACGGCTGATTGTCGATCGACTGGCGACGCTCGTTCTTCACGACCTCGCGCTGGTTATCGAGCTTCGCCTGGTCCATCGCTTCGAGCAGCGTGCCCATGCGATCGGCCTCGAGCCAGAGTGCGAGCTCGAGCTGATTCGACGGCAGCTGCTCGAAATAGTTGGTGCGATCCCAATTGGTAGTTCCATTGATGTCGGCGCCGCCGCGTCCGCCCGCTGCTTCGAGTAGCGCGAAATGCTGACCCTTGCCGACGTTCTTCGAGCCCTGGAACATCATGTGCTCGAACAGGTGCGCGAAACCGGTTTTCCCCGGCTGCTCCACCTTCGATCCGACGTTATACCATAGAAGTACCGCAGCCACGGGCGTCGAGTGATCGACGTGGTAGATCACGTTGAGCCCATTGGGTAACGTCTCCTTGGTATAATCGACGCGCAGCTCGGGACTCTTACCCGCCTGCGCCTTCCTGCCTGCCTGTGCGCCGGCATTTGCGGCGGCGAGGCACAACAGAGAGACCGCGATGTAGCGGAGTCTCATTCGACCTCCATGAGATTTTGATTGCCGGCAGCTGGACGGGAGCGACCGGAGGGAGGTCTAAAGTAGGAACAAACGTCGTACTGGGAAAGGGCTCGGCGTGCAGACCGCGACGAGAAGCTGACATCCACAGAACTGAAGCAGGGAGCTGCAAGCTTGGCAGCTTCTTAGCTGCAAGCTTTTCCGGCGGCGTAAGGAGTCGGCGAAGCCAGGTTCACGCGCCCCGAACGCCTGTATGGAAGCTTGCAGCTATAGAGCTTTAGTCAGCTCACAGCTCCCTGCTTTGGTTCTGGGCGTGTCGGTCGTCGAGCCGCGATCTCGACGCCGAGACTACTCGTACCGGAGCGACTGTATCGGATCGAGATTGGCAGCCCGCTGAGCGGGCCAGACACCAAACAGCACCCCGACAACACCTGAGAAGACGAAGGCGATGAGTATCGAAAATGGCGCGACCGATGTGTTGAAGTTCCCGAACTTCGCCAGCGCGACCGCTCCCGCCCATCCAACCACAATCCCTCCCACGCCGCCCAGCAGGCACAGCACCACCGCCTCGATCAGGAACTGCAGCAGAATGTTCTGCGGCGTCGCACCGAGCGCTTTGCGCACGCCGATCTCGCGCGTCCGCTCCGTCACCGAAACCAGCATGATGTTCATGATCCCGATTCCGCCGACGAGCAGACTCACCGCTGCGATTCCCGAGAGCAGGAAGGTGAAAATCTGCGTCGTCTCGCCGAGGGTGTTGAGGAAGTCGGCCTGATTCCGGATCTGGAAATCGTCGGCAACTCCGACGCGCAATCTGTGCTCTCGGCGCAGAATCCTCTGAAGCTCGGCCATCGCCTGCGGAATCTCTGCCTCCGATGCTGCGAGTACGCCGATCTGCCTGAGCCTGTCGCTGCCGAACACGCGGAATTGCGCGGTAGTCAGCGGAATGAGAACCTGATCATCCGGATTTCCGAATCCACCCGCGTTGCCCTTGCTTGCCAGTACCCCAATTACCTCGAAGAGAAATCCGCCAATGCGGACGTTTTGTCCGACGAGGCTTGCCGCCGGAACACCAAGGTTGTCAGGAATCGCTGCGCCGAGAACCGCCACGCGCCTGCTCGCGCGATCATCGCCCTCGGTGAACATCTTCCCGGTCGCCAGCGTGTACTTGCGCACCTCGAGATAATTGGGCGTCGTGCCGAGTACCGTCGTGTTCGTGTTTGTGTTCAGGTACTGAACCTGTAGCTGCTTCTGCATCTCTGGCTCGACCGCCGCGATTGCCGGTCCCGCTGAGTCAAGCGCCTTGGCGTCAGCGACCTTCATCGGCGCGCGGTCACTGCCTGAGGAGACTCCGCCCGGCGCAAAAATCTGCCCGGGAAACACTGTCAGGAGGGTCGTTCCCAACGCGGAAATTCGCGCGTTGACGGATTGCTGGGCCCCGCGCCCAAGCGCGACGACGGCGATCACCGCGCCGACTCCGATGACGACGCCCAGCATCGTCAGAAAAGATCTCAGCTTGTTGGCGCGGAGCGCACCGAGCGCGACACCAATTGTCTCACCGAGCAGCATACGCTACCTCCTATGTGCCGGGCGGCCTTCCGCCCCCGCCACCACCACCGCCACGTCCTCCGCCGGCACCGCCCGCCCCCGTTCCCGTGGTCGGCGTCTGCTGCTGTTGCAGTCCGCCACCAGTGCCCGCTCTCACCCGCGCCTGTACCTGCTCACGCTGCGCCTGCAGCACAGCGGGCCCGAGAAGCGCTACCTGCTCTCCTTCCTGCAGGCCGCTCAGAATCTCGGTGTAATCGAAATCGCTGATTCCAACACGAACGACGCGAGGAGTGTATTTCCCATCTTTCTTTGCGAAGACTATCATCGGGCCACCGCTGCCGCTCGTAGAACTAGCGAATGAAGCTGCTGCGCCAGCTCCACCTGCTCCACCAGCACCGCCTTGGCGATTGAAGCCGCCTCGCTGGCCGAATGCCGAAGCAGTACCCGAGCGCGTCGACGACGCAGCGCCCGAAGGCGTCGACGATGCAGTGCCGCGCGCCAATCCGCGAGCCTGCCTCGCCGCGGCGATCGTCGCTCGAATCGAATCGGGCGTGACTCCCAGCACCGTCGCCACCGTCCCTGCGTCACGCGCATTTCTGATCGCATCACTCGGCACCGCGAGTACGTTGTCGTGGCGGGCAATGTCCATTACCACCTGACCATTCATGCCGGGCTTGAGCGCTGCGTCAAAATTGTTGAGGCTGACGAGCACCGGAAACATCGTCACGCTCGACTGCACCACTGCTTCCGGCTCGACCTGCTCGACAATGCCAACGAACCGGCGGTTCGGAAACGCATCGACCGTCACCGTCGCAGTCTGCCCGGGCTGCACACTTCCAATGTCCGTTTCGTTGACGAACGCCCTCATTCTGACCTTGGAGAGATCTGCCATTTTCAGAATCGTAGTGCCGCCGCTGGCTGACGATGTCGCGGATGTGATCACCATTCCCAACGAGACCGGCTTCTCGATCACCGTGCCATTGGTCGGTGCTTGAACTCTCGCGTCCTCGAGTCGTACCCTCGCGATCGAGAGGTTCGTGCGCGCCTTGATCAGCGCGGCGTTGGCGTTCGCGTACGCCAGCTGCGCTGTCTCCATCTCCTGCGCGGTGATGATTTTCTGCTTGTAGAGATCCTCGGATCGCCTGAGTTGCGACAGAGATGTCGCTCTCTGAACGGTCGTCGAGCTGACATCCGCCGCTGCCTGGTCATACTGATTCTGTACGTCCCGCGGATCGATCTGCACGAGCAGATCGCCGGCTTTGACGTTGGCACCAATGTCGACCGGCATGCGGATGATCGTGCCGGATGCTTTCGACTTGACCTCGACGATGTTGGCCGGCTCGACGGTCCCGTTCGCCTGAACGCTCAGTACGATGCTGCGCCGCTCCACCGTAGCTGTTTCGATCGTGAGCGCGGGATCCGTGCCCTTTTTGCACGCGCCGAGCGCGAACAGCACCGCCATCACAACGGACTTTAGCGTTCGGCTCCCAGCTGGCAAGCTGCAAAGCCCTCTGCTCCTCGCTTCGGTACTGAACATCCCACCGAAGCACAGCCGACTCGAATCCGAGCTAATCACTGAAGGTCCCTGCCGATGAGCGCTTCCAACTGTGCCCGTGCGATTCTGTAATCGTACCGCGCCTGAATTAGCGCTTGTTCCGCGGTGGCCAGCGCCGCCTGTGAGGTGATGAGATCGAGCAGCGTCGACGCGCCGATGTTGTAACGCTGCTGCTGCACCCGCACATCTTCCTGCGCCGCCGCGACAGACGCGACCTGCACCGCCACGCGCTGCGACGCGCCACGTATAGCACCGATATTTTGCGTCAGCAACTCCACCGCCGCGAGCTGCGCATCGCGGAGCGAGGCCTGCGCGTTGACCTCCGAGACCTTGGCGCGCACTACCTGCTCCTCTCGCAGGAAATTGTTGAAGATCGGGTAGGAAAGCGAGAACGCCAGCCGGCCGCTGTATGTGAACGGATCGCTCCCAAAGCCGAAACGCGGATCGGTTCCGCTGCCCGCGAGGTTCGCCAGCGCCTGGTCCACGGCTGGTCCATTCAGGGCCAGCTTCGCCAGCTCCGCGCTGTCCGGCAGCGCCGCCATGTTTTCCTGCACCGACGCCGGATCGGCGGTCACAGGTACCGGCGATCCGACGAGTCTGGTCAGCGCCGCGTCGGCCGCCTCCTTGTTGCTTTGTGCAGTGATCAGGGCGAGTTGCGCGTTCCCGACCTGGATCACGCCGCGCAATGAATCAGATCTTGTGGCTACTCCAGCGCGCACCTTTGCAACCGAAGTTTTGAACTGCTCGTTGGCTTGCGCCATCTGCAGCCGCGCTGCGTCTTCGCTTTCGATCGCGGCGAGAACGGCGTAATACTGCTGCTTCACGCTGAGCGCGACGTTGTATTTCACCGCCACGCGGTTAGCCTCCGCGGCAGCGATCTCCGACTTCGCCGTACGCAAGTTGTAAAGCCTCTGGCCGCCGTCGAAGAGTGTCATGTTCAGCGACAGACCGGTGTTGTTGGTCGGTTGCTGCGCAACGGTGACTTGTTCGCCATTCGAATTCAGACGTGTCTGCCCGCCACCGAGCTGAACGACGTGTCCCGCACTGAGCGTCGCGCTCGGCAGAATCGCGCCAATCGCGGAAACCCGCGCGGCTTTGCTCGTCCTCTCGGTACCCTCGGCCTGGATGGCCTGGGGAGAGTTCTGCTGAGCCATCCGTATGGCTTCGTCCAGCGAGATCTTACGCGCGCTGTCGGGAGCGCGTGTTAGCCCCGGCTGCAACCCGGGCTTGAGAACCTGGGCCCCTCCCCGCACGGCGGGAAGAGCCAGAAACATCAGCGTGATCGCCGAGAGTAATCTCATCGGCGCCTTTGTAATGAACGACATATGACAGCTACGAAATCGGTTGAAAGCGAAAGGGCCGCAGAGACCGCGGCCCTTCAATAAGTACGCCCAACCCAGCCGTAGTGCTGAATCGATGCCTACCGCGTAACCGTCGCCAGCATCCTCTGCCTTAGTGTCGCCAGACGCCTGCGCAGCGACCCGTCCATGACTGTGTCGCCAACTTTTACGATCACTCCGCCGAGGATCGCGGGATTCAGTGAGATATGGGGCACGACCCGCTTGCCCAAGAGGCGCGAAAGCTGCCGTGCCAGCGCATCCCGCTCGGGCTCGGTCGGCTCACGCGCGACCGTGACGTTCGCATGCACTCGGTTCTCCGATTCGTCGATCAGCATGCGATACTCGGACGCGATCTCAGGAATCAGCATTTGCCGGCGCTTGTGGATCACCGTCTCGATGTAACGCAGAAAAAGACTCGGCACCCTTCGGCCGAGCGCCTTTTCCAGGATCTCGATCTTGTGGGATGCAGAGAGCTTGGGCGAGTCGAGAAACGTCCTGAGCGTCTGATTCTCGCGCATTGCCACCGCGATTGCATCGAGCAGCGCACCCCATTCCTCCGGCTCGCCGCCCTCAGCTCTTCGCGCCAGCGTCAGCAGTGCCTCGGCGTAGTTGCGGCCAATCGTCGCCTCGTTCATCCGCGCTTTTTCTCCGCCGGTGGAATCGAAGAGAGAAAGCTCTCCACGATCTTCCGGTTCGACTGATCATCGAGATTCCTCTCGATAACCTTGCTCGCACCGGCTATCGCCAGCTCGATCGCCTCTCGACGCAGCTCGGCGATTGCGTCCTCCTTCTCGCGCTCGATCTCGCTCCGCGCGCGCTCCAGCATCTGCTGTTGCTGTTGGTGCGTCTCTTCTATCATTTGCGCGCGCAGGTTTTCGCCGACCTGACGTCCCTCGACGATGATCTTCTGCGCCTCCGCTCTTGCGGCCTCGATCTGCCGTTGCTGTTCAGCCAGGGCGCGAGCGGCTTCTTCACGGTCACGTTTCGCGCCTTCGATTGCTTCCTCGAGCGCTTTTTCGCGGGCTTCCACCGCTGCGGTGATCTTCGGGAACACGAGCTTCCCGAGAATCGCGAACAGAATGAGGAAGACGACGAGAGTCCAGAACATCAGGCCGCCATTTGGCGACAGGAGATCGCCCGATTGCGCCGATTCTTCCGGAGCCACTGTGGCCTGCTGGAGTAGTGCGAGGATGAAAGTCGTCATGATTGCGTCGTGAATAGGCGGATCGAATCCGCCGAAGTTTGCGTTTCCGGAATTTTTGGACAGGATCGCGGCGCGTTACAAGCCGCCGCGACCCGAATCCGTGCCTGCCTTAGAACTTGAACTTACCCTGAATCAGGAACGCGATGACAACCGCGAACAGCGCCACTCCTTCGATGAGCGCCGCGAAGATGATCGCGCCCGTCTGAATGCGTCCGGCCATCTCCGGCTGACGCGCCATACCGTCCATTGCCTGCCCAGCGAGACGTCCGATACCGATGCCCGCGCCGATTACGGCGAGACCTGCGCCAACGCCGGCGCCGAGCATACCCCACGCGCCCGTGTACTCGCGGGTGAACGTGGCTGCAGCCTGAAGCAGCGGAAAGATCGAGACCATTTTCTACCCCTTTCAACAATCGTGAGATGTCATGCTCGCGATCTCTCGATCGCCGTCCGTCAGCGGGACTCGCAACACATCCCAACGGACTTCTCCGGCCCGCTCGGCCGGATACCTACGCGAAGTTGAGCACGCTCCGCGTCAGTGCGCACTCTCCCGAATCAGTCCAATGAATACGCTGGACAGAAGCGTGAAGATGAACGCCTGCAGGAATGCGACGAACAATTCCAGTAGCGAAATGCCGAGCGCCATCGCAACCGGCACTGGCACGAGGATCCAGGTTGCAAAAGTGAAAATGAGGCTGATCAGCGCCAGCAGCACCACGTGCCCCGATACCATGTTGGCGAAGAGACGGATCGCAAGCGCGAACGGCTTGGTGAACTTCCCGATGATCTCGATCGGCGTCAGTATGACGGTGATCGGAAGCTTCATCGCCAGCGACATGTCGTGCGGCCAGAACACTATCGTGTTGATGTAGCGCCAGCCCAGCGCCTTCATTCCCGCGAATTCGATCACCATGAAGGTGACGATCGCCAGCGTGGCCGTGACGGAGATGTTGCCCGTCGCTGTCGCACCATAGGGAACGAGTCCCAACAGATTCGCGAACAGGATGAAAAAGAAAAGAGTCAGGAGGTAGGGTACATACCCGTTCCCGTGAGCTCCCACGTTTGGCAGCACGACCTCGTTGCGCAGGTACAGCACCAGCGCCTCCAGCCCGTTCCCAAATCCGCTCGGTGCCTTGCCTTCGCGCGTCCTGCGGTTGTGCGCGCGGAGCGCGAGCAGCGTGGTCACAATGCAGAGGGACGCCGCGATCCACAGCATGACGACGTGCCTGGTAGGCGATATGTCGAGCGCAAATCTTCCGATGTGAATGGGATTCCAGCGCGGCAGCTCGTACTCGCAGGCCTGTGGGATCAGGCGCTGATACCAATGACCCGCCGACGTGAAGCACGGATAGTCGAGCGTGTGCGAGTCGGTGATATGCGGCGTGATGAAGTCTTTTGCTTCAGCGATCATATTCGAGCAGCAGCGGTTCGGCCATCATCGTCAGAAAGAAAAACGTTACCAGACTTACCAGCGCCGACTCGACATCGAGGTTCACGATCCTCACGAGTGGCGCGTACAGCACCAGCACGAACAGCCTGAGCGCGGCACCAATCGCCCACCGAATCAGCAGCTCGCCGGGCACACCACGTCCCGGCCGCCCCGGGCGAAGCAGCGCGTAGGAGCCGAGTTGTACTGCGAAAGCGAGTCCAGCAGAAACGAGCATGGCGTCGTGCTGATTCACCGTCCTGAAATAGGTCCTCAGGACAATGGTGGCGACGATGATGAGAGCGGCCGAGATCCCTGCAAAGAAGCTGAGCGCCCGCTTTTCTCTCACCGTCGCGACTTCCGATCCTCGTCGTCCCGCTTCTGTGCCGCCGAGATCTTGCGGTACATGCTGTAGAACGCCGCGCCCGCACCGATGAAAACGCCGGCAATGGTGAGCATCCCGTTGGTTCCGAAACGGTTATCGAGCCATTGACCGGCAAAGAGAAAGACAATGATGACCAACGCGAACTGGATTCCGACGCCGGCGAAATCGGCGCCGGAGAGGCCGCCTTTGGAGCCCGATCCGGTCCGCTTCTCGTCTTCCATTCAGCGATGAAATTAAGCGCTTGTGAAGATTTTCACAAGCGAACAGACGTCTCGGTTCCGAACAGAGGCCGAAAATTTTTCGCGTCTGCAACTTCATGATCGACGCGAGGTTAGTGTGTGACCTCGCTGTTGACCGCTCGTCTTCTTGTCGATATGTTGGGCATCTCAGTTAGGTGAGAGCGGCCCGCCCCGCCCGTCACGATTCGACCCGTCACCGTAGTAATGGATAACCGCCTCATTCTCCCGTTGCTGTGCGCAGCATCAGTCGCGTTTGCCGCGGCCCCTTTTTCCCACGCTGAAAAACCGACCGCCCCTGCAAACCGCCACGGTGCGGAGAACGGCGCTCCACTCGTCACCACATTCGACATCACCAGACCGAAGAACGACGCGGACAAGCTCCGCTTCACTCTGAACGTGCGCAACAACACGTCGAAGATGCTCGAGCTGCAATTTCCCGATGGACAGACGCACGACTTCGTGGTGAAGGATTTCACGGGCAAGGAGATCTGGCGCTGGAGCGAAGGCCGCATGTTCACCTCGGCGATGCGCAGCGAAACGCTCAAGGGCAAGGGCCACACGATTTTCGCCGAGAGCTGGGACACGAAGGGTGAGCACGGATCGTTCACCGCCGTCGCGATCCTCAGGAGCAACAACTTCCCAGTCGAGACCAGCGTTCAGTTCGTGCTGCCATAGCGGGAAGCGGGAAGAGGGAAGAGGGAAGAGGGGAAAAAAAGCGCGCTCTCGGAAGAGCGCGTTTTTCGTTACCCGTTACGCTTTCCCCGTTCCGCGCTCCGCGCTTCCCTCTTCCCGCTTCCCTCTTCCCGCTTTTCCTAGATACCGCCGATACTGCGGGATCTCGTTGTGCGCGATGGCGGTTATGCGAAACGTTTCTGTGTGTCTGGCGAGCGTGTACAGGGCGTCAAACTCGTAGAGTGGTTGGCGAGCTCGATCTTGGAGCGACCAGCGCACGCGCACTTGCACCAGACGTGGCGAGAGCGCGTCAGTCGCCAGCGCAATCGCCTCCGCCCAGCCAAAGTCGATCGTGCGGTACGTCTCCAGCAGGTGATCGATCGTCTTCCGCCACTCGCCCGCCGTCGCCACGCGGACGAACACGTCATCGCCGGTATCGCTCGCGACGTGAATCATATCGGCGAAGTGCCCGACGATCGCGGGCGCATCCTGGCGAATGAAGGCGCTGCAGTAGGTCGTGAAAAACGCGCGCACGTCCGCTGTAGTGTTACTCGACGTTTTTGGCGTTCCGATCCCCGCTGTTTAGTTTGCGCGCTTCCCGACTTCAAGCCTGATCCAGCACCGCCCGCACTTTCCGTGCGAATTGGGCCGGGGTGAACGGCTTCTGCAGAAACGCCGTCCTGCCATCGATCACGCCGCGCCGCATTACTTCGTCGTCCGTGTGACCGGACATGAACAGCACCCGCATCTCCTTTCGCGTCTCGAGCAGCTTCTTTGACACCGAGGTTGGCAGGATCGTTGGCCTCACCGACGAAAAACGCGCGCTTGTGAGCGCGTTTTTTATTTCGCCGCCGCTGGACTCAGCCCGATGCAAGTCCCGGGTGGATCGACGACGGATTCCGTGCCGGAAAATGAACGACGATCGGCTCGTAGCGGACCGGATTCCGTAGCCATTCCTCGGCGTCGCCTCTGCTCTGAAACGCGCGGATCGTGACCTTCACCTGATCCGACATCGATTCGAGCATACGGGCCTTTCCAAAGTCGCCCGGAGTGTGCG
>WNFY01006207.1_pt1 | contig 10686 bp, 6 predicted proteins | sample 5400091 | NCBI WGS metagenome assembly WNFY01 (sample SAMN13153364, study PRJNA577476) | soil metagenome | isolation source: 60 cm soil or saprolite under grassland replicate 1 | place: USA:California | collected 2016-06-15
GATGCAGGTCGCGAGTCAGATTTTTCCGTTCTTCGAAATTCCGAATTGGGCCGTGCGTCTGGTGGTGTTGTTGCTCGTGATTGGTTTTCCCGTGGCAGTGATTCTCGCATGGGCCTTCGAACTGACGCCGGAAGGATTGAAGCGAACGGAGTTTGCGGACGAATTGCCGAAAAAATCATCCCGGAATCGCGTATGGCTTTACGTGATAGTCATAGCTGGCGCGATCTCGGTGAGTTTGTTTTTTCTCGGGCGTTACACAAGTTCAAAACAAAGTGAAGGTGCCGAGTTACCGGCCAAATCGATTGCCGTTTTGCCGTTCGAAAACCTCAGCCACGACCCAGACAACACCTACTTTGCCGATGGTATTCAGGAAGAGATTTTGACCCGGCTTGCTAAAGTTGCGGATCTGAAAGTCATCTCGCGCACATCAACTCAGCATTTCAAGAGTTCGCCGGACAATCTCCCGCAGATCGCAAAGCAGCTCGGTGTGGCAAACATTCTCGAAGGCAGCGTTCAAAAAGTGGCCGATCAAGTCCGCGTCAACGTCCAGTTGATCAACGCCACGACCGATGCGCAGTTATGGGCGGAAAGTTTTGATCGCCAACTCACTGACATCTTCCGCATTGAAAGCGAGATTGCGAAGACGATTGCCGATACGCTACAAGCCAAGCTCACTGGTTCGGAGAAGCGGGCGCTCGCTGCACAACCGACCGAGAACAGTGAGGCACACGAATTCTATCTCAAAGGCAGATATTTTTGGAACAAGCGCACTGCCAACGACCTCAAAACCGCGACCACTTACTTTCAGCAGGCGATCGACAAAGATTCGAATTACGCGCTGGCTTATGCGGGTCTAGCCGATTCGTACGGGCTTCTCCCCGACTTCGGTGCGGGGAGTCCACAAGAGTCTTATCCGCCCGCGAGAACAGCTGCGACGAAAGCTATCAAGCTGGATGATACGCTCGCCGAAGCCCATACCGCGTGGGCGCAACTTCTCTACGCCTACGACCTCGACTTCGATGGGTCGATCAGGGAATTTCGGAGGGCGATTGAGCTGAATCCAAACTACGCGACCGCGCATCATTGGTTGGGCGTTGGACCGCTCATGCGGTCGGGCCGATTCGATGAGGCGATCGCCGAATGTAAGCGCGCCGTCGAGCTTGATCCCCTGTCACTCATCAACAACACAGATCTCGGCAACACTTACTCCTCCGCGCGCCGTTATGACGAAGCGATCGAGCAGCTGCGCAAAACATTGGAAATAGATCCTGGTTTTTACGACGCCCATTACAGCCTTGGTCAGGCCCTTGAGCTCAAAGGCGACATCGTCGGCGCGATGGCCGAGTACCAGAAGGCGCGAGCGTTGAACGATGATCCTCAGGTGCTCGCGCTGCTCGGCCACACTTATGCTTCCTCAGGTTATAAGACCGAAGCAGTGAAAATACTGGAACAGTTAAAGGAGCTATCCAAAAAGCGATATGTCTCCGCGTACAGCCTTGCCATTGTTTATCTCGGACTCGGCGACAAAGAGGAGGCGCTTCGCTGGCTCGAAAAAAGTTATCAAGATCGAGCCGGCATTGACATTACGACTATTAAAGTTGACCCCTTTCTCGACCCGCTGCGCGGCGATCCGCGTTTCGAAGAACTTGTCGCAAAAGTTTTTGCGCCGAAGAACGGATTGTCGCCGTGAACCCGAAGAAATTCTTCGCAGAGCTGAAGCGGCGCAACGTTTACAAAGTCGCGATCGCCTACGCAGTCGTCGCATGGCTGCTGATGCAGGTAGCGACGCAGGTTTTCCCGTTCCTCGAGATTCCAAACTGGGCGATCCGGCTGGTGATAATGCTGATTGTGATTGGTTTTCCCATTGCCCTCGTGATCGCGTGGGCGTTTGAACTCACGCCGGAAGGAATTAAGCGCACGGATGAAATCGAACCGGGGCGGCGATCGCGAAATCGCGTGTGGATTTACGTGGTCACCGTAGCCGGTGCGATCTCGGTGAGTTTGTTTTTCCTCGGGCGCTACTCAGCGCCAAGAAACGCGAGCGAGTCGTCCGAGTTGCCGGGAAAATCGATAGCGGTCCTGCCATTTGTCGATCTTAGCCAAGCAAAGGACCAGGAATATTTTTGCGATGGCATTAGTGAAGAAATTCTCGATGCGCTCGCGAAGGTAGAGGGACTGCGAGTAGTCGCGCGCACCTCGTCATTTTCGTTCAAAGGAAAAAATGCCGATGTCGGTGAGATCGCACACAAATTAAATGTGCAAAATGTTCTGGAAGGCAGTCTACGGCGGGAAGGCAATCGCATTCGTATTACGGCGCAATTGATCAACGGGCGCAATGGTTTTCACATTTGGTCGGACACATTCGAGCGCGAATTGCAGGGAGTATTTGCCGTTCAAGATGAGATCACGCGTTCGATTGTTGATGCGTTGAAGATCAAGCTCGCGGTCGCGCCGCCCGTCCGTAAACCGGGGAGCACGGAAGCATATGATTTTTACTTGAAGGGCTTGTATTACTCGAACAAGAGCGACGAGGAAAACTTGCGGAAAAGTCTCAGCCTCTTTCAGCAGGCTCTCGACAACGATCCAAACTTCGCGCGCGCGTGGACCGGCATTACCAAAGTGTGGGAACAGCTTGCGGACGCTTACGTACGGCCGCTCGAGGCGTACCCGAAGGTGAAAGAAGCGGCATCGAAAGCGCTCGCTTTGGATGACAAGGATGCGGAGGCACACTGCTATCTCGGTGAAGTAAAACTCTTGATAGATCGAGACGTCGCGGGCGCAGAGGCTGAGATCAAGCGCGCGCTACAGCTTGATCGTAATTCGGCCACTGCGCATTACTTTATGTCGTGGCTCAAATTGACGCAGGGGGATTGCGATGAGGGCGTGAACCAAATTCAGGAAGCCGAGAAGCTCGATCCGCTTTCGCCGATGATAATCGACTCCGCTGCCGAAAGGTATGTCGCGGCCAATCGGCTGGACGACGCGATCAGTGCGGGCAAACGGGTGCTTCAGGTCGATCCGAATTACATCTATTTTGATTCGCCGCTCGCCGATGCCTATCGCGAAAAAGGTGACCTCCAAGAGGCGGTTGCGCTCTATGAAAAAGCGCAGACTGTGACGCATTTCCCCAGCGCGGGGTTGGCGATCACCTATGCGAAGATGGGACGGCTAGAGGATGCGCGCCGTGTCCTTAATCAGCGAATAGAGAAGTCGCGCCAGCAATATGTCGCGGCCGATTCAATTGCGGCAGTTTATGTGGCACTCGGCGACAAAGAGGAAGCCTTTCGCTGGCTGGAACGCGCGTTCGATGAGCATTCCGCGCCAATGTTTTACTTGGCGTGCCATCCCATATTTCGTGCACTCCGCTCCGATCCACGTTTCGCGGATCTTTTACGGCGGATGGGTGTGGATCCGGCGAAAGCGCTTGCCCGGTAAAATAAACCGTGAACCCGAAGAAATTCCTGATCGAGCTAAAGCGACGCAACGTTTACAAGGTTGCGATCGCTTATGCAGTCCTTGCATGGCTGCTCATGCAGATCGCGAGCCAGATTTTTCCGTTTTTCGAAATTCCGAATTGGGCGGTACGTCTTGTGGTGTTGTTGCTCATCATCGGATTTCCCGTGGCGCTGATTCTTGCCTGGGCGTTTGAACTGACGCCGGAAGGAATCAAGCGCGCAGAAGATGTCGATGTTAGCAAATCGATTACGCGCAAGAGTGGTCGCAAACTTGATTTTTTTATCATCGCTGTCCTGCTGCTCGTCATTGGGATCCTGCTTTTCCAGCGCCTTCATCCCAATGTTTCGCCGGCAGTCTCTTCAACTCTGGAGAAAAGCATCGCGGTTCTCCCATTCGACAATCTGAGCCGTGACCCAGACAACGCCTACTTTGCCGACGGCATTCAGGATGAAATTCTGACGAAACTCGCTGGCATCGGAGACCTGAAGGTAATCTCGCGAAAATCGACAGCCAAATACAAAAGCACGCCGGAAGACTTGAAGACAGTAGCTCGCGAACTCGGCGTGGCCAGTGTGCTCGAAGGCAGCGTGGAAAAGGCTGGAGACAAAGTGCGGATAAACGTTCAACTGCTGGACGCGCGCATCGACACGCATCTATGGGCAAAGAGTTACGATCGTGACTTAAAGGATGTTTTCACGGTGGAAAGCGAGGTCGCGCAGGAGATTGCCGATACATTGCGGGCCAAGCTTTCTCCGAGCCAGTCGACTGCCCTGGCCACAGCTCCCACGCGCGATACGGAAGCTTACGATCTGTTCCTAAAGGGTGAATACGAGGAACACCAGGCTGAAAGTGCTCTGATCGCCGAACCCTTTGATCGCGCCCAAATCTTTTATCGGCAAGCGCTGGCGCGGGATCCGAATTTCGCCCTTGCCTATGCCCGACTGGGCTACAGCGAGTTACAGCGGCATTGGTTTATCAGTACTCTGAGTTCGGCGGAGCTGGCAGAGGTAAAGTCTAACATCTATCGCGCACTAGCGATTGTTCCGGCTTCGCCGGATGCACATCTGGCGGTGGCGCTGCTTTATTACTGGGGCTATCGTGACTACGATCCTGGGTTGAGAGAACTCGACCGGGTCATCGAACTCCAGCCGAGTAGCTCCCTTGGTTGGAATTTCCGCGCTGCGATTCATCGCCGCCGCGGTGAATGGCAACGCGCGCTTACTGAATTCGACCGGGCGGCGGAGCTCGATCCGCGCGATTTTGGGATTCCCGCCGAGATCGGCATAACCTACCTTACCCTTCGCCGCTGGAGTGACGCTGAACATGCGCTCACCCGCGCGCTGGCTCTCGATCCGCATAATGCACTGACCGCGCGCTTCCTTGCCCGCACTTACATCAGCAGCGCCGGAGATATTCGCCGCGCCAGACGAGCATTCGAGGGTGTGCCAGCAGAAAGCAAACTAAACCTGCCTAATGACTGGGGCATTATCGCGGTGATGGTCGACGAGCGCGTATACCTCGACGTGTTCGAGAAACATTTTGGTGATGCTCTTAAAGCTTGGGACGTCGCGTCGAGCAACGCTCCCGAAGCGCGTTTACGCCAACTAGAGGCGCGAATTGGAATTCAAGTGCTTGCCGGCCAAGGTGCGGTAGCAAAATTGGAGTGCGAGCAAACACGCACTTTGCTCGAGGCCCGATTAGCCGAACGGCCGGAGGAACGGAATTCTTTGACAGCGTTGGCTTGGGTTAACGTTTGCCTCGGACGTAACGCCGACGCGCTCCGCGTTGCGCGACAAGCCGCAGATTTACTGCCAATTGAAAAAGATGCGGTTGCCGGCCGGCTGTTTCTTGCCGGACTAGCCGAAATCGAAGCGCGCACTGGCCATCCCGAGGACGCGGTAAAAATACTTCACGAGCTGATCACGGCTCCTGCCGGTGGAGTCGTTTCCATTGCGCGTCTGAAAATCGATCCTGTCTGGGATCCGATTCGCGACAATCCAGATTTTCAGAAACTCCTTTCCGAACACGAGCCGGAAACCGCTTACAAGTAGGTTTGCCGTGAACGTGCGCAAACATTTCGCCGCGCTGAGACGGCGGAATGTCTACAAGGTGGCGGCAGCCTACGGTGTTGTGCCCTGGCAGGAATCGTAGCGATTCCATTGACCGCCGTTAGGGCAGTGCGATTCTGAGTACGTTGACTTGATGGCAGCCAAGTTCGATCCGCACCTTGAGATTGCGCACGTCTTGTTTATCGACGTCGTGGGCTACTCAAAGTTGTTCGTCAACGAGCAGCGAGAAGTGGTTGAGCAACTCAATCGAGCCGTACGAAGAACTCCTCAGTTCCGGAAAAGCGAAGGGGCCGGCAAGCTAATTCGGATTCCGGTGGGCGACGGGATGGCGCTCATCTTCTTCCAAACTCCGGAGGAACCAGTGCAATGTGCAATGGAAATTGCCAGGGCGCTAAAAAACCATCCGCAGATTCGGCTACGGATGGGTGTCCACAGCGGCCCGGTTGATCAGGTCAAAGATGTCAATGACAGATTAAATGTCGCCGGGGCGGGAATGAACATGGCGCAGCGTGTGATGGCCTGCGGTGATGCTGGACACATTCTCTTATCGAAGCGGGTCGCCGAAGACTTGGCGCAAGACAAACTCTGGCAGCCGCATTTGCATGAGCTCGGCGAAATCGAGCTGAAACATGGTCGGAAGCTAGGAATCGTTAATCTCTATAGCGAGGAAATGGGAAACCCAAAGGTGCCGGAAAAACTGAAGGGCTCATCCCAACCAACATCCGAGAGGCCTGTACGAGTTGGATGGCCGCGTCTGATTAAGATCGCGGCGCTGTTACTGGCCTGTCTGTTAGCGGCTATTGCAATGATTGTACTATTGCAGCATCGCAGGATTCATCTGCCGAGCGCAAAGACGTCGCCCGCGCCTGTAAGAGAAACTACTGCTAGTGAAAAAAGTATTGCCGTTTTGCCCTTCGAAAATCTTAGCCACGATCCGGATAACGCGTATTTCGCCGATGGAATCCAAGAAGAGATTTTGGCGCGACTCTCGAAAATCGCCGATCTAAAAGTTATTTCGCGTACATCAACACAGCACTACAAAAGTTCGCCAGACAACCTTCCCCAGATTGCAAAACGGCTTGGCGTTGCGAACATCCTCGAAGGCAGCGTGCAAAAGTCAGCGGACAAGGTGCGAGTGAACGTGGAGTTGATCAGGGCCGCCACTGACGCCCATCTTTGGGCTGACACCTTCGACCGGAAACTCACCGATGTTTTTGCAATCGAGAGCGAGGTTGCGAGAACTATTGCCGACACCCTGCAGGCCAAGCTCACGGACCCCGAGCGGAACGCCATTGCAGCCCGGCCTACAGAGAACACCGAGGCGTATCAACTTTATCTGAAAGGCCGATTTTTCTGGAACAAATGGTCCCCAGAAGCGTCTCAAAAAGCCATTGAATACTTTCAGCAGGCTATCGAGAAAGACCCGGGTTACGCGCTGGCGTACGCTGGGTTGGCTGACACTTACATTTCGAAGGCGTGGTTCGGCGAGGTTGCTCCTCGAGTGGCGGTGCCGAGGGCGAAGGCTGCGGCCATGAAGGCGCTCGACATTGACGACGGCGTGGCCGAGGCTCACGCTTCGCTGGGCTTCGCCAACTGCATGTATGACTGGGATTGGCCTGCGGCTGCAACGCATTTTGAGCGAGCCCTCGCGCTCAGTCCTGGCTATGCCACCGCCCACAGCTGGCATTCTTTGTATCTGGCCGCTCTCGGACGGTCGGACGAAGCGCTGACAGAAGCAAAACGTGCATTCGATCTCGATCCCGCTTCCCCTAGCATCAACCATGTTATGGGAGGTATATTTCTTTATGCGCGGCGCTTCGACTCGGCGATCGAGCAGTTCGGGAAGGCTTTGGAGATGGATTACCACGATGCACACCTGGGGCTCGGGCACGCTTATGCAGCCAAGGGAATGTACCGGGAAGCGCTGGTCGAATTTGAGAAATACTCGGAACTGGATCGCGGCACACCTCGCTCAATTGCCTCTCTGGGATACGCGCACGCCCGGTTGAAAGAACGAGGCGAGGCGCTCAGGGCGCTGGATCAACTCATGGTCCTGTCGAACCAGAGGTACGTGTCCGCTGGTTCCTTCGCCACCGTCTATCTGGGGTTGGGCGACAAGGAGCAGGCCTTAACGTGGCTCGAAAAGGCTTACGAGGAGCGCTCCGGTGCTCTGCCTTTACTTAAGGTGAACCCCATCTGGGATCCGCTGCGCTCCGACCCGCGCTTCGAAGCGCTTGTCGCAAAAGTTTTTTCGATACAGAAATCGGCGACGCAATCGCCATGAATCCAGGAAAGTTGTTCGCCGAGCGGCCGACCTTCACGAAATCGCAGTCACCGATCGGTGAACCAGCAGCGCTGCGGCGATATTTTCCACCGCCATGCCGAGCGATTTGAAAATGGTCGTTTCGTTTGCGCGCGACAGAACTTTGCCCGACAAGGCAGCGCGACGGGCTGTCGCGCCCCACGATCTATAAGTCAAACCCCTTCGACCAGGATCATCTTCGTCTCCGCGGTGCGATGGCGCATTTTGCGCGGTTCGCGATACTCTTCGCAATTCAGCCACTCCTTAGCTCGCTGCGTCGATTCGAATTGAAGGACAACGATGCGCTTGGGTCTCCAATTGCCTTCGAGCACTTCAGTTCTACCGCCGCGCACGATGTATTTCCCGCCATATTTCTCAACGGTCGCGCCGGCGAGTTTCTTGTATTCCTCATAGCCGGCTGGATCGAGAATATCGATTTCAACGATCACGTAAGCGGACATTTTCGGAAGAGAGAAGTAAGAAGGAAGAATTAAGAAGGAATAGGTCAGTGCCCGTTTCCGCTGCCGCGATCCTTTGCGGCTAGCTCCGGGATTTTTTTCCGCCGGCGCAGTCGCAGCCAATTGTTCCAGGTTTTGCGGAGGCTGTCGCGTGGTGTTTGATATTTTTGGTTGAGCTCGTTGCTCTTTAGAATCTGCGCGAGGATTGCTTTCGCGGAAAAATCGTCCGCGTTCACAATCGTGTAAGCAGTTCCGACGGCGGCGGCATGATGTGCATCGCTCGCCGCGGTCATGGGCAGGTCGCGAATCTGCGCATACTTGAAGGCGTAACGATTATAGCGGCGCAGCGTGGTCGCAGCATTGAAGACTTCGATGGCATCAATCGGCAGGGTTTCCAATGTTGAAAGCCGGATTCCGGCGCGAAACAAATCGTACGGATGCGGCGGAATGGCGAGCCCGCCGCGTTCATGAATCATTTCGCAGACCTCGCGGGCCGGCTTTCCCTTCAGATAGGGAAGCGTCGCGCCGATGCAGAGAAGATGACCATCGGCTGTCGTCACCTCCACGCCGGGCAGGATCAGGAAATCATCGACCGGCAAACCGTCGAGCCGCATCAAGCCTTTCTCGAGCAGGTAATTGACCGCGTCGCAGGTGTTGTGATCGGTAATCGCGATGCCGTGCAAACCTTTGGCGCGCGCGGAAGCGATCAAATCTTCCGGACTGGAAATACCGTCCCCGGAAAAAAAGGAATGCGTATGCAGGTCGATATTGAACGGCATTTCCAGGAGGCTAGTTTGGTGGGAGCAAAATGGAAAGCGTTGGTTTCAAGGAATGGGCCATTGTCTGTGAAGCGCTCGGGCGCGGTAGGCAAACCATCATTTTACGCAAAGGAGGCATAGCCGAAGGCCGCGGCGGATTCAGTTTTCGTTATCGCGAATTTTTTCTCTTCCCAACATATTTCCACGAACAACCGGAGAAAGTCCGCGAGATCGACATCGAGTTTCCACTGCGATCGGACGATAGAATCGACATCAACTTTTTCGCCAAACTCGAGCGCGTGAAGACAATTACGTCTTGGGAAACGGCGCATGCGCTGGAGCCACTGCACATCTTGAAACCCGAAGTGGTTCGAGAGCGTTTTGAATACGATAAAGCGCCGGAATTGCAGGTCGGCTTCGTTCGCGTTTTTCAGGTCGTTCCTTTCTGGGAGTTCCCCAACCAAAAATCGTACGGTGGTTGTCGATCCTGGGTGAAATTACCAGAACTGCCAAAGGAGCTGCGTTTCGAGCCGATTCTGTCCGATGGTGAACACGTGCTGCGCCGGAATGAATTTACTGATCTTACCAAAGACGCAGAAGCAGCAGCGGCGAGCCGTTAAACAAGTTCTTCCACAAGGATGCCCTCTTCGGCCGTGCTCGGCTCTTGGGGCCGATTGAACTGGTGGTCATAAAGCCGGCGATAGTACCCGGATTTCTCCAACAGCTCAGCGTGCGTGCCGATCTCCTTGATGCGACCATAATCCATCACAACGATTTGATCGGCCGACAAAACCGTAGAAAGCCGGTGCGCAATTGCGATCACCGTGCGTCCGGCTGCGAGTTTCGCGAGCGCCTTTTGAATCTGCTGTTCCGATTCGGAATCGAGCGACGATGTCGCCTCATCGAGAAGAAGGATCGGCGCGTTTTTCAACACGGCACGGGCAATCGCGAGGCGCTGCTGCTGGCCGCCAGAGAGAAGACAACCTTTGTCACCAATGATTGTTTCGTAACCATGCGGCTGCGCCATGATAAAATCGTGGGCGAAAGCAGTGTGGGCTGCTTCATAAATTTCTTCCGGCGTGGCATCGAGCCGTCCGAACTGGATGTTTTTGAAAATGGTGTCGTGAAATAAAAAGGTCTCCTGCGTAACGAGTCCAATCTGTTCGCGTAACGACTTTTGGCTGACCATGCGCAAATCCCGCCCGTCAATCTTCACCGCGCCGGACGTCGGATCGTACAAACGCAGAATCAGGGAGAGAATCGTGCTTTTGCCTGCGCCGCTGGCACCGACGAGCGCGTAGGTCCTCCCGGGCTCAATGCGCAGGTTCAGGTTGCTGACCGCGTCAGTGACGGTGTTTGCGTAGCGAAACGTGACGTTTTCAAAATCAAGACGCCCTCCCGATGAGGTCAGCTCAACGGCATTCGGGGCGTCCTGCACGGCCGGCTCTAAATCCAAAATCCTGAAAATCTCAGTTGTGGCCGAGACTGATCGCTGCATGACGATGTGAATCTTGCTGAGGGTCTTGATCGGCTCGTAGAGGATGAAAATTCCAGAAATCAGGCCGAAAAAACGTCCAGCGCTCAGATTTACCGTGTAAACGTAGAGTAACGCCAGCCCGACACCGGCCGCGGCGATGATTTCG
>WNFY01006644.1_pt1 | contig 10685 bp, 10 predicted proteins | sample 5400091 | NCBI WGS metagenome assembly WNFY01 (sample SAMN13153364, study PRJNA577476) | soil metagenome | isolation source: 60 cm soil or saprolite under grassland replicate 1 | place: USA:California | collected 2016-06-15
CTGCTTTCGTTCAGTCTGATCATGATCCTCCTCCGTGTCGTGTACCCGTGATCATCAGGTGGGTAACGCTGATACATACGAGACCTGCATGGAAAGTGAACTACATGCCTTCAGGAGCAGGCCCTCCTATAGGAACCGCCTTGCGCATGATGCTCTCGATCTCTTGCAGCGTTTCCTGCGTGAGATGTCTATCGCCTGTCAGAGCGGTTTGTGCGAGCTGTTCGGGATTGCGTGCTCCGACAATGGCTACATCAATCGCAGGCTGAGCCAGCACCCAGGCGATGGCCAATTGCGCGATGGTCATTCCCTCTCTGGTTGCCAGGCGATTCAATTGCTCTACGACCGCGACATTGCGCTGGAAATTTTCGCCGTGGAAGAACTCGCTCTTGCTGCGCCAGTCATCTGGTGCGAAGGTCGTCTGTGGCGTGAACGATCCGCCAAGCAGTCCATGCGCCAGTGGACCATACACGAGCACTCCGATGCCATGCTGCTGGCAATAAGGCAGGATCTCTCGCTCGATATCGCGCCGGAAGAGACTGTAGGGGGGCTGTAAGGCATCCAACTTCCTCGTCCTTTCGAACGCCCGCATCTGTTCTCGAGGGCGCTGGCCGTCTCCTCGATGGGCGTGTTGGGATCGGGCCAGTGGGCCTGGTACAGATCAATGTAGTCGACGCCGAGGTTGCGGAGACTCTGCTCGACCCCCTGGCGTAACCACCGGGCGCTTGCGTCGCGCAACAGCGTGCTTCCTTCCATGCGCAGCCCACCTTTGGTGGTAAGCGTAATCTTGTCACGCTGGCTTCTCAGCTCAGGCCGAAGTGCCTCACCGAGCATGCGCTCGGACAGACCAAAGCCATAGGCCTGCGCCGTGTCGAAAAAATTGATACCCAGTTCAAGCGCGCGCCTTACGGTCGCTTTGCCTTCTTCCCTCTGCTCACGCTCTATATGGCCCCAGTCGCCACCGAACTGCCAGGTGCCGTAGCTGATCTTTGAGACGTGTAGGGCTGTGCGACCAAACTGCGTATATTCCATCCTATTTCCTCCTTCGTTAATGGTGGACACTCACCGGCCGATAAATCTCGAGACAGATCCTTCGCTTCGCTCAGGATGACACTGCCTATGGTCGGGCCGTGGACAAACCGGTCAATTCCTCCATGAATTGGATCATGATGGAAAAATCTTCATCCATCCCTTTTGCCATGGCAGCGGTATACATTTGTTGGGCAGCCGCTGTGGCCGGCATGGACACGGACACATCGTAGGCCTGGCTCAACACCAGGCTAAAATCTTTGTGCATCAGCGAGAGGGCAAAGTTAGTTGGATACTGCTCTCGCCTGACATTTTCCAGCTTGGACTTCTGACCGGGGGTGAGCACGGCTGTCTGCCCCAAGACATCGAGCAGCAATCCCTTCTCTAACCCCGCCTTTTCACCCAGAGCCATCGCTTCGGCCAGGGCCTGCATCCCCAGGCCAAGCAGGGTATTGACCACCAGCTTCATGGTGGTCCCCATGCCGCTTGCACCCATATAGAAGCTGGTGTTGCCCAGGACCTCCAAAATAGGTTTGTACTGCTCATAGGTCTTTTGCTCTCCGCCGACGAAGATCACCAGGCTGCCCTGATCCACTTGCGGCACACTGCCAGAGACGGCAGCATCGATCATGGGGACGTCTTGCTCCCTGGCTGCCTGGAAGAGACGGCGTGAGGCGTCGGGAGAAACCGTACTCAGATCGATGATGACTGAGCCGACATGTGTACCGGCAAGTGCCCCCTCAGGACCGAACATCACGTCGTGCTGGGCCTCGTCATCGGTCACGCAGGCCATCACGACCTGGCAGTTCGCGGCCAGGTCTTTGGGCGTCTGGGCCACCTGCGCTCCCCGTTGTCCCACCTCCTGGACCTTCTCCTTCGTACGATCATAGACCGTCACCTGGTAACCGGCGTCGAGCAGCCTCTGGGCCATATGGCTGCCCATGTGCCCCATGCCGATGAATCCAATGCTTGGTTTCAAATGGTCGCCTTCCATATTCATTGTAATACCTCTCTTTCATCAGAAATGCTCAGTTATGATCCTCCTCGCCATCCACCTGAAAATCTACTATCATACAAGGATGAAGTGAGGGGGGAGTCTGGGGTCTCTAGCCATTGCCCCAGACCCGCCTCCACCAGCGTGGAGCGCATCCAACACACACTAGTATAGTGGGAATATCGAGGAAAGACAGTGTCCATGAGATGGCATATTACTTCACATCACTTCCCATCGAGAGCATCCCTGGGCGTGGACACACAGCAGCCAATGCATGGGAAGTGACATGCCATCTCATGGCCACTGACTTTCTCCGCTCATCGCGGTATACTCCTCTCAGACATGAGCATGAAAATCACAGGCACCAATGGGGTCAACATAAACGTGCAGGATGTTGGCACAGGCAAAACTAACAACGGATGTGTCGCCTAAAGGGTGGCTTTTTCAGGTCGCGCTGGCTTTTCTAGCCGCCGCGGGACTTGGTGTACCATGCCTCGGAGCCGCGCTCTCACGTGGCCTGGGCAAACAGCAGGTGGCCGCGCGTGCGCTACTCCACACGCAGGTGGTCGATGGTCTGCAAGGCATCCAGGACGTGCTGGCTTTTGGGCGAAGACAGGACCAGCTTGAGCGCGTGGTTGCCTGCTGCGCGCTATTGGACCGGTGTGGGATGGCAACGAAGTCTGGCTGATCGCTGCGGGCGGGACGCTGTTTTTCACCTTCCCGCTTCTCTATGCCTCCAGCTTTAGCGGCTTCTACCTGCCGCTCATCATCGTGCTGTGGCTGCTGATGGGACGCGGCGTCTCGATCGAACTGCGCTCGCGCATCTCCAACCCGGTCTGGGCCTCGTTCTGGGATGGCATATTCCCGCTCATCGCGTTGGTGGGCCTGCCTGGCGCGGGCTTCTTCAATGTGCTCAAGCGCGACACGCCTGCCCTGCTCTCGTCGGGCACGTTCATCCTGGGGATGCTGGCCAGCGCGGCCTTCAGCCTGTACCCGATAGTCTTGCCTGCCGCCAACCATGCCAATAGCCTGACTATCAACAACGCCTCGGCTTCAGCGGGCCTGCTGGCTAGGGCGAATGAGTATCTCGTTGATATCGACGTACTGTGGCTGGGTGACGGCGTAGACGATAGCGTTGGCGATATCCTCGCCTTGTAGGGGCGTGATGCTCCTGATCCACTCCTCGGTCTCGCGTCTTGCCTCGAGGTCGGTGATATGGCTCTGCAGTTCCGTTGCGACGGCACCCGGCTCGATGACGGTGACGCGGATATTGTCGGCTAAGACCTCTTGCCGCAGAGCTTCTGAGAAGGCCACCACGCCCCATTTCGTGACGTTGTAGGCCCCGCTGCCGACACGAGCGGTGCGGCCTGCCACCGAGGAGATGTTGACGATATGGCCGCTCTTCTGCCCCTGCATGACGGTCAGCGCCGCGCGGGTGGTATACATCAGGCCAAGCACATTGATGTTGATCATGCGCCGCCAGTCCTCTGTATTGGCATTGGCGATCTTGCCCAGCAACATGACACCGGCGTTGTTGACGAGGATATCCAGGCGGCCCCAGCGCCCGACGGTCCTGTTGACCGTGTCGTTGGCCTGCGCTTCGTCGGCGATATCGGCCACAATCGAGATAGCCTGGCCGCCGCTGTCCTGAATACGTTTCACGACTGCATTGAGGCGATCTGCCCGCCGGGCGCTGGCGGCGACACAGGCACCTTGAGCGGCCAGCGCGTAGGCGGTGGCCTCGCCAATCCCCGATGACGCGCCGGTCACCAGTGCTACTTTTCCTTGCAATGTATCTGCCATACGGTAAAACTCCTTTCACGGTTGTATGAATTATTCGTCGGCAACTGTAAATCATTTCATTCCATGGCTTCACCTCCGAGTGAGAAGAAGTTCCACACCCCATTGCCTGAATGAGTCACCCTCTTCTCTCTCGAATAGTCTAGAAGGATTTGCTGGAGAAGTCACCCTCCACCAGATGCCATCTCACTTCCCATCACTTCCTATGGCTTGGCCCCTGTGGGTCCGGCCACCAGAGCAGGATCAGCGGTGGCTTGTTGGCGGAATCAGTCCATGGCGTTATAGCGGTGCGTCGCCTGGGGATCATCGGCGGAGGCGCGCCCCACGACGACCCAGACATAGCGCAGGATCAGACCCCCCGCGAGAACCAGCAGCGACGCGCCGATATTCAACCCGCGTGGCGTGGGCTTTTTCGTGAGTTTCCACCCCAGCCGCGCCAGGAGGGGAAGCAGCAGCCCGCCCCCTATCGTTCCCGCGCCAAAGAACACCGCTGTTTTCCCTTTCAAGAGCGGCTTCGCGAGCGACCCCAGCACGGCTGGAAGCGCGGAGATCAGGCCGAGCTCGGTGGTCATCACGGCCAGTTCGGCGCGTTCCACTTTCTCCAATGTTTGCCGATTGCCCCGCCCCAGCGATAGGATCAATGACAGGCTGGCAAGCGCCGTGGAGAGGCCGGAGGTCAGGAAGAGCGGACCCAGGATATGCCTGGCACGCGCCCATATGGGAACGGCAGTTGAGGAGAGCAGTACACCGGTGTAGGAGGCGACGAACAGGCCGAATACGCTGCCGACGGACTCGATGAGCTTCACCGGCAGCGCTTTCATCATTTTCGAGAGCCCCGGGAACCAGTCGAAAAGCCCGTCCATTGCCATCTGGTAGCCTGCGGTCAGGCCGCAGAGCAGTCCAAAAGTAGTCAGCCCCCACGTGCCAAGCGACATGGCAGAGCGCAATTTCAGGACGCGCAGCATGTGATGGAACCGCTCTGGCCGGCCCAGGTCTTTAATCAGCAGGATGGGGCTGATGACAATGCCGACCAATGACACATAGCGTCCGGCGCGAATCAGACCGGCATCTTCCTTGGAGCCAAAGAGGTGGGCCAATGTCGAGGCGAGATAGGAGCCTCCCGCCAGCCCGCCCAGGAAGAAGTAGAGTATGATCTCCCAGCTCCAGTGTGCCTTCTTGATCAGGGGAATATGGTAGTAGTTGCTGGCCTGCCCGCTCCACCGTTCCCCGCGCGAGAAACCAGCCCGATCAGGGGGGAGTACCGAAACTGTTTCCGTGCTTCTTTCTGCTTGATGTCCATTCGTTTGACTCATGCTCTCTCTCCTTTGTCGTCATTTATTTCTTCCTGCTCCAGAATGAGAAGGCGGTGACAGCAGTCAGGAAGGCAGCAGCGGCGAAACTTACCACAAAGCCTGGTAGCACATTCTCCTGTGGCAGCTTAGGCTTCTCCGGCAGATTGTAGACGGAGGGCCGGTCCATGAGGAGAAAGAAGGCGTTGAGGTCGCCGACGCTGGTATCCTCGTCAACGCCGTAGAGGTAGGCCGAGGTTTCGCCGCGCGCGTGGAGCGTCTCTACTCGCCGCCTGGCCCTCTCCCTCAGTTCGTCGATGTCGCCAAAGGTGATCGAGTCCGTCGGGCAGGCTTTCGCGCAGGCTGGCTCCAATCCATCTTTCTGGCGGTCGTAGCACAGGGTACACTTATACGCGCGCCCATCGTCCAGGTTGAGGTCAACCACGCCGAAAGGGCAGGATGGCACGCAGTAGCCGCACCCGTTGCAGATGTCGGGCTGCAGGTAGACATCGCCGAACTCGTTGCGTATCAGAGCGCCCGTCGGGCAGGCTTCCATACAGCCGGGGTGCTCGCAGTGCTTGCACACGTCGCTCATCATCAGCCAGTTGACGGACTTGCCTGTTCCGTCTGCTGGCCGGGCTTGTTCAATGAAGGCGACATGCCGCCACGTTGTAGCCGAGAGGTGCCGCGTATTGTCGTAGCTGTTACCGGTCAGCTTGTAGCCGTCCGCCGGAAGCTGGTTCCACTGCTTGCACGCGACCTCGCAGGCCTTGCAGCCGATGCAGAGCGTCGTATCAGTAAAAAATCCCATCTGGCCCATACAGGTTCTCCCTTCCTTCTCCTTGCATCCCGCCTGAGCGCGTAGCGCTAGCCGCGACCGAGCGGCGTTGGCGGGATGGATTGGTGCCGTGCTATGGCATTTCGCGGGCGACGCGGCTGCCATCCTGGCCCTGGTGCGAGCGGCGGCCTGGCCTCATATTGCAGGTGAACGATTTCGCGTTGTGCATACTGACGTTGTGGTCGGCCACCAGCATGAGCAGGTCGTTGGCGACATCGCCGGTGACGACGCCCTTGTATCCCCAGTGGAACGGCAGGCCGATTTGATGGATGGTGCTCCCCTCTATCTTGAGCGGCTTCATACGCGACGTAACGAGGGCCTTTGCCTCAACCTCGCCGCGTGTCGTCCAGAGGGTGATCCAGTCGCCGTTTTTCACGCCCTTTTCCGCCGCCAACTCCTCGCTGATCTCAGCGAAGAGTTCCGGTTGCAATTCGGAGAGCCAGGGCACCCAGCGCGACATGGCGCCGCCCACGTGATGCTCGGTGAGCCGGTATGTCGTGATCGCGTGGGGATAGTCCGGGTTGGCAACTCCGTTTGATGGATTGTCGGGCCGGTCCCAGTACGTCACGATTGGATTGGTGGGCGTCTGGGGGTAGAGCACATTCGTGACGGGCGACTCCACCGGCTCATAAAACGTCGGCAGCGGCCCATCGGTCAGCCCGCTGGGGGCGTATAGCCTGCCCCTACCTTCAACGTTCATGGTGAACGGGTCTGCGCCAGAATGCGCGTCCATTCCATTTCCATTCGGGTCGGCCCTGGTCGTGGGTGACCTGGTCTCTGGAAAGTCCGGCACATCGTAGCCGACCCAGCGGCCCTTCGTGCCATCACCGTTGTCGTGCTCGGGGTCCCACCAGATGTACTTCTTGCGCTCCGACCAGGGCTTGCCCTCTGGATCGGCAGCGGCACGATTATAGAGAATATGGCGGTTGGCCGGCCAGGTAAAGCCCCAACCCAGGCTGACGTAGTCGTCGGGGTTGCGGCTGCGCGCCAGGTTCTTCCCCTCTTCGGGCATGATGCCGCTGAAGATCCAGCAGCCGCAGGCGGTGCTGCCATCCGCCTTGAGCGCGGTAAAACCCTTGACGAGCTTGCCGTCCGCCACGGTATACCCATTGATCTCCCGGACGACATCTTCCAGGACCGGTTCCTGGAGCGGCCCCTCGCGGCGGTAGTTCCAGGTGAGATGCTGGATGGGCTTGTCGCGTTCCTTCGTACTACCCTTGTACAACTCTTTCAGGCGCAGGCAGAGTTCCGTCAGGAACCAGGGTTCGGAACGCGCATCGCCCGGTGGCTCGACGGCCTTATCGCGGTACTGGATGAGGCGCTGCGTATTGGTGAAGCTGCCCTCCTTCTCCACGTGCGAGGCGGCGGGCAGAAAGAAGACCTCCGTCTTCATTTTGGTGGGATCGACGCCGGGGCGCTTCCAGTAGGCTGCCGTCTCGATCTCGTAGAGGTCACGCACGACCATCCAATCCAGCTTCTCCAGCGCGGCGCGGTGGAAGCCGGCGTTGATGCCGCCGCCCGCCGGGTTCTGCCCCATCGAGAAGAAGCCCTTCATCTTCCCATCTTTCATCGTCACGAACATCGCCAGGTGCGAGTGATCCCCCTCGATTTTCGGCAGGTAGTTGTAGGCCCAATCGTTCTCCAGTGTGGCGGCATCCCCGTACCAGGCCTTCATCAGGCTCACAAAGTATTCGGGGTAGTGAACCCACCACCCGGCTTCCTGGTCATTGTGCTCCAGGTAGGTCTGGTAGTCGAATTCTCCCCGCAGCGCGCTCGGCATAGTCAGGTAGCCCGGCAGCAGGTTGTACAGCGTGGCAACATCGGTCGAGCCTTGAATGTTGGCATGGCCGCGCAGGGCCATGACGCCCCCACCGGGACGGCCTATGTTGCCGAGCAGCATCTGCAAGATGCCCCCGGCGCGAATGATCTGGACGCCGAAGGTATGCTGCGTCCAGCCCACCGCGTAGGCCAGGTTGATCGTCCGCTCTCTGCCGGAGTTCTTGACCAGCGCGTCGGCAATCTTGAAGAAGAGATCCTGCGGGATCCCGCAGATCTGCTCAACCACCTCCGGCGTATAACGGGCGTAGTGCCGCTTCATGATTTGCAGGACGCAGCGCGGGTCCTGCATCGTTTCATCGCGCTCGATCTGGCTGGGGTGCGCGTGCGCGAGCAAGCCCTGGCCCTCCTGTGCTTCAGGCATGACGTGATGATAGTTGTGATAGGTGGCCTGCCCTTTTTGCGGAGCGGAGGATGTGATCGACGGTTCGTTGGTTGGTTCGCGCGATTCCCCTTTTTTCGTCATTTTGTACTGCCAGCTCGCGGTATTGTACGCACTCCTATCTTCATGCAGACCTGAGAACACACCTCCCAGGTCCTCCGCATCGCGGAAGTCGTCGCCCACAATGAAGGTGGCATTGGTATAGGCCTGTACGTATTCCTTAAAGTACAGGTCGTTCTGGAGAATGTAGTTGATGAGGCCACCCAGGAAGGCGATATCCGAACCCACGCGAATGGTCGCGTAGATATCGGCCATCTGCGAGGTGCGAGAGAAGTGCGGATCGACATGGATGATCGTCGCGCCGCGCTCCTTGGCCGCCATCACCCAGCGAAACCCCACCGGGTGGCATTCGGCAAAGTTGCTGCCCTGGATCAAAATGCAGTCACTATGCTGCAAATCCTGCAGGAAGGTATTGGCGGCACCGCGCCCGAAGCTTGCGCCGAGACCCGGCACTGAGGCGCTGTGTCATATACGGGCCTGGTTCTCGATACAGACCATGCCAAGCGAGTGAAAGAGCTTGGTGATGAGATAGTTCTCTTCGTTATCCAGCGTCGCTCCACCCAGCGAGCCGATGGCCAGCGTATTGTTGAGCGGCTTGCCGTCCTCGTTCGTCTCCCGGAAGGTAGACTCGCGCGTCTCGTACACGAGCTGCGCGATGCGATCCATCGCCCAATCAAGGGGTTTATCTTCCCAGTCGGTAGCGTAGGGAGCGCGATACTTGACGGTCGTCCAGCGATTGGGATTGACCACCAGTTCGAAAGAGGCCGAACCTTTCGGACAAAGGCAGCCGCCGCTCACGGGGCTGTCGGGGTCGCCCTCGATATCGATCACCCTGCCGTCTTTGACGTAGACGCGCTGCCCGCAGCCAACAGCGCAATAGGGGCAGACGCTGCGAAACATCTGCGCGTCATGGATGCGCGGTCGCAGGTGTTTACTCCGCTCACTCAATGGATTGGGAACGAGTCCAACATGTGTGTGAAGCAGATGATCGCTCTTCGCCGGCGCAGGCGAAAGCAGTTGGGCAAGCTTGCCTGTTAAAGTCGCAAATATAGCCATGCTCTTTCTTCTTTCTGTTCCAACATGTCTCGAAAGGAACGTTCTGGAATTTCCACTTTAGAATACATTGAAGCCCAAAAAAGGTCAAGGCATCCAATCACGCTTCAAAAGGTCGGAACACGTCAATGGCAATAAGCACCGCGAGAACGCACAGGGGGAAGACCAGGGCGAAGAGCGCCATGTGCAGCTCGAGAGCACTTCCGCAGATTGCCCCCACCACATAACATATCCAGATGCCGCCCAGCAGGCGGAGATGCCGAAACGAGGCTTGCTGCATCGATTCGCGCACGATCTCTCGCATCTGCCGTTCGGCGGACTGCTGGCGCCACCAGGACAGGTACTGCGTCATGGCATGCGCCCAATCACTCAGCACACCGGTCACAAAGGTGGTACGAACGCCCTGGCCAGCTGCCCGTCGTACCGTCGCCGTCTGGAGCCCCATCGCCAGTGTCAGCAGCGCTGCACACAGAGAAAAAATCCCCGACGGTGAGGGACGAATGACACCACCTTGCAACGCGTGGGTGCCAAGCAGCAGAAAAGCAAGCATGCACACCGCTTCCAGGCCAAAGACGACGGCAAAGGAAGAGCGGCTACGCCACTGCCTCATCAGCGCGAGCACGAGAAAACCGAGCATGTTGCCCAGGAAGAAGGCGAGGATTGGCAAGCCGCGCTGCAGCACGGAGGGCCAATCCAGTCGCCCAAGAGCCACCCCGGTGGCCATACTATTGCCACTCATAAACGAGGCTCCCAACTGTTGCAGGACGAGGAAGCCAATCGCATCGCTGAAGGCCGCGACCCAGGCGAGGAGGGACGCAGTCCAGCTTTGCTCACGTGCTACAGCAGTTGCTGAATCAGAGGGATGCGTTGCACTGTGCTGCATAGCCTCTCCTGTTGACATGAGACGACTCCGTTCCTCTCAGCTCTGCGGGTCAAGGATGACTTTAAGATAGCCATCGATGCGTTGATCGAATTTTTGAAAGGCATCGGGCGCCTGCGAGAGCGGCAGGCGATGTGAAACGATGTGACCCGGTTTGGCACGACCGGCGATAATCAGATCGCGCAACTGGGTGTTGTAGCGCTCATCATGATCACGGCCCATGCCCACGGTGATTCCTTTACGGAAGAGGGTTTGCCAGGGGACGACAAGATCCCCACGTTTTTCGATCTCCCCGACCGGCTTCGCATCATTGGGGAGGAACACCCCAATAATGCCAAGGCGCCCATTGGGATTGATCAGACGGGCTAGATCATGAATGACTTGATCGGGCTTCTCCCGGCTGGGATCAGCGCGGTCGCGCGCCTGAAAGCCAATCGCATCGATGCCACAGTTGACTCCACCCATAACTTCTTCACCACGCCAGGTCGCTCCAGCCTGTTTGCGGAAGCGGCTGCGCTGTGCCAGGA
>WNFY01006209.1_pt1 | contig 10684 bp, 9 predicted proteins | sample 5400091 | NCBI WGS metagenome assembly WNFY01 (sample SAMN13153364, study PRJNA577476) | soil metagenome | isolation source: 60 cm soil or saprolite under grassland replicate 1 | place: USA:California | collected 2016-06-15
AAGCCATGCGCCGCGACTTCGTCGCCAACGTGTCCCACGAGCTGAAGACGCCGCTGACCTCGATCGCGGGGTACGCCGAAACGCTCGCGACTGAAGCGAGCCCGGGGCCCCAGACCGAGCGCTTCGTCCGACCCATCTTGAGCAACGCGCGCCGGATGCATCGCCTGGTGGATGATCTCCTGGACCTGTCGCGCATCGAGTCGGGGCGCTGGCAGCCCCATCCGGAGCTGGTGGACGTGCGAGGGCTCGCCGGCGACGCGTGGGCCGCGTTCGCCGATCGGGCGCGCGAGCGGCGGATTCAGTTCACGGCAGCGCCGGGTGACGTCCATCATGTTACCGCCGATCCGGAGGCGTTGCGTCAGGTGCTCACCAACCTGTTCGACAACGCCCTGCGGTACACGCCACCCGACGGCCGCATCGGCGTCGCGCTCGAGTCCGTTCCGGGTGGGGTGACGGTCTCCGTAGTCGACACCGGCTCGGGGATTGCCCCGGACCACCTGCCGCGCATCTTCGAGCGCTTCTACCGCGCCGATCCCGGCCGCTCGCGCGAAGAGGGCGGCACCGGGCTCGGCCTCGCAATCGTGAAGCACCTGGTGGAGGCGCATGGCGGGCGGGTCGAAGCGGAGAGCACCCTGGGCAGGGGCACGGCCATCCGGATGTTCTTCCCCGAAGCCGAAGCACCGGCCTGATGGAGCGGGTCGCCCTGGGCGCCCGTTACCGGCTCGTTACACACACCGCGCCGGGGCGTGACACGAGTGGATTCGTTTCCCCCTGCGATGCAGCATGACCACAACCCATTCCCCAGGAGGGGAGCCAGCCAATGACGTTCTCCATTCGTCGGGCGCTCGGGGTAGCCGTCGTGGCCGCCGCGGCGGGCGCTGTCCCACTCGCCGCGCAGGCCCCCCAGTCGCCGCAGGTGACGGTCGGCGGCGTCGTGTACACGCAGTACGTCTACCAGCTCAAGGACACGGCGAATCACATCAACAACTTTGACATCACGCGGGCCTACGTGAACGTGCTCGGGAAGTTCTCGGGCGGCGTGGGTACGCGCGTCACCGTCGACATCTATCGCACCACCGATAACTCCCTCGCCTATCGCCTCAAGTACGCCTTCGCGACGTACACGCCCACCGGCAGCCCACTCACCTTCAAGCTCGGCCTGATCCACACACCGTGGGTCGACTGGGCAGAGGCGCTGTGGGACTACCGCATGCAGGGCCAGGTGGCGCTCGAGCGTAACGGCTACGTGACCTCGTCCGACTTTGGCGTGGGCGTCGACGGTAAGTGGGGTCCGGACAAGGTCAACTTTCAGATCACGGTCGTGAACGGCGAACGCTACAACGGAGGCACGGGCGACCAGCGCAAGGACATCATGGGACGCGTGTCCGTGCGGGTGCTCGACACGGATGACTCGAGCCGCGTCGGCGGGCTGCGGGTCACCGCGTACGGCCAGTACGGCAAACCGACCACGGGAGGGGCGCGCCAGCGGTGGCTCGGGATGGTGTCCTATCGCACGAAGCAGATCACGCTGGCGGGCGAGGCTGCGCTCACACGCGACAGCGTGACCGCCGGCACGACGACCAACGGCCATGTCTACAGCGCGTTCGGCGTCTACAAAGTCCCGCAGTCCAAGGTGGCGGTGCTCGCCCGCGTGGACGTGTTCCATCCGCAAGCGGGCAACACGACCGACAAGCAGACACGCTTCATCGGCGGTGCCTCATACCAACTGACCTCCAACTGGCGGCTACTCGCCGATTGGGACTACGTGGACTTCCAGGGCACTCCGACGGTTGCGCAGGAGGCGACGCGCTCACAGGCCTTGTTCCAGACCCAGTTCACGTTCTAACCACGACGAGGCATCTCGTATGATGAAATCTCCGCTGTTCGCGCTCGCCGCCGCCCTGACGCTGGCCGCTCCCGCGGCCGCGCAGGTAAAGCTGAACGGCGCGGGCGCCACGTTCCCGAACATCATCTATCAGGATTGGATGTTGAGCTACAATCAGGCGCATCCCGACGTCCAGCTGAACTACCAATCGATCGGCTCGGGCGGCGGCATTCGCCAGTTCTCCGATGGCACCGTCGATTTCGGCGCGACCGACGCGCCCATGAAGGATTCGGCGATCACCGCGATCAACGGTAACGTGCTCCACATTCCCACCGTGCTTGGCGGCGACGTCCCGACGTACAACCTCCCGGAGGTCAAGGAAACCCTGCGGTTCACCCCCGATGTCCTGGCGGACATCTTCCTCGGGAAGATCACCAAATGGAGCGATGCGCGCATCACGGCCGTGAACCCCGGCGTCAAGCTCCCGGCTACCGACGTCGTCGTGGTGCACCGCTCCGACGGGTCGGGCACCTCCTTCATCTGGACCGACTACCTGTCGAAGGTCAGCCCGGAATGGGAGCAGAAGGTGGGGCGCGGCACGTCGGTCAACTGGCCGGTGGGGCTCGGGGGCAAGGGCAACGAGGGCGTCACCGCCACCGTGAAGCAGACGCCGGGCGCGATCGGCTACGTCGAGCTCGGCTACGCGATGGCCAACAAGCTGCCGGCCGGCAGTGTCCGGAATAAAGCCGGCAAGTTCATCACGCCCGCCCTCGAGAGCATCACCGCCGCGGCGGCTGGGGCGATGCAGGCGATGGGCCCGAACACCGACTTCCGCGTATCCATCACGAACCCGGAGGGGGACAAGGCCTATCCGATCGCAAGCTTCACCTGGTTCTTGCTCCACAAGGAATACGTCGACGCCGCGAAGGCCGGTGCGCTGGTGAAGTTCGTCTGGTGGGCCGAGACGGAGGGCCAGACCAAGGCCGAGCCGCTCGGCTACGCCCCGCTGCCCAAGCAGCTCCGGCCGTGGATCGAAGCGCGGCTGAAGACGATTTCGGCCGGCGGCAAGCCGGTCTGGACGACGGCAGCTCGGTAACCCTCCAAACCGACTGCCGCTGCCCCCCGTACGGTGGAATACACCTGCGGGGGGTGTTGTTTTTGTCCCGGCGTTACAGTCTCGTGACAAAAGCTGGATACGTTCCGGCCCATGACGACGGTCCCGATGGAGCCGGTGGTGGCCCCCCCCGCCCCCGCCCCCGCCCCCGCCCCGCGTGGCCACGCGCTGCGGGGCACGAACGTGGGCGACCGGCTGTACCGCGGCGCGCTCACTGCTTTGGCGCTCTTGCTCCCCCTGCTGCTGCTCGCCCTCGTGGGTGAGCTCGTCGTGAGCGCCTGGCCCGCGATCCGGCGCTTCGGCGGCACCTTCCTGTGGACATCGGTGTGGGATCCCGTGGCGGGCGTGTTCGGCGCGGCGCCGATGATCTTCGGAACGCTCGCCTCCTCCCTGTTGGCCTTGCTCCTGGCGGTACCCCTGGCGCTCGGTGTCGCGATCTACCTGACCGAGTTCGCACCCAAGTGGCTGCGGCAGCCGGTGGCGTTGCTGGTGGAGCTCCTGGCCGCGATCCCGAGCGTGGTGTACGGCCTGTGGGGGATCTTCGTGCTGATCCCGTTCTTGCGGACCTATGTCGTACCGCCGCTCCGGGCCGCGCTCGGCTGGACGCCGTTCCTGAGCGGCGTGTTCTACGGCAACTCGCTCTTGGCCGGCGGGGTCATTCTTGCGATCATGATCGTCCCCTACATCGCGGCGGTGTCGCGCGAGGTGCTCTTGGCGGTCCCCGCGACCCAGCGTGAGGCGGCGCTGGGCATGGGGGCTACGCGGTGGGAGGCGGTGTGGACCGCGGTGGTCCCCTACGGACGCGCGGGGCTGATCGGCGCCGTGATCCTCGGTCTCGGTCGCGCCCTTGGCGAGACGATGGCGGTGACCATGCTCATCGGCAACCGGCACGACATCGGTCTGTCGGTGCTGCAGCCCGCCTACACGATGGCCGCGGCGATCGCCAACGAGTTCAGCGAGGCGACCACGAACCTCTACCTCTCAGCGCTGTTCGAAGTGGGGCTGATTCTCTTCGTGATCACGGTCGCAGTGAACGGGCTCGCCCGCCTGTTGATCTGGCGCGTCGCCCGCGGTACCGCGGTGGGGAGCCGCGCCCTGTGAGCGTGCGCCGCCTGCGCCGTCGTCTCGTCAGCGGCCTGATGACGACGCTCGTGGGTATGCTCTCGTTCGCGGCCGTGCTGGCGTTGGTCGTGATCCTCGGGTATCTGGTCGCCAAGGGGGCTTCGTCCCTCGACTGGAGCTTCTTCGTCAAGAACCCCGTTCCTGTCGGCCAGGCGGGTGGCGGCGTGGCGAACGCGATCGTCGGGACCGTGATCATCGTCGGACTCGCGGCCTTGATCGGTTTGCCGGTCGGCATCGGGACGGGACTCTACCTCGCCGAGTACGGATCGGGCCGGCTCGGCTGGATCGTGCGGTTCGTGGCGGACGTCCTGAACGGCACACCGTCGATCGTCGTGGGCATCTTCGCCTGGACCTGGCTCGTGAGGCCGATGGGGCACTTTTCCGCACTCGCGGGGAGCGTGGCGCTGGCCGCTCTGATGGTGCCGATGATCGCCCGCACGACGGAAGAAATGGTCCGCCTGGTGCCGCACTCGCTGCGCGAGGCGGCCCTCGCCCTGGGATATCCGCGCTGGCGGACATCGCTCCGCGTCGTCGCCCGCACCGCGCTGGCCGGGATCCTTACGAGTTGTCTCGTGGGCGTCGCCCGCATCGCGGGCGAGACGGCGCCGCTGCTGTTCACGGCCCTCGGCAATTTGAACTTCAGCACCAGCATCCTGCAGCCGATGCAGACCCTCTCGCTGCAAGTCTTCACGTACGCGACCGGCCCGTTCGACGAGTGGCATCGCCTCGCCTGGGCCGCGGCGCTCGTCCTGATGGGGCTGGTGCTGCTGCTCTCTCTTGCCGCCCGCTGGGTGCTGCGGTCCCGTTATGGCGCCGCCCGCTGACGCCCGGCTGCAGCTCGAGGCCGTGCGGCTCACGGCGCTGTACGGACGCCGGGCCGTGGTCAAGGACGTGTCGATCCTCTTCCCAAAACACACGGTCACCGCGTTGATCGGCCCGTCCGGGTGCGGCAAGACGACCTTCCTGCGCTGTCTGAACCGCATGCACGAGCTGTCGGAGGGGGGCTGGATCACGGGAAAAGTGCTGCTCGACGGTCAGGACATCTACGATCTCGGCATCGATGCGGTCCAACTGCGGCGCCGCATCGGCATGGTGTTCCAGCGGCCGACGCCGTTCCCGACGATGTCGATTTACGACAACGTGGCAGCTGGGCTGCGGGTGAACGGCCGTCGCCCCAAGGCCGAGCTCGACGCCGCGGTGGAGGGCGCGCTGCGCCGGGCGGCGCTCTGGGACGAAGTGAAAGATCGGCTGCGACACAGCGCCCTCGCGTTGTCGGGCGGCCAGCAGCAGCGCCTGTGCGTGGCGCGGGCGCTCGCCCCCGAGCCCGAAGTCCTGCTGCTCGACGAGCCCACGGCCTCGCTCGACCCGGCCGGCACCCAGCACATCGAGGAGCTGTGCCACGAGCTCAAGAACCGGTACACGATCGTGATCGTGACGCACAACCTGCAGCAGGCCGCGCGCATCTCCGATTACACGGGGTTCTTCTATCTGGGCGACCTGGTGGAGCTGGGTCGCACGGAGCAGCTGTTCACCAAACCGACTCAAGAGCGGACCGAGGCGTACATTACGGGGAGGTTCGGATGACAACGGTCGGACAGGAGTCCTCACCCCCGTTCCCCCTCTCCGCGACGCGGAGAGGGGGCCAGGGGGAGAGGACCGCCCGCCCGTCCGACCGTCCGACTCCTATTCTGGACGTGCGGGCGTACAGCTTCTGGTACGGCGCGACCCAGGCGCTGTTCGACGTGACGATCGCCGTGCCCCGGCGCGCCGTGACCGCGCTGATCGGGCCGTCGGGCTGCGGCAAGAGCACCTTCCTGCGCTCGGTGAACCGGTTGAACGAGCTGATCCCGAACACCCGCCACGGCGGTGACATTCTGCTCGAGGGCGTCTCGGTGTTCTCGAAGGGCACGGACCCCGTCGCGCTGCGCCGGGAGGTGGGGATGGTGTTCCAGCAGCCGAACCCGTTCCCCAAGACCATCTTCGATAACGTCGCCTACGGGCCGCGGCTGAACGGGCTCGCGCCGGAGCGCGACATGGCGGAGCGGGTGGAGCGGGCGCTGCGGCAGGCGGCCCTGTGGGACGAGGTCAAGGACCGGCTGCAGACGCCCGGCACCGGACTCTCGGGCGGCCAGCAGCAGCGGCTCTGCATCGCGCGCGCGCTCGCCAACGAGCCCGAGGTGCTCCTGCTCGACGAGCCCTGCTCGGCGCTCGACCCGGGGGCCACGCAGCGCATCGAGGAGCTGCTGGTCGAGCTGAAGCGGAGCTACTCGATCCTCATCGTGACCCACAACATGCAGCAGGCGTCGCGCGCGTCGGACTTCACCGGGTTCTTCTATCTCGGCCGCCTGATCGAATTCGGGCAGACCAAGCAGCTCTTCACGAGGCCCGCGGACGAGCGTACCGAGGCCTACATCACAGGACGGTTCGGATGAGCGCCTCTCCCACGGCGGCACACCGCCACTTCCACGACGAGCTGTCGGAGCTGAAGGCCAAGCTCCTGACCATGTCGGGCGAGGCCCAGGACGCGCTGGGGCGCGCGCTCGACGCGCTACTCCGCCGCGACGGCGAGCTGGCCGCCCGAACCATCGCGGGCGATCACGCCGTCGATGCTCTCGAGCTCGAGATCGAGGAGTCGGTGATCGACCTGCTCGCCACCCAGCAGCCGATGGCGCGGGACCTCCGCCTGCTGGTGGCGGCGACCAAGATCGCGACCGATCTGGAGCGCGTCGGCGACCACGCGGTGAACATCGCGCAGTCGGCCGAGCGGCTCCTCAAGGCTCGGCTGATCGCCCCGGAGCCCGAGCTGCTCGAGATGGCGCGGCAGGCGCGCGCCATGCTCTCCGGCGCGCTCGATGCGTTCGTGCGGGGCGACGCCAAGCTGGGCCGCGAGATCTGCCGGCGTGACGACTCGGTGGACGCCCTGCACCACTCCGTGTTTCGCATCCTGCTCACCCACATGATGGAAGACCCCCACATCATCGGGGCGGCCATGGATCTGTTCCTCGTGAGCCGCAACCTCGAGCGCGTGGCGGACCTCGCGACCAATATCGCGGAAGACGTCGTGTTCGTCGTGGAAGGAAAGACGATCAAACATCACGCGGAAGGATGACCATCCCAGCGCGACGCCGCTCCAGGTATTCAGAATTCGCGAACAGCTTGATGAGCACCAGGCCGGCGACGAAGCCGCCGACGTGCGCCCACACCGCCACGCCGCCGCCCTGCGCGCCGGCGATGACGCCCACGGTGCCGAACAGGAGCTGCAGCAGGAACCAGTACCCGAGGATCACGTACGCGGGCAGCGTGACCGTCGTCAGGAAGAATCCCAGCGTGATCAGCGTATGCACGCGCACCCGCGGGTACAGCACGATGTACGCCCCCATCACCCCGCTGATCGCCCCGGAGGCCCCGACCATCGGGACGCGGGATCCGGGATCGACAACCATCTGCGTGGCCGCCGCCGCCACGCCGCACAGCAGGTAGAACACCACGAACCGCGTGTGTCCCATCGAGTCCTCGATGTTGTTCCCGAACACCCACAGGAACCACATGTTGCCGAGTAGGTGCAGCCAGCCGCCGTGCATGAACATCGAGGTGACGACGGTCCACCAGTTCGCGTCGGCCGTAAGCACGCACCGCAGGCCCTCCCCGAGCGGCACGGCAGTCCCCGGCGGCACGGTGTGCAGCACTTCGCCGGGGATCAGTCCGAGTTGGCAGACCGAGCGCGCCAGGGGCTCCGCCGCCCCCGCGCCCTGAACGAACAGCCAGGCCAGGACGTTCAGGACGATGATGCCCACGGTCATGAGGGGTGTCAGCTCGGTGGGGTTCTCGTCCTTGTAGGGGAACACGCGACAAAGATAGCCGCAAGCCGAAAGTCGCAAGCCGTAGGTCTTGCCACTCTCTTGCGGCTTGCGCCGTGCGGCTTACGGCTGCCATTATGACATCTTTCCCGGGCACGGGGCTTGCCTGTGCGACGACGTGTTACCAGCGCGCATCAACCTCAGGATAAGGAGCACTCGTCATGGCTGAGAAAATCATCGGGATCGACCTCGGCACCACCAACTCGGTGGTGGCGGTGATGGAGGGTGGCGATCCTGTCGTCATCCCCAATGCCGAAGGCGGGCGCGTCACCCCGTCCGTGGTCGCGTTCACGAAAGATGGCGAGCGGCTCGTGGGGCAGGTGGCGAAGCGTCAGGCCGTGACCAACCCCCAGCATACGGTCTTCTCGATCAAGCGGTTCATGGGCCGGCGCATGAGCGAGGTGGTGGAGGAGACGAAGCGCGTTCCCTACAAGGTGGTCGAAGGACCGAACGGCCTCGCCTCGGTCGAGATCCAGGGAAAGCGGTATACGCCGCCTGAGATCTCGGCGATGATCCTCCAGAAGATGAAGCAGACCGCGGAAGACTACCTCGGCCACAAGGTCGAGAAGGCCGTCATCACCGTCCCGGCGTACTTCAACGACTCTCAACGCCAGGCCACCAAGGACGCCGGCAAGATCGCCGGGCTGGACGTGGTGCGCATCATCAACGAGCCGACGGCGTCGGCGCTGGCGTACGGCCTCGATAAGAAGAAGGAAGAGAAGATCGCCGTCTACGACCTGGGCGGCGGCACGTACGACATCTCGGTCCTGGAGCTGGCCGAGGGCGTGTTCGAAGTGAAGTCGACCAACGGCGACACCCACCTGGGTGGCGACGATTTCGACGCACGCATCATGGAGTGGCTGGTGGCGGAATTCAAGCGCGACCAGGGCATCGACCTGTCCAAGGACCCAATGGCGCTGCAGCGGCTCAAGGAGGCCGCCGAGAAGGCGAAGATGGAGCTGTCGACGGTCATGCAGACGGAGCTCAATCTCCCGTTCATCACGGCGGACCAGTCGGGGCCGAAGCACTTGAACCTCACGCTCACCCGGGCGAAGCTCGAGCAGCTGGTGGACGACCTGGTGAAGCGGACCATGCCGCCGATGGAACAGGCCCTCAAGGACGCGGGGCTCAAGCCGACCGAGATCGACGAGGTCATCCTCGTGGGCGGCCAGACCCGCATGCCCAAGGTGCAGGAGATCGTCAAGACGTTCTTCGGCAAGGAGCCTCACAAGGGCGTGAACCCCGATGAGGTCGTAGCGATCGGCGCGGCCATCCAGGGCGGCGTGCTGGCGGGCGAGGTGAAGGACGTCCTGCTGCTCGACGTGACGCCCCTGTCGCTCGGCATCGAGACGCTGGGCGGCGTGACCACTGTGCTCATCCCCCGGAACACCACGATCCCGACCAAGAAGTCGGAGGTGTTCTCGACCGCCGAGGACAACCAGACCACGGTCGAGATTCACGTGCTCCAGGGCGAGCGCCAGATGGCGAACGACAACCGCACCATCGGCAAGTTCCAGCTCACGGGCATGCCGCCGGCTCCGCGCGGCGTGCCGCAGGTCGAGGTGACGTTCGATATCGACGCGAACGGCATCCTGCACGTGTCCGCGAAGGACAAGGCCACGGGCAAGGAGCAGAAGATCCGCATCGAGGCCTCGTCGGGGCTCGGCGACAAGGACATCGACAAGATGGTCAAGGATGCCGAGGCCCACGCGGCGGAAGACAAGCGGCGGCGGGAGGAGATCGAGCGGCGCAACCGCCTCGACACCCTGGTGTACGAGGTGGAGAAGAGCTCGAAAGAGTGGGTCGACAAGCTCGACGCCGCGCTCAAGACACGGCTCGACAAAGCCGTGGAAGGAGCGAAGCAGGCGCTCCGCTCAGGCGCCGCGGACGAGATCTCCAAGGCACTGGAAGAGCTGCAGCAGGCTTACTCCGCCGCTGGTGCGTCGCTGTACGCGGCGCAGCGCGGTGCGGGTGCCCCAGGGGGGGGCGCCGAGCCGCCGGCCGGCGGGGCCGAGGCCGGGACGGCCGAGAAGAAGGACAACGTGGTCGATGCCGACTACGAGATCGTGGACGACGACAAGAAGAAGTAACACCCTCTAAACGGACGAAACGGCGATGCCGGTACGCACGCGGGATTGGTTGAAGTTCGGAACTCTGGTGGCGATCGCCTTCGTCTTCGGCCTGGCGTTCGCGTCTACGCTCAACCTGCCGAAGCGGAGCGGGGCGGCGGAGCCGGTACTCGTGCCCTCGCCTGACGCGGCGCCGCTCGCCGCACCGGGTCTCAAGGCGGCGAGCGACTGGTCGGACGCATTCGTCGCGGTCGCCGAGCACGTGAAGCCGGCCGTCGTGTTCATCCGCTCCCAGCACGTCGAGCGGGGCGACAACAACCAGCGGCTGCCGCCGGGATTCCAGGACTTCTTTCCGAATCTCCGCCGGCGGCCGCAAGTCGAGCAAGGCTCGGGGTCGGGCTTCATCGTCTCGGCCGACGGCTTCATCCTCACCAACAATCATGTGGTCGCGGGCGCCGACAAGGTAACCGTCCGCCTGTACGACAAGCGCGAGTTCATCGCCAAGGTCGTCGGGACGGATCCGAACACCGACGTCGCCGTCATCAAGATCGACGCCCGCGGCCTGCCGACGGTGGGCTTCGGCAACTCCGATTCGACGCGCGTCGGCGAGTGGGCGCTCGCGATCGGCAACCCGCTGGGCGAAGCCTTCGCCTTCACGGTGACCGCCGGCATCGTGAGCGCCAAGGGTCGCCTGCTC
>WNFY01013052.1_pt1 | contig 10683 bp, 11 predicted proteins | sample 5400091 | NCBI WGS metagenome assembly WNFY01 (sample SAMN13153364, study PRJNA577476) | soil metagenome | isolation source: 60 cm soil or saprolite under grassland replicate 1 | place: USA:California | collected 2016-06-15
GCCGCACTATCTCGGCGATCCCGCCGATGCGAAAGTCGTCCCCAAGGCGAAGTGGTACGCGCCACCGGCGGCGCCGCCGGGATAGATCACAGCGGACTCGAACGACGGCAGCGAAAAGCGGGACGCCGATCCCGCGGTCGGAAACCTGCGCCCGCCGCGGGGCAATCGCGAGGGGAGAAACCATGGAAGCATTGAAAGCGAGCAGCGACCGCTGTTCATCCTCATGGGCGCAGTGATGGTGCTCGCAATGCACGCGGGCTTCGCATTCCTCGAGCTCGGCACCGTGCGCAAGAAGAACCAGGTCAACGCGCTGGTCATGGATTTGACGTCGATCAATTTTTCGCGAAAGCCGTTTGCCGGCGGATTCCTTGTCGCGGAACCGCAAGTGACGGATTGCGCCAGATCGAGACTTTCGGTGTCAGGAAAAATGAATCGGCGAAGAGACCGACGGCTCAACGATCGACCAAGGCATGCTTCTTGCGTTTGACCGAAAGACAACATGCATCCATCGAGCGCAGCGAAGATTCTCGCAACAACGAACGCGGCAAGAATCCCGCGCTGCGTGCGCGTGAGCAATTCGTTGCATACAGCAACACATGTTCACTCGTTGACCGATGGGCGTGCGCTTTTTCGGCGCTGCGTGGAGCATGGCAACCACCGGAATCCTTCCGGTCCGGCGTAGGAAGAAACGATGCGAGGATCGCGAGCCAATCACTTCACCAACCGCTTTCGGGCGCGGCGAGTCATGCCGAAGGAGATCGCGACCGAATTGATCCGGACGCTCGATCTCGACCCCGAGGATCGGCGGTTCATCGCCGCAATTTCGACGCAATGGGTTCGCTCCACCGACGTTCTGGCCGCGGCCGCCGGTCCGCGCGAACCGATCGGCGAATTGCTGATCAAAGCCGGACGGCTGACGCGCGGGCAACTGGATCAGGCGCTTGCCGACCAATCGGAATCGGGTATGCGGCTGGGCGAGGTGCTGATTCGCAAGGCATGGCTGACCGCGCCCGAGCTGCGCCTGGTGCTTGCGTTTCAGAGGCGGCTCGGAAAAGCGGGCGTTGCGCACGCGGGCCCCTCGCAGCTCGGCAATCTTCTGGTCGCGATGGGAGCGATCACTCTCGAGCAGCTGGACGACGCGCTCCGGCAGCAGCAGCACTCGAAGCGACGCCTCGGCGACGCGCTCGTCAGCGCAGGCTACGTGAGCGAAACGCAGGTCGCGCGCGGATTGCGCCTGCAGCAAACGCTGCTTCGCCTCGCCTTGGCGGTGCTCCTCGCCTCGTCGCTCGTACCCGTGGGGGCGGCAGCGGCGTCCGCCTTTTCGGCGATCACGTTCTCGGCGACTGTCCTTCCGTATCACCGGCTCGATGTCGTGCGCCAGGCTCCGACGCTGACCGTGACGCCGGAGGATGTCGCGCGGGGTTACGTCGATGTCCCGGCAGGCACGCAACTTCGTGCCCAGAGCAACGAGCGCAAGGGATTTTCCGTAAGCTTCGACCCGCGGATGAGGCTGTTCGAGCGGGCGACGATCACGGGGCTCAGCAACGCCGTCGACATCGGTCCGGACGGCGGAGTCGCGAATCAGGCGTATTCCGGACGTGATGCGTTGCTGCAGCTGAGTTACCGCTTTTATCTTGCGGCAGGACTTCCTCCCGGCAGTTATCCCTGGCCGCTGCAAATCTCCTCGTCCGTCGTCTATTAAATAGGTTCTTCGCCGAATTGCGGGAACAGGAAGCCCATGACCCTTGCTCACGCGTACACCGCAAAACGCGTCTATAGAGAAATCAGGCAGATGGCACGTCAATGCCTGACCTCACAGGTCTTTCTGGAGACGATTTTCGACGCCATTCCCGGAAATCGGCGATGAGCCATTAAATAGGGCCAGGCTCGACTTGCCGAAAAAGTAGGGTCAGACTCGCTTTCCTTCGGCATCGCCTCGGCCTCGTGCGAAGGCGGGCCGAAAACCGGGTCTGGTCCTGTTCATGGCAATCTCGCCGCTTGCGGGCAAGCCCGCGCCGAAAGACATCCTGATCGATCCCGACGCGCTCGTGCGCGAGTATTTCGCGCGCCATCCGGATGTCGACGATGCCGGCCAGCGGGTCAGCTTCGGCACCAGCGGGCACCGCGGCACGCCGCGCAAGGGATCGTTCACCGAGATGCACATCGCGGCGATCGCGCAGGCGATCTGCGACTATCGCAAGCGCAACGCGATCGATGGTCCGCTCTACATGGGCAAGGATACGCATGCGCTGTCGGGCCCGGCGGAGTGCACCGCGCTCGAGGTTCTCGTTGCCAACGGCGTCGACACCGTCATCCAGCGCAACGACGGCGTCACGCCCACACCCGTGGTCTCGCGGGCGATTCTCGTCCACAACCGTGGCCGAGGCGATCACCTCGCCGACGGAATCCTCGTCACGCCGTCGCACAATCCTCCGGAGGACGGTGGCTTCAAGTACAACCCGCCGAACGGCGGCCCTGCCGACACCGACATCACGCGCGCGATCGAGGAGCGGGCGAATGATTTGCTGCGTTCCGGCAATGCGGGCGTGAATCGGGTGCCGTATGCCACGGCGATCAACGCGCGGAACGTGCACCGCGAGGACTTCGTCCGGCCCTATGTCGACGATCTGGCGAACGTCGTCGACATGGACGCGATCCGCGGGGCGGGTCTCAAGCTCGGCGTCGATCCGCTTGGCGGCGCGGCGGTGAACTATTGGGAGCCGATCAACGCGACCTACGGCGTCGACATCGACGTCGTAAATCCGCGCATCGATCCGACGTTTTCGTTCATGACGGTCGACCACGACGGCAAGATCCGGATGGACTGCTCCAGTCCTTACGCCATGGCGCGGCTCGTCGGACTCAAGGATCGCTATCGCGTCGCGTTCGCGAACGATGCCGACGCGGACCGGCACGGAATCGTCACGCCGTCGGCGGGCCTCATGAACCCTAATCACTACCTCGCGGTCGCGATCGGCTATCTGCTCGCGCATCGGCCCCAATGGCCGGCGCACGCGGCCGTCGGCAAGACGCTCGTCAGCAGCCGCATGATCGATCGCGTCGTCGCCAAGCTTGGCCGCCGGCTGTTCGAAGCGCCGGTCGGATTCAAATGGTTTGCACCCGGGCTCTACGACGGTTCGTGCTGCTTCGGCGGCGAGGAGAGCGCCGGTGCGAGCTTTCTCCGCCGCGACGGCACCGTGTGGACCACCGACAAGGATGGTCTCATCATGAATCTGCTCGCCGCCGAGATCACGGCGCGGACCGGCAGGGATCCCGGCGAGCACTATCGCGAGCTGACCGCGGAGTTCGGTACGCCGCTCTACACGCGAATCGATGCCGCAGCAACGCCGGAGGAGAAGGTTCGGCTCGGCAAGCTCGCACCCGATGCGATCACCGCGCCGACGCTCGCCGGCGATCCGATCACCGCGCGGCTCACGCGAGCGCCCGGCAACGGTGCGGCCATCGGCGGACTCAAGGTCGAGACTGCGCGCGGCTGGTTCGCGGCGCGGCCGTCGGGCACCGAGAACATCTACAAGATCTACGCGGAGAGCTTTGCCGACGCCGCTCACCTGCAAGCCATCGTGAGCGAAGCCCAGCGCATCGTCGGTGACGCGCTTGCCACCGCTGCGTAATCCCGGTACTGCTCAAGTCCGCGCGCGGTGGATGCGCCGCACGTCGGCGACATGCTTAATCGTGCGTATCACGTGAGCGAGGTGCCGGCGGTCGCGCACCTGCACGCTGAAGAACATCGCGATCATCGCCGAGCCGTCGGGCTTTTCCATCGAGACGTTGTCGATGTTCGCGGCAGCGTCGGCGATCGCCGTCGCGACATCGGCGAGCAAGCCGCGGCGATCGGAGGCGATGAGGCGCACACCGGCGTCGAATTCGCCTTGCACCTCGTCTGCCCACTCGACATCCACCAGCTGCTCGACGTCCGGCCGTTGCTTGCGCAGTGTCACGCAGTCGCGCGTATGGACGAGGAGCCCCTGACCCCTGCGGAACTGTCCGATGACGGCATCGCCGGGAATCGGCCGGCAGCATTTCGCGTACTGGATCGCCACGCCCTCGACGCCGCGCAAGGTCAGCGCCGACGGCTTTGCCGCAGCCACCGCGGCGAGCGCCGCTGCCTCATCGCCGGCCTTCCCCAGTGGCCGCGTCAGCGCCTGCGCGACGACGAAGGACAGCCGCTTGCCCATCCCGATGTCGGCCAGGATCTCGAGCTGGCTCCTCGCGCCGTATTCCTTTTGCAGCGCTTCCCAGCGTTCCCAGGTAATCGATTCCGGCGCGACCTTGAGCGTCGCGAGCGCTTGCGATAAAAGCCGCTCGCCCAGTCCCGCCGATTCCTTCTGCTGCAAGCCCTTGAGGAAGTGCCGGATCCGTGAGCGCGCCTTGCCGGTGCCGACGAACGACAGCCACGACGGGTTGGGCCGCGCCGTGGGCGAGGTCAGGATCTCGACGTGATCGCCGTTCTTCAATTCGGTGCGCAGCGGTAGGAGCTCGTAATTGATCCGCGCTGCGACGCAGTGATGGCCGATGTCGGTGTGCACCGCGTAGGCGAAGTCGACCGCCGTCGCACCGCGCGGCAGCGCCATGATCTTGCCCTTCGGCGTGAACACGTAGATCTCCTCGGGAAAGAGGTCGCCCTTGATGTTCTCGAGGAATTCCTTCGAGTCGCGCGATTCGGAGCCGATCTCGAGCAGGCTCTGCAGCCAGCGATGCGTTTCGCGCTGCGCTTCGGCCAGGTCGAGCGCATCGCCGGACTTGTAGAGCCAGTGCGCGGCGACACCGGCTTCGGCGATCCGGTGCATGTCGTGCGTGCGGATCTGCGCTTCCAGCGGCGTGCCGAACGGCCCGAACAGCGTCGTGTGCAGCGACTGGTAGCCGTTGGCCTTCGGGATCGCGATGTAGTCCTTGAACTTGCCCGGGATCGGCTTGTAGAGCGCGTGCAGCACGCCGAGCGCCGCATAACAGGCCGTACGGTCGGGAACGAGCACCCGCACGCCATAGATGTCGAACACCTGCGAGAACGTGTAGCGCTTTTCGCGCATCTTCTTGTAGACGGAATAGATCGTCTTCTCACGGCCGGTGACTGCGGCAGTGATGTCGGCCTTGACGAAGCCGCCGCGGATCACGTCGAGCAGGCGGTTCATCACCTCACGCCGATTGCCGCGCGCCGCTTTGATCGCGCCGGCGAGAATCCGGTAGCGCAGCGGATTCAGGTGCTTGAACGCGAGGTCCTGCAGCTCGAGATACAGCGCGTTCAACCCCAGCCGGTTGGCGATCGGCGCGTAGATGTCGAGCGTCTCGCGCGCGACGCGCTTGCGATGCACCGGCGCCATCGCGTCGAGCGTGCGCATGTTGTGCAGCCGGTCGGCGAGCTTGATCAGGATGACGCGGATGTCCTGCGCCATCGCGAGCAGCATCTTGCGGAAGCTCTCGGCCTGCGCGTCCTCGCGCGAGTTGAATTCGATCTGATCGAGCTTGGAGACGCCGTCGACCATGTCGGCGACCGGCTTGCCGAACGACGACTCGATCTCGGCCTTGGTGATCGCGGTGTCCTCCATCACATCGTGGAGGAGGGCGGCGGCAAGCCCCTGCGCGTCAAGGCGCCACTGCGACAGGATGCTCGCGACCGCGAGCGGATGCGTGATGTAGGGTTCGCCGGACTTGCGGAATTGGCCGCGGTGCGCCGAGTCCGAGAATTGCCACGCGCGCTCGACGAGCGCGATGTCAGGCGGCGGCAGGTAATTGCCGAGGTGTCGGGTGAACTCCGCGATTTCCGACATGCCTGGACATCTGGACGGTTAAGCGTCGTCAGATGCGGGAATCGATCACGACTGGCCTTTGAGCAGCATTTCGATGCCGACCTTGCCAGCGGCGACTTCGCGCAGCGCGATGACAGTCGGCTTGTCGCGGTCCGTCTCCACCAGCGGCGAGCTGCCGGCGGAAATCTGGCGCGCGCGATTGGTCGCCGCGAGCGTCAGCTCGAAGCGGTTCGGAATCCTGGCGAGACAGTCTTCGATGGTGATGCGTGCCATTTCAACCCCTTCAGTGTTCGAGTAACCGGGCGAGCAGCTGGGCGTGACGCACCATCTGCCGCGCCGCAGTCAAGCGGGCCGCGCGGACGATGGCGGACAGATCGTCGACTGCCCTCGCAAACTCCTGATTCATAATAACATAATCGAAGTCTCCGCAGTGGCGCATCTCTTCGCGCGCCGCGTCCAGCCGGCGGACGATCACCTCCGCGCTGTCCTGTCCGCGCTTTTCCAGGCGCTCGCGCAGCGATGCGAGAGACGGCGGCAGGATGAAGACGAGCACCGCGTCCGGGATGAGCTTGCGCACCTGCGCCGCGCCCTGCCAGTCGATTTCGAGCAGCACGTCGCGGCCCTGCGCGACCTGCTCGCGAAGCCACGTCGCCGACGTCGCATACCAATGACCGTGCACGTACGCGTGCTCGAGGAACTCGCCCGCGGCCTTGAGCCGCATGAAGCCGGACTCGTCGACGAAGTGATAGTGGACGCCCTCTTCTTCACTCGGTCGCGGTGCGCGCGTCGTGTATGACACCGACAGCCGTATCCCGGGTTCCCGCTCGAGCAACGCGGCAACGAGGCTCGTCTTGCCGCCACCGGAGGGCGCGGCGAGCACGAAGAGGCAGCCGGACGCGGGCGGCGCCTTTGTCCCGTCACTCATCGGCGTTATTCAACCGGGCTCCGAACTGCCCACCAGCGGCTCCTCACCCGCTCGCCGCCGCGCGTCTCGCTGCCTCTCCCCGCCGCGCGGGGAGACCGTTGGCGTGAGGGGGCACTCGCCCGCCTTGCTCATTCGAGATTCTGCACTTGCTCGCGCATCTGCTCGATCAGGACCTTGAGCTCGAGCGAGGCCTGCGAGAGCTCCGCATCCACCGATTTCGATCCCAGCGTGTTCGCTTCGCGGTGCACGAAGAGCGCGAGCTCCTGCTTCAGACGATCCTGGTCGGGATCGAGACCGGCTTCACGCAGTCGCGCGCCGAGCTTGTCGACGTACGCCGAATGCAGCAGCGGAATGCGCGGCGTGACCCGTGCGACTTGTATCTCGATCGCAGCGCAGCGCTCTGCCAGGGTTTGCGCAAGTCTTGTGCCCTCGCGGGCCCGTGAGGCGGCCAGGTCGGAGAGCGCCTTGCCGACGAGATCCTGTACCCGTGCGGCGAGCGCTTCGGGCGGCACGGTGGGCTCCGCAAGAACCCCCGGCCAGCGCAGGATTTCGGCGATCGAAAGCGGTGCGGCGCCGGGCGCATGCCGTTCCACGTCCGCGGCGGCCTTGGCAAGCTGTTCGACGCGCGTGGTGTCGACCGCGAGTGTCGCCGCTCCTGGTGTCGTGCGATTGAGGGAAATGCGGCATTCGACCTTTCCGCGCCTCAATTCGACGCCGATTCGTTCGCGGAGCGACGATTCGAGGCCGCGCAGCTCATCGGGGAGCCGCACCTGAAGGTCGAGATAGCGGTGATTGACCGAACGCAGCTCGACCGAGAGCGAAACACCGGGCAGATCGGCGCCAACTGCCGCGAAGCCGGTCATGCTGAGAATCATTGGCTGTTTTTGTGAGCTTTATGCACGTTTTCCGGCTTTACATTGGCTCCCGGGTTGCCGAGAATGTATGCGTTATCCCCCGGTGGCGCAAGCCGGGTCGGGAATGCTGGCACATGAATTGCGAGCGTTTTCCTTGGATAACCCTTACCATCCGCGCCCATGGCGGTCACCAATCAGGCTCTCACGGGGGGCTATCAGCTCCTCAACTACCGGATCGATCGGCAGATCAGCCGCGGCGGCTTCTCGATCGTCTATCGGGCCTTCGACGAAACCGGCGCGCCGGTCGCGATCAAGGAATACCTGCCTTCGTCGCTGGTGCTGCGGACCGAGGGCGACATCGTGCGCGCGTCGTCGGCGGAGAACCTGACGTCGTTCCGCTACGGAATGAAATGCTTCTTCGAGGAAGGCCGCGCGCTCGCCAAGATCAACCATCCGAACGTCGTCCGCGTGCTCAACTTCTTCCGCGCGAACGAGACCGTCTACATGGTGATGCGCTATGAGCGCGGCCGCACGCTGCAGCAGCAGATCCAGATGCGGCAGGACCAGATGTCCGAGCGGCTCGTGCGCCACGTGTTCATGCATCTGCTGAATGGCCTGCGCGAGGTGCACACGCACAAGCTCTTGCATCTCGACATCAAGCCGGCCAACATTTATCTGCGCACCGACGGCAGCCCGGTGCTGCTCGATTTCGGCGCCGCGCGGCAGACGCTCACCACCAACCGGCCGAAGCTCGCGCCGATGTACACGCCGGGCTTTGCGGCGCCGGAGCAATATCGCGAGCCCGATCGGCTCGGACCCTGGACCGACGTCTACGGCGTTGGCGCGAGCATGTTCGCCTGCCTCGCCGCGTTCGCCCCGCAAGCAGCGGACGCCCGCGTGCAGGAAGACCATCTCGTCTCGGCGAAGAAGATCTGGTCGGGCCAGTACTCGGACAACGTGCTCGAGGTCATCGATTGGTGTCTGCGCCTCGATCCGCTCGAACGGCCGCAATCGGTCTTCGCGTTGCAAAAGGCGATCCGCGACATCCCGCCGAAGAAACGGAAGCTCACGTTCTTCGGCAACCTGAAGCGCAAGCTGTTCAGCGAGATCGGCGCCTGACGCCCATCACGCTCCGCTGAAATTTCCTTTTCGATGCGCTTTACGATCTTCCAGGAGTCCCGGAAGGGTTCACGCAAGGTCAATCAGGACCGGATTGCGTACACGTACAGCCGGGACACGCTCCTGCTCGTGGTCGCCGACGGCATGGGTGGGCACGCGGGCGGGGAGATCGCGGCGCAAATCGCCGTGCGGCTCTTCATCGAGCGCTTCCAGCAGGAGGCGAAGCCGATCCTCAAGAATCCGCTCAAGTTCCTGCAGGACTCGATGCTGCGCGCCCACGCCGCGCTCGGGTCGTACGCCAACCAGTTTTCGATGCTCGAGACGCCGCGCACCACGTGCGTCGCGTGCATCGTGCAGGCGAACCACGCCTACTGGGCGCACGTCGGCGATTCGCGGCTCTACCTCTTCCGCCAGGGCGGCCTCATCGGCCAGACGAAGGACCATTCGAAGGTTCAGTACCTCGTTGACCAAGGAATCATCGGCGCCGACGACGTCGCGCTGCATCCCGATCGGAACAAGATCTTCAGTTGCCTCGGCGGGCTCGTCGATCCGGTGATCGACCTCGGCAAGCGCACGCCGCTGCGCAACGGCGACGTCATCGTCATGTGCACCGATGGCGTCTGGGGCGTCATGACCCGCGAGGAGGTCGCGACGTGGCTCACGTCGACGCCGATCCTCAAGACCGCGCCGCAGATGATGCGCGAGGCGGAAAAGCGCGGTGGTCCGGACGGCGACAACCTGTCGACGATCGTCGTGCGCTGGGGCCCCGAGACGCTGACCGACGAGCCGTCGACGACGATCACCGAAACGCTGGGGCTCGGCGAATTCCAGACGCAGATCGACCGCACGCTGACGCTGACCGACCGCAAGGGCGCGCAGCGCGACCTCTCCGACGACGAGATCGAGCGCGCGATCGCCGAGATCCAGGCGACGATCCAGCGTTACCGAAAATGACAGCGGTCAGCTCTCAGCTATCAGCTCTCAGCAAGGGCACAAGGCAAAGTGCCGGCGTCAAGATGCTGCGGGGTTGCTGACAGCTGATAGCTGACGGCTGATAGCTGAAATGCGTCAAATCATCCTCGACACCGAGACGACCGGCCTCGATCCGCTGCAGGGCCATCGGATCATCGAGCTGGCCGGCCTCGAGGTCGTCAACCGCCGCCCGACCGGCCGCGTGATCCAGTTCTTCGTCGACCCGGAGCGCGACATCGACTTCGGCGCGACCGAAGTCCACGGCAAGACGTGGGACGACTTGCGCGGCAAGCCGAAGTTCCGCGACATCGTCGCCGAGTTCCTCGATTTCGCGCGCGGCGCCGAGTGGATCATTCACAACGCGCCCTTCGACGTCGCTTTTCTCGACCTCGAGCTTGGATTGGCCGGACATCAGGTGTGCGGAAGCATGTACGCGAAGCTCACCGACACGCTGGGCCTCGCGCGCGAGATGTTCCCCGGCAAGCGCAACAACCTCGATGCGCTGTGCGAGCGGTTCGGAATCGACAACGCGCATCGCACGCTGCATGGCGCATTGCTCGACGCCCAGCTCCTAGCCGAGGTCTGGCTCGCGATGACGCGCGGCCAGGAAACCCTGACGATCGATCTCGGGGCGGCGCCGCCGCGCCTCGACGGCGAGTCCTTTCCCGAACCGAGCTCAGCGCGCCCGGCTGCGATCGGACCCGTCAAGGTGCTGGAACCCTGTGCGGAAGAGCTCGCCGCGCATCAGGAGTATCTCGCTGCGCTGGACCGCGAATCAAACGGCCGCTGCATCTGGCGCTTGCTCGACATGGCCGCGTAGAGGTGCCCCTGCAGTCGGGATGGGCAGTGAAACGGCTGGTCGACCCCCGAGTCGCAAGTATCGAGGCGGCCTTGTAGAATGTCCGACGCGGCCGCATTGTAATGTTGTTGTCACGTCTCGCCGCCATTCTCATGGACACCCAATCCGCCAGATCGCCCGCGGCCGTGACTTCGTCCACACCCGGCGCGTCCGGGGGCAATGCCACATCCGCGGTAACGACGGCAAATC